>Ga0268276_1003225_pt1 | contig 12927 bp, 11 predicted proteins | sample saktaG_4_FD_190145 | JGI IMG/M metagenome (GOLD analysis project Ga0268276, IMG submission 190145) | Saline water microbial communities from Sakinaw Lake, British Columbia, Canada - sak_2010_1_5_45m | ecosystem: Environmental > Aquatic > Non-marine Saline and Alkaline > Saline ...
TCCCCGGAGGGGTCGAATCCTCCCTGAGAAATACCCAATTCCCGAGTTCCCAAGCACCCAATCCCCAATATCAATACATCATTGACTTCAACAATCTAGAAGAAGGTTCAGACCTCTGGCTTTTTTGGAAAACAATTTATCAAGATTTAGACAAAATGATTATTCTCTTAACCCCAGGTTTCAATGGCAAAGTTTGGTACGAGAAAATTAGTATAACGTCAGTCGTTAAAGAGGAGCGAAGCGACGGGAAAACGTCTGACGTTTTAGTAATCTACTCCGACCAACCCGGCGAAGTTTCCTACCGCCTCAATTCCCCGCGTCAAGACTACAAAGACTGGCCCAACCTCATTAGCAAAAATGATTAAACAGCTTGAATTATTAAATTTGTTGACATCAATTTTGCTTGTAATTTGTTATTTGTAATTTTCAACTTGCAATCAACTTATAGGAACTTACAGTATAGGAACTTACAGGTCCGACCTGTAAGAATTATAGGAACTTACAGGTCCGACCTGTAAGAAGTTAAACCTCCCAAGGAAAACCCCCTCAGAATAGTTTAGAATTTAATATTTTGTGTTTAGAATTTAGATATTGTTTGTTATTTGTTATTTGGAATTTGTAATTTAATATTCTCCAAATTTGACCTTTAACGTCAACTTAATGAGAACATATTCTAATCTATTTCAACAAATTTGTTCTTTCAAAAAATTACATTTTTCTTATTTCAAAGCGCGAAAATGCAAGCGATATCGCGATTATGTTCTGGAATTTGGTCGCAATTTGGAAAAAAATTTAATAAAATTAAATCAAGAATTATTAAATCAAACTTATTGCCATGGTTCTTATCGGGAATTTATTGTTTGCGATTCAAAAAAACGCCATATCAGAGCCGCGCCTTTCCGCGACAGGATAGTTCATCATGCTTTATGTAATGTCATTGAACCGATTTTTGATAAAAGTTTTATTTTTGATTCTTATGCTTGTCGCAAAGAAAAAGGAACCCATCAAGCGATAAAAAGGTTGAGAAAATTTTTAAAAACACTTTCCAAAGAAAAAAGGAATATTTATTGTTTTCAAGCGGATATTTCAAAATATTTTGACAGCATTGACCACGACATTTTATTTTCCTTAATTAAGAAAAAAATCAAAGATAAAAAAATCCTTTGGCTGGTAAAAGAAATTTTAGATAGTTGTTGTATTCGCAAGATTTATAAAGATTTATTTAGTTTCCGCCAAATTGGTATTCCTATCGGTAATTTAACCAGCCAGTTATTTGCCAATATCTATTTAAATGAAATAGATCAATTTGCTAAACACGGGTTAAAAGAAAAATATTATCTTCGCTATATGGATGATTTTCTCTTTTTAAGTTATTCTAAAAAAGATCTTTTCCAAATTAAAGAAAAAATAAATTTATTTTTGCGAGAAAACTTAAAATTAACCCTGCACCCCAAAAAAGCAAATATTTTTAATGTGAAAAACGGAATTTATTTTCTCGGTTATCGTAATTTTGCCAATTATCGCTTGTTAAAAAAAGACACTGTCAAAAGGTTTATTAAACGGCAGAAATTTTATCAAAAGAAATTGAATCAGGGATTAATGAGTCAAAAAAAGTTTAACGCTTCTTTAAGTTCTTGGCTGGCTTATGCCAAATTCGGCGATTCTTGGCGATTGAGAAAGAAAATATTAAAAACTTTTTAATATTTTATAATAATGAGGTCTTCACTGATTTTTATGGAAATATGCCGTTCTTTTACATTGTGCCCCCATAATCGTCCATTTGTATTTTAAAGGGATAAAATCAATCGCGGCTTTATCCGTGGCGGCAATTGGAACAATGGGTCGAATGCCGGCCTATTTGCGCTGAATTTGAATAATGCGCCTTCTAATGTGAACAACAACATTGGGTTCCGGTGCGCCCGCTTTAGTGGTTATGTTTTCTGCCGGAATTTTCGTTTTTACAAAAACGGAGAGAGAGCTTCATAAACCCCAGATTTTATTCCTCCTTGATTGTTTCTGATCAGGGAAATATTATGGCTATCAACTTGATTTGTATTAGTAATTATAAATGAAAATTCAAATTTAAGTTTTATGAGTCATTTATAAGTCCGTAACTATGGACCGAGTGGAGACCTCATTTTTGTATTTTTATTAATTTTTGATGTTGATGTAATCAATATATTTAAAAATGAAATCATCTCGCGGAATTTATGATCTGATAGTTTTCCAAAAAGTTTACGATTTTTTGTTTTGGTTAAAGCCAACCGTTCAAAGATTTGCCAAAGTTCATAAATACAGTTTGGGTTTGGATTTGGAAAAAGAGGTTGTTGAGCTTTTAAAAAAAATAGTCAAAGCCAATTTAAGCAGAACCGACAAAAAAAGAGAAATAGAAAATTGTTTGGTTCATTATGAAATAGTCAAAATTTTTATTAGATTGGCGAAAGATTATTACCTTTTAAATATAAGACAATATGAATTTGCCAGTCAACAATTAACAGAAATAGGAAAATTATTGGGTGGCTGGTATAAAAAATTTTCATAATTTGATTTTATCATATTTAATAAATTTAATTTTAATCTTTATGAAACAAAAATTTCATTCAAAAAAGTTCATTTTAGCTACGGCAGTTTTAGCCATTTTGGCGCTTGGCTTTTTCTATGCCGACCATGTTTTCGCCGAACTTTCGTCCATCTGGACCATGGCTTTTAAGGAACTGCCCTTTATGTCCAATCCGGCCAAATGTCCGTCGGATATGGTTTGGGTGAGCACCGGCAAATTCTGTATTGATAAATACGAAGCCTCAAACGGCGGGGGGTCGTATTATGTTGACATCAACGGCGACGGAGACACGGCCGACCCCGCTGTTAATGTCTATGGCGACGGCACAACTTGGAACGAAACAACCACCACTGCCAAAGCTGTTTCGGTTTATAACGCCACGCCCTGGGTTTCTCTTAATCAGGTTGCCGCCAAAGCCGCTTGTTTAGCCGCTGGTAAGCATTTAGCCACCAATTATGAACTGCTTTTGGCTGCTAAAGGCACTCCTGACCCGTATTCCAGTGACCCGGGCGGCGACATAGAGCCCTGCAATATTTGGACAGATTCCAAACCCTCGGTCGCAACTTGGTCAGTAACTAATCAAGCGATTAAAACCGGCACAGCCACTTCTTGCGTTTCCACCGCCGGCGCTTATGATTTAATCGGCAATGTTTGGGAATGGACAGATAATGTGATAAATAATGGGATTCACCCGGCGACTGGCGTTGCTTTGCCGGCACAGAATTATATTAGAGGACTGGATATTTATGGTTTACCGACTTCTACTGGTTCTTCCACCGCTGATTATAATTACGATCATTTCTGGATTAATGCTGCTGGTTATCGCGGCTTTATCCGTGGCGGCAATTGGAGCATTGGGTCGGGTGCCGGCCTCTTTGCGCTGGCTTTGGATAATGCGCCTTCTGGTGTGAGCAAGTACATTGGGTTCCGGTGCGCCCGCTAATTTGTTGACCCAAAGGGTCAACAAAAGGGGTTTTAATCTAAAATCTATATTCTAAAAATCTAATTCCGACTAGACATGTAGATATATAATGTAGACATCCGACGTCCACACGGATAGATAGATAATGTAGACATAGATAATGTAGACATCCGACGTCCACATTCGTGGGAATACAGAGGTCGGACCTCTGTAACCCTCGTAAATCAACTTGCAGGTCGAACCTGCAAGAGGTTCAATCCTCGTTACGAGGATGTACGAGGTTTCACCTCGTACAAGGCTTGAAAACTTTCGGAGAACCGTTCTCCTAAAACCGAAAACCAACTTCTTACAGCTTTTACAGGTCGCACCTGTACCAACCTACCTACGAGGTTTCACCTCGTAGTGTACGAGGTGAAACCTCGTACACGACCCCGTACATACAAATCCCGTCATTGCGATCCGCCTCCGGCGGAGAAGCAATCTTTCCCCCATCGTCATTGCGAGCGCCACTCTCCTTTCTGTCATTGCGAGCGCCACAGGCGCGCGGCAATCTCTCAACTTATAATTTATTTAATTTATTTAATTAAATCTTTATGGAAAAACAAAAAAAAATATGGCTCCTCGTCGCTATTGCCATCATCGTTATTATTTTAATTATCATTTTTATTTCCCCCAAAAAAGAAAAGTTTGATGAAAACATGTTTGAAGGATTTTCTGAACAGGATTTAAAAAACGCGCCTGAAGCGCCGGAATTAAATATTAATAAAATCCAAGAACCAATCGAAGTTGTTCCCGGCGCCAGCAAAGTTGACAGCGAGGGACAAGTTTTAACCGAGCAAGGCGAAGCGGTCCAAACCGAAGGAATCAGCCCCAACGCTCAAGACGCGCCCAAGCAATCCGCGCCTTTGACTGAACAGGAGATTCAGGAAATTCCAGATAGCGTTTTTAAAATAGAAATAAGCAGTGAGAATGGTTTTGTTCCCAACCAATTTAGGGCAAAACCCGGCCAAGTCATCACCATCGCTTTAACTTCCGCAGACGGTGCCAATCATATTTTGCGTTTTTTAGATAGGGAATTAAGAGGATTGGCAATCAGTGTTGAAGGAAATGAAACCAAAGCTCTTACTTTTAATGCGCCCTTGAATCAAGGTGTTTATGAATTTATTTGCGGTCAGCCCGACCATCGCGATAAAGAAACCGGTCAAATGCTCGTCATTGAATAAATAAAATAAGGTTAGAACTTTCGGAGAACCGTTCTCCGAAAACCGAAAACCAACTTCGTTCAGGTCCGACCTGTACCAAAACAAACCGTACCAAAACAAATCGCTCGTTTTGGACAATAATAAATAGGATTCTTGGGTATTTACAATTCTAATTTATAATAATATTGACAAAATACAATATAGAACTAAAATTGAAGTATACTTTAATTATAGTAACAACATGCAAATTTTATGTATATTAAGCGTAATTTAGAAGGTACCATTTTGAAATATCTGAACGCCAGAGAAATAATTGCTATAACAGGCGCTCGCCAAACAGGAAAAACCACAATGATTAATCATTTAATCAAAAATCTTGATGATGCTGTTTCTATTTCTTTTGATGACCAAAATATATTAAGAATGTTTGAAAGCCAAACAGATGATTTTATAAATATATATATAAAAGGAAATAAATATTTATTCATTGATGAATTTCAATATGCAAGAAACGGAGGTAAAATTCTTAAATATATTTTTGATTCTCAGAAAATAAAAATTATAATTTCAGGATCTTCGGCAATTGATTTAAGCGTTAGGGCGGTAAAATATTTAGTTGGCAGAGTGTTAATTTTCAATCTTTATCCCTTTAATTTTCAAGAGTTTTTGTCAGCCAAGGACAAAAACTATTTAAAGATATACAAAGAGAATAGAAAATTAGTTGAACAATTTAAAGATATTGAAATAAAAATAGGAAAACAGGCTCATAAAAAATTATTATATTATTATGAAGAGTATTTGCTTTTTGGGGGTTATCCGCGTGTTGTTTTAGAAGATAACCATGAAGCAAAAAAGGAGCTTTTGCGCAATATTTATAATACTTATTTTTTAAGAGAGGTGCGGGATATATTGGGCTTGATTGATGATTACAAACTGAATAATTTAACAAAAGCGCTTGCTTTACAAATAGGAAATTTATTAGATTATCAAGAATTATCTCAAGTATCGGGTTACTCTTATCCTTCTTTAAAAAAATATTTGAATTTTTTGGAAAAAACTTACATCTGCCGATTTTTGAGGCCGTATTTTAAGAACAGAAGAACAGAGATAGTTAAAAATCCCAAGGTTTATTTTTTAGATACAGGATTAAGGAATTTTATTGTTGATGATTTTAGAAAATTAGACCCAAGGCCGGACAAAGGGTTATTATTAGAAAATGGATTAGCGCAACAATTCATTAAAAAAGATTATAAATTTAATTTTTGGCGCGACAAAAAAAAGAACGAGATTGATTTCATCATTTTTTTAGGCAATGGTAAAACAATAGCAATAGAATCAAAGGCCTATTTAAAAAGTAGAAAATTCGGCTCAATAGAATTTTTTAAGAAAAGATATCCGGATATAGATGTTTATTTAAGTTATCAAGACATTAATGAAAAAATTATAGATCGCAGAAGGATTTACCCAGTTTATTTTTATTAGAAATTAGTTTCGTTCAGCTAAATCCTTACAGGTTCGGACCCATATTGAATAAAATAAACTTCTTACAGTTCTTACAGGTCCGACCTGTAAGAAGTGAAAATTTTATCAACACAACTTCCATACAGTCTATACAGTCCATACAGGTCCGACCTGTAAGTAATATATTGCTCGCTCCGCTCGCTTTCCAACTTCTTGCAGTTCTTGCAGGTCCGACCTGTTAGGAAGTCATAAAAATTAAAATTAGAAAACAAAAATAAATTTAATAATTATTTAATAAATTAAATCCGCGTTTGCTGGCTAACAAACGCGGAAATAGGAGGGACAACATGCCATCAAAAAATGTAATTAAAATTTATGTTAAAGACGGAATTTATCACATCTACAACCGTGGGGTAGAAAAACGAAAAATCTTTATGGACGGACAAGATCACCAAGACTACAGGATGTTTTTATACTTTCTTAAAAGATATTTATCTTCACCCGAAGATTCGAATCAAGGAAAAACATCCTTACATTCCTTACAGGTCCGACCTGTAAGGAACCTACCGCCATGTCGGCAGAGTGAACTTTACAAAGAAATTCGACTTTTATGTTATTGCCTAATGCCAAATCATTTTCATTTAATGATTCAGCAATTAAAGGAAAGAGCAATTACTGACTTTATGCGTCGGCTAACTAATTCTTACGCTAAATATTTTAATGAAAAATATAAGCGAGTTGGCTCTCTGTTTCAAGGACGTTACAAAGCGGTTTTGGTGGAAAACGAATTTTATTTACTTCATTTATCCCGCTATATCCACGCCAATCCGCGAGAATTATTCAAAAACATCCGAGATTTCAGAAAATATTCTTATTCAAGCTATCTTGATTATCTTGGTGACCGCCATACCAAATGGATATACCCAAAAGAAATTTTAAATTATTTTGAAAAACAAAAAGGTGATCTAGGCGACGACGAATTTTCTTCATATCAAAATTTTGTGGAGACATACAGCGAAGACGAGAATCGCAGTATTTTAAAGAATCTAACCCTTGAATAATGGAGACTGGAAATAAAAATATAAACAAAAAAATGAACAAAAAGGAATTAGAATTTATATTACAAAAAGGAGAGGGCTTTAAAATAGAATTTAAAGAGTCTTTTAATAAATCTGTTGTTGAAGATATAGTTGCCTTTGCGAATGCTCAAGGAGGTAGGGTTTTTCTAGGCATAGATGACAAAAACAAAACAAAGGGTATTAAGATAACAAACGAATTAAAGTCCCAAATTGAGACGGTTGCAAGAAATTGCGATTCCGGCATAAAGATTGATTTAGAAATATTTAAAAATATTCTCATTATTAATATTCCAAAAGGCAAAGATAAACCATATAGATGTTCATCTGGTTTTTATCTAAGGCGAGGATCTAATTCTCAAAAAATGACAAGAGAGGAAATTAGAGAATTTTTCAATAAAGAAGGGAAAATTTTATTTGATGAAATGATTAATAAAAATTTTTCTTTTAAAAATGGTTTTGATAAAAATAAATTCAATATCTTTTTACAAAAAGCAAAAATTTCAAAAGTTATTTCCAAAAAGGAGATATTAAAGAATTTGGGTGTATTAAATAACAAAGGAGAATTCAGGAATGCCGGGGTTTTGTTTTTCTGCGATAAAATAGAAAAATTTATTCCACAGGCCATTATTTCTTGTGTTTTGTACAAAGGTAAAAACAAGATATTCATTATTGACAAAAAGGATTTTACTTCTGATATTTATTCAAATTATCAAAATGCAATAGAGTTTTTGTATCGCAATTTAAGGCTTAAATATGAAATAAAAGGTTTTGGTCCCAGAAAAGAAGTATTAGAAATTCCAGAGGAAGCATTAAAAGAGGCTACCATCAATGCGCTTGCTCATCGTGATTATTCAGAAAAAGGAGCGGATATATTAGTTGAAATTTATGATGATAGGGTAGAAATTACTAATCCGGGTGGGCTAGTTTCCGCAATTAAGAAGAGTGAATTTGGCAAGAAAAGCGTTTCAAGAAATCCATTGTTATTTAGTTTATTTAAAAGAGTAAATTTAGTTGAAAAAGTCGGTTCTGGAATTAGTAGAATGAGAGGGGCAATGAAAAAAGCGGGTTTGCCTTTGCCTAAATTTGAGTTTACAAATTTTTTTACAGTTACTTTTAAGAGGCCCAAAACTACCCTTGAAAAGGTGGGTGAAAAGGTGGGTGAAAAGGTGGGTGAAAAATTAAGTAAAAATCAAAAATCGATTTTAAAATATTTCTCTAAAGATAAAAATATTTCAATAGTTAGATTATCGAAAAAAGTTAGAATAGCACCTAAAAATATAGAAGAAAATATTAAAAAGCTTAAACAAAAAGGTTTAATTAAAAGAGTCGGAAGTGCAAGAGCAGGTTATTGGGAAATCATCAAAAAGAATAAAAAATAAAAGAAATAAGAATAATGAAAACCCAAAAACAAAAAATTGGAAAAATTGGCGAAGACCTGGCCGTTAATTATTTAAAAAAGAATAAATATAAAATACTGGAACGCAATTATCGCGCGGATAAATTTGGTGAAATAGACATCATCGCTGTTTGTAAAAAAGATACCTCCACTATTTTCCGCCCAGAAAAAATTTTAGTTTTCATAGAAGTAAAAACAAAAACAGACCGGAGTTTTGGCCTGCCAGAAGAAGAATTAACTTTTCAAAAAAAGAAAAGGACGCGAAGGGCGATTCAAAATTATTTATTTAAAAAACATTTAGCAGATGAAGATTGGCGCGCCGATTTAATCGCGATTGAAATTTTAAATAACACAAAACAAATCAGACATTATAAAAATATTTCTCTTTAAAACAAAAAATCCGCCAAATAAATGGCGAACTTTTCGGAATCTCTAAACGATCCGATGAGTTCTATCTTGACAGCTGTTAAAAGCATAACACATAAAAAACTATAATCAAGATATATCTGTGGATAACTTTTAATCATGGACCCGCGGGGAGTCAAACCCCGGAGATTCTACTGTCAAGATAGAACTCGGAATCATCCCATGCCCACGATAAAAATATTATATCAAATTTAATAATTCAATGCAAAAAATCACCATTAATGACAAAAATTTTCCCAAACTTCTTAAAAAAATACCAAATCCGCCAAAACAAATTTATGTCGCGGGCGATTTAAAAGAACAAAAATATCCTTTAGCCGTGGTTGGAACAAGAAAAATGTCAGATTATGGAAAACAAACAACAGCGCATTTCACTAAAGAATTAGTTCAAGCAGGCATAACTATTATTAGCGGTCTTGCTTTAGGAATAGATGGCTTAGCCCATAAAGTTGCTTTGGAAAATAACGGCCAGACTATCGCGGTTTTGGGTTCTGGACTAAACAATATTTATCCTAAAATCCATCAAAACTTGGCAAAAAAAATAATTGAATCAGCCGGCGCCATTATCAGCGAATACCCGCCGGAAACACCGTCCTATCAAAGTAACTTTATTGAAAGAAACCGCCTCATTTCCGGTCTTTCCCTCGGGGTTTTAGTCATCGAAGCGCCGGAAAAATCAGGAGCGCTTATTACCGCCCGCGAAGCAATAAAACAAAAAAGAAAAGTGTTTGTTATCCCTGGCCGAGTTTACGACAGAAATTCGCAAGGCGCCAATGAATTGATTAAAAACGGCGCGCAATTAGTTAGTGATCCAAGCGATATTTTAAAAGCATTAAAAATAAAACCGGTTTTTGTCAAAAATAAAAATCAAGAAAATTTATCTATTTTAGAAAAAAATTTATTGGAAATTTTATTTGCCAGAGAAAATCATATTGACGAATTGTCGCAAAAATCAGGCGCGAAAATAAATGAAGTTATATCTTGTCTAACCAATATGGAAATAAAAGGCTTGGTTAAAAATTTGGGAAACGGGAAATATATTGCAATAAAATAATTTTTAGCTTAATGAATTTAATAAATTAAATCCATGCCTGATAGCTAACAAGCATGGAAATAGGAGGGAAAATATGTTAGCAAAAATTTATTCTGCGGTAAACGAAGGATTAGATTCGCGATTAGTAGAAGTAGAAGCAGATGTTTCATCAGGATTTCCGCTCTTTGAAATCGTCGGCTTACCCGATAAGGCGGTTAATGAGGCAAAAGAACGGGTTCGTTCCGCCATTATTAATTCCGGCTGTAAATTCTTAACCGGTAATAAAAAACGTCTCATCATCAACTTAGCGCCAGCCGATATTAAAAAAGAAGGTTCAATCTACGATTTGCCGATTGCTTTAGGCGTTTTAATCGCTTCACAAGAAATTTCTTTAAATGAATCTTTTCTTGCTTCATCAGAATCTTCGTTAACTTCTTCGCAGGTCAGACCTGTTAAAAAGCTTGGTGATACAATAAAAGATTCAATGTTCATTGGCGAGTTATCTTTAAACGGCGAACTCCGTCACGCCAAAGGCATTTTGCCCATGGTGCTCTTAGCTAAACAAAAAAATATAAAAAATATTTATTTGCCAAAAGAAAATATTCAAGAAGCTTCTTTGGTGGAAGGAATGAATATTTATCCTTTGGAATCTTTAAAAAATTTAATCGCTCACTTGTCAAACCAAATTCGCATAAATCCTGTTAAATCATCAACTTCATGGAGGTCAGACCCCTATGAAAAAGAATACGAATCCGATTTTGGTTACATCAAGGGGCAGGAATTTATTAAACGCGCCTTGGAAATCGCGGCTGCTGGCGGGCATAATGTTTTAATGATTGGTCCTCCCGGGTCTGGCAAAACTTTATTGGCGCGCGCTATGCCTTCAATTTTGCCCTCAATGACGAAAAAAGAAATTTTAGAAGTGACAAAAATTTACAGCGTTGCCGGTTTATTAAAACAAAATGAATATTTAAAAAATCAACGCCCTTTTCGCGCTCCGCATCATACTACTTCTGATGTGGCTATGGTGGGCGGTGGACAAATACCTCATCCCGGAGAAATCACTTTGGCTCATCGTGGCATTCTATTTTTAGACGAATTAGCTCATTTCAAAAAACAAACTTTAGAAAGTTTGCGTCAGCCCTTGGAAGATGGAGAAATTTCTGTGGCGCGCGCTCGCGGTTCAATTTCTTTTCCAGCAAAATTTATTTTAATTTCTTCAATGAACCCTTGTCCTTGCGGTTATTACGGTGATACGGAAAAGCAATGTAAATGTGGCGCTGGTGAAATTATTAGGTATCGTCGAAAAATTTCCGGTCCGTTTTTAGACAGAGTTGACCTTCATTTAGAAGTTCCGCGTGTGGAAATAGATAAATTGATGGGAGAAAAAGTGGCGGAATCTTCAAATGAAATAAGAAAAAGAGTGGAAAAAGCCCGTCAAATTCAAACCAGCCGCTTCAATAAAAAGTTTGGTGGCTCAGCCACCAAACTTTCCAAAACAGTTTCAAAAACAATGGCGAACGCGGAAATGACTATTCCTCAAATAAGAAAATTTTGTCAAATAGACGAACAAGGAGAAGAATTATTAAAACAAGCGATTAAAAAATTTACTCTTTCCGCGCGCGCTTATCATCGCATTTTAAAAGTGGCGCGCACCATTGCAGACCTCTCCGCAACCGTCAATCCCGCCATATCAAAACATACGAGGTTCGACCTCGTAGATAAAATAAAAACAGAACACCTTGCCGAAGCGATTCAATATCGCGCCAAAATAACTGAAGAAATATTTTAACTAAATCCCGCATTAATTTCGTTTTACTTGAGTAGAATCTAGTTTAATCAATTTTGAGTAAATGTTATAATTAAATCACTTTAATATTTATACAATAGAATTTTAATTTCAAGGTTCTGCGAAGCAGGTTCTTATAATTAAATCACTTTAATATTTATACAATAGAATTTTAATTTCAAGGTTTCTCTATAGTCAAAATTATTGTCCTTGATAGCAATAATTCTCGTGCTAATGTTGCCAAATATGAACCAAAATTTAAAAAATATCGTTAAACGAACAATTTTATCAGATGTTATTAAGTATTTAGAAAATCCAGAGCGGACTAAAGATAAAGCAGAAGTTGATTTTGTTCTTTGTTCGCGGTCAGGAAAAATTTGGCCTATTGAAGTAAAAGCCACGGCTCTGCGTAATTCTAAAATAAGTCGCGGCTTGCAGAATTTTATAAAGCAATATCAACCCGAGAATGCTTTTATAATTAACTTGGGATTTCAGGGAAATTTAAAGTTTGAGGGGACAGAAGTTAGTTTTATCCAACCACACGAGATTATTAGAATTTTAAGTCAATTAAAATAATTTAAAATATATTTACCTCGTTAGAAATGTTATATTTAAATGCATTTTGTCAGGGGAATGAGGTATAATTATGAAAAATAAAAAAGTCTTTAATCTCGTCAAAATTTTTAATGGAGTGAGTAAAAAAATCAATAAAATGAGGTCAGTCCTCCTTAGAGGTCTGACCTCCCAGGGAATAAAATGGTGGAAAAAAGTTTTCATCGTTTTAAAACGTCTGACGTTAAAGAGGAGCGTAGCGACGGGAAAACGTCAGACGTTGACAATCATTCTTATCGCCTTTATATCTATCCTCTCCGCTTACTTCCTCTTTTTCCACTCTTCCCAAGCCCTAGCCGAATGGTGGAACACAAACTGGCATTATCGCAAAGCCATCACCATCTCCAACTCCGGCTCAGCTCAGACAGATTTTCAGGTTTTAGTCACCGCAGACACTTCAGACAGCACTAAATTTTTGACCAATTGTAATGATTTGCGTTTTACATC
>Ga0268276_1003226_pt1 | contig 12925 bp, 10 predicted proteins | sample saktaG_4_FD_190145 | JGI IMG/M metagenome (GOLD analysis project Ga0268276, IMG submission 190145) | Saline water microbial communities from Sakinaw Lake, British Columbia, Canada - sak_2010_1_5_45m | ecosystem: Environmental > Aquatic > Non-marine Saline and Alkaline > Saline ...
ACGGAAGAACAAAGAATTATCCAGGACACAGCACGAAATTTTGCCAAGTCCGAGTTGGAGCCTGTCGCTGGAAAGCTCGATCAGGAGGGCGACCGGGAGACCTTTCTCAAGAATCTGAGAAAGCTTGCCGAACTGGGTTTGATGGGAATTAACGTGAGCGCCAAGTACGGCGGATCCGAGGCCGGCGTGATCGCCTTCAGCTTGGCCGTCACAGAGATCGCGAGGGCCTGCGCGTCAACGGCGGTCACCATGTCCGTAACCAACATGGTCAACGAGGTCATCCAGGCCATCGGCACTGAAGAGCAGAAAATGACCTACATCCCGAAAATGTGCTCAGGTGAGTATTATGCCGGGGGGTTTGCATTGACGGAAACCATGGCTGGATCTGACCCGGCTGGAATGCGCATGACGGCCGTTCTTGACGGTAACGAATGGGTTTTAAACGGTTCTAAAATGTTTATCACCAGCGCTGAATACGCCGGCGTATTCGTGACCTGGGCCGTAACCGACAAGAACGCACCCAAAGGCAAAGGCATCAGCACGTTTCTCGTCGAGAATGGGACCAAGGGTTTGACCGTAGGCCGCGCCGAGCACAAGATGGGACAGCACGCCTCCGTGACGAATGAACTCCTTTTTGATGATTGTCGCATTCCAAAGAACGCGCTGATGGGTAAACTCGGCGACGGTTTCCGCACCGCGGCTGGAGAACTCGCGGGCGGAAGAATCGGCATCGGATCGCTCGCGCTTGGCGTCGGACTTGCAGCCATTGAATATGCGACACGTTACGCGAAGGACAGGCGGCAGTTCGATCAGCCCATCACGCATTTTCAGGCCATCCAGTGGATGATGGCCGAGTCCTATACGGAACTCGAGGCCTCCCGGCTTCTCCTGATGAATGCTTCCTTCAAGAAAGAACAGGGCAAATATTTCGCCCGCGACGCCTCCATGGCCAAATACTTTGCCACGGAAGCCGCCGAAAGGGCCACATACAATGCTGTTCAGATGCTGGGAGGCTATGGTTACACGGCAGAGTTCCCCGTTGACCGTTATTACAGGGACGTTCGAATCACGTCCATATACGAAGGCACAAATCAGATCCAGCGGCTGATCATTGCGCGGGATATCCTGAGCAGCATGAAGTAATAAATGCAGGTATTGATACAACAAGCCGTTATTTAAAGTTCATTTCGTCTATGTATCTTTCGGGTTCCGGCGTCGTGTGTGCCGGACCCGGAAGATCAAACCCGCGCTTTCACTTCTATCGGTCTTTCACGACAAAATGGGGAGGAGAGGTTCATGGAATTTGAGAATATCATTTACTCAAAAAAAGATGGGGTCGCCGAGATCCGTCTCAACAGGCCCAAGCTGTTTAACGCCCTGGATCTGAAACTCGGGGGCGAACTCGTTGCCGCGCTGGAGGATTGCGGCGATGACTCGAACGTCCGTGCCGTCATTTTAACGGGCGAGGGAAAGGCCTTCTGTTCCGGCGGCGATATCCAGTATTTCAAATCCTTTCTGGACAGCGATCCGTCGTCACCCTTCCGCCAGGTCATCAAGTTTTTGAATCTCGCTGTGATCAACATCCGCAGAATGCCGAAGCCGGTCATCGCCGCAATCAACGGCGCCGCGAGTGGCGCCGGCATGAGCCTTGCTGTCGCCTGCGATTTGAGGATGGCCACCGCTTCCGCGCGGTTCCGTCAGGCTTACACGGGAATCGGCATGGTGGGTGACGGGGGATGGACACTGTTCGTTCCTCTGCTGGCGGGTTATAGCAAGGCCATGGAGCTTCTCCTTCTTGACCCCGTTTTCGATGCCCATCAGGCTATGGCCTGGGGTCTCGTCACTCAAGTGGTCGAAGACGGACAGCTTGAGAACGCCTCCATGGAAATGGCTTCAAGGCTGGCTCAGGGACCCACCAAGGCCTTCGGCATAGCCAAAGAAAACATGAACAGGGCTTTGATGGCTGTCCTTGAAACTCAGTTGGAACTCGAACGCTCGGGCATGATAGCTGCGTCCCGAACTTCGGACTATCTTGAGGGGATTAAGGCCTTCACGGAAAAGCGCAAGCCGGATTTCAAGGGCAGATGATTCAATAGCACCGCCGCTTGCCAAGAGAATCTTCAAGCTCCGAAAGGACTTTAAGCCTTTCGACCACATGGACGAAGGCATGGGCGGCTTTTTCTATCTGCCTGCGGGTATTGTCTCTACCCAGACTGAACCGGATGGTGCCTCTCGCCCGTTCGGGGGGAATTCCCATTGCCGATAGGACGTGAGAGATTTCGACCTTCTCGGAGGTGCAGGCCGATCCGGCTGAAAGGGCGATCCCTGCCTTATCCATTTCACGAACCATGTCTTCACCCAGCAGATCCGGAACGGATAAACTGAGAACATGGGGCAACCTGTTTTCAGCATGACCGTTCACGACAACCCCGGAAAGGCGTGCAGAGATCAGGTCCTGAAGCAGATTTCTCAGATTCTCAAGGCGTTTCGATTCGGTCCCGCGTTCTTTCAGCGCCATTTCACATGCTTTACCCATCCCCACGATAGAAGCCACGTTTTCTGTTCCGCTGCGAATATTTTTTTCCTGATGACCCCCGTAAAGAAGCGGCGTGAGAGAGGCCCCCTCCCTGATATAAAGGGCTCCCACCCCCTTCGGCCCATAGATCTTATGGGCCGACAGAGAAAGAAGGTCCGCGCAAAGGACTTCCACATTCACGGTCACTTTCCCCGCCGTCTGCACGGCATCCGTGTGAAACAACACTTCCTTTTCTGCCGCGATCTTTCCTATCTCTTCAACGGGCTGGATGGTTCCCACCTCGTTGTTCGCGTGCATGATGCTGATGAGGATGGTTTTCCTGGTGATGGCCTTTTTCAAGGCTTTCAGATTCACAGACCCCCTGCCATCCACTGGAAGGAAAGTCACGTGGAAGCCCATGCTTTGAAGAAATTCGCAGGTTTTGAGCACGGCGTGATGCTCTATGGCGGATGTGATAATATGGTTGCCCTTATCCTTGAAAGCCATCGCAGTGCCCTGAAGGGCAAGATTGTTGGCCTCCGTTCCCCCGCTCGTAAAATAAATCTCAGACGCCTTGGCGCCGATCAGACGGGCGACTCGCTCTCTTGCCTCTTCCACGGCTGCCCTTGCCGTCCTCCCTGGGGCATGAATGCTGGAGGGATTCCCGAACAGGCCCCGAAGAAAGGGGAGCATGCATTCCAGAACCTCCGCCCGGACAGGAGTGGTCGCGCAATGATCAAGGTATATGGCTTTCATTCAATTCATCAACCCGTAAAAATGTTCCAATCCCTAATTGAGAGACATTTTTTGAAATGTCTCTGCTTGAATGCAGGCTGTTCAAAAACGTTCAGATGCAAGGCGAGAGAGAACCGAAGAGCGAGGCGTATATGTTCATACGTTGAGCGATGAGGGGCGAAGCGCAACACAGCAGATGAGCGTTTTTCAACAGCCTGCTATTGGAGGATCTCGCGTGCAATGATGAGCCTCTGTATCTCAGAGGTCCCGCCGCCGATGGTCTGCAATTTTGCGTCGCGCATCATCCTCTCAACGGGAAACTCCTTCATGTATCCGTAACCACCGAGGATCTGAACGGCCTCTGTCGTCACCCGCATGGCCACTTCCGAACAATACAATTTCGCGTAGGCGGCGATCAGGTTCATCTCCCGATGAAGACCCCGGTCAGCCATGACCGCGCCCTTGTATGTGATTAAATGAGAAAGCTCGATCTCCATGGCCATGTCGGCTAGTTTTGCCTGGATCAGCTGGAAGGACGCGATGGGCTTCCCGAACTGGATCCGCTCTTTCGCATATATCAAGGCGCACTCGTAAGCGCCCCTTGATATTCCCAGGGACAGCGCTCCTAGAAGGACCCGCTCCGTGTTGAGACCGCTCATGAGGACCATGGCTCCTCTGTTTTCTCCTCCGAAAAGATTTTCCGCCGGAACTTGGCACTCTTCGAAGATGAGCTCTCCTGTGGGCGAACCTCGCCATCCCATCTTTTCGAATTTCTTCCCCCTCTGAAATCCGGGAAAATCCTTCTCCACGATAAATGCGGAAACACCGTGGGACCCTTTTTCCGGGGCTGTCTTGGCGTAAATGACGAAGACGTCCCCCACGGGGCCGTTGGATATGAAGATCTTCGAACCGTTGAGAATGTAGTCGTCGCCTTTGCGTTCCGCGCGAAGCTTCATGGACATGACGTCGGAGCCGGCTGAGGGCTCCGTCATGGCGAGACCGCCGATCCTGCTTCCATCGCAAAGCGGCGGAAGGTATTTCTTCTTCTGCGCGTCATTGGCGTTTCTCCTGATATTATCAATACAGAGGTCCGAATGGGTCCCCCATACGGCTGAGGTCGAACAGCAGACCACGCCGAGTTCCTCTCCCACGATGCACATTTCCGTGTACCCTGCCCCCGCTCCGCCGTATTCCACGGGGACCGTGATTCCCAGGAGTCCCATCTCCGCGAGACGCCTGAAGCTCTCCGTCGGAAATCTCTCCGTATGGTCAATCTCGTAAGCGAGAGGCGCGACCTCTTTCTCCGCGAAGTTCCTTACCGTCTCTCTCAGCATCTTCTGTTCAGCGGTAAATTCGATCATGTGTCCATTCCTTTTCGAGCGGCTTATACCATCCATGAACCTGGCATCAACAAGTCTTTCAGAAAAAAAGGGCACCCTTTTTGAGGATGCCCCGCGGATTCCATCAAATTAGAAAGTTTTCTTCTTGATGAGTCCTATTTCTCTGGCTGCCTTCGTGAGCTCATCTCTGAATTTAGGATGGGCCACCTTGATGAGCGCCTCGGCCCGCTCGGGCTCCGTCCTTCCGTAAAGCTCGGCAACTCCGTATTCCGTTGCGATATATCCGGTGTAGTGTCGGGGGACGGTCACCCGGGCACCCGTGCTGAGAGCCGGTACAATTCTGGACCTCTCACCCTTCATGGCCGTCGAGGGGACGAGGTTGATCGCACGGCCGCCGGGCGACCAGAAGGCCCCGATGACGAAGTCGAGCTGACCGCCGGTGCCGCTTCTCATGCGGTGGCCGTAAGATTCGGAACAGATCTGGCCGTAGAGGTCCACTTCGACGGAGCCGTTGATGGCCACGACGTTTTCCTCCTGAGCGATGACGCTGATGTTGTTGGCATAAAAGGTCTGGCGCCACTCGCACATGGGGTTGTTTCCGAGCCAGTCGTAGAGTTCCTTATCGCCCATGGTAAAGGTGAGGAGTATTTTGCCGGGGTTGACCTTCTTGTATTTGCAGGTGACAACGCCTTTCTCCACGAGCTTATGTGTTCCGGCAGGTGCCATCTCCGTATGGATGCCGAGATCTTTGAGATTGGAATCCAGAAGGAGTTTGCTGATCATGGCGGGAACGGCTCCGATGCCGACCTGGATGCAGTCCCGATCTTTCAGCAATCCAACCACGTTTTCAGCCATCTTGATTTCAAGATCTGTCGCCTGGGGCGTCGGGACCGCCGGAATGGGGTTGGGGTTCTCCACGAAGGCGTCGAAAAGGGATACGTGGAAGTTCGTCTCCCCATAAGCCCTCGGCATCTGCTCGTTCACCTCGGCGATGATCCAGTCGCACTGCTGCATGATGGTGTAGGTGTAAAAGGTATCGATACCGAGGTTGATGAAGCCGTGATCGTCAGGCGGCGTGCACTGCATGATCAAACCCATGCGGCGCGGATAAAGACGCTTCCGATGCGGCATCTTGATGCCGATGTCGGAACTCTGGCAGGGCCAGAAATTGGCCCATTCGCTGTCCGCCAGTGCCTGCTGGTGCGGCGTCCCGGAATAAAAAGCAGGCACCAGCGTGAAGCTCTCCCGGTACTCCGGCTGGAGAAGCTTGTAAGGCCGGAGCAGAAGGGCGTAGTCATACTCCACGTCCTTGAGCTCGTTTTTCCTCGCCGCGAGGGCATCCATGATGAGCATCGAAGGCTGCCCCAAGCAGAGCGGCGTCCAGAAACGATCACCGGTTTTGACGATCTTCGCAGCTTCTTCTGCCGTCATCAGTTTGCTCTTGTAAATCTCTTTCCAGCTCATAATTTCCCCCTCGTTTGATTTATTCGTTTGAGATACTGGTGACAAATCTCCCCGGCAGGACGCCTATCCAGCTTTCATTCTGCCTCCTCCTCTTTCCGAGCTGAACGGATCACCCCCCTTCATTCTGTTTTCTATATCACCAGCCATCACTATGTTCGAGCAAAAAATGAATTGACCATCCATTATTTTCAAGCCCCCCTAAGACCCAGACCCAACTGCTCTTGAGAAAGGGCTCTAATTCTTCACCATTCCTTCTCCAGAATGGGTTTATTTTAGATGGGCTTGAAATATTTGATGTCCATGATATGGGCTTTCCTGTCATTGCTCCACACGGCCTTGAGCTTCATGCCGTTTTTGACGATTTTTCGGACTTCCTCGAAGTTGCTCAGATCGATCCCGCCAAGCAGGTGAAGAAAATTGACGTCCGTTCCATCGAGCCTGATCAAGGCGCCTATGAAAGGCGGCTCCGTGGGCATACCGTAATATTTGTAATTCGTATAAGACCAAGCGATTAGAGTACCCTCCTGGGATACTTCGACCCATTTGTCCATGTCCACGAAACATCGCGGACAAAAGGCTCTCGCTGGTACTAGAACACGGTTGCATTTCGGGCACGTGTTTCCGTATATCTTCTTTTCCTGCATGCCATCGAAAAAGCGGGTCCAGGTCTCTCCGTAGGCCAGCTCATAGGGCAGCCTGATCTCCGTCTTGATGGTTCTGAATTCCTTTGTCATATCTTTATCTCCTTCCTGTATTCTATAATTCCGATCCGAGAATCATGATGCCGTTAAACTGATCAACACCGCCCATGGCGTGCGCCAGCGCCAGCTTGGCACCTGGAATTTGATGAGCGCCGGCCTTCCCCGTCACCTGAAGAGCAGCCTCGGCAACGCGGATGAGGCCCGTGGCTCCTATGGGATTGGTGCATAGCGTTCCCCCCGACGGATCACAGGGAAGCTCCCCCTTTCTCGTAAAAGTACCCTTCAACACCAGGTCCGGGGATTCGCCAAGCTCGCAGAAACCGAAGCACTCATAGAAGAGCATCTCCTGAAAGGTGAACGGGTTGTAGACTTCTGCCACGTCCAGTTCTTTCCGCGGATTCCTTATGCCCGCCTGATCATAGGCCTGCTGTGCGGCCTGAATGGCGGCTTCCCATACGACCTTGTCGCTGTCACCGAAAAAGTATTCTTCGCCGCGATAACCGACCCCTCTCACCCAGGCTGGCTTCTTTTTCAATTTTTTCACCATCTTTTCAGATGCGAAAATGACGGCGCACGCCCCGTCGGAGTTGGGGCAGACGTCAAGGAGGCGAACGGGATAGGTAATAATCCTGGAGTTCTTGACATCTTCCATGCTCACCTTCAACTTGATATGCGCATAAGGGTTATCAAAAGCGTCGTCGTGATGGGTCACCGAAATAAACGCAGCCGCGTCCCTTGTCTTTTCCTCTGGAATACCATAACGTGCCGTCCACATCTGGGACTGCATTGAAAAAACACCCGGTGCCCCGGAGATAAAATAACGCTGATAGAAGGGCTCCGCTACTGTCGTCATGGTTGCCTGGCTGTTTCCCTCGTTCATCTTTTCATGTCCCACGGCCAGCACCAGTTCGGCGGCTCCCGAAGCGACCCAGTAGTAGGCCGTCTGAGCAATGGATACTCCCGTCGAGCCGCATGTCTCCGTCTTCATAATCGGTTTTCCCACGGCCTGCATGGCATCAGCAAAATAGAAATGCGTGAGGGCGATGCCTTCCATCATGGAGGGCATGGTTCCCGAAACCACACCGTCAATATCGTCGGGCGTGAGGCCTGTTTCCTTGAATACGGCCATGACGGCTTCCCTGACCAACTCGGGGTAACTTACATCCATTCTCCGGCCGTGATATGTCTGACCGACGCCTATAATCGCAACTGGTCTTCCCATATGATCCACCTCCTAACGTCCTAAAATGGCAACAGCGTGACATTGGCCGGCAAAACCGTGTACCCCGTGCGCCAGCGCCGTTTTGACTTTCTTTCCCACTTGCCGCTCCCCGGCCTCGCCCCTGATCTGCAGGAACGCTTCCACTGCCCTCTGCAGACCTCTTGATACGTAAGGATTGTTCGCGAGAACACCACCGGAGGGATTCACCGGCATTTCACCATGTTTCTCCGTCATGCCGCTGTCGATCATCTTGCCTCCCTGGCCTTTTTTGCAGAAGCCGAGATCCTCGCACCACAGAAGTTCCTGGAAAGCATAGGGTTCCGTGACTTCGGCCATATCAATCTCTTCCAACGGACTCTTAATGCCCGCCATTTTATAGGCCCTCCTTGCCGCCTGACGCAGCTGCCCATTCAGGAGTTCCCTGTCCCCTATGCCATAACTGTCCATCGAACTGCCAAAACCTTTAATCCAGATCGGTTTATTGGTGTATTTTTTCGCTTTCTCCTCCGATACGAGTATGGTTGCCACCATCCCTTCGGATTTCGGCGCGCACTGCATCTCTGTAAGCGGATCCGCGATGCGTTCCGAGTTGAGCACATCTTCAACGGTGAACCGTCCTTTTTTATGCGCGTAGGGATTTCCCAAAGCGTTTCGAAGGTTTTTCACGGCCACTTTGGCGCACTGCTCTTCCGATATCCTGTATTTCTCCATGTAAAGCCTCATCTGCAGCGCCGCCGCCAGTGTTTCCGTCAACCCTACATTCCGAAAATAGAAGGGATCGGAATACATGAGGGTGCAGGTGTCAAGAGGGGGATTTTCCGATCCCTTGCACAAACTGATGACCAGGGCCGTATCATAATGGCCGGTCATGATGCGCATCGCACCATAAAAAAGCGCGAAGAGAGACTCTCCGTCCTGACGGGAGGCGTTCTTGAGAAAAGCTCCCGTGGTCTCCCAGTAATAAGAATTGGCACAGGATATGCCGCCGTGAAAGACGTCGGATGAGGCGCTCACGATGGTCTGAATGTCGTCCCGCGTCATTCCTGCTTTATCAAGCACCTCTTTCGTGACCCGATAGGCCTGATCATAAAAATTGTCTTTCGATTCGGTTCCTGCATTTTGCGCCACAGCGATCATAGCGACTCTCTTTGCCATACTATCACTCCCTTGCTCATAAGCGTTGTGGCCTTAAATCCCCGTACAGCCCAATCTCTTCGGACCATCAGGATTTTCGGCCTGCCAAAATTTTAGTCACATAAACGATAACTGTTTCTCCCCGCTGATTCTTAATGATGTTTTCGGCTTCTATCACGCCGCTCTTTTCATCCTTTTCCGAAAGACTTTTGATGGTCATTTCATTGTGAATCGTATCCCCTATCCTGACCGGCGCGGTGAAGCGAACCGATTCCATGCCATAGAAAGCAATGAAGCTTTTCGGGAGAACTACATAGGGTCCCAGTCTGAACAATGCAGCCATCCCCACGACAAGGCCGAGCATGCCATGCGCGATTCTGCCCTTGAAAGGGGTCTTCGCAGCATACTCCACATCCGTATGCAGAGGATGCCAGTCTCCCGTAAAGGCTGAAAACAGAACAATATCCGTCTCCGTGATGGTCCTCCCGGGCGACATAAAGATTTCTCCAATCTTATAATCCTCGAAAAACTCTTTTTCCATTCAGGACCTCCCCGTCGAACTATTTATCTCCATCCAGAAATTTTAAACTCGAAACTTGAAACTATTTCAACCTACATTTGAATAAGCTCCCTTGCCACAATCAGTCTTCTCACCTCTGACGTCCCCGCCCCTATCGTGCCCAGCTTCGCATCCCTCCAGAATCTCTGCACGGGATATTCGAGGCAGTAGCCGTATCCCCCGTGGATCTGAACAGCCTCCTCACAGACCTTGCAGGCCGTCTCCGCCGTGAACAGAATCGCGGCGGCGGCGATCTGATGGACTTCCGTTCCCTTGCCTCCGCGCTTCGTCGTATCTGCCAGAATGGCGGCCTTATAGCAGAGAAGCCGTGCCGCCTCTATCTGTGTATACATGTCAGCGAGTTTCTGCTGAATGAGCTGAAAGGATGCGATGGGCTTTCCGAACTGAACCCTCTCCTTCGAGTACTTGATCGATTCGGAGAATGCGGCTTCGGCGATCCCCAAAGCATAGGTTCCAAAAAAAGCTCTTTCCACATCCAGGCCGCCCATCATGACGGCGATCCCCCTGTTTTCCTGACCGATGATATTCTCCGCCGGTATGATGCAGTTATCCATGATGAGCTCGCCCGTGGCTGAGCCCCTGTTCCCCACCTTGTTCAATTTCTTCGATACGGAAAATCCGGGGAACGTTGTATCCAGAATGAATGCCGTAATCCCTTTTGGGCCAAGGCTCTTGTCCGTCTTCGTATAGAGGACGATCGTATCCGCAATGGGTCCGTTCGTGATGAATGTCTTTGTTCCATTCACCACGTAATGATCCCCTTCCTTTTTCGCCGTGGTCTGGATATTGACGGCGTCGGACCCCGCGTTGGGCTCCGTCAATCCCAGGGCTCCGATATGCTTTCCATTGCACAGTGGAGGAAGATATTTCTTCTTCTGCGTCTCATTGGCATGGCTGTTCAGATTGTTGCAGCAAAGATTTGCGTGAGCTCCCCATGACAGCGCCACGGCCGCTGAAGCTTTCGCCAGCTCTTCGCAGGCAAGCGATGCGGAAAGGATATCGGCACCCGCGCCCCCATATTCCTGATCGACCGTTATGCCCATGATCCCCAGATCGGCGAGCTTCTGCCAGAGACCGTCCGGCCATGTGTCCTCTCTGTCGATTTCTTCGGCAATCGGTTGAATCTCCTTTGCCGCGAAGTTTGCCACACTCTCCTTGAGCATCCTGTGTTCTTCACTCAGCGTAAAGTCCATCGCCATCCTCCTGTTTTGAATGACAGAGTAATTGATTATTCTCAGATTTCACCTTTACAATGATTTAATCAGCAAGAAAAATGCCAAAGAACATTTCTCAATCATGTCATGCTATTCAAACCACCACAAGCATGAACAAGATTGAACCGAAAGAAATATTGTCATTATATGGTCAGGTGTTATTAATTCGACACCATGCTTGACTTCTCTGGATAATACAAATATAGTCCTGCAATCACTGAGAGGAGGACGTATTTTGACACGGACCGATTCTTATCTTTCTCACCTCTCTCGCGACGAAAAAAATACCCTTTACCGTTTCGCTGCATTCCCGGACCATTTTTCAGTCGACTGGTTCAAAGACATCGATGATGTAAAGCCCTCTCTTCTTTTTTCCGTTATCTCTTTTCTTGAACAGAAGAAATGGATTTCCCCCCTGAGGAAATCAGGCGGCATCTACAAATGGACTGCGGCATTCCAGAAAGAATCTCTCCTGCATTCCATCCCGCCGAAAGAGTCATCCCGATATTATCGTGAAGCTGTTCATATCCTTATCAAGGTGCTTCCTGAAAAGGATGAAAACACGTTAAAGATAGCCAGGGGATGTCTTCAGGCGGGAATGGAAGCGACGGATCTCGGCATTGTACTGAAGGCTGCTCTATATGAGGAGAAAAATCACAAGATCGCCTCTTCCATCAAACTCTATGATCATCTCCTGGAATTCATAGAAGGTCATATCAACGATAAAGACGTTACACCCTCACGGGAGATGTGTCAAATCCTGATTACAGCCATCGAGCGAAGAGCGTCCCTGTCTCTGCTCCATCCAAACACCAAGAAAATCAAACCCTGGCTCTTGATGGCAAAGCAGGTCGCGACCCAGTGCCAAGACCCCCGCTCCCAGGCCGCTCTCGAACTTCTGATCGGGCAGAACTGCTGGATGTGTTTCCAGTATGATCAGGCGGTGACCCATTTCGATAACGCCTGGGACATGATCAAAGATATCGAGGACACGTCCCTGCACAAAAGAGGCCTCCAATTACGGGGGCTGTCTTACTGGATAAGCGGGGACCTCTCCATGGCCCTTCAGTCTTACGAGGATTCCCTTGGAGAACTCGACCATATCAGTGATGATGATTTTTCTCTTTTGACCGGTCTGCACCTTTCTCAGTGCTACACACAGGTCGGGATGCCTCAGCGGGCTCTCGGCATCTCGGAAACGATCTATCATCAGGCTATGAAGAACGACAACTGGCCTCTTGTGTCTTTCGCGCTTGCCAACACAGGTCTTATTCTTCTGGAAATGAAACAGCTCAAAGACAGCCGGTCCTATTTTGAAAAAGCTCTTGAAATGTCCAGGCGGGAATCCATTCCCATGGCGGAACTCCTCGCCGGGATAGGTCTCTCCAATATCGAATGTCTCGAAGGCCGGCATGAACAGGCTGCTGAACATTTCAAAGTGCTGTATCGAATCAGAAAATCAAGCTGGTACCATACGCTGAATGCCTCTCATATTTTTGAGCCCGGCTTCATCCTGTTTCAGGCGGGCATCTCACCCGTTGAACTCAATCCGGTCATCCGATTTCTGAACGAGATCCGTAAAGAACAGTTGAATCCTCTTCTTTATGGCATCATCCGCCGGCTGCAGATTCAGTACCTTGAAAAAGACATGAAACCGAAAGAAAAGATTTCCGAGCTGATCGACATCGAAAACTCTCTTGAAAAAAGTGGCGCGCTTCTGGCCCTGGCCAAAGCCAGAATCGACATCGCGCGGCTTTACCTTGAGATCGGCAACTGGTCTCATGCCGAAGCCTACGCAAGAAAGGCCTGGGAATTCCTCAAAGTCACGGCCAAAGCCGTCTTTCCACACGACCTTCAGCACCTGATCCGGAGCGAAGACCTTTCCACGGAGAACCGCCTCTACGATCTTATTATCGAAATGGGTGATGCCCTCACGGACCAGAAAAACATGGAACAGCTCCTCACGAACATCATCACGTCCATATCCCGCCTCACCGGTTCGGAGCGGGCAGCCCTTTTC
>Ga0268276_1003227_pt1 | contig 12921 bp, 9 predicted proteins | sample saktaG_4_FD_190145 | JGI IMG/M metagenome (GOLD analysis project Ga0268276, IMG submission 190145) | Saline water microbial communities from Sakinaw Lake, British Columbia, Canada - sak_2010_1_5_45m | ecosystem: Environmental > Aquatic > Non-marine Saline and Alkaline > Saline ...
AGCGGCAAAAATGTAAATCCCTGCTTTTCCCGAAGCGCTGATCACCTCATCCAGCCAAGCGGTCAGGACTTGGGATGTCCCGGTGATTTTTGCCGAGGCCCGGCCGACAGAATTATTGAAATGACGGGCATTGCTGATATTGTCGAGAATTCCGTTGTCAGGATAAATCATGACCAGATTGCGCTTTCCAGTTTTGTCGAACATGCTTTTCCGAATATTATCCGGCAGATCGTCAATGGTCATCGGACGATTGGCGCCGGACATTCTGGTGACAATTGCGTCCATTTCTTTTGCAAAATACCTATCCAGATTGGTAAGTCTTGAGACATACAACGAGGGGTTGCTTTCGATCAATTGAATCAATTTCTGGAATACTTCATTGCCAGGTTTGCCGACCTCAGCTCCGTAAATCTCGCGGATCATCTGGTTGCGTTTCTTGACAATTTTATTGTTTTCACCCAGACCGGCGACAGAGAGATCACCCATTTCGATGATATTCCATTCGGTTCGCTGAACTTCGTAAGTGAAGGTCTCCATATCATCTAGGGAATAGTTCATTGTTTTGTAACGGGCGGGCATTTGTCGGATTTTAGCAATGGCGGCGAGTCGTGCCTGTTGTTCTTCAGGCGGCGGAAAAAAGTAGGATACCGAACTGATGTCAGCGACCATTGGTGTTTTTTCCAACTTTTCCGTTATTTCCCGAGCCTCTTCAATGCTATCTGTAATTACCATGGAAGCGAAGGGCGTCATTTCAAATTTTTCCATGACCTTTTCGTATTGAATGATGGACGGCATCTGCTGCGGCTCCAGCTGCATCATGTCAAATTCCATCTCGTTTAAAAATACGGCGGCAGAAAGCCCGACCGTGATAACGATACCCACAATAATTGTCGCAGTGCGGTGTCGATAGGTGGTTTTCCCGAGTCTGGCGAGAAACTGATAATTGATATTGGGCAGATGTGATTTGCTCAAATCCTTTTTACCCCAACGGAGCAGAAGCGCCGGCAGAATGAAAAACATGGCCAGGAAACAGTTGATAATACCGGTGCCCATGATAAGACCAAACTGAGCGAAGGCTTTGATGCCAGTAGCGGACATGACGAAAAATGCAAGGGCGGTGGTCAGTGCCGCCAGCAATGTGCCCATCCCGGCTTTCAGGTAGGTCAGGCGCAAAGCCTCTTTCGGCTCCAGGCCGTCTTCGCGATAGGTGGTGAAATTCGTGACAATCTGAATACCGTAATCCACACCGAGCCCGATCAGCAGCACACCCATGATACTGGTCAGCATATTGATCTCTTTGATTGTGATACCGATGAATCCGTAATTGAAGACTATACCTGCCACAAGGACAATCAGTATAAACAGAATGGAGCGCAGCTGGCTGAATGAGAAAATGAACAGCCCCAGGATCAGGACCAATGCGACGATAGACGGAACCAGCATGTCGAAACCCAGTGCATCCTGTTCGTCACTCTGGATCGGAATATCGCCGGTGTAACTGACATTCAAGTCGGGATAACGGGTATTCATGTCCGCCTGGATGGCCTTGATGCCATTCATTAAGACGACAATTTTTTCAATTTCAATGGAACTGAAGTTTGGCGTAATAGTAAACAGCATCATAGTGTTATCATGATTGAAATTATAGGGATTGCCGTACAGAAATGTTTCTGCCAGAGTTTTGCCCTGTTCGCTAACCGGTAAAATGTCGGGATTTTCGAGATATTCCCGCAACAGGGTGAAAAAGGATTCCAGTTGGGAGAGCGTCGCTACGGCGTCATTTTCCTGCTTATTTGTTTCAAGCTCCTCCTCGGCTTCATCGCCGGTATAGGTTTCTTCGAAGGAATTATTCAGAGAAGTGATAAAGGGCAGCAGGTTCAATTCGGAAAGTGTCTCGCTTGTTTTCTTGATATCTTTGGCTTTCTGCAGCATCAAGCCCCAGTTATCAATAAATTGGCGATCCACTTTCAGATTGATGGCTTTGACATCGTTCAGAGTTTTCGGAATCGCTTTTAGTGCGGTCACAAAATCTTCAGCGCACTGCCCCATGCGGATTTTGTCATTGCCTTCGATGGTGATCATGATCGTGGCGCCACCATCGAAAACCGAGTCAATTTCGATATAGCTGGCAATCATTGGATCTTTTTCAGACATCAGGTCTTTAACTTCAGTTTTTACCTCAATATTGGAGGCCGAAATCAAACTGAGAATGAATACCAGGAGAGCCCAAAACGGTATCCATTTATAAAAGCGGGTTACAAAATTGGAGACGACGCCCATCATTTTTTCTTCTGCTTTCATAATTCCTCCTATCGTGCTATGATAAATGAGAAAACTCTTCTGAAAATATTAATCTTTCGGCGGTCGCTCCAGAATTCGGTCGATGCTGTTCTTACCGGCGACCTGCCCGATCAAACTCTGATACATGTTTGCAAAGGCCTTCACAAACGTCCGGGTTGTGGCCAGCAAATCCATTTTATAATGCTCGCACCATTCATCGCTGAAAATGACAAAGGAAAAAATTGGAGCGAAAATCAGGAAAAATCCGGCCAGTGACGTGGCGGGCTTATCTTCATATTGAAGGCCGGCCTCTTCCGCGATTCGGAAACCGGCTTTGAAATTTTGCTCGAAATATTTGAAAATATTCACATGGGGATTTTCCGGGGCGTCCTTCAGCGACTCAGAAAATGAGATTTTGATGATGTTCTTGTTCTCCATCATGAAGGGCAGCGTATGTTGACTGAGAATGTTCTCCATGGACAGGTCCGGATTTTTACGCCAGTGGTTGGTAACATGCAATTTCATTTCCACCGATTTTTTACCAAATATATCGAAGAGTTCCGCCAGGATTTCCTCCTTACTTTTGAAGTAGTAATAGATCAGGGACTTGGTGATGCCGGCTGTTTTAGCGATAGCGTCGATGCCGGTCGCGTCGAAACCTTTTTGAGCGAAGAGATTTTCGGCCGCATCGAGGATTTTTGTTTTGACCTGGTGTTTATTTTGTTTTGTCATGGTTATCGAACTCCGAATGTTTTTATTGACCGTTCAGTCAAAATATAATAAGTGAAATAAATTTTGTCAAGATGTTTTTTGAACAATCGGTCAAATATGTTGAACCACAAAGACACCAGGTGCTAAAAAAATTGCTCCGGAGTGGGGTTCTGGTACGAGAGGTAAAGAATAACCCCGCATTTTAATGCGGGGAGAGGAGAAACCGGCCCAGACCAGTGTTCTCACCTTACGCGATTTCTCTCCCCTATTTATCGGGGAATCGAGATGACTTACGAGATTAAAATTGATACCCAGGTTCATCGTGGGAATCATATCCCAATAATGGCTCCGCTCGGTTAAAATAATCTACATTAAAAAATGTAATATTCCCGCAATATCAGTAATTAACGACGATAATTTAAAATCATGATCCCTATTTATTAAGTTTTGTTACTATTTCCTGCCATATAAGTAAAAAAGTGCGTACAACTAAAAATAGTACTTGATACCACCACATATACGTATTAATTTGCTGCTATAAAAGGAATATATCATGAACAACATTAAAAACATCGGAAGTATCATTCGATTTCATCGAAAAAAAGCAGGGCTGACCCAAAAACAACTGGCAACCCTTGCCGGTGTTGGAAAGTCCGCCGTTTTTGATATTGAAAAAGGGAAAAATTCGGTCAGGCTAAATACTTTGATGGCAATTTTGGCAGTACTGAATATTCAGCTACGCCCCGAAAGTCCGATGATGAACCATTTCAAAAATAAGGAAAATCAGGTGTGAGAGCTGCGAATATATTCATGCATGGAAAACTTACCGGTGTGCTTGAAGAAATCGAATCTAGCAAACACTATCGTTTTACATATTTAGATGACTATACCGATGAGCCTATTTCTCTGAATATGCCAGTGCAAAAAGGAAAATATGAATTTAAAAAATTCCCGGCATTTTTTGATGGTCTTTTACCGGAAGGTGCAATGCTGGAAGGTTTGTTACGGCAGCGTAAAATAGACCGAGAAGATCTTTTTTTCCAATTGCTCGCCGTTGGTCAGGATTTGGTTGGGGCGGTGACAGTTGAGGAAATATCATGAATCGTTGTCCGATAGCATATATAGATTGTGGTAAAAAAAAATATTCTTCAGCAGGGCTAAAAAAATTGTCACGGCGTTTGGAATACTTGCAGGATTTTCCATACTCAGCAGAAGAGCAGCGGCAAGAATCCGTGATTCGAGTGGCAAAAATGTCAATCCAGGGCATCCAACCGAAAATAAGTGTGCGTTTGAATGTGGTAAAAGCCAGTTTTGAAATTGTTGATAAAGACGGACGATATATCATCAAACCGCAACATGATATTTATCCACAGCTACCGGAAAACGAAGACCTATCCATGCGATTGGCGGGAATTGTTGGAATAACCGTACCGCCGCACGGTTTGATTTATTGTAAGGATGGTTCTTTTTCCTATATCATCAAACGTTTTGATCGGGAAGGGAAATCCGGCAAAGTGGCAGTTGAGGATTTTGCGCAGTTGGCTGAAATGTACAGAGAAACCAAATACAATTTCAGTATGGAAAAACTCGTATCTATCCTCGATTTTTGCACGTTTCCGGCGGTAGAAAGGGTGCGCCTTTTTCGCCGTTGTATTTTTAATTATCTGATTGGCAACGAAGATATGCATCTGAAAAATTTTTCCTTGATAACAAGAGATAATAAAGTTGAATTGTCTCCTGCGTATGATTTTCTGAGCACAACAGCGGCATTTTTATCGATTGGAAAAAAAATTGAAGATATCGAAGAAGTTGCTCTTCCATTAAACGGAAAAAAGCGAAATCTGTCACGTAAAATGTGGATAGACTATTTTGGTTTTGGACGATTGGGGTTGAATTCAGTGGTAATTAAAAAGGAATTGACACGATTTTCCAATTCATTTGACCAGTGGTATGACACGATTCGAAACAGTTTTCTGTCATCGGAAATAAAGGCGATATATATCTCAATAATTGAAAAGCGCAGGCAGGTATTGGAAATCTAAAACTTTTTATTGTTCCTGGTGAAAGTCGGGACAAGTATCATCATTGGCAATACAAAAAACCCCAAACCTAAATACATAACTCACCCCAGTATAGGCCGGGGAAAGTTATATTTCAAATATACTCAGTTGGTATTGTTACTCATATTTGATCGATTCCACCGGGTTGGCTAAAGCCGCCTTGATTGATTGAAAGACAACGGTCAAACCGGTTATCACTACCAAAATAATCAGCGGAATTACAAACAGGAAAATACCAATTTCCATTCGGCTGTTAAAACCCTGAAGCCAGTTGCGGATTCCAAAAAAGGAGACTGGAATCATTAATACTGTTGAAGTAAAAACCAAATAAAACAGGTCTTTTACCAGCAGTATGACAATTGTTGAGACACTGGCTCCCAGTACTTTTCGAATTCCGATTTCTTTGCGGCGCTGACTGGCATTGAAGGCTGCTAAACCGAAGATCCCAAGGCAGGTTACAAGCAGGGCTAATCCTGTAAATGTGCGAAAAACAGCACCAAATTGTTTGTCGGCGAAATACTGTTCATTGAAGTACTCATCCAGGAAGAAGAAGGTAAATGGATTGTCGGGGAAGGACTTCTTATATACGGTTTCAATCTGTTTGAGTGTTGCAGAGAAATTCGCGGATTTTATCTTGATGGAATACATGCCTCGAGGGCTGTTTGTCAGAAACCGGAAGATGGTTGGCTCAAAAGCCGCTTTCGGTGATTCATGATGATAGTCGGCGACCACGCCGATCACCGTGTAGATTTTCCCCCAGTAACTAATCTGTTTTCCAATCGCATTTTCCGGCGACTCAAATTCTAGCCATTGCAAGGCGGTTTCATTAAGAATCAGGCCATCGGGATCGGTGCTGAATTCCTTGGAAAAATTCCTCCCTGCAAGGAATTTTATATCGTACATATCCAGAAATTCGTAATCAATTCCCATAATCATATAATTTTTACTTTTACTGACATCGCTGCCAGCCGGGAAAATTCCGCCGTTGTCCCAGTAAATCTGCCGACCTGGGACTTCTCGCGAAAAGGCAATGTCCGCTATATTCGGGTACCGTCGCAGTTCATCTTTAAACGATTCGAACCGTTTCTCGAAGTTCTCACCCTGTATTCTGGGCGCTTTTAACACAACTATCTGGTCAATATCAAATCCCAGGGTCTGTGTTCGCATGAATTTAATTTGTTCGAAAATTGTTAAAGTTGCGACAAGCAAAACGAAGGCAATTGAAAATTGAAACAATACAAGTACTTTACGAAAACCGATTCCCCGGGAAGAAGTCCCGAATTTTCCCCGGATTACGGCAATTGGTTTAAAGGAGGTTTGCACAAACACCGGATAAATACCGGAAAAAAGAATACTGCATAGAAACAGAGTAATTAATTCGACATAGAATATTTTTGATCGCCAGATGGAAATCTCCGGAGACATTCCACTGATTCGGCAAAAATAGGGAAATATCAGACCAATAAATATTAAACCAGCGATTAATCCGATAATGTTCAAAAAAATTGTTTCAATGAAAAACTGGGTAACGAGTTGTCTGTGATTGGCGCCGACGACTTTCCGTAAACCAACCTCTTTTGCTCTTTTAATTGCTTTTGTGGTGCTGAGGTTGATGTAATTGACCCAGGCGATGATAATGATGACAAATGCGATAATGGACATAAAGATCACCGAGTTTTTATCGCCATTTGCTTCATATTCCTGCAGGTAATGACTGGTTAAATGAATGTTCCGCATGAGTTGGGGTTCAAGGACCACGGTAAGATCATAGGCTTTAAAAGCGTCGCCAAGAACCTCTTCGACAACGGTGGCCAGTTTGGATTTTAGAACTGCCGGGTCAGTAGTCTCCTTTACCAGCGTATATGTGAAAAAACCGGTATGTCCCCAGGAGTCCAGAACATCATCAGTATAGAATGAATGGATCGAAGGATAGGATAAGATGATGTCCAATTTTAAATGTGAATTGGGCGGCGAATCTTCAAATATTCCGGTAATGATAAAATCGATCTTTTTATCGACGGATATCAGTTTTCCCATGGGGTCTTCGCCAGGGAAATACTTCTTAGCGGTTGATTGGGAAATGATGGCGGTGTTTGCATTGGAAAGAGCTGTTGCGGGATTGCCTTTGACAAAATTGAGTTGAAAGATTTTCAGGAAATCCTCTTCGGCAAAGAACATACGTTCTTCGGAGAATTTAATATCGCCATTCAGAGCGGTGGCTTTATAACGGAAAATTCGGGCAATGATTTCAATCTCCGGAATCCGTTTTTTCAGAATCGGAGCGGTCGGCGGACTGCAGGAGGCAAACCGCACAGAGGTTCCGTTGTTGCTGTGTCGCTCATAGCGGATGCGGTAAATCCGATCGCCATTTGGGTGATAATTGTCGAAACTGTTTTCAAAATGCACATAATGCAGAATCAGCAGACAGGCTGCGATTCCTGAAGATAATCCCAAAATGTTAATGGCCGAAAAACCGGCGGTTTTCCTTAAATTGCGCAATGCGCTGACCAGATAATTTCGAATCATGGTTTTTCCCCGGATGTTTCAGTTACTATTTGAACTCATTGTTTTAATAGAAATTTGATGCAAATTTAAGTGTGAAGTTGTCTTTGATATAACAGATTTTTAATTTTTCGTTTAGTATTATGGGAGTGTGTAATGGAATTAGAATTGAAAGTACTAGAAGCCATGCAAAAAGCCGGAAAACCGGGGGATATTGCCTAGATGGTTAACGTGGACAAAGTCCAGGTGTCCAAAGCAATCAAGACCTTGAAAGATCAGGGTAAAGTTGAATCTCCCAAGGTTTGCTTTTATAAACCGGTGAAATAATACCCGGTTTATTTGGCCAACACAAATAATCAATTTTGCTTAAATTATTTTTAACCAGAATCTTTGCTTGTTTTTTAATTGGCTTGCCTTGCGCAAGTATAGTTCCTATCTTTATACAGGAGGGTTCCATGAAGTCCAAAAACATATTTAGATCAACAATATTCATTTTTCTGTTTGTAACGTGTATCTGGGCAGGTGATGTTCAGGTGATTGCCCATCGCGGCTTTTCCGGGATTGCTCCTGAGAACACCATAGCCGCATTTCAGGCCGCGGCTGACCTAGGGGTTGGTTTTGAACTGGATGTTACACTTTCGAGTGACGGCGAAGTGGTGATTATCCATGACGATACTGTTGACAGAACAACCGATGGTAGTGGAGAGATTGGCGACTTGTCACTGGCGGAGATTAAATTGCTGGATGCCGGGAGCTGGTTTGGTGAAGAGTTTATCGGTGAGCGAATTCCGACTTTGCGCGAGGTGCTTGAGCGTTTTGGCGGTGTGGTCCCGATTGACATTGAGATCAAAGATCGCACGCCTCATGAGCCTCTGGCAGACGCGGTAGTGGCCGAGATAGAAAGGGCTGGCCTGGTTGATCAGGTTTATGTCACGGCATTCAATCCTTATATGTTGGTTCGTCTTCGGGAGAAGAATCCCGATATTCGCCGGGGCATGCTCACAGGAACATTCAAGGATGAAGATCTGATTTTGATTAAAAAAGTGATTTTGCGCCGCCTGTGGTTCCGTGGCAAGGTCAAGCCCGCTATCATCGCGGACGAACAGGTTCGCATCAGGAAACATAAGGTGAAACGGTGGCACCGGCATGGCTACGAAGTGCTTGTCTGGACCGTGAACGAAAAAGCCGATATGCAGAAAATGATCGAGGCTGGAGTTGATGGTATTATCACAAACCATCCCGATATGCTCCTTGATCTTCTTGGTGAAAAATAACGTCGATTTGTGTATGAACATGAAATTAAAACTTAGTTTATGTATTCTGATTTTTCTGACCGGTATCAATATAACTCTGACTGCTAATGAACCGGTCAGATTTATTCCGGAACTGGCGGAGTGGGGCACCAGCGGATTGGTTTTTTATACTGCGAAATGGCTGGATCATCAGCCGGTCTGGTCTAACCGGACGATTTCTAATAAATCAACAAATATGGAATTTCTTAAAAACACGGTTTCAAGCTTGAACCTCTATGCTGCTGCGGGAGTGACGACCCTGGGAATTGGTTTTATCCCGAATGACAATGGCTGGCTGGATGAATCCGCCTATCATCATTCCAAAGGAATGGTCGAAACATTGTCAGCCACGTTTTTATTCACCAATGTGGTAAAAAACATCGTTGGCCGAAAACGTCCGTGCTTCAGTAATTATCCGGAAGATGATATTTTTGATGCGAATAAATCCTTTCCTTCCGGGCATGCCTCGATAGCCTTTGCCATTGCCAGCTACAGTTCGCTGTACGCGCTGGATCATTTTGACGGCGAAAATAAAACCGGTTCATGGATATATGCGATTGGTAGTCATGCCCTGGCAGCCTATGTCGGGTACACCCGCATTGCAGACAACCGGCACTTTTTATCCGATGTGATTGCCGGCGGTCTGCTGGGCAGTGGCGTTGCCTGGCTGATTTACGATTACCAGGAAAAAAAATTGTCTGACAATGACAATGCGAATCATGTCTCTAAATCAGTTGTTCCGTATTTTATCACTGTCTCTATACCGTTCTGATTGCTACTGTATTTCTCCTTTATCCTGAGTCCAAATCATCTTAACTTTAAACGATTAGTTTTTGTAGGTATTTTTTGTTTTGGAGAATTTTGTGAAAAAGAGTAATCAAAACGCCCTAAAAATATTTTCCTTCGTATTGGCAGGTCTGTTTTTAACCGGGTGTGCCACGATGTCAGTTCAGAAATCTCGCTATGATTACCAAAACATGGATCATCCCACAAAAGCAGTCCACAAAAGCGCCGAAAAGTTTGCCCGTGATTGTGTTCGCAAAGGTGAACCGGTCAGTGTATCCCGTGGATTGAAAGTCGACAGTGTGCTGGTAAACAAGCAGGATAAAAAGATCGATGTTTATTATAATTGGGTGTTAGGGCAGGTGCCTTATCGGGAAGAAAATGTTCAGCCGGTCTATGATGCTTTCCGAAAGGAATTAGGCTGGCGTTACCGGAACTATGATGTTCAAATTTATTCAAAGAAATTTCCCGTAGAGGAGCTGGTTCCCAATTTTTATCGCAAAGAAGGTACCGAACTGGATCAATCCCGAATGGTGCAAAAAACGGTCGAGGCAACGCCCATCGTCTGCAATATCAGCAATCCCTGGCGGCCTACTGCCGGGCTGTATCAGCGAAATATTGCCCTCTGGCACAGTCATGGCTGGTATTATGAAAACAAACTCAATCGCTGGGAATGGCAGCGAGCGCGGGTTTATCAAATTGTTGAAGATCTGTTTCCCATGTCTTTTACAGTCTCCTATCTGATTCCTATGCTGGAAAATGCCGGGGCCAATGTGTTTGTTCCCCGGGAACGTGATTTACAAACCAGTGAAGTAATCGTGGATAATGATATCAGCACTGTTGGGTGTGATTATATAGAGAATCTTCAGGACAGCAGTATCGTTATTTATTCAGGTATGGATTCCAGTGGATTTGCAATCGGTACACCACCCTATAGTTCGAGGCAGAACCCCTTCCGACAGGGTACTTATCGATATTTCAGTACGAATAGTGTGGAAACTGTTTCTGTTGAATTCATTCCCGATATTCCGGAAGATGGTAATTATGCAATTACGGTTGCCTATGAAACGCTGAAAAACAGTATTGACGATGTTCATTATACGGTATTCCATACCGGTGGGAAAACAGATTTTTTAGTCAATCAGCAAATCGGCGGTGGTATCTGGATCCATCTGGGGACATTTACGTTCAAGGCTGGTAAAAATCCGGACATCGGCAAAGTTGTTGTTTCCAACAAGAATCAAAATCCAGGCGGAATTATCACCGTAGATGCTGTTCGTTTCGGGGGCGGGATGGGCAACATTTCCCGGAACGGTCAGATCAGTGGTCGTCCCCGTTATGCTGAAGCGGCACGGTACTATCTGCAATATGCCGGAATGCCGGATACTTTGGTTTATAACCTGAATGGCGATTCCATCGATTATAATGATGATTATCAATGCCGGGGTGAATGGGTGAATTACCTGAAAGGTGCGCCTTTTGGTCCGACGAAAAAACCCGATACTTCAGGACTGGGAATTCCGATCGATTTATCCTTGGCGTTTCACACCGATGCAGGGGAGACCCGCAACGGAGTTGTAATTGGAACACTGTCGATTTATAACACCGATGGCGCCGACACAAGTTACCAATTTCCTGATGGCCAGTCCCGTCTGGCCAGCCGCGACCTGGCAGATATTTTACAAACCCAGATTGTGGATGATATCAAAGCCAAATACGATCCGGTCTGGAACCGGCGAGCGCTCTGGGACCGTGGTTATTCCGAAGCCTGGCGACCCAACGTTCCGGCGGTCCTGCTGGAGTTGCTTTCCCACCAGAATTTTCTGGATATGAAATTTGGTAATGACCCGCGATTTCGTTTTGATGTAAGCCGGTCGATATATAAAGCCTTTGTAAAATTTATCGCGTCAGAATACCAGACCGATTATGTTATTCAACCATTGCCGGTGGACCATTTTCAGGTGTTATTGTTCGATAAAAATTGTGTCCGTTTGAAATGGAAACCGACGTTTGATCCACTGGAAGCGACGGCAAAAGCGGAAAAATATATCGTATATACACGGATTGGGGATAATGGATTTGACAACGGGCGGTTGGTCAATAATAATGCCGTTACCTTTAAATATATCAAACCCGGTGTAATATACAGTTACAAAATCACAGCTCTGAATGACGGCGGTGAAAGCTTTCCATCGGAAATACTATCGGTTTGTTATGTAGACAGTCTCAAAAAACCGGTTCTAATAGTCAATGGTTTTGATCGGGTCGCGCCACCAGCCACCATCGAAACCGAAAAATATTTAGGGTTTGCGAATTTCTGGGACCAGGGTGTTCCGGATGGGTATGATTTTGGCTACACCGGTGAGCAGTATGATTTTCTCAGCGATTCCCGCTGGCTGGATGATGATTCGCCGGGCCATGGCGCCAGTTATGCGGACTATGAGTGTAAAATTGTAGCCGGGAATACCCATGATTTTATTATTAATCATGGCAAATCAATAGTTGCCGCGGGTTATAGCTTCATGTCTGCCAGCGATGAAGCGGTTATGGATGGGGATGTAGATTTGGGAAAAGTTAAAATGCTTGATCTGCTTATGGGTGAAGAAAAATTGACCAATAGTCCCAAGCCCTATTTACCCAAAGAGTTTGATGTTTATCCCCATGGATTGCAGCAGAGGTTGGCGAAGTATTGTCAAAATGGCGGGAGCCTGTTCGTTTCCGGGTCATATATTGCGACCGACCCATATATTTATGTTCAAGACGATTCGATGTCGATTCGCTTTGTCGAAGACAATCTGAAATACCGCTGGCGGACCAACTATGCCGTAAAAACCGGTGGTGTCTGGGCGGTGGATTCGACGTTTATGGTGTTTGGTGAAACCTTTCAGTTTAATACGGAATTAAATCCGCATATCTACGCGGCAGAGGCGTCCGATGCCATTGAGCCGGCGGATTCCACTGCGATGACCATTTTAAGGTATAGTGAAAACAATAGCAGTGCAGCGGTTGCATATTCCGGAAAAAACCGGGTGGTATCCTTCGGTTTTCCTTTTGAAACCATCCTGAATAAGGCCGATCGCGATAAAGTGATGCGGGCAGTTCTAACCTTTTTTGAGCGGAAATGATGCAAAAATTAAACAGAATTTTTAGAATTATCGTTCTAGGGTCGTATCTGCTGATAATGACCCGGACCATGGCTTTTGAACGTCCCAAAATCGGACTGGTTTTATCCGGTGGTGGGGCAATGGGATTTGCTCATATTGGTACGTTGAAAATGCTGGACTCGCTGCAGA
>Ga0268276_1003228_pt1 | contig 12920 bp, 13 predicted proteins | sample saktaG_4_FD_190145 | JGI IMG/M metagenome (GOLD analysis project Ga0268276, IMG submission 190145) | Saline water microbial communities from Sakinaw Lake, British Columbia, Canada - sak_2010_1_5_45m | ecosystem: Environmental > Aquatic > Non-marine Saline and Alkaline > Saline ...
TGCTATGGCCGGAAACGGCCTGAGCCGGAGCGCGGCCCTTTTTTCGTATAGCGAGCGCCAACTGCAGGATAAAGAACTCCTCGAATACGATCCTCTTATACGCTTTCTCCAGCATTTCAAAATTCACGGGAAAATGTATATTGCGCAGCGCGAATTTTATGTCCACGAGTTTTTGGCGCGCTATTATGTATGTCGGCAGGCGCTCGATCGCGAATTTAACGTACTCGGCCGCGGCCTTGAAAGTCAGGTTTCTTAAAAATCTTTGTGTCAGTTGCGACGCCAGCGCGTATACCGGAACGATCCTCCCTATATTCACTGAATCCGCTTCTATCCCCTCCATGACTTCATACTCGGGCTGAACCATCTGCAGCCTGTCATAGATCTCCGCCTTGCCGTAGAGTATCACCTTGTCGCCCGCTTTCAGCACATCTCTTAAATATGGCTGGTTGAACCATACGGCGTTTATCGATCCCGTTGTGTCCGTCACGACCGCCTGAAATATAGGTGCGCCGGATCTGCTCGTGCGCGAATTCAAGGCCGTTATCTCACCCTGGATCGTCCTGGCCTGGCCCGCCTTTAGATCTCTTATCGCAGTAACGCTTGAGCGGTCTTCATATCTTTTGGGAAGATAATAAAGGATATCCTCTACGGTATTAAGGCCCACCCTGGCGAGAGATTCGCTCTTCTTCGGGCCGACGCCCTTAACATACCGGACCAGCGTCTTTAAATTATCCCGCCGCACCAAATGAGAATCCTCCATACCGTATTTTTCTCTTGCATATAAAATTTACCTGTGTTAACATACCGCCCACTAAAGGAGTAACCAAAATGTCAAAAATATGTCTGATATGCGGCAAAAAACCGGTAGCCGGAAGGACAATCAAGCGCCGAGGCTTGTCCAAGAAAAAAGGCGGCGTCGGCTTAAAGACCACCGGTGTCAATATACGGCGTTTTATGCCGAACCTGAAGACCGTTCGGGCCATCGTGGACGGCTCGCCCAAACGGATCCGCGTATGTGTCAAGTGCCTCAAGGCCGGCAAAGTCAAAAAAGCCATCTGATTCTAGCATAACCATCTACAGAACGTCAATCCCTGCCAGAGGCAGGGATTTTCGTATTATAGAAAACTCAAACCGGTATTGACAAAAGACCAAAATACAAGTATACTACGAATATGAATATCGGGGATACTATTCGTGGTCTTCGTAAAGAAAAAGAGATGACGCTCCTGGAGCTCGCCCAAAAGTCCGGCGTCGCCCTCGCCACTTTAAGCCGTATGGAGAACGGCAAGATGACCGGCACATTAGAGTCGCACATGCATATCTGCGAGGCGCTCGATCTATCATTGCCGGAACTGTACAAGAACCTCTACCTTTCAAAAAAAGCCGTTGATATCCAGACGAATAAATCCCGTACCGATGTCTTCATCCATGATAAAAATTCTTCGGAAGAGATACTGGTCTCGAAGGTATTGAATAAGAGGATGTTGCCCGTTTTGATCAAAATAAGCAAGGGCGGCAAGACTCATAAGGACCAGACGCAGACCGGGATCGAAAAATTCATATATATACTCGAAGGTAAAATTGAGGCGACTATCGGTGAGGAAAAATACGATCTAACGAAAGGTGACACTCTATACTTTGAGGCATCCTCGCCTCATTTCTTTAAAAACATCCATAGCCATGACACGAAGCTGATCTGCATAGTCTCTCCCCCGAAACCGTAACCATCAAATCAGGATCAGGCCACTTACACCATCTACGATCTTTATATGTTACCGCGCCGGGGAGCGGGCGGCTAGGATATTCCCTTTTTCGTAGGCTAAGAGGAACGCGCTGACTATGACGGGATCGAACTGCGTGCCGGATTTGGCTTTTAATTCTTGGACAGCTTCTTGGGCAGTCTTCTTTTTGCGGTAAGGCCTGTTTGTGGTCATGGCGTCAAACGCATCGGCCACGGCTATTATTCTCGCTATAAGCGGTATGTTGTTCCCCGCCAATCCGTCAGGATAGCCGGATCCGTCAAAACATTCCTGGTGATGCCGGACCTCTTTAGCAACATCGCTCAGCTCTTTAATAGGGCAAAGGATAGTCGCTCCTATTATCGAGTGCTTCTTTATCTCCTCGTACTCTTCCGGCGTCAGCTTCCCGTTCTTGCTTAATATGTAGTCCGGTATGCCTATCTTTCCGACATCGTGAAGCAGAGCCGATATCTGCAGCGTCTCCCGGAAATTCTTATAATTGGCCACTTCGGGAACCCCGTCGAGCTCCTTGGCTATTGAAATGCAATAGTTTGTCACCCTTTCGGTATGCCCGTGAGTATACTGGTCCCTGGCGTCTATAGCGGCCGCTAGCGCTATTGACGTATGTATAAATATCCTGTGCTCGCGCACATACAGATCCTTTACCTCTTCTATCTTCTGCTGTAAATTTTCGATCAGCTGCGCGTTGGCGATGGCCATAGCCGCGTCGTTGGCTAAAGTGACGAAGAAACCCATCTCTTCGCGGTTAAAAGTTTCACCCGATATCTTTTCCCCTAGGACGAGTATCCCCAGAAGATCCCTCTTAAAATAGCAGGGGACGCAAAGAACGGCCTTCAGGAGATCCATCTGCTTCTTTATGGCGAGAAGATTATCGTATAGATCGGGCTGGAGCTCCAGTATATTCCTGTTCCTTAAGCCGCATATGATATCGTCATAATTAAGTATGCCCGTCTCAGAGATGAAGAAGCTGTTCTTCTCGCTGAATACGCTTATCAGGGGATTATCTACGGATAACCGCACGAAACCCACGGGGATCTTCAGGCCTGTCGTTCCTTTGGAATCTATAAGAATATATGATTTCTTCTCTTCCTTATAAAGCAGGACCGCCGTATGCATTACCTTGAGCTGATCGTCAATGGTCTTGACTATCATCTTGATGAGGTGCTCGGGCTTCTTGAACCTTATCATCGTCCTCGATGCCGCCTCCAGGAACGACTGGTAGTCCTGCTTCTGCAGGACTCCGCCATCCGGTAAGGGTGTATTGAAGAGGTTCGGGTTGGGGCTTAAAGGCGAGATGCCGCCCTGATGGTCCATCAGCTTCTCGACAAACCAGCCCTGAAGCTTCCTCCAGCTCGGAGCTTTTTTATGTGAAGACATCAATTACCCTTTCAAATTTTTTAATACCGTCTGTTCGAGATAATCCAAAATCAACGGTTTAGTTATATAATCACATGCGCCTAGCTTATACGCTTCATGCATCTTATCCTGGTCCGCGAGAGCCGTGACCATTATGATCTTGATACTTCTATCGAGCTCCTTGATATGTTTCAATGCCGCGAGCCCGTCCATGCCCTTCATCTTTATATCGAGCAGCACCAGGTCAGGCCTCTCCTTCTTGGCTATCGATATCGCCTCCTCGCCGTTTGAGGCGGTGAATACATGAAACCCCCTATCCTTGAAGAATGTCTTAACAAAATCACATATGTCATTTTCATCATCTACCACCAGCAACTTATGCATACATTCTCCTTAAGTTCGAGCCGCTTTATTTACCGCTTCTTCAAGTTCACGCAATGACGCAACGGGTTTGTCAAAATACGCGTACGCGCCCATCTTTAATAGCCTTGCCTTTGTCTTGCCGCCATCGTCATAGGCCGTCACGAATATCACTTGCGGTGACGGATCCATAGATTTCAGGAGCGATAGCACTTCATCTCCGTCTATGCCCGGCATCTTCAGGTCCATCAAAACTACATCGGGCTTCTTCTCTTTAACAAGCTCGATACCTTTTGTTCCGCGGACAGCTACCGTAATGTCATATCCGCGCGGCTCAAAGTAGCTCTTTATCATATCTATGAATTCAGCCTCATCATCTATTGCAACTATCTTCGCCTTTGGCATATTACACCCTGTTTTTCTGGCCTGCTGTTACCGGAAATTCCACCGTAAACGTAGTCCCCTCACCCATTTTTGTCTCTTTAAGATGGATCCTACCGCCGTTCTTTTCCACAACCTGCCTCACTATGAATAACCCTAAACCAGTCCCCTTGCCCGGCTCTTTTGTGGTAAAGAACGGGTTAAACAGTTCTTTTAGCTTGTTCTCTGGAATGCCGGAACCCGTGTCCTTGATATCTATGGCCACCCTTCCTGCATCTTGTTTTGCCGTGACAGTAATTTTGCCTTTTTCATCTATGGCCTGACCGGCGTTTCGGATGAGGTTAAAGAGCACCTCCTGAAGTTGCTTCTTATCAACAAATATATCAGGCAGACCTTTCTCGATCTGTTTCTCAAATTCTATCTTTTCCAATTTCAGCTCATAGCCAACGAGCCCAAGAACATCGTCAATTTCCTTATCAATGTTAACAAGTTCCGCCTCTCCCTTCGCCGGCTTGGCAAAACTCGACAATTTCTTAGTTATGGCCGTGGCCCTGTCAGTCTCTTTCATGACCTTTGTCATTATCTCTTTTGCCTTAATCAATAACTCCTTCGGGCTCTTATTATTATAAAGCCCATCTTTCATGTTCAATAGAAACGCCTCGCATTGCCCTCGGGCAATACCGAGAGGATTGCATATCTCATGATTTATTCCGGCCGAAAGCGTACCTATAACAGCCATCTTCTCATTCTGGGCTGCCTCTGCCTGAGTCTTGCCAAGTTCATCGAATAGTTTTGCGTTAGATATGGCTATAGCAAGCGTCCTCGCCAAGGGTAAAAGTATATCAAGATCATCCTGCGTATAATCCTCATCGGACTTCTTCTTACCTAATGATAGTATGCCCTTGACTTCGGCATGCAAAACCATCGGTATGATCAATTCCGCGTTTAATTTATCAATGATCTCTTGAATTGATGGCGGTATATATACTTTTCTGTCGGCAAGCTCTTTCTTCAGTAAGTAGCCATGTGTTTGCTCCAGGAAAGTCACTATGCCATCGGGCCGTAATAGTGACACTTCGGGATCTTTTACATTGCGGAATGCCACTACATCAAACTGCTGCTTTTCCTCATTGAGCAACAACACGGCGCTGGAATCTATCTTCACTATGTACATTAGCTTATCGACGGTCAAATTTACAAGCTTGTCCAGATTAACAACCGTTAAAACTTCGGACGTAAAAGTTCTGAGCAATTCCCTGTAGTCGTATTTTTTCTGGAAAAGATATTTGTCTGTGATATTTATAAGGAAATTCTCTATCCGTCTCAATGATAGTATGATTATTACACCACTTAGTGTTAATCCCAATAACCTTCCTCCTGCGCTTGCGGCCCTGAATATATACTCTTGCAGCAATAAAGTCGGTAACACAAGTATTGTAAACACCGACGCCAAAAGCCCCGCAAATACGACTGTGCGGCGGATAACAACTTCTATCTCCATTAACTGATGGCGAACAATGGCATATGCGGTTATGCTGATATACATAAAGATAAAAATATATCCAAGCGGCAGGCATTTAATCCCAAACCACGGCAGCCAATCTGTGAGAGTAAACGCCGTTACAAAAAATGCCAAGAACAAATACTTAACCTGCAACAGGCGCCTCTGTGATATTTGCAGTTTTCTGGTTTTATAGTAAAAGAAGAGGTAAGAAATACAGAAATTGAATACGGTAAGAAAATATATTAAAAAGACCGGGAAAAATTTCCCGGCTTTTGGATAGAAGCCCCAGTGATAGGTATATAAACCCGACGCTATATAGTTCGATCCGTAGAGGAATACTGTGGTGAGAGCGCTGATGCCGTAGAATAGGTACAGCAAAACTCTGCTTACGCTGGATTTGATCTCGAGAAAAGCTAAAACAAAATGATAAAAGAATACGGGAATAAAAATAACGCCGGGAAAGCCTATTTTCATAAAGCTTAAAGCTCTGTCATAATCGGCCGTTGTGTACATAATACTGTACGAGTAGAGCCAGAGGAATGTTGCGAAATCAACCAAGAATATAGTTCTATTAACTGAGGATCTCTTATTACTGAAGAGTATGAAGAGTCCTATCAACAGAGCGCATATAGAAATAAAATTGACAGATATCGGAAATAGTAAGCTCATTTTATTCCCCTATTATTTCTTAAAATCATCCTGGCAGCTCTGCGGCCAGATAACGAAGCCATGGCTATCCCTCCTTGCCCTGATTCTAACGTGCTCCATTGACCGGCCGTATAAAAATTCGCAAAAATTTTTCCTTGTGGAATTTTATTTGAGTTATTATACTGCGGTATTGATACCCAACCTTTCACGGCTCCGCCGGAATTCAGGCTATAGCTATATAAGTCATACGGCGTGATAATATGGCTAACCTTTGTATGCATGGAAATATTTTTTATTATCTTCTCGGTCTTACATATTATCTCATGAGATATTCTGCTCATATTGCGTTGCCAAAATTTTTTATTTAAAAAAGGAACTAGTGTATAAAGAGTTACTTGATCAATCTGAGATCGCCCGCCGGACGAAGAGAGATACCCTGTTAAATAGGTCAGGTTTCTGTTGAATTTGTTCTTCTCTATATTGCGAAACACTTCTTTTGTATCATATTTCGGGCAAAACCAAAGCGTCCTGGACTTATACATCTCTATTTCTTTCGTTAGCGGTTTCGCAAGACCCAGGTACACTATGAACGCGGAAGAAGATACCAGCATTTTTTTAATGAGATGAATGAATTTATTGTGTATCTTCTTACGATCAATCATATTCAGCAGCACATTTCTTATATCGCAGCATGCCACAAGATAATTTGTCTTTATACTCGTTCCGTTATCCAATTCGACTCCGTCCACGCTGCCGTCTTTTGATACCTTGATCCTATCAACACAAGTTGACAGCAAAATATCTCCATTGTTAATTCTGATCTTATCCAACATGCTCTCTGGTAATTTCTCTGCCCCGCCGGAAATATGATATCCTGCGTTTAATATTGTTTCTCTATAGTATAAGAGAGCCGAGAAAGCCGAAATCTTATACGGGGAGAACCCGAAATTACCACATGGTATTGCAAAAAAATCTTTAATTTTATTACATGAAAAAAAGGCATCCAGCAGTTTACCGAATGTCACATTTTTATATTTTAGATAGAGGTCAATATTTTTTGCCGACAGGGTTAAATTTAAAAATAACCTCAACCCTCTTGATTCGCCCGGAAATATTTTCCTCAGATTACTGAAAACTTCTTCACCTTTCGAGTCAAAATTAAAGATTCCGTCTTCCGTGATTATTGTATTGGAATATTTCTCTCTTTTAAAAAATAAGCTGTCTCTTAATTGAAGTTCTTTATAAAAAACCTTATCAAGCGTACTGGCTTCTCTGACGCCGCCAACCATACAAGTCGTTAAATTGAATTTATAGCCATTCTTCTCAATAGAAGAGCAATAGCCTCCCACTGTATCATTTTTTTCCACTATGAGCACTTTCATCCCTGCCTCTGAAAGATAGCAACCGCATACAAGACCGCTGATACCTGCTCCGATAATCACAACATCATATCTATCTTTATCTCTTGCCATATCTCTCTAATACCAAACACGCATTATTCCCGCCGAACGCAAATGAATTATTAAGCACAACGTTGACTTTTCTTTCTACAGAATCATTCGGTACACAATTTATATCACATTCCAGGTCCGGATTTTCATAGTTGATAGTAGGAGGTATTACGTTGTTCTTTATAGTTAAGCAACATGCGATAGCCTCTATAGCGCTTGCCGCACCCATCGTATGCCCTAGCATTGATTTTATAGAACTTATTGACAAATTCTTCGCAATATCGCCAAATACTGCTTTAATCGCATCACATTCAACTTTATCGTTTGCGGGCGTTCCGGTCCCGTGTGCGCTAATATAACCTACATCTTCTTTTTTTATATTGCTGTTTTTTATAGCCCTCTCCATCACTTTTACTATGCCTTCGAAGCGGGGTGCGGTCATATGATTGGCATCGCAACTTAATCCATACCCGAGAACTTCGGCATATATCGGAGCGTTTCTTTTTATTGCCAATTCTAATTCTTCCAGGATTAAAATACCGGCGCCTTCACCAAGCATCATGCCCTTCCTGTTCTTATCAAACGGCTGACATTTCTCAGGGGCCATGGCATATAAACGATTAAAGCCCGTAAACGTAATGCGCGAGAAAGGATCTGCTCCGCCGACAATCATGACATCTGCCTTTCCTCGCCTTATCAAATCGAAAGAATAGCCTATGGAATAGTTCCCTGCAGCGCATGCGGTTGATATGGTGTAATTCATGGGTACAAGACCAAAGAAATATCCCGGGTGATCCGACAAAGCGTTGCTGGGATATTTTACAACATTTATCGGCCAGATATTTTCTTCACCGTCAGCGGTCCAATATTTATTAATCTGCTCCAGAGACTGAATATCGGCCATTGTTGTTCCTATTATCGCGCCTGTCCTATTTTTAATACTTTCCGGATCTATCCCTGAATCTTCCAATGCCATTCGTGATGCGGCTATTGCAAATTGAGACGCCCTAGCAACGTCTTTGATCCTGTTTTTTGGAATAAATTTCGAGGGATCAAAGTTCTTTACTTCTCCGCCTTTATGGACCGGGTAATCGGATGTATCAAATAATTCTATATCGCTTATGCCTGACTTGCCAGCTGTTAAATTTTTCCAAAACTCGTCTTTCCCCATACCGATGGATGAAACAACGCCCAACCCCGTCACAACAACTCGTCTTCTCATAGTTATTTATTTAAAAATTTGTTAACAATTTCAATTGTCTTAGTAAGATCGGATATTTTCGGAAGATTTTCTTCAGGAATCCTTAACTTGTATTTCTTCTCTATGGAGGCGAGTATTTCTAAGGCCATCATAGAGTCCATGCCTAAGTCCTCAACAAAATTTGCTGTAGGAGTGATTTTTCCTGGCTCTATCTCTACGATTTCAGCAATAAGAACCCTTAGCTCATTTTCCAGTTTTTTATTATCTGCCATTATAGCGATATGATACTCCTTGTCAAATGGCAAGCCCGCCATCGACTTTCAGAACTTGTCCCGTTATATATCCTGATTTTTCACTTGCTAAAAAAGTCACAACCTTGGCAACTTCTTCGGGTTTTCCAAATCTGCCAAAAGGTATAATCTTCACCAAATCATCCTTTTGCTTCAGGTCTTTGGTCATATCCGTCTCGATAAAGCCCGGCGCTATCGCGTTGACTCGTATACCATATGAAGCAACTTCCTTGGCCAAAGATTTAGTTAATCCCAACTCTCCCGCTTTTGCGCTTGAGTAATTAACTTGTCGCGGCATACCAACTATCCCGGCGATAGATGACATATTTATTATGCAACCACTCTTTTGCTTCATCATGGTTACTATGCATGCTTTTGACATATTAAAATAGCCTGTCAGATTCGTATTTATAACATCCAGCCATTCGGATGGTTCCATCATCATGAGGGCCTTGTCTTTTATTATACCTGCGTTATTGATAAGAATGTCAATTTTACCGAATTTATTTAATGTCTCCTCAGTAACCTTTTTTGCTTCATCATACAAGCGCACATCTGCCTTAATGGCTTCTGCCTCACCCTTTAATTCTTTTATTTCATCCAAAATTATTCCGGCAGACTCATCACTCTTTAAGTATGTAAACAAAACCTTTGCGCCATTTTGTACCAATTCAAAAACAATGGCCCTGCCTATTCCGCGAGTTCCGCCTGTCACAATTGCCACTTTATCCTTTAGCAACATACATCCTCTCTTCGCTCCGCATTTTGTATAATGTTATCAATATCTCTTTCTGTATAAAATTTATCGCCGCAGAAAAAATCCGACAATGCGATACCATGCTTAACGGCTATTTCTCTGATCTTCTCTATTTTTTCTTCTGTTATATTGCCGCGGCCGATGGAATATGGCTCAAATTTATTTTCAAAAGTGAGCGCAATTGTTTCTGCAGCACAACCAAATATACTATTTCGCGGAAGAACGTTTCTTAATATACTTTTTTTAATGTCTTCCGGATGCTCTATCTTTGCCAGGCCTCCTTCAAATACAAATATGTCATTTCTGATATTTGTCACTTCTTTCGCTATGTTAGCCGGCAAAGAGACATCGCAAACAATACAACCCGGTTTAAGATGCTCTGGTTCTATGATCGTGCTTACTGAGCTGGTTGCTGATAATATTATATCCGCCTCTTTAACTGCGTCCTTAGTATATTTAAAAACCTCTACCTTTGCACCGCCGCATCTCGTAATTATGGCTGAAAACTCCTGAAGCCGCTTTTCATTGCGCGCCGCTATATTTAATTTGTTCACTTTTTTTGACAAAATCTTTGTGCATATTGAACCTATATCGCCTGTTGAGCCCAATATGGCAACTGTGCAATCAGATAATGTCAGGTTCATTAAGAAAGTTGCTTTATAAATACCTTCTAGCGTTAAGGACGCCGTAAGAGCATTTCCGCTAGTTAACGGAACGGATACTCTCTTCGATAAAACTTCTCCTTCGTTTCCTACAACAGAGGTAAAGCCGCCTAAGCCTACGATCTGCGCTCCTTCTTTTACGCATTTTCTTATACCTGTCTCTATCAAATCAAGCACTCTTTCTTCCGGCAATGATGCGATCTGAATTGGTAAAAGCGGAACCGCTGCAATAATGCCGGAGACCGATAATCCCATTGATGACCGTATGTTGTTATATGAACAAAGTTCATATGACGGCAAAATGCTGGTAATGTATTTAACCATATTCCTTGGTAACTTTTTAGCGATCTTCCCAAGCGGGCCTAGAAAATCATAAAAAGACGTTAGGTCTATCGGATGGGCTATAAATCCAAATTTATTCATACTTCCCCACCATTAAAGTTGAATTTGAGCCTGTGGGGCTGAAGGAATTGATTAAAATATTCTTCACCCTATTTTTTTGCGACCTATTCGGCACATAATCGAGGTCGCAGCGCCTGTCCGGCTGAACATAATTTATCGTCGGAGGAATGAAACCTTCCTCAAAAACGCCTAAAGATGAAGCTATGCTCATAGCGCCTGATGCCGAGAAGCTCTCGCCTATCATAGACTTGATCGAGCTTATCGGTATTGACTTAGCTCTTTCACCAAACACATTCCTCACTGCATTCGTCTCCATATAGTCGCAATCGAGCGTTGAGTTACCGCTCGCACTGATATATCCTATGTCATCTGTGCCTAGCTTGGCATCTTCGAGACATGATCTTATGGCTTCTGTAGCGCCTTGGGCCTTAGGGCTATAAATATTGCGGCTCTTTGGGTCAAAACATGTGCCGTATCCTAATATTTCCGCGTAAATCTTAGCATTACGTTTCTTCGCATGTTCAAACTCTTCTAGAATAACTATACAAGCACCCTCGCCGAACATAATACCGTTTCTGCGTTTATCGTACGGACAATTAACTTCTTCCTTGCCTGGCCTAGAGCCTGCAAGATGCCCTATCTTATGAAATCCCTTGTAAGTCTGTTCGCACATCTCCTCCACACCGCCAGCCAGCACTACCTTATAGTCATAAAGCTCAAGCTGATTGAGAGCGTAATAGATAGCGTCTATGCTTGAACAAAATCCTGTCGAAATGGTGCTGCTAAATCCCTGTATGTTGAACCTTATATTAGTATGACTGGCGGGTGAATTCATAACCGTATTAGAGAATAATGCCGGATTGACAGACCTCGGCCCATTGCGCAAAGATTCTTTGTCAAATTCGCTTATAGACCAGACAGAACCCATTGTAGAACCAAGAGATACGCCAAATTCATCTGTCTGAGCTTCCGTCAGTGGGTGTTTTATACCGGCATCATCTAATGCCATTTGAGCCGCACAAAGCGTCAACTTCGTGGTTCTATCGAGATTACGCAGACCTTTAACTCCCAAGATCTCCTCCGGCTTAAAATCGCTTATCTCACCGCCAAGCTTGGTCCTGCACGTGCTCATATCGAATAAAGTTATAGGCTTCATGCCGGAACGCCCCTCTTTGAGTCCGGTCCAGAACTGATCCTTGCCGATCCCCGTTGAAGCCAGTACACCCAGACCTGTAATTACAATGCGCCTGTCCATAATCGTCCCTAAAAAGCAATAACCCCGTAATCTTTGTGCGTTTACGAGGTTATTTACTTCCGTTGTTCTCTTTATCTTCCTGTGCGGAAATCCACCTGTCTATGGTAGATTTCTTAAACCGCCAGTTGGCCCCTACCTTAAAACACGGAAGTTTGCCTGCCTTTGCGTGCTTATAGATCGTGACAGGCTTCATCCTAAGATATGTGGCCACTTCCTGAACCGTGAAGACATTGTCTTCTGGCATAAGTTTCCCACCACCTTATAACTTGGTACTAGTTATACTCTGTTGATACAGACTAATACGCCCTTATACATCTTTGTACAAGGGCATACACATCTTCTTAGAGCGCTACATAGTATACACTATCTTTCTATTTTGTCAAGTGTTAGGAACTAAATTTCTTACCTATGGCTTGAGAAATCCGCGAACGAAGTGAACGAAATTTTTTGATTGCGGGGGTTTAAACGTTGAATCTGATGGAGAGAATATCGCCGTCTTCCACTACGTAGTCCTTGCCTTTAAGATAGAACTTGCCCTGGGCCTTGACAGCATCCTCGCTGCCTAACTCCTTGAGGTCGCTCAACTTAATGAGCTCCGCTCTTATAAATCCTTTCTGAAGGTCGGAATGTATGACGCCGGCCGTTTCGGCGGCTGTAGAGCCTTTTCTTACATTCCACTGCCGCACCTCATCCTGGCCTACCGTAAAGAAAGAGATCAGATTGAGCGTCTTCAGACAAAGCCGGGTCAATATATTCATTGCCGGCTCTGTTATGCCAAGATCTGAGAGGAACGCCTTCCTCTCCTCTTCCGAGTCCAGGGCCGCTATCTCGGCCTCAACTTTAGCCGAGACCTGCATTATATTCTCACCTTCTATCGCGGGCTTATTTTTAAG
>Ga0268276_1003230_pt1 | contig 12911 bp, 14 predicted proteins | sample saktaG_4_FD_190145 | JGI IMG/M metagenome (GOLD analysis project Ga0268276, IMG submission 190145) | Saline water microbial communities from Sakinaw Lake, British Columbia, Canada - sak_2010_1_5_45m | ecosystem: Environmental > Aquatic > Non-marine Saline and Alkaline > Saline ...
TAAAGAACGTGCCAAAGAAACTGAACAGCACAAATGAAACCAACGCGACAAAGAGCCCGATCAACAGTTTGAAACGGAACGTCTGTTTTAGTTTATCAAAGTCTTTCGAACCGAAATACTGAGCAGAAAAGACGCCTGCTCCTCCCATCGCTCCAAAGGTGATCAGGATGACGACAAAGTAGAGTTGGTTGACGACAGAAACTGAGCCAATCGCCAGTTCTCCCAGTTTACCAACCATGATGTTGTCAACGAGTTGAACAGATGAAGTGATTAACTGTTGCACTACGATCGGGAGTGAAACCATGAATAGAGTTTTATAGAAATGTCTGTCACCAATTATTTTTCTCATCGTCAAACTCCTTTCCAAGTAAAGATAATTCAAAAATAAAAGCCATACACATCTTCATGCATATAGCACTGTTAACGTAGAAATAACAAATATTACAAACTATGTTTATTACATGAATAATTATACAACAGTAATCTGAATTTGACCAGTAATTTTGCTTTAAATATATTATTATTTCGGATGTGTTTCATATTGCTTATTGATTAACAAATTACCAAAAGTTCGATTGTTTTAATAATATATCGAGGTGCTATTTTTTTAAAAAAATTATGTGTACGTAAAATAATACGATGATTTCGGGATATTATCGAAAAATAATTACAATTATTCATCATTTGAATTAAGCAATATTTTTGTATGCATATCGCTTCTACTTCATAAAATATTATGATATAATATCAAAGTTAACTGAGAGGATTTCTGTAAAGGGATTTCTTGCTCGATTAACGTTCAAACACTGCTATTTTTATCGAACTGATATCTCTTTCATATGTAAAAGGTCTTTTTTGCATGTCTAAGAGATGTTAATTCGTCAAGAATATAGAGAAATTTACAATAGGAGGAAGTAAATGAAGTATTTAGCTACTTTTGTCGTTTTGTTTCTTGTTTATTTATCTCTGGCAGGATTCACAGTTGACGAAGTGATACTCGGGAGCATAGTGAGCGCGATACTTACAGTCGTATTGGTCAAGTATGTTAATTTCAAAATTGACTATTTGTTGCCAGTTAGACTTGTGAAGTTCGTGTTTATCTATATCCCGGTTTTTATTTGGAAACTGTTGCTTGCAAATCTAGATATCGCCAGAAGGGTATTAAGCCCGAAAATCCCACTTAATCCCGGAATTGTCAAAGTCAAAACCGAATTAAAAGGAGATTTTGGCAAACTTACGCTCGCTAATTCAATCACGCTGACACCTGGAACTTTGTCGATTGATGTGGAGGATGATTATATTTATGTCCATACCGTCGATGTGAAAGGAAAAACTGAAAAGGAAAATAAAGCGATAATCAGCGGCGCATTCGAAAAAATACTAGGAGGTATCTTCAAATGAGTATTGTCGACATCATTGTCTTCTCCCTCTTAGGACTCGGACTGCTTTTCGCTTTGTTAAGACTGTTCATCGGTCCTAAACTCGCTGACCGTGTCGTCGCTCTTGACACTTTCAACATGATTGTGATCGGCGTCATCGCTTTGCTCGCGAAAGTGTTCAACAGTAATCTATACCTTGATATTGCAATAATTTATGCGATTCTCGCTTTCTTAGAAACCGTTGTCTTCGCAAGATACCTGGAGGGCAAAAAAAATGACAATCACTAGTTATGTGTTTTTAGTTATTGGTGGCTTGTTCTTCTTATTGGGTGGACTAGGAATACTAAGAATGCCTGACACGTTCAATCGGATCCAGGCGGGAACCAAAGCTACCACTCTTGGTGCTTTTTCCATTTTGATCGGTGTTGCCTTTGCCAATCCCTCGTGGACACTGAAAATCGTATTGGTCATCATCTTCATCATCATCTCGAATCCGATCGGTTCCAGTGCAATCGCGAAAGCGACATATAAATCAAAGAATATCCCGACAAACCTTGTTCAGGACGATTTGGCTAATAGAGGTGAAGACAATGACAATGTTTGATATCATTTCATTAGTTATCGGCGTCTTGTTGCTGGTGATTGCATTCCTAGCAATTAATTCCAAAAAACTGATCCAAGCCGTCTTGTTTTTGTCAGCTCTTAGCATGTTATCGGTTGTCGCCTTTGTAATGATGAAAGCACCTGATGTGGCAATCACGGAAGCAGTGATCGGTAGCGGTCTTGTAACCAGTTTGTTCGTGTTTACTCTGCTTTCTGTTAGGAAGGGGGAGACAAAATGAAAAATTTGTTCGCATTGTTCGGTTCTTTGTTACTGGCTCTTGGAATTATCCTTGCTTTAAACAATAATACTTTGTTTCCCAGTTTCGGCGAGGCGGATCTAACTGAGAGAGTCTCGGGAGAATATTTGACACAAGACGAAATCGACGCTTTGGGTTCAGCCAACATCGTCACTTCAATTGTAGTCGGATACCGTGGCTTTGACACACTTGGCGAAGTAACAGTGCTTTTCATCAGTTCTCTTGGTGTTGCGCTGTTACTTGGAACTTCTGCCAAGCAAAAACGTCTGGAACTTAATTTCAAGCCTAATTTCATGTTACGTGTCGGCTCGAGAGCATTGTTCGGGTTTATCCTGTTAACCGGAATCTATATCATCCTTCACGGACATTTGACTCCTGGTGGTGGATTTCCCGGAGGAGTTATGATCGCAAGTGCGATCTTGTTACTTTATCTGGCTGATGATCAATTCAGAGCCAAGATCAAAGGCTTCAAAATTTTGGAAAGCATAAGCGGCAGTTTGTATGTGATTGTCGGTCTGCTCGGAATGTTACTGGCAACTTACTTTCTGCAAAACTTCTTGCCAGTTGGCACGGCCGGCGATTTGCTTAGTGCCGGTGTGATCCCTGTCATTTATATTCTGATTGGGTTGAAAGTCGGCAGCGAGATTTCTGGCATCATCGATAATTTTTTGACTGAGGAGGAAGCAAAATGATCCAATATATCGCGATTATTCTTTTCGTTCTCGGTTTATACGGACTTTTAGTTAACAGAAATTCAATCAAGATGATTATCTCCTTGAACATCATGGAAATCGGTCTGAACCTCTTTATCATCAGCATCGGTTTTGTCTACGACGGTATCGCCCCGATTATCACTAGTTCTGCTGGGTCAGGCGGCTTGATCTTTGTCGATCCGCTTCCCCAGGCTTTAGTGCTTACTGCCATCGTCATCGGCGTCGGTACGACTGCTTTGGCCCTCGCAATTGCCAAAAGCATTTATGTGAAACATAACTCTTTCGATTTGAATGAAGTGGAGGAGACCGTATGAGCGCCATCTTGTTGATAGCCGTACCTTTGCTTGCGGCCTTTCTTTCCATCATCTCAAAGAAAATAGCACCCTATTTGTTACTGCTTGTCGGATTATTCAATCTGGTCCTGCTATTTTTCATCCCCGAAGGGTTTGTCATCATCGGAGGATTCTCCCAGCCACTGGGCATCAATCTGCTTTTCGATTTCTTCGCGAAGATAGCTTTATTCCTCGTCAATGCTTTGGTACTAGCCATTTCCTTCCTAAATATAAAAACGTACGGTAAATACTCCAGCATTTTGCTTGTTGCCCTTGCAGGGCTTAACGGGTTGCTGCTTACAAACGATTTATTCAATCTATTTGTTTTCTTAGAAATTGCCGGGATCGCAGCCTACTTAATCTCGACATCCAACAAGAAACCCACGCATACGTTCCATTATCTTGTTCTTGGGGCTGTTGGCAGTTCTCTGTACCTGTTCGGGCTCATCATCCTCTATGCGATGTTTGGCAGTCTGAACATGGTCAATCTGATCGAAAAAATCCAGCTGAGTGGAAATTACAAAAATCTGATTTTACCATTTCTCTTGATGTTCATCGGGCTCGGAGTCGAAGCGAAACTGCTACCTTTCAATTCCTGGGTCAAAGGCATTCTTGGCAAGTCCAACACTTTGACCGGTCCGATCTTTGCCAGTGTTTACGCCGCAACGATTGGTTTTGTCCTAGGAAGACTCATCAACAATCTCTTCATGTTCGAAGGGAGTCTGTTGACAGTTATTATCGTTATCCTGTCAGTTGGCATCTTGATCGGCGAAGCAATGGCTTTCGCTTCAACAAAAACTAGGGAAATCCTGCTTTACAGTTCTATAGCCCAGGCAAGTATCATTGCCTTGCTTTTCACAAACGGCATCGTTATTTGGGCCGTGTATCTCATCATCGCCAATGCGTTGAGTAAGCTTGTCTTGTTTCTGGTTATCAACAAGGCCGCTGAAGATACCGGCTCTGATGAAATCGAAAGTCTGCAGGGTCTGTTCTCGAAAAACATGCTGGTGGGAATCACGTTTACTTTGGCATCGCTTAGCGTCATGGGACTTCCGCTTCTTGCCGGCTTCGTCATCAAGCTGAATTTTCTGACCGAGCTTGCAACCTCAAATCAAATCGTGCTGATTGCAATCATCTTGATATCGACACTTGTCGAAGGCATCTATTTCGTCAGAATGCTGATTAAACTCTGGTACAAGGGCGAAAACGAAGTATCGGTGAAATACACTCTTTCCTTCAAAATCGTGTTTGTCGTCATCGCTTTGGCACTGCTAGTTTTTGGAACCTATTCAACTCCTCTTGACAAACTTGATAATTCTGTAGATACGATCCAGGAGGTGGTCAACAATGGCTAATATTGAAATCTTATTGCTAGTCCTTGCCATAGCGGCTATCGTTTCGTATTTTCTGACCAAACTTAATACGATGCTAGGGTCGATTTTCACGATCTTTGCGACGATGTTTGTCTTTGTATCTTTGGCCGCATACGGCACCAACCTGAATCTGGATACTACCGTTTCCTTGTTTCCTGGTCTGACTTTCTCTCAGACATACCTTGGCTTCTATTTCGTGATCATCATCACTTTCGTTTATCTGATGGTCAGTTTCTTCCATCCGTATTATATCGGCGAATACAAATACAAGGATTCATACAATTTCTTGTTTCTGCTAAGTTTGGTCGGTATCATCGGTGCTTTCTACACCAGCAACTTCCTACAGCTGTTCTTCTTCTTTGAACTTGTGATCTGGACAACGATGTTCCTTATCCCGCAGGGAAAAAGCAAGGAAGCAGCCGTTTCGTATTATGGCTTCAGCGTCGCCGGAAGTATCGCGATGTTGCTTGGCATTTTCATCATTTTCCAACAATCCGGAACATTTGATATTTCTACTGGTCTTGCCGCGCTGAGCGGTACACCTTCTGTATTCGTGTTTGCCCTGTTTCTGATTGCGGCTTTCGCAAAACTCGGGGTCTTTCCTCTGCACATCTGGTTGCCGATTGCCCATGGCAACGCACCGCATCCATTCTCGCCGGTATTATCTGGAGCTTTGGTCAAACTCGGTGCGTTTATCGGGGTTCTGGCTTTAATTAGAATCGCACCGCAGACCGCAATGATCAATGCCGTCGGGTTGCCGATTGGTCAATACATCGTGGCACTGCTTGGTAGCGTCTCGATCGTCTTCGGAACCTTGATGGCGATAAAGGAGGATGACGCCAAGAAATTACTGGCATATTCTTCAATGAGTCATGGAGGCTATATCCTTGTCGCTTTCAGTTTGATGAACTCGATCGCCTTTGCGGGTGGCTTCTATCATATCCTGGCGCATGCCCTGGCAAGCGCCGGAGCATTCCTAGCAATCGCTGCGGTCGCCAGACAAACTGGCACGACAAAGATGAGTGAACTTGGCGGTATGATTCACAAGATGCCGATTACTTATCTAGCTTATCTTGTCGCTATCATCTCGATGGCAGGCATCCCCCCGATGGGTGGATTCATCTCCAAATGGCTGATTTTCCAGGCTGTCATCGACAAAGGCATGATTTTCGTCGGCATCGCAGTCTTCTTCGGGTCAATTGGTTCCTTCCTCTATGTCTTCAGACCTTTGGCCGCTTTGTTCCTGGGTCAGGAACTGAGCGAATACAAGGTCAAGGTCAAGGAAGCTCCGCTCTTGATGCTGATTCCTACCGTAATAATAATGTTACTAAATGTCTATACAGGAGTATTCCCGGGAGCGATCCTTGGCTATACCAACAAAGTAATCATGGAACTGGGCTACCCGGCAATTAATGTGAGTACTTTTGCCATCACCGGTTTTAACGGTGTGTTGAGCCCAGCTCTCATATCTTTGATGTTCGGAGTCGGTGTCGCGATTGCCTTCGTAATCTTCATCGTGCTTAAGAAGTCACGCAAAGTCGGTTTGATGGATACCTATACAGCCGGCAACTTTGTCCATGACGAACATTTGTTCCACTATACAAAAGATTTCTACGCACCTCTGGAAAGACTATATGAAAAACACTCGACGAAGATGCAGACCTTCTACAAGTCTCTGGCCAACAAGGTCAAGGAACTGGGAAGGCTCGGTAAACATCTGTTTATGTCGAAATATGTGGAAGTGGCGGTTGTTTGGATCATCGCCATCATCTTCTTCCTGTTGTGGGGTGAAATACTATGACAATCGTTAACGTTCTTTTAGGAGTAGGTGTCGCCTTCTTCGGATTTGTCTTGCAGACAAGCATTGCCGGTATCAACCGTAAAGTCATCGCCAGACTGCAAAAACGACAGGGTCCGAGATGGTATCAGGAATTCCTCGATATCTTCAAGTTGTTAAGCAAAAGAAGCGTCAGTCACGGCTGGATCTTCGACTTTGGCGTCATCATGGCACTTGGAGGCATTATCGCCACGGCGATGTTCATGCCGCTTACTTCGACTTTCTCACCTTTTGGCGCTTCGGATAATTTCTTCATCTTTGTCTATTTGCTCGCTGTCGGAATGTTAGGAATGGCAATGTCTGCGAGCGGATCCGGTAATCCCTGGGCCTCAATCGGAGTCATGCGCGCACTTACTACCATGCTTGCCTATGAAGTGCCTTTCCTAGTAGTTGTCCTAACCATCATCAAACTCACTGGCTCCAGTTCGCTTTCTGCTATCCAGTTATTCCAACAGACTTCTGGAAACAACTGGTTCATCATCGCACTTCCGATTGGCGGAATCGTCGGCTTTCTGGCTTTGATGGGAATGCTCGGTAAGAAACCGTTTGAAACCTACATCGCCCCAGGTGAAATCGCTTCGGGACCGATGGTCGAATACGGCGGTAAACAACTTGGAATGCTGTTCATCATGCATGAAATTACCGTCTTCATCGAAGTGTCATTGTTCGTCCATCTGTTTCTTGGTGGTGCGCATAACATCCTCGAATTTTTGCTGAAATATTTCGTTGTCTATACTTTTGCCAATTTGATCTCAAACGTCAACGGCCGGTTCAAAATCGATCAGGTCGTCAAATTTTATTACAAGTGGCCTTTGATCATGGCCGTCTTTCAAGCTGTAATCGCAATCTATTTTGGGTGGGTGATCTAATATGAAAAGCACAAAATTCAGTTTGGCTACGAAGCTTTCCAAAGCCGAAGTCGACCGCAAATGGTGGGAAATCGGCGATTTCTTCCGCCGCAACTCGCTCTGGATGTTAATGTATTGCACCGGTTGCTGCGCCATCGAATTGCCTCCGGCAATGACATCGGCATACGACATGGAGCGTCTAGGCATGGGGCCGATGGCAACACCAAGACAGGCAGATATCTTGCTTGTTTCCGGTTACTTGTCCCTTAAAACCTTGAGAAGACTTATTTATACCTATGAACAGATGAGTGAACCGAGGTACGTTGTCGCCCTGGGGTCATGCCCTATCAACGGTGGCATCTATCATGATTCTCACGCCGTCATCAATCAATTAGACCAATATATCCCTGTCGACGTTTACGTCGCCGGGTGCATGCCTAACACCGAATCCGTCATGAACGGTTTCGTCGATTTGATGGGTCAGATCAAAAACAAGCAAGCCAACGGCTGGAAAAAATACCATGAGAACTTTGACTGGTACAAAGCCAACCAGATTACATCATTAGGGGAGGTGGATGTTCATGACGAATTCCATGAGTAACGTCGAATTTGTCAAAGCTCTCATCATACAACACGTCAGACCACATGTTATAGATATCATCGATCAACACCAAATCGGTTTTGAAGTTGATCAAAATGAAATCCATCTGTTGCTATTGGCATTAAAAAACGCAGGCTGGATCCAGATGTCATATCTTTCCGCCATCGACTGGCCAGGAGAAAACAAGTTTGAAGTCGTTTATGTTCTCTTTAATTGGGACAAACCGGTATATGTCCAGTTAAGAACAAAAATAGACCGGACCAATCCGGTGATTGATTCGATCATCCAGATCTATCCTGGCGCAAAATACTATGAAAGAGAATGCCATGAATTTTTCGGCATCGCTTTCCCCGGCAACCCAGATCACCATAAACAGTTGATTTTGGAACAATGGGATGACATTCCCCCGCTAAGGAAAGACTTTGATCCCAAAGCCTACAGCGACAGGAAGTTCCCTCAGCGAACCTATACGGAAGATTACTCCCTGTCCAACAGCGAATCAACGAAAGTTGAAAAAAGAAAGCTCAGAAAACAAAGAGCAGAATCATTAAAGGGAGGTAAGAAACAATGAGACAGATGAAATTGTTTTTAGGCCCCCAACATCCCGGAATGCACGGCAATGCTTCCGTCCATCTGTTTGTGGACGGAGACATCATCAAAAGATCATATCTGCTTCCTGGAATGCTTCACCGCGGTTTTGAAAAAGCTATGGAACGCAAACTCTGGGTGAATAACATCTCCCTGATCCCGCGCGTCTGCGTCCCGGAACCGGACATCAACGAAATGGCATACGCCCAAGGTGCGGAAAAACTTCTGAAACTTGAAATTCCCGAAAGAGCTCATTGGATCAGAATGATCATGTTGGAACTTGCCAGGATCTCTGCCCATTTGATGTCCTATGGCGGCCTAGGCGGCCCGACCGGACATTACACACTGATGTATCATGCTCATGCGGACAGAAATTCAATTTTAGACATTTTCGAAAAAATCTCTGGTGCCAGAGTCTATCACCAATATATTGTTATCGGAGGCGTCAGACAAGACTTGCCAAAAGGCATTGAAAAAGACATTAACGCCTTTTTGGACGACCTTGAATCAAGATACATCGAATACCGGGATTTAGGCATTGAAAATCCTTCAGTCATCGCCCGTATTAAGGATACTATCATGCTCCCAGAGGAAGTTGTCTGGGAACTTGGCGTCACCGGCATCGGCATGCGCTCGGCTGTAGGAAAACCCTATGACCTCAGAAAGGTCATGCCCTATGCCAGATACGACCAAGTCGAATTCGAAGTTCCGACATCGACGTACTCTGATGCGAGAAGCCGGGTCGACATCAAACTGAAAGAACTCGTCCAGTCGATATCGATCATCAGACAGTGTCTCAAGAAAATGCCGGAAGGCCCGGTCAGGGTCAAGCCCTCACGTGGCCAGTCGATGCGTTGGAAGGTACCCAAAGGTTATGTCTACAGTCCGGTTGAATCCAGCCGCGGCGAATTCGGCTATTATATGGTTTCCGACGGAGGTATTAATCCCTACCGTATCGGTGTAAGAGGCGCAAGCTATCCGCAAGGATTGCTTGGCATCGAAAAATACATGCCCGGAACTAGAATTGATGACTGTGCTTTATGGGTTGACACCATGGGGATCTGTTCCCCGGAAATAGATCGGTAGGTGAAGATGATGGAAGAAAAGAAACGATATCGCCATGCAAGCATCTTCAATTCCTGGAGACATTTCAAATACCTGTTCAGAAAACCGGTAACCCATCCGATGAATACGATCATGACTGAAAAAAACGCTGCTTATCTGAACGACAATGCCATTTTCCCATTGAAATCAAGACTGAACTCCGCTCCCAGAACCGCTCCCGATACCTTACGGGGATTTCACACCAACGACTGGGAAAAATGCATCGGTTGCGGTACCTGCGGAGAGATTTGTCCGACAGATGCCATCCGTATGGTTGAAAGACTGGATTTGCCTCTCGTTGCGGGTGCTCACCAACAACGACCCGTCATCGATTACGGTCGCTGCTGCTTCTGCGCACTCTGCGTCGACACCTGCACGACCGAGTCTTTGAAAATGAGCAAAGAATATATTTATTCGAATACCGACCCCGACCAATTTCTGCTTATGCCTGAGGAAACCTGGCAAGGGCGAAGGGTCGAACAGGGTTATGTTAAAACCGAAACGACCGATTTGCTTGACCTTAAAAGGGTAGAAATGGAACATCTCACTCCCAAGGAAAGAATCAACAGCTATATCGAGGTTGTGAGAGGCTATTCCAAAGAAGTCGCAAGACAGGAAGCCGCGAGATGCGTCGAATGCGGCGTCTGTACTACATCTTGTCCCGTCCAGATGCATATACCCCAATATATCAAATCAATATGGGAAGACGACATTGAAGGCGCCTTGCGTCAAGTCTACGAAACCAATCCGCTTCCTGGCGTCTGCGGCAGAGTCTGTACGCATAACTGCGAAGCAGCCTGCGCCATTGCCGTAAGAGGCGAAGCAATCGCCATCCGCTGGTTGAAGCGCTACATCATCGACAGTGCACCAAATGATATGTATGAATTAATCTTCAATGAACCGGTTTCAGAAGTGATCGATGCCAAGATCGCAATCGTTGGATCAGGCCCTTCAAGTCTAGCGGCTGCGTATTATTTACGAGCCCTTGGCTATGGGGTCGACGTTTTCGAGGAAAGACCAAGAGCCGGTGGAGTCATGAGTTATGGTGCTCCCCAGTACCGCTTGCCTGATGATGCCGTCAACAAAGACATTGACTTTATCAAACGGATCGGTGTCAATATCCACACCTCGACAAGAGTCGGAACCGACATCACCTTGGAAGAACTTGAAAAAAAATATGACGCGGTATTCCTAGGCACTGGTTTCTTCAAAGCTAGAAAACTTAATATCCCGGGATCAGATAATCAAGACGTGATCGGTGCCATGGATTTTCTACCCATTGCCAGAGATTTTGCGCGAGGGCTTATTAAGCTTGATGATATCAATGTCGGCAAATCCGCAGTCGTGATCGGTGGCGGTGACGTAGCTTTTGACGTCGCCAGGAATCTTATTCGAATCCAGACCATGAAATATGGCCAAGCCGATGTCAAACTGACATCTTTGGAATCATTTGACATTCTTCCTGCCAGCATGGAAGAATATACCGAAGGCATGGAAGAGGGAATCCAGTTCCATTTTGGTTTCGGACCTCAGGAAATCATCCTGAAAAACGACAAAGTCGAAGGCCTCAAGGTTTACAAATGCACAAGCGTATATGATCAGGATGGCAAATTCAATCCACAATTTGATCCGACAAAAGGCGCTTTCTTAGAAGGTGAACAGGTCTACATGTCGATTGGACAGGCTCCTGATCTGGACTACATTCCCGAAAGCCTGAAATCTGTCATCAAAATTGAAAGAGGCAAACTCAATACCAACTCATTGGGACAAGTAGAAGGAGCCGATTGGCTATTCGCCGGTGGCGACATCAAGATGGGTCCGGATATCATCACTGCTGTAGCTGATGGACACAGAGCCGCACAAGGCATCGACGAATATCTCTATGGCAAAGCCAAGAAAAAAGCCACAAGCGAGTATTATAACGAGCTCAGAAACGCAATTAAGTTCAATACTCCTGATCTGGCATTGAAACCAAAAAAACATTAATATTAAAGGGACGGTGAAATATCACTGTCCCTTTTGATTATGAAAAATCGCTTAGCTTTTTTTCAGTACGTAGAGCAACTGCGGAGTTGGAGCATAGCCGTATTTATGAAAGTGTTTTTTGATGTCTTCAGCCTTTTTAAGATAATACTCGACGCGATCCGCATCCTTGATTCTGGAAACGATGCGTTCAAGAATCTTGATGAGCTCCTCGACATCTTCTTTTGTGCAAGTCAGGTCTCGTTCGAAATCTAGGACCCATGAAGTGGCAATCTCACAAGTTGAGTTGTCAAGAAGGACTTGTGCGATTTCGGATTTTGCGAAAGTATCGTTATGGGTCATGCCTTGTTCCCTGTCGATTTCTGCAGACAAATGATGCAACAGCTTATGGCTTTTCTGAGCGGGGCTCAGTTCATCCGCAACCATTTCGTTGATCAGGATCATGCCTGAAGGTTTCAGCACTCTTTCCATCTCGGAAAGGGTGCTTTTGATATTGTCAAGGTGATGAAGCGAGTTGGAAAGGCTGACAAAATCAAAATAGGCATCGGGATATTGAAGCGAATTGGCATCCATCCGGACAAACTTGATTTTCTTATGATCCTTGAAATTGTTGGAAGCGACTTCTATTGCCTTTTCCGATGTATCAATTCCTATGATCTCGCCATATTTTTTTGATACGTCCAGCAACAGCTGGATGAAATTTCCATAACCTGTCCCGATATCCAAAAGTTTGTATTTCGGGCTTGATGAAAGCAATTCCTTGAGCCTTTTCACAATTCTGTCTCCTCAATTAATTTATAGTAATTATTTTGTTCAGTAGATAATGTTTTCAGGCAACTGGCCCGCCATCATCATCCGGAACATCCTCGCTTTTTTGATACTCGTTGCGATACTTCATGAAATCAGGATATTTGGGAACCAGAAACAAGCAGGCAAGAAATCCGAAGGCAAAGCCTGAGAGATGCCCGATGATGCTGATATTGGGAAACAAGAACGTAATCGCGAAGTTGATGATGGTGAGACTTCTGATCGATTTGATTCCCTGGGGATGAAACCAGTTTGGATTCTTCAGTGTAATAAAAAACAAACCTGACATGATTCCATAAAGCGCACCGCTCGCTCCGATTGTCAGCTCATTGGGTGTCCCTAGTAAGACAATCATGACTCCGGCACCGATACCTGCGATAAAATAGAGACTCAGATAGCGGACATGACCCATGACCCTTTCCATGGCGGTCCCAAGGTAATACAAAGCAACCATATTCATAAGGAAGTGGATCACACTGCCGTGGA
>Ga0268276_1003231_pt1 | contig 12910 bp, 11 predicted proteins | sample saktaG_4_FD_190145 | JGI IMG/M metagenome (GOLD analysis project Ga0268276, IMG submission 190145) | Saline water microbial communities from Sakinaw Lake, British Columbia, Canada - sak_2010_1_5_45m | ecosystem: Environmental > Aquatic > Non-marine Saline and Alkaline > Saline ...
CGTCGGCTTGTACATCTTATTGACCAACGATTGAATTTCTCTGCCAATCCTATCGTAAATGGACAGACTTACATTCTAATGTATATAGATCTTCGACGCGACCCTATAACCTGACTTGTCCTGGAACCAGTCGTCGTAGCTGGCACCACTACTTTCGGCCCATGGGTTGAATTTCAGGTAGGCCGTATTGACTTCAATATATTCATAGACATAGTCGAATTGCTGCACAATATCGAACGCCCAGGGAAGGTTGTTCACTGTTTTGTAATACCGTCCTTCAGCAGGTTTGCTGTCGTCGTTAACCGTCCCGAAATAAGTTGGATCGGCCAGGTCGGTAGGAGGCATATCAGACAGGTGCACCTCTTTTCCCCGGGTTTGATTCACAATGAGAAAAGGATTGTAGAGTGGGGATCCAAGGGTGTAAAATGGAATGGGATCCTTAAAGGTCACCGTAACATTAAGTGTATCGGGAGTTACATAAGGTGCGCCACCATCGGTATTGACGCCTGTGCCTGTTCCCGGATAGGGCAGGATGTTGTATCCATCATCGAATATTATGATCACCGCGTTGGTTTGGGCAGCCTCGGTATTGTTGGAAGAAAGGGTGATGTATCCCTCCTGCAGGTCAAGGCCGGTTACATTATCCACAGCTGATGGCAGGATGGGCAATTGGAACCCAAATCCGTTGTGCAACTGAGCCCCCATGGCTTCAGGGATAAAAAGTGATTCCAGATAGACCACTTCATTGTTGGCATTGGTAACCTGGTTGGTCCTGTAACTAAGCACCAAATCATTGAAATCATAATCTCCCTTTCCAGGCCAGAGGTCTTCAAAAGCCAGGGAACTGTATCCTGTTTCAGAAGGATAATAGTTGTTAAAAGCCAGATCGGGGTTGGTTGGATAGTCATCAAAGACATCCGGGATGCCATCGCCATCCTCATCAGGCTGTGTATAGGAGACATTGGGCATATTGTCGGTATTGATCCCGTCGATCGGATTGGCCTGCACCATCAGGATGCCGTCGTTGAAGTCCTGGTCACAGGATGATTGATCTCTTCGAATATCTTCAAAGGCAAAGAGAATCTCATATCTGGCCGGGTCTTTCAACAATACGGTATGCTTCCTCAGATTGGGATTGGCTTCCGGATTGAGGTCGGGAACCGAATAGATCAGGTAATTGCCATTGGTCACCGAACCATTCCATCCATTGGCGAAGATCACCCAGCCAATGCTGATGCCGGCGGGGAACTGGCCCATATAAACCTTATTCCCGGAATAGAGTCCGCCCCCACTACCTACGTAGGAGAGGTTGGGGAAGACAATGGTGATCATATCGATTTCGGATGCCGTTTGTGGGGGATCATTGGTAGGAAATGTGAAAAATCCCAAGACATTTCTCCAGCCAGCTCCTTCATGAATGAAAGAGACCCAAACATCACAATCCTCCACCAAAGGAAGGTTGGATTCTGCAGTATTGGCTAGGTATTCGGGATGATATACAGGAACCGGTTGTTGCTCAGGAAGTGAAGCATTGATGTCATCAAGCAACTCATTGGTTACCGGATAATTTTCTGGTTCCAGATAATTGGGGGTTCCAACATTGGAAAAGGTACCCAGATATTTCAGGTAAGCTGTGATGCCTTGTTCTCCGAAAGGTGCTGAAGTTTCTTTCAGCATCTTGGGTGGTTTCCCTCCAAAAGTTACGGTTACCTGACCCTGACTCACCGAGGCCACTTTTTCCGGAACCAGCCCGACATAAGTATTGGTTACGGTCACCTCCTTTAAATAAGCGGGTATTTTATAAGGAACCTCCATCAATCCGGCTGCATTGGTTGCGCCGCTAAAGAGTTCCACGCCTCCCGAGTCGGGATGCGCTGTATATATATTAAACCGGACATTCTTCAGCGGTTTGTCCTGGTTGTCGAGCGCCACCACAGTAAAGGTAACTTCCTGTGTGGTATTCCATTCGAAATTGGGGGCAATGATCAGGTCTTCCATCGGTTTGATCGGGTTGCTATCGGGAGCATCGGGTGACTTTCTGCAACCTGCTTGAACTCCAATTAATAGAACAACAACCATAAAGGCCATCAGCTTGAACCATCTGGATGTTTTCATAAGAATCAAATTTAAATACACCACGAAGTTACACATAAAGCGCATCGGTAGTCAAGTCCTATTTTGCATGTGTGGCTGTTGAGTAAGTATGTGGGTAAGTGGACCATATCTCCCATCAATACCGGTTCGTATGGGCTATACGAGACATCACCTTAATCTTTGATGCATCGTACAGCGAATCCATGCCATTTGAATCCTTGGTACCTGTATATTTCTGCTATATCGTAACTTAAGTGGAAATATCTTGCATATGTGTTGTCGTATTCATCGGCAGACCAAAACAGTCCAAGAGCTCCCATTCCAAAATATGCTCCGGTGCCGTAACGAAGTCCTCCCGGAAGCGCCTCAAATCCGATTGCATCTGTAGCGCCGGTATTGGGAGAGTCCCAGTGGGTTGTTCCGACCTCTTTCAACTTGCCACCTGCAACAGCATCACCGTCTAAAAAATCGATCAGGGTGGCCCACTCATCATATGTTGCCACATGCCATCCGGCGGGGCTGATATTTCTTGGATCATTCACCGCATGCCAGTTGTAAAGACGACTATATGTGTTGGCAATGCTGGTATTGTTGTCGTAGTTATAATAAGCTCCCGATTTGATGGTATCCCACACTTTCCAGTTGTTAACATTAGGGATGGGGTCCCCATTGCGGTATTTCGTGGTTTTCAGGTTTTCGTTCATCCATACCTGGGTACCAATAGTAACTGTCCGATAAATGTTTCCGTCAATATCTGTCGCAGTGGTTGGTGAAGGAGTGGGGGGATCATCAGATCCTTTCTTCGCTCAACTACTGATAAAGAAAATACTTACAGTCACCAATATAAGTAACAGGATAGGCCAAATGTGGGGTCTTTTCATCATCATGGATTTTAACTTATTCGTAAACGTAACATAAATCAGGTATTTTGAAGAACTTTGGAAATCGCTGAGATCAATTCCTTTTTTGAGACCGGCTTGGAAATAAACTCCGTGAAGCCTTTCTCCAGGAAGTCCTCCCGGTCAAGTTCGGTAGCTGATCCGGTAACAGCGATGACAGGAATCTTCCGGTTGTGCTCCTGCATCCTCACCTCATTCAGTACGTCAAACCCGTCCATTCCATATCCTAGGCTGATATCCAGGAGAATCAGGTCAAAATTGTTCTGGCTGGCTTTCCTTACAGCACTTTCCCCTTCATTGGCGATTTCCAGGGTGGCGATCTCCTGAAGGTAAAATACCAGCAGTTCACAGTTGATGGCAATGTCATCAACAATGAGGATGTGCGGTTTTTTTTCAGAAGAGGATCCCCCTAACATCTTGTCGTTCACTAAAGGTCGATTCCCTTGATTAGCAAATATGAAACAAATGTAAGTATTTACAAACTATCCGATAATCTGTTTCTTGCATTTTTATGGGCCGAACAATAATTAGAGACAGGAACTTCCAATGCTCAGGTTTTGTTTTATCGTTACTGGATTCCTGATATGTCTATTGGCTGTATCAAGCTAGAATGATACGCTGGTCATGGCGAAATCCCATGGTTAAATATAATTTTGTCAGTTCCCGGAAAACATTTACTTTTGCCATCCCAATTCGGAGCTCAAGTCTTCAGTTCGTACCTCGTCCTTCTAACTTCCAGTTCGAACTTCGTACTTCTGACATCTAACTTCGAACTGCCCAGATGGCGGAATTGGTAGACGCGCTAGTTTCAGGGACTAGTGTCCTTATGGATGTGCAGGTTCGAGTCCTGTTCTGGGCACACGGAAATCAAAGGAAAACGCTGTAGGTTAAGTGCTTACAGCGTTTTTTGTTTTTTATGGTGCATGTGGAAGTGCATCCATTTTCAATTTTTTATCCTTGATTTCATGATTTCAACTTTGATCACAAAAGTTAATAACTCGAAAGACTCCGGGAGTAATATACCACTCCAGGAATCATAATTCGAGAAATATCAACACTTAATTAGCTTGTCAAACACCCTTTGTGTATACTGAGCCGACAATCCTCCCAGCACGATAGATTTCATCTTTGCTTCCTCATTCCGGAAGTTCTTCATGTTCTGGAAGTATCCTGTAACCGCATTGTAGACACCATAACCTGTTCCACGGATGCTATCGATCTCTGAGGCTTCGTGGTAGTATTGCAGAACGTTCTCGATCATGTTCGACTTCCTGGTGGATAACTCGACATCTCCTGTCAGAGCCAGGGCCTTGATCTCTTCTTTATTCAGGAAGGCTCTGGTTACGATTGACTTCATGTCCTTGTCTGATACCCGTTTATCATAAAGAAGTCCAAAGGCATCCTGCAGCTTGTCCAGGTATTTGGAATGCAGTCCCATGATCATGGCAGCTTCCAGAAAGCGTTCCCTCACATTCTGAGTATGCTTGATGTACACCCTGTTTGTGCAATGGGAGAAGGAAGCATTGAGGGTATTCTGGCAAACTACTCTGACCGGTGTGAAGAATGCTGTTATCGCCATTGACCCATCATGAGAGGAGCAGAGAACGAGATAGTTTTCGATAGGACTGTCGCTGCCAATGACGATTTGCTTGGGAAGTTTGGCTGTGATGAAGATCACACCTCCCTTTCCCAGGCATCCTGCTGTTTCATAAATAGCTTTTCCTTCACCAACAATCTGGTCAAAGAATGAAAAGACATTACGATTCTGGACAATGGTATAATCTTTCCCAACCAATCCCAGGATTTCATTGTTGTCTTCACGCACTGTGACAAAGTGATCCGGAACTTCCAGCCATCTCTCAGTGAGAAGGCGTTGCTTCTCTACTGTGAAGTCCAGCCCTCCATGTTCAATTGCTTCTTTAGCCGTGAATACATGGTCAAGGACTGTTCCCAGCTTATGCCAGGCAGGTTCAATAGCACTGACAAATGAATATCTGTCAGTATTGCTGTTATAGTTTAAGTTGTGCATGTTGATTAATGTTAAAGGGTTAATGATAAATTTTGACTATTTCAAGATCCGATAGTACCTGTATTAATTATATCTTTACTATGTGAATAGAAACCAATAAACCCATCAAAATGAGAACACCAAGGACTATTAGCTTTTTTGCGGTTTTGGTAATCGTAACAGTAGCCGTAACGTACAACTCTTGTAACAAAAAGGAAGAGACACCCACCAACACTGTTCCGGTATTATCCACCAAGATTGCTGCTGATATTACTAATTCCTCAGCAACAGTTGGGGGAGTGGTCACAGCTGATGGTGGAGCGACAGTAATCGATAGGGGAGTCTGTTTTGGCACCTCTTCAAATCCCAATATTTATGATGATCTCACAATTCAGTCGGGAAGTGGGGTTGGAGCCTTTGATTGTAGTATTGTAGCCTTGAATCAATCTACCATGTATTATTACAGAGCCTATGCCATGAACAGTGTGGGCATTGGATATGGAGATGAGAAATCATTTACCACCCAAGGAGGTGGTGGTGGAGATTTGCCGACAGTTTCAACAAGCTCTATTTCAAACATCACAGAGACCACAGCCACCTGTGGTGGGGATGTAACTGATCAGGGAACCTCCTCCGTCACAGCCAGGGGTGTATGCTGGAGTACTTCTGTAAATCCGACAACATCAGACTCTCATACAAGTGATGGCAGTGGTACAGGTAGTTTTACAAGCGCTATCACAGGATTATCTTCAAGTACATCTTATTATGTAAAAGCATATGCCACAAACAGCGCAGGTACAGCTTATGGCAATCAACAAAGCTTTGCTACTTCTGGAGGAAGTGGGACAGGTTGTCAGGGAATTACTACCATCACCGATCCTCGAGACGGACAGGTTTATCCTACAGTGGAAATTGGAAACCAGTGCTGGTTTAAAGAGAATTTGAACGTAGGGACAAGAATCAACGGCAATCAAAATCAAACCGATGACGGAATCATCCAAAAGTACTGTTATCTGGATGACGAGAATCTATGCGATACCTATGGCGGACTCTATCAATGGAACGAAATGATGCAATACGTTACTAATAATAGCACTAAAGGAATTTGCCCTGTTGGATGGCATCTGCCTTCAAATGCAGAGTTGATTTTCCTGACAGATTTTCTGGGAGGGTTTTTTGAAGCCGGAGGAAAGATGAAAGCGACAGGAAATACTTACTGGGCCCCACCGAATTCAGGCGCCACAAACAGTTGCGGGTTTACCGGTCTCCCGGGGGGTTACCGGAACGACGTTGGCCAGTTTTTGGACATGTCATTTACTGCAAACTTCTGGTCTTCGTCGCAGGTTGAGGAGACTCCAAGTTCTGCATACGCCGATAACCTATACCACAATGCCACATGGGCGAACAAAACTATCCCCGGCAAAATATTGGGACTTTCAGTCCGGTGTGTCAAGGATTGAAGTGCGCCCAGACGCACACAAAATAACCGGGGAATAACCCCGGTCAATATATGTGATCTCTCTATAATCAAGGTAATTCAATACTAAGATTCAAAGCATCTTCTGACAAACTCATACCTCAATTTTTTCATTCCTTCTGGAACAATCTTCGATTGGACATGTATTACAGACCTTCGGTATTGGTGTCATAGTGGACATGCCGACGGTGTTGGCCACCCCAGGCCAACCGGAATAGACTAGGGTAGATGTATTAGAATCAGACATATAGGGTGGTCACTTTAAATCAGCGCAAGGTGGTCAGATGCACCGGCTTGTCCAGTTGATAAAGAAAGAGGGAAAAAAAGACAATTTTTAATTCGCCGGTTTTTTTGCCACTAGGTAAATATATTCCCAAGGATAAAAAAGGAAACCAATAGTCGAAATTATCCAACTAATATTACGGTTAATAACCAGATTGACCGGATGTGAAAAAGCCCATCTTCGAAAATAAGGCCTTACATCTGAAGTAATGTTTTTAGCTTTAATAATATCAAAACCCGCCTCTTGGATCTTTAGAGTGTAATCAGCAAAGTTGTATATGTTCGATGATGGAATATACAGGCCATCCTGTAAATATGGTAATATGAATTTTTCTAATACATTCCGGGGTTGATTATAGACCATATCAGCCAATGATAAAATACCGCCGGGCTTCAAAGTTCGGTAGGCTTCTCGGAAGAAATCAACCCTTGAATCAAAATGAAAGGCTGCTTCCGTGCTGATCATTTTGTCAATTGAATTATCGGGGAATTGCAGATCAGTTGCTGACATGTTTTTTATTGCGACCCGATGTTGAAGATTCTGTTGTGCAATTTTTTCAATCGATCTATCAATCTGATTTTGCGAAATATTTATGCCGATAACACTTGGACAATTAAACTCTGTAACGCAAAAGACCGCAACATTTCCGAATCCGCAGCCAATATCTGCAACCAATTCATCATTCTCTGACAATCTGGCGTTTCGGCACACTAACTGAAAAAGAGCATGATTCGCATTAGACAAATGCCCTTTTGTAAAAGAGTTAAGTCCAATCCAGTATCCCAGGTTAACAGGGGAAATTTTGTCCCTGGCATTATTTTCAAGGGGTGAATGGCCCATAAAATCATACAGTGCCCCTGCGTCTTGAAAAAACGAGCTAATCTTACTTTTAATCATCCGATTCCGGAATAAATTTCAGTAGGGAAATAAATTACAATGAGGCTCTGCATTAGTGTGTATTGAATATCTAATCTGAATTCAAGGGATTCCAGAATTATAAATATTCAAATATATACATAAATAATGGACAGGCCTTTCCAATATCACCTGAATTTCGTATCTTTACATTGCATTTCTACTTAGTAAATCCCTGTTAATTCCATGAAAACTCCACAATACCAAGTCTACAACGATACGGATGGAATTTTAGCCAGTCCCGATATGATGTCATTGAAACAAGCGGAGCAATTCGTTCAGGATTTCCCCAACCGTTTTAAATCGCAAGGGTATTATCAGACAGTGGAAGGCTTAGGCATTGACCCAAAAGATGTGATGTTGTCAATCATTCAGGTTCAATAATTTTTCTTTTTATCCAATGATAGCATAATAGCAAAACGCCCACTTTGCGATTGGCACCATAAGGTCGGCCCCATAAATGACCGGACTCGATTAGTGATAATAAACACTAATTTTGAGTTATGAAAAGAACCTGGAGCATTGAAGTGCAAGATTGACTCCATGAAACGTAAGTGAAAACTCAAATTACTTTAACTTTCGTTTACCGGTTAAAACTTGATATTTTCTTCTTCAGAACTTTATTCATAGGCTTCTCGTAGTTTTATAATTAAAAATTATATCCCAAAATCTGTGCTATAAGGAGGCCAAATTTCAGTGGCAGTATACCTTGGCTGATTAGAGAAAGTCTTTTGTCACCTCTCTGAGGACGTTTAACAGGGTATTTTCTTTGCATGAGTACACATCATCAAAATGATCATTAATGAGAGGTAAATTGACTTAGTGTCTTAACCCCCTATAAGTTGGACACTTTTTTCAAAAATAGTTAGTTCTTTTTCGTGGTCATTTGTCAATCGATTAGCAAAGTTAGCCGTATCTCCGGCAATGTCAAGAGCATGTCCACTGCTTTTCAAGTTGTTAAGAATTTACACATTTTAAATAACCAACATAAGGAAAAACATTCAGGGAGGGTCCTATTCACCAGTATAGAGGGAAGACCCAAGGGGGGCCTTTCCATATTTAAGAAATTATATTCTAAATGTAAGAAATAATAGGGAGAACAAAGCTCTTGATAAAAAGGCCTTGGATAATTTTAACTTCCCCACATCTTTTTAAAGGCTGGCGCATTAGTCCGGTTATGGAGAACTGACCATGATGGTTTCTTTACAACTGTTTTACAAGGGTTTTACATCATAAAAATCCGGGTCTATCCTAATTTTATAGTCCAAAAAGTATAAGACTTATGAAAAGTTGGTTTTCTTTTTGATTATGCCCCGGGAGATGAAACCTTCAAAAACATTTGGAAGGTTACCGATTTTATCACCTTGACCAAATAAATACCAATTGTTTAAACCAAACTTAAAATGAAAAACCTGAACTTTTTAATTCCTCTTGCAGCCTTTATCATGGTGGCAAATGCATTTGGGCAGAATTCGGTTACTTTATCCTTCTCGGGTATTAATGGCACAACCTATTATCCGCCCGACAGCATCAAGGTGAAGAACATCACCCGCAATTGTGATACAGTTCTATATTACCCTGACACATTACTCATATTCAATTATACAGGCATTGGTGAAGTACAAAACCCTCTCAACGGATTCAAAATTATGCAAAATTACCCGAACCCTGTGTCTGACCGAACCACGATCAATGTGTTCGTCCCTGAAAAAGACATGGTTTGTCTATATTTTACTGATATCATAGGATGCCGGCTTTTCACAACAAAAATCATGTTGGACGAGGGCTGTCAGTCGTTCAGCTTTACACCTGCAGATGTTGATCTTTACCTTGTTACAGCTAGTTGGAGAGGGAAAAGTAATACCATAAGGGTCCTGAACACGGGCAGGGGTTCCGGCTCATCATGCTCTTTGGAATATTTGGGGAAAAATTCCACCGAAACGCAAATAAAAAGCACTTCTGCCATCCAGGAATTTATTTTCAGCCCAGGGGATGAGTTAATGCTGATCGGCTTTGCAGATACCCTGGAATCAGGTTTTTCCGATTGCCCTGTAGCAAGCCAGGACTATGTGTTCCAGTTTACGACGAATATTCCATGTCCAGGTGCAGATTCATTGAATTATGAAGGACAGTGGTATCATACCATCCAAATATTCAGCCAGTGCTGGATGGTTGAAAACATGAATGCGGGGATCATGATCACATCCGCGCATGCACAGATGAATAATGACACGATCGAAAAATACTGCATGGGAAATGATGAGTATTACTGCAACATTATGGGAGGACTGTATTTCTGGGATGAAATGATGAAGTATTCCAATGTAACAGGAGGGCAGGGCATCTGTCCTGAAGGCTGGCATGTCCCAAGTGATCTTGACTGGCAGATATTGGAAGGATCAGCCGACAGTGTATATAAAATTGGAAGCCCGGAATGGGGTACCAATAATTGGAGAGGTACCGATGCCGGCGGTACCCTCAAGCAAACAGGTACAGCATTTTGGGCGAATCCAAATACCGGAGCAACAAACTCTTTCGGTTTTACAGCACTTCCGGGGGGGTATTTTATCCAGAACTCTTTCTGGGGTATTGGGTATAAGGCATTTTTCTGGAGTTCACAGGCTGTGCAAAAATACTATCGTAATATGGACTGGGACCAGGCCAGGATTCAAAGGAATAATAATACAGGTGGAACTGGTGCAGCTTTTTCGGTTCGTTGTCTCAGAAATTAATCACTCAGACAGCTTGATTCCTTTGGGGAAAAGCTCATCGTATTTATCAAGAAATAAGTTGACAGTTTCCTGTAGACTCTTATTTTCATCCGCAAAATCTTTAATCGGTTTTATTTTCTGCGCTTCCTGGTCCCACTTCGCAACAGGCAATGATCCGCTTTAAACGCTCATTCTCTTCCTGAAGCTCACGGATGACAGGATCAATGCGTTTGTAGCGGCTTTTTAATCCTTCAAGACCATGTTGCAGATATTTTCGCCTCCACCGATCGTATAACGATGGTGAGATGTCGTATTTACGAATCGTCTCACTTCATCCTTCCCGTTGGCCCTCCTGGATAATAGATAATCGCTCTTCCAATGTAAAAGTTCTTCTGTTTTTTGTCATATACCTTAAAATTAGTTAGACCTAATCTGTTTACCAAATTTTGTCCAACTATTTTAGGGGCTAAGACACCTTCATGCAATTGCAGTTTTACTTTCGCTGCATGATCGATATCTATTATCCCTACTTTCATTTAGTCTCCTCTCTTTGCACCCTTTTCCATGGCAGAATCCTACTACCCCCTGGCCTACAATCAACGATCTCTAGTCAGTAAGGTTTTCTCCATCATAGGTGGACAAGCCTTCGGTGTTGACATCCCTAGAGCAATTGGGATGTCCAAGTTTTAATGTATCTAAATCAGACATATACGGTGGTCAGTTTAAATCGGCCAAGAGGGGTCAGATGCACCGGCTTGTCCAGTTGATGGTCTACTTATCAATAGCTTTCAGGACACGTTCCTCGATCTCAATCCTCAACAACCACTTTCAGAAAGATTTAAAACTTAATTGTATATTCATATTTATCAGGATCGCTGTTTTTTTGTTCCTGTTCAACGTTTGGCTTATCCGGCTCCTTGGTATATGAAACAGAATAGTTGATGCTTGTTTTTGGGAGCCTGAAGTTCATTTTGGTTTTCGTGGTTAGTTTAACACGAACGCCTCTATTCTTCACCTTTTCGAACCGGAGCAGATTGACAACCCGGATGGCCTCTTCATCGCAACCATAACCAAGGCTTTTCAAAACACGTGGATTACCTACAGTACCATTGTCGTGAATGTCGTATTCAACAAGTACAGAACCTTCCACCTTTGCTTCAAGTGCAGGGCCAGGGTAACGAAGGTTTTCTGCAATAAATTCCCTGAAAGCCTTACTTCCGCCAGAATATTTTGGGAGGTTCAGAAATCGTTTTTTTTTATGATGATCGGGCATGGTCGGGTCAAAAAGTATCGAATACGAAGCAGTACCTGTAAATCGTCTGAAAAAAGTTTCCCGGTAAAGGTATAATTTTAATGTGTGGCTGTCATGGACAAACCACATAATACCTCTCGGATTATCTCGTTGGAACTTCTGGATCGTCTTCACTAAGAAATTTGTATACGAATGAATAACGCCAATGCCCTTCTGAGATAGAGCGTATCTCTTCCGTTTTGAACTGCTTACACCCCATTGGATATATCTCCTGTCTGACAGCCTCAAAACAGACTTATATACCTCATTCCTGTGGATGCCTACAACAAACCTCCTGACCTCACCACTGCTGAATTGGTTGTAAATTGATGTTTTCTGAATCAAGTATCCGGCTAATTGGACAAGCCGACGGTGTTGACCACCCCAGTCCGATCGTAATGACTAGTTTAGATGTATTAAAATCAGACATATACGGTGGTCAGTTTAAGTCAGCGCAAGGTGGTCGGATGCACCGGCTTTTCCACTACTCAGGCCAAAAATCGGGTTTTATGGTTGTTCCACCCTGAATCCGGCAGTCGACACAGGAACGGTTCAGGATTCTCAACTCCCCTTTTTCGTTGAAATAGTAGTATACGGGATATTCATCAGGCATAACAGATTGCCAGAAGTATGGAAACGTCTCTGTCTGGTAGCACTCATCGTTGAAATCGAGGACAATCCCTTCAATATCTTGGTAAAAGTACCTTCGGGTAGTCTCGGACGCTGCATAAAAATATCCCAGGACATCTTTATTGGAGTTGCTTACATTCACCAGGTTGCCTTTGATGGCAAAGGGTTGTTTCTCATAGAGGCCGCCCTGTTCGTTACTGTTGATCCTCAGTTCGTCCCAGTAGTTGTAAGCTCCCTCGCTCAGAGCAAGCTGGTGTACCAGGGTGCTGTACATGATCCCAAGTCGGGAGGAGCTTGTCCCGTCGACAGTCTGCAACGGGTATTGATTATAGATATTCTGTGAAAGGCTTCTCGTGGATACAGTGAAGATATTCTTCACTGATTTGGTCATCCAGCAAACCTTGTTGGTATAATCGGGCGGTCTCACCTCGTGAAAGGTACCGTCGTAGTAATATTCCACGGGAAGGGCCGCTTCGTATTCCCAGGTCTCCACAATCTCCCACTGGTAATACTGGCTGTAGTCCCCAATGGCATTCAGGTCCACGTAAAATTGCATGACCCTGTGGTTTACCCCTGGATTGGTTGTAGGGATATCTTCAATG
>Ga0268276_1003232_pt1 | contig 12909 bp, 11 predicted proteins | sample saktaG_4_FD_190145 | JGI IMG/M metagenome (GOLD analysis project Ga0268276, IMG submission 190145) | Saline water microbial communities from Sakinaw Lake, British Columbia, Canada - sak_2010_1_5_45m | ecosystem: Environmental > Aquatic > Non-marine Saline and Alkaline > Saline ...
CGCTGCACTTGAAACGCTCTTTTTACAAGAACTGCGCGCCATCAATGATGCATTGGGACTGGAGTACGAGCTTTCCTATTGGCGGACTGCGGACGGACATGAGGTTGATTTCGTTCTGTATGGTCCAGGAGGGTTTTATGGAATAGAGGTCAAGCGTTCCAGTCGGTATACTCGCGCCGATCTCAAAGGGTTGCGAGCCTTTAAGGCTGATTATCCGATGGCGAAGGTTTTCCTCTTTTATGGAGGGGAGCATGTTCGGCAGGAGGAGGGTGTTCAGATACTGCCCCTGACTTACGCCTTGACTCATCTCAGCCAGATACTAAAGGGAGAAGAGAAAGGCTGAAAAGCTGAAAACTGAAAGCTGAAAAATGAGAGAAAGAGACGGGTATAGAAAGCGCGAAGCGAGGTAGGGCGACGGCGTCCCGCCGCGCCGCAGCGAGAGGGAATGAACATCCAACGCTCAACGCCCAACGCCCAACATCCAACGCCGCGCCGCAGGCCAACGGGTCAGCGCGAAGCGAGGTAGGGCGACGGCGTCACGCCGCGCCGCAGGCAAAAGGGAATGAACATCCAACGCTCAACGCCCAACGCCCAACGCCCAACGCCCAACGCCCAACATCCAACGCCGCGCCGCAGGCCAACGGGAATGCGCGAAGCGAGGTAGGTAGGGAACGCCTCCTGACCAGAATGAATGATGATATCGTTTGGTTTGACTAAAATGAATAATGGTATATAATAGTCAACATATTGTATGTGCGGAACAAGCAGAAGGAGGAGACGGATTTTCTAATCACACGCGATAACGTCCCCTGGTTGCTGGTAGAAGTTAAATTATCGGACCAACCGGTTGAGAAGCATCATCTGGCAACGGCCGAGGCACTGGGCAATATACCCGTGATCCAGGTTTGCCGTCAGCCCGATGTCGCGCGGGTTCAGCGCGAGCGAGTTTTTTGCCTCTCGGCACAGCGATTTTTTGCGTGAGCGACGGCGTCCCGCTGAAGAGAAAAGCTGAAAACTGAAAAGCTGAAAACTGAAAAATGAGAAAAGAGACGCGTATAGGGAATGCGCGAAGCGAGGTAGGGCGACGGCGTCCCGCCGCGCCGCAGGCCAACGGGTCAGCGCGAAGCGAGGTAGGGCGTCGGCGTCCCGCCGCGCCGCAGGCGAGAGGGAATGAAGGGAAAAGGTGACAGGCGATGACGATACAAGAAATGATTTTTGATTTTCTGAAAGAATTGAGTGACTTTTCGTACGAGACGGATTCGCTGGATCGCGTGTGGCAGATTCTGTTCCCAGATAAGGATGGCGCCTGGCATCACGTGCGGGTCACGCAATATAGGGCTTGTCCCGGCGTATGCATCGCTGCACCGGGCTAACCAGCGTTTCTGTAAGGAGGATGGGGTATATGATGTGATGCACTATGATGATTTTGGCCGCGCCAAACGACGGATCATTCCTTTTGTCACTTGGGAGCCGTTACCGATTATTGCGCACGGATAACACGGAAAAGAGAAAGATGGTGTGTGAGTGTGTGAGTGTGTGGGTGTGTGGGTGCGGAATGCGCGAAGCGAGGGGCGACGGCGTCCCGCTGAAGGGAAAAGTTGAAAGCAGAAATTTTAACCACGGAACACACGGAAGGCACGGAAAAGAGAGTGTGTGGGTGTGGGAGTGTGGGAGTGTGGGAGTGTGTGGGTGTGTGGGGAATGCGCGAAGCGTCAGGTAGGGCGACGGCGTCCCGCCGCGCCGCAGCGAGAGGGAGTGATCAACGAATTAAACGAATTTAGCGAATTGAGAGAGAGAGAGATTATCAGGCGAAATGAGGGGAGCTAGTCAACGCAGTCTAATAATTCGTTAAATTCGTTTAATTAGTTGAAAAAACAAAAACAGGGCAGGGTGTCGACGAATTAGGAGAGAGTGTTTATCAACGAATTAAACGAATTTAGCGAATGGAAGAGAGAGAGATTGTCAGGCGAAGTGAGGGCGACGGCGTCCCCCCGCCGCAGGCGAGAGGGAATGAAGAAAAAAGCTGATGAAACCGCTGAATGATGGCAACCAACACGATTTTCAGCGAATGTTCGTTCCGCCGTCCGTGTATTCACGGGTGGGGCGGACGAAACATTTGCTGATTTTTTGCGTTTTTTGCGAAAAGTGTTAATTTTTTTGCAGCAGGGGCAGAAATTGAGATGCGTTTGCCCTGCTTAGGCCTTCAGCAATTCTAGAGCCTGTCCGAAAAGGGTGGGAGGCGGCGGGAGGCTGGAAACAGCGGCTCCGCCGCCCTTTGTCGCGAGCTTTGTCGTAAAAGGAAGGTGAAAGAAGAAGAATTCGACAAAGCTCGCGACAAAGTTTAAGAAATCCAGTGTTCAGGAGGCTTGAACCCTTTTCGGACAGGCTCTAATTATGGAGAGGGGACCATCGGCGTCGGGGTCGGGGTCGGTATCGGTATCGATAAAACCAACGGAAATTCGACCCCGATTCCGATACCGACCCCGACCCCGATGACTCAATCGCCTCATACTTAGAATTGCTGGTTTTTTGTGCAGCAATTCTAATTATGGCGGCGATGGGGAATGTTTTACCTGGGAGCGCGGGCGTCTCGCCCGCTGTATCAATGGGTTACGCACCCCAAGCGGGCGGGACGCCCGCGCTCCCAGGTGCCATCACCGCCATAATTAGAATTGCTGGTTTTTTGTGTTGACCACGTATCCATTAAGTGATATTTTGAGGAGACAAAAAGGAGACATCCATGAGCTATCTGACTGTCAAGGACCTCAAGCAAACACGCAATCTTTGGCGGCAACTGAGTGCGGAACGTGAATTGGTCATTACCCGCGACGGAAAACCCTGTGCGATTCTCGTCGAGGTGAATGCCGAGTCTTGCGATGAGTCGCTCGCCGAGATCCGGCGCGGATTGTTTTCATCCGCCGTTTCACGGATCAGGCGCAAGGCAATGGCCCAGCCCATTTCGACCGAAGAGGTCGATGCCGCCATCGCTGAAAACCGTAAAATGCGTGGCCTTGCATGAAGGCTGTGGTGGATACCAATGTCCTGGTTTCCGGTATCATCAACATGCAGCATGCGCCCGGACGCATTGTTGACAGGATACGCGCCAAGGCTCTGAAATTGGTTGTGGATGACCGTATTCTGGCCGAGTACCAGTCGGTTCTTCTGGGCAAACGATTGCGCAAATGGGTCGCCGAAGAGGATGCGCGCGATCTCATCGCGTTTCTTTCTCTCGATGCGGATCGCATCGCACCCACCGTGCATGTGGAGGGGCTGCCTGATCCGGGCGATGTTCCTTTTTTGGAAGTGGCCCTGACGGCCAATGTGCCCTTGGTGACGGGTAATCTCAAGCATTTTCCGGGGTGTCTCTGTCACGGGCACAGAATCGTCTCGCCAGCCGATTTCATACGCGAACGCTAACAGAAGAGGCGCTTGCACAAACCGGAGGTTTTGCAAGCGCCTCTTAAAGAGAGAATAATTTCATCAGCAATTCTCATTTTGGAGATGGGACCATCGGGGGCGAGATCGGCGTCGGGGTCGGGATCGGTATCGGTATCGATAAAACCAACGGAAATTCGACCCCGATTCCGATACCGACCCCGACCCCGATGACCCAATCGCCTCATATTGAGAATTGCTGTAATTTCATAGATGGACATATAATAAATTATAGGTGATACTATAAGAATGAAAGAGATAACCAGGTCGTTTACAATTGAGTTGACGGCGCGGCTTAAGGAAAAAGGCGCGCTCATTCAGGCAGTTTTAGGGCCACGGCAGGTAGGCAAGACAACCGGGGTTAAGCAGTGTCTGGCAAGCTTGCGTGCGAAATCGCTGTATGTCAGCGCGGATAATCTATTGGCGGCGCATCCAGAATGGCTTCTCGGGCATTGGCAGAAGGCGCTCTTACTGCCCACGGGTTCGATACTGGTCATTGATGAGGTTCAGAAGGTAGACCGTTGGCAGGAGGTGCTCAAGGATTTATGGGATAACCAGAATTCGACTCGGTTACGTGTGGTGATTTTGGGATCCAGTTCCTTTGAGATTCAGCAAGGGCTTAACGAGAGTCTGGCCGGGCGATATGAAATCCTTCGTGTTCGGCATTGGAGTGCGGCGGAATCCGAAAAGCTGGGAGTCGCGTTTGATCAGTATCTGGTTCAGGGTGGGTATCCGGGGAGTTATCGTTTAATGAAGAACGCGCCGCGTTGGCAGGCTTATATGCGGGATGCGATTCTTGAAAATGTATTGAATAAGGATATTTTTCGGTTGCGCCCGCTCTCGAAGCCAGTGTTGTTCCGTCAATTTCTTGAAATCATCCGCGCGTATCCGTGTCAGGAAATTAGCTATAATAAAATGCTCGGGCAATTGCAGGATAAGGGGAATGTCGAGTTGGTGAAGAATTATCTGTTTCTGCTGGAATGCGCCTTTCTTTATAAGGGATTAGAGAAGTACAGTCGGAAGGAGCATCTGAAAAAAGGGTCGAGCCCAAAGATATTACCATTATGTCCGGCGCTGTGTACGTATGAAGGGTCTTTGAAAGCGTGGCGCGATCCAGACAAGCGTGGGAGGCTTTTTGAAGTGTTGGTCGGATCGATTCTTCAGCAGTTGCCGGGGAGGCTATATTATTGGCGCGAGCGGAATGAAGAGGTTGATTTTGTTTATGAGGGGGAGCGGACGTTTGCCATCGAGGTGAAGTCAGGGAAGAAAGGTAAAGCAGGGGGGCTGACGGCTTTTGTGGCGCAGTACCCAGATGCGGTTGCGGTTGTTATTGATAGGGAGAATTATTCGAAGTTTGAGGAAAATCCGGAAGGTTTTCTAGAGCTGATGGCGGGTGGCGGAGGAGAAAAGCAGAAAGCTGAAAGCAGAAAGCTGGGAAAAAAGCTGAAAGCTGAAAACTGAAAGCTGGGAAATGAGAAAGAGACGGGTATAGGGGAGGCGAAGCGTCAGGCGAGAGGGAATGACCGCTTATTGCGACCACTCAGTGGTCGCAATGGAGAGGGTAAAAGGCGGAGCGACTGATTGCGACCACTCAGTGGTCGCAATGGGGAGTGTAAAAGGGGGAGCGACCACTCAGTGGTCGCAATTGAGAGGATAAAAGGGGGAGCGACCATCGAGGGATCGCAATGGGGAGGGTAAATGGGAGAGCGTGGCGCCCTCTTTTTTTACTCTCGCATTTGCGACCACTGGGTGGTCGCAAAAAGGTATGGGTAACCGGCCACAAAAAGGCTACGACTACAACCGGGCGGGTGTGGCGATGGTCACACTGAAGGCGCGGGCTGGCATGCGGCTGTGCCGAATTACGCAGGAGAATTTTGCGGTGACCGATGTGGGGCGGATCGTACAGCAGGAACTGACCGGAATACCCCGCCATTACGAGCAGGTGAAGATCGGGCACTATCAGATCATGCCGGATCATCTCCATGCGCTGGTGCATGTGGTGCGCGATTTGCCCGAAGGCGTGACCTTGCAGCGTCTGATCCGGGGGTTTAAGATCGGGGTCAACCGGATGTGCCGGGAAGCGTTCGGCGATGCGAGCTTCCAGGTGTTCGAGGAGGGGATGCATCTGAGTCTTGTCTTCGATCGTGGACATCTGGAGCGCGAGGTGGCGTATATCCGTGACAACGTGCGGCGGTATCGCTTGCGCCAGGCGAATCCGGGGCTGTTCCAGAAGCCGCAACCGGTGATGACCCTTCCGGATGGCGTGACGCTGTGGGGTGTGGGGAATGCCTTCCTGCTCCACCATCCGCGCCGGCTGCCGGTGCAATTATCACGGAGCATGACGGAGGACCAGTGGCGCGGGTGGCAGGAGGATCTTGACCGCTATGTGGAGCAGGAGTATGTTTTTGTCTCGCCGTTCATCTCACCGCACGAGAAACGCGTGTTGCACGAGGTGGTGGCGCGTGGCGGACGGGCAATCCGGTTGACGCACGTTTTTTTTGGCGCGCGTTACAAGCCCATGGGCGAGCTTTTCGATCTGTGCTGCGCAGGGCGGCTGCTGGAGATCTCGGTAGCAGGCGAGTTTATACGCTACGCACGGCTGGATCGCGCGGCCTGCTTGCGGATGAATGAGGTGGCCGGGCTTATTGCGACTGATTGCGACCACTCAGTGGTCGCAATGGGGAGTGTAAAAAGGGGGCGACCACCTAGTGGCCGCAAAGGGGAGTGTAAAAAGGGGAGCGACTGATTGCGACCACTCAGTGGTCGCAATGGAGAGGGTAAAAGGGATAGCGGGAGGGCGGGCGGGGGTGCCCTTTTACCCTCGCTTTTGCGACCACTCAGTGGTCGCAAAAAGGGTGGTCGCAAAAAGGAGGGCAGATGTTTGAGATCAAGAAGATGATCAGCCAGTTTCTCATGCCGGTACCTTTCGTGACCGTGCTTTTTCTGGTGGGGTGGGGCTTGGCGCGGTTTCCACGGTGCCGGCGCGCGGGCCAGATCGTGGTGGGGGTTGCGCTGGGTTTGTTTGTGGTGTTCGGTTATGGCGTGGGGGCGAAGCAGTATTTGTCTCGGCTGGAGCGAACGTATCCGGCGGTTGAGCTGGATGCGGCGGGCGGGGAGCGCTTGCGCGGTGCCGTGATACTCGTGTTGGGACAGGGGTTTGCTGAAAATTCGGATCTGCCGCTCCGCTATCGACCCGGAGCGGTGTTTCAGGCGCGATTGCAGGAGGGGGCGCGCCTGTTTAGACGGATCCCCGAGGCGCAGATGATCGTGTCGGTGGCCGGAGAGGAGGCGGATGAACCGAAGCTGGCGTATCTGGACGATTACGCGCGGGAATATGGGCTGGCGCGTGAGCGGATGCATCTGATCAGCCAGGCGCGCGACACGACCGAAGAGGCCAGCCTGGCGCTGGATCTGATGATCACGAATACGATCGTGGTGGCGACATCGGCCAGCCATATTCCGCGAGCCGTGACCCTTGTCAGAAGAGAACTGGGCAAGCGGAAACGCGATTGCCGCGTGGTGCCGGCGGGTCTGATGACCGATGACGCCCTCCCGGCTGTCATCTCCCTGATCCCCGCCCCATGTGACTATCTGATGGCCGGTCATCCGCCCTTTCGTTTCAGAATATGGAGCCTGCCGCTTCCCTCCGTTGATGGTTTGGAGAATTCTCAGCGGATGATCTACGAGTGGCTTGGGAATCTGTATGAGGGAATGAAGAGAAAAGCTGAACGTTGAAAGGTGAAAGCTGAAAATTTTGACCACGGAAGACACGGAAAAGAGAATGAAGATTCTGCACATAGTGGCGGGGTTGCCTCCGGGAGGCGGGATCGCGGAAGCGGTGCCGGCGTTGTGTCGTCATCTTCAGGGGCAGGGGCATACGGTGGTGCTGGCGACGGTGGCGCGGTCGGACGCGCGGCTCTCGGCTGCGGCGGAACAGGCGACCGAGGCAGGGGTGCGGGTGGTGCGGTTCAAGCCGCGTTTCCCGCACTTTTTGTTTTTCTCCTCGGGCCTGTTGTTCGGCCTGGGACGACTGGTGCGGGATGCGGATGTGGTGCACGTCCACTCCAACTGGACCTTTCCGGTGTGGTGGGGATGCCGGTGCGCACGGCGAGCCGGAAAGAAGCTGGTGATGTCACCGCAGGGCTGTCTCGATCCGGTGCGGTTGCGCCATTCTGCCTGGAAGAAGCGGATGGTGGGGTGGCTGGATCGGTATTTTCTGAGGCGGGCGGATGTGATTCATGCGACGAGCGAGGCCGAGAAGGGGTGGATGGAAAAGCTGAAAGCTGAAAGCGGAAAGCTGAAAACTGAAAGCGGAAAGCTGAAAACTGAAAGCGGAAAGCTGCAGCGGGAAGGCGGATGGGGACCGGTTGTGGTGATTTCCAATGGTGTGGATGCGGCGGCATTTGCGGGGGTCGGTGATCGGGAGGCGATTCGTCGGCGGTGGCCGGAGTGTCAGGGCAAACGGGTGGTGCTGTTCCTCTCGCGCCTTCATCCGCTCAAGGGCCTGGGGTTGTTGATTGATGCGTGGGCGGCGATTCCGCACGCCGGGTGGCAGGTGTTGGTGGTTGGGGCGGATGAGGGCGGGCACGAAGCGGAGGTCAGGTTGCATGCGGAGAGATCCGGTGTGGCGGGATCCGTGACCTTCGGTGGCCCGCGCTACGGAGCGGAGAAGGTGGCGGTGATGCAGGCGGCGGATCTGTTTGTATTGCCGTCGCACAGTGAGAATTTCGGGATCGTGGTGGCGGAGTCCCTGGCGGCCGGCGTGCCGGTGATTACGACGAAGGGGACGCCGTGGGGGGAGCTGGAGAAATGCGTTAATGCGTTAATGCCGGAATGCGGGAGTGAGAAATGCGTTAATAAGGCATTTCCGCAATCAGGCAATCAGGCATTTCATCCCGATCGGGCTGGCTGGTGGATCGACATCGGCGTGGAGCCGCTGGCGAGGGCGCTGGAGGAGGCGATGGGTCTGACGGACGACGAGCGCCGCGCAATGGGGGAGAATGGGCGGCGGTTGGTGGAGACAAAATACCAGTGGCCAAGAATCGCCGCGCGTATGCTGGAAGAGTACGAGAAATGCGTTAATGCGTTAATGCCGAAATGCGTTAATAAGGCATTCAGGCATTAACGTATTCAGGCATTTATTTAATAACGCATTTCCTCAATAAGGCGGATCATGTATCACGTAGTGAAACGAATGCTGGATGTGGTCTTGTCAGGGCTGGCGCTGCTGGTGCTGGCGCCGCTGCTGATCCCGGTCGGCATCGGTCTCTTGCTGACGGGTGAGCACTATGTGTTTTATCTGCAGCAGCGGATCGGACGGCATAATCAGAAATTCGGCATCTGGAAGTTTGCGACGATGCTGAAAAACAGTCCGAATCTACGCGGGGGTTTGCATACCACCCGGCATGATCCGCGGCTGATGCCGCTGGGGCATTTTTTGCGGCAGACCAAGATCAACGAGTTGCCGCAGTTGATCAACATCCTGCTCGGCGACATGTCCATCGTCGGCCCGCGGCCTCTGGTGGACAAGACGTTCGAGCCGTATCCCGAGCACGTCAAGCGGGTGATTTACAACGTGCGGCCGGGTCTGACGGGGATCGGCTCGATCGTCTTCCGCGACGAGGAGCGGCTGCTCTCCGAGTCGGGGATGCCGATGGATGTGTTTTATGCGCAACACATCGCGCCGGTCAAGGGCGAGCTGGAACTGTGGTATCAACGGCATATGTCGCTGCGAACCGATTGCCTGATCATCTTCCTCACGGCCTGGGTCATCGTCTTCCCCAAGAGCCGCCTGTTGCACCGGGTGTTCAAGGATCTCCCGGAGATCGCGCCGCCTGGCGGCGGCGCGGGTTCAAACGCGCCACCTGACGCGATTGAGTCTTGACTTCGCCCCGCTGCCACGTTATAGTCCAGCAATCACTTATGCAGAATAAAAAACACCCGTTGACCGATGCCGTCGCGCCCGAATCCGGCACATTTGAAACCGACCCGCACACGCCCGCCGCCGAGGGGGCATTCAGCCTGCTTCTGCCGTCGCTGCAACGCGCCGTTGCCGAGGAAGGCTACACGATCCCGACGCCGATCCAGCAACAGGCCATTCCGATATTGCTGGCCGGACGCGATGTTTTGGGGTGCGCCCAAACCGGAACCGGCAAGACCGCCGCTTTCACGCTGCCCCTGCTTCATTACCTGACCGAGCATCGTCGGCCGACGCCGGCCGGCCGGCCGCGCGCGCTGATTCTGGCGCCGACGCGCGAGTTGGCCGCGCAGATTGGCGACAGCATCCACACCTATGGCCGCCACGTGCGCGTATCACACACCGTCATCTTCGGCGGCGTGAGCCAGAGTCACCAAGTGCGCGCGCTCCACGGCGGTGTCGACGTCGTCGTCGCCACGCCCGGACGGCTTCTCGACCTCATGCAACAGGGGTTTGTGCGGCTTGACGACGTCGAGTACTTTGTGCTCGACGAAGCCGACCGGATGCTGGACATGGGCTTCCTTCCCGACATGCGGCGTGTTATCGCTAAACTGCCCGCCAAGCGCCAGTCTCTCTTTTTCTCGGCCACGCTCACCCGGGAGGCCTTGGATCTGGCGCGGACGCTCGTTCATCAGGCGGCGCACATCTCGGTCACCCCCGAGCAGCCGACGGTCGAAAAGATCAAGCAAAGCGTGATGTTTGTCTCGAAGAAAGACAAAAACGATCTGCTGGTCATTCTCCTGCGCGCAACGGGCATGAGCAAAGTGATTGTTTTCACCCAGCGCAAGCACATCGCCAACAAGGTGGCGGAGCATCTCAACGAGGCGGGCATCACGGCGGCGGCGATCCACGGGAATAAAAGCCAGGGGGCGCGGACACAGGCGCTTGGGGGGTTCCGCGAAGGCCGCGTGCGCATATTGGTCGCCACCGACATCGCCGCGCGCGGCATCGACGTGGACGGCATCACGCACGTGATCAATTATGAATTGCCGAACGAGCCGGAGACCTACATCCACCGCATCGGACGCACGGCCCGTGCCGGCGCTGACGGCGATGCGCTTTCGTTTTGTTGCGCCGAAGAGCGCGATTACCTGCGCGACATCGAGCGCCTCCTGGGTCGTCCGATCCCGGTCGACTCCCGGCACGGCTATCACTGCGAAGCGGCGAAACACGCCACCGGCGACGCCGCACGTCCGCCGCCACGGCAGCAGGGGGGCGGGCGAGGGCGACCGTCCCGGAATCCCGGCGGGCGGGCGCCCCGGTCGCCCGGTGGCGCGGCGCACGCGCGACCGCGATCCAGACAACGATGACCCAATAGCCTCTCCTCAAAGCGGTGTCGCGCGGAATACCGCTTGCCACCGCACTCCAAAATGGGTGGCGCGGTGTCCCGAAGCCCTTCGTCCCGGCGGCAGCTCTTTTCCCTCTCCGAACCTCCTGAGAGCGGTGTCCCGAAGCCCTTCGTCCGGGCGGTAGCGTCTTGGAGTGCGGTGTCGCGCGGAATACCGCTTGCCACCGCACTCCAAAATGGGTGGCGCGGTGTCCCGAAGCCCTTCGTCCCGGCGGCAGCTCTTTTCCCTCTCCGAACCTCCTCAAAGCGGTGTCGCGCGGAATACCGCTTGCCACCGCACTCCAAAATGGGTGGCGCGGTGTCCCGAAGCCCTTCGTCCCGGCGGCAGCTCTTTTCCCTCTCCGAACCTCCTGAGAGCGGTGTCCCGAAGCCCTTCGTCCGGGCGGTAGCGTCTTGGAGTGCGGTGGCAAGCGGTATTCCGCGCGACACCGCTTTTCCCGGCTTCGCCACGAATGCAGACCCCTCGCAACGGCATCGAGAGCCAGAAGTGGCAAAAGTGCCTGAATATGTGATGCGTTTGCCCCGGCAGGAGCTGGGAGCCGTCTACGAGTCGGATCGGCGAGGGTTGGGGGATTAAGATTAAGATTAAGATTACGATTAAGATTGTCACATCCACACACGTGCCCCACCCACATACCCACACACCCACACACCCACACACTATCTCTTCCCCCGCTCCCCCCCAATAACTGACCCCGCTATCGGGTTTTTGAAAAAACCCTTGCCTTTTCCCCCTCATACCCTATAATCCTTCGCTTTATGAAACACGAACAGATAGGTACGGTGCGGGCTATGAAATCGGTGCTGCAAACGGTTTGGGCTGTGACAGCCGCGCTGGCGGTTATGGGGGGTGTTTCGGTGCGGGCGGACGAGGCGCATGCTTCGGCGGGCGAGGCGGATGCGCGCGCGCTTCACGTGGTGGGGACGAACAGCGTGGTCATCGGCACGATCTACAATTGCAATATCACCAACGTCCCCTTCCGGGTGGTCAACAAAGGGACGAAACCGGTGGTGATCGAGCGGCTGAAGCCGACGTGTTCATGCGCCACGGGAACGTTTTCCACGAATCAGATCTTGCCCGGCGGGGAAGCGACCATCACGGTCCGGCTCGATCCGAACACGATTGCCGGTGAGTTTGACCGGAGTGTCTGGGTCATTGCGGATGACGCCGACACGCCGTACCTGCGACTCGCGCTCACCGGAACCGCGGAACCGTTGTTCAGCGGCGTGCCTGAAAAGTCCATCAGCCTCACCGCCAAGGACGTCGGCATGCCGCTCACCAATCGCATCACCCTGGTCTCGGCGGCTGCGGATGTGTTTCTCGCCCCGCTGACGATTGAGACGAACGGCGCGGTGCGAATGGATGTGACGGTCGCCACGAACCTGGCCAAGACGGCCACCTATGAAATCACGACGGTCCTCACGCCGCTGGAGCTCGGCCGGCAAACCGCGTCGATCACCCTGCCGATCATCGGGCGGGCGACGGCCGATCCGCTTGTGATCTCATTCAAAGTTGCAACCGGCTCGGAACTCGCGGCCATCCCTGACCGCTTCGTCTTTACGCTTGACAGCCAGCCGCAAACCTTCCGGGTGATCCTCCGGGGGAAGGATGCGAGACTGGACCCCGCCGCCTTCACCAGCGATCCCGCTGTGGAGGGGGTGAGCGTTAGCGTCGTCAAAGGGCGCCGCGCCAGCGAGTTGATGGTGAAGATTGAAGTGTCGCCAAAAGGCGCCGAGGCCCTGTACCTGAACACAAATTCGGTGTTGCAGTTGCGGCATCCCGGCTTCAGCCCCGCGACCGTCACGTTTGCAGACGAAGGGGATGAGCCGAAGAAGTCGGGTTCGCGGCGGGATCGATTGCCGGATATTTTTCAGGGGTTTTCCCCGCGCGGAAAAGGCAAGTTCTCATTCTAGACCCGATCGCCGAAGGGATGCGGTCCGAGCCTCTGAAAGGCCCCCGAAGCGACCTCTGAAAAAATATTCATAAATTGTTGTTTTCCGCTTGCAAAGCTTTCTGCCACTAGCATCCCATAGGCTATACAGAACGAACAGCACGCCACCTCGGCGTTACCACGATACGTTCCAAGATCCATGGTCGTTGGCATTTAGTATGCGGGTGGGGAGCGGAAATAGTCAATCCCGAATTCAT
>Ga0268276_1003233_pt1 | contig 12902 bp, 16 predicted proteins | sample saktaG_4_FD_190145 | JGI IMG/M metagenome (GOLD analysis project Ga0268276, IMG submission 190145) | Saline water microbial communities from Sakinaw Lake, British Columbia, Canada - sak_2010_1_5_45m | ecosystem: Environmental > Aquatic > Non-marine Saline and Alkaline > Saline ...
ACCATCATCCAGATTCTTTGGTTGCATTTTTTGTGCGACGGGCCGGAAGATATAGTTTTGGGATTTGAGCCTAAAGAAAAGGAGGTTATGCTGGAGGGGCCGAAAAAGATAGATTACCCGATTTTAGACAGAATGGTAGTTTTCCTAATTTTTGCGATTTCTTTTCTCTCGGGCCTTTTCTCTTTGTGGCTATTCTGGTATTTCGGCATTCACGGCGGGGATATGGAACTTGGCCGGACAATGGCTCTTATGGCCATATCTTTTAACTCGGTATTATATATTTTTTCCTGCAGAAGCTTGAGGAAGCCTTTCTGGCGCTACGAAAATTTTTGGAAGAACAAGTGGCTTTTTGTGGCGGTCTTTTTCAGCCTGGGTTTGCAGGTTTCGGTGACATATATCCCTTTCACTCAAAAGCTTTTGGGCATTATACCTCTGGGGCTGGCCCATTGGGGGTTATTGCTGGCTTCAGCCTTGGCGATTATCCTTGTTATTGAAGTGACAAAGGCGAGGATGCAGAGGCGGGTTGAAGCTTGATTTTTTAATTTGGGATAGTAGTATGGGATTGCAGTCCTTTTAAAGGAATGGCTAAAACGAACAAAGCATCAAGGAGGTGACGATATGGCAGATACGTTAATGGGAAGGTTTGGAGATAAGCAATGTAGCGACTGCGGAGGTCAAGGGTGCGTTTTTTACCACAACGGTCCTTTGGTCCCTGCAGGAAAAGTTGGCTATTTTTGCTCATTCTGCTGGGTTGAAAGAAAGGCGAGACAAGATGAGGGGTTGCCGCCTTTGCCCTTAGGAATTAAAGCTCCTTACATACCGGAAGAGTTCCGGGACAAAAAAATTAAGGTGACCACTAAGAATGGTTCCGTTTATACCCTTGGGCTGACTTCAAGGGACAACGAAAGGGTTGTTTCCCGCGAGGGTGAGGATTTGGATTTTAAAATAGCAATGGTAATGTCGGTAGCCGTAGGCAAGAGTCTGTTTCTTAAGATAATTGATGACGAGAGCAATGATTCATTTCGAACTAGCCCTGTCGTTTCGATAGAGGCAGCATAACGGGTGCGCGTTTTGCATCCGTTTTTTATTTACTTTAAGAAAAATTTATGGTAGATTCTATTAATATGCAGGTAAATCCGCTGAAAATAGAGGAATTAGAGAAGAGACTCCGTGTTTTGGCGGACTGTCTTTGACGTAGCCGGCAAGAAAGAACAGATAAAGAAGTTGGAAAAAGAGATCCAGGACCCTGGCTTATGGCAGGACAGGGAAAGAGCGGTAAAAATAACCCAGGGATTGGCAGACATTGAGGAACTGCTGACTGATTTTGAAGAGTTGACTATTGAGTTTGAATTATTGAAGTCGGAAGCTGACGAAAAAAGAATCAAAGAGTTTGGAGCGAAATTGAGACAGAGAGAATTGAAAAGTTTTCTTTCCGGCAAATACGATAAAGGGAGTGCGATCCTTTCTATTTTTTCGGGAGCAGGCGGTCAGGATGCCCAGGATTGGGCGACCATTCTTTTAAGGATGTATGAGAGATATTGCCAGAGGAAAGGATTTAAAACAAGGATATTGGAACAGTCTTTTGGGGAAGCAGGCGGCCCTGAAGGCAGAATAGGGACTAAATCTGCAACAATGGAGATAAAAGGAAGCCTGGCTTATGGGTTTTTGAAGAATGAAACAGGAGTGCATAGACTGGTAAGGATTTCTCCTTTTAACGCCAAGTCCCTGCGCCAGACATCTTTTGCTTTAGTCGAAGTTTTGCCGCAGATATTGAAAGCAGAGGAATTGGAGATTAAGATAAAGCCTGAGGACCTGAAAGTTGATTTTTATAAGGCTTCAGGGCCGGGCGGACAATATGTGAATAAAAGAGAGACTGCCGTACGCATTACCCATTTACCGACAGGAATCATTGTCACCTGCCAGTCAGAAAGAACTCAGGGAGATAACAGGGCAGCTGCTCTGGAAATTCTTTATTCAAGACTTTATAAATTTTATCAGGAAAATCAAAAGAAAGAGTTAAAAGAAATGAAAGGAAACAAGATCTCTGCCAGTTGGGGGAATCAGATAAGGAATTATGTAATTCATCCTTATAAGCTGGTGAAAGATTTGAGAACCGGTGTTGAAATCTCTGATGTTGAAGGGGTTTTAGACGGGGATTTAAATAAATTTATTGAAGCTGAAATCCAATTAAATGATTAAATTTGAAGACGTTACAAAAGTATATCCTTCCGGGACTCTGGCTTTAAGCGGAGTGTCTTTCCGGATAAACCCGAGAGAGTTCGTGTCTATCGTGGGCAAATCAGGAGCCGGTAAGACTACTTTGTTAAAACTGCTTTTAGTTGAAGAGGAGCCGACTCAAGGAAAAGTTTTTTTTGACGGCAAAGACGTGTGTCGTTTTAAAAACAGCGAACTGCCTTATCTAAGGAGAAAAATAGGGGCGGTGTTCCAGGATTACAGGCTCTTGCCTTCAAAAACCACTTTTGAGAACGTGGCATATGCTTTAGAGGTTATAGGATTGCCCGAAGAAGAAATAACCAGAGAGGTCTTGCAGGTTTTAGAAATTGTCGGTTTAACCGATAGGATAAACAATTTTCCGGAACAGCTTTCAGGAGGCGAAAGGCAAAGGGCTGCCATTGCCAGGGCTTTGATCCACAGACCCGAAGTCATATTGGCCGATGAGCCAACGGGCAACCTTGATCCTTACCACACGTCTGATATTATCCGTCTATTGCTCAGGATAAACGAGATGGGTACTACCGTGGTTCTGGCCACCCATAACAAAGAAACAATAAATAGCTTGAAGAGGAGGGTGATTACTTTAGAGAAGGGCAAGGTTATTCGGGACGAAGAGGAGGGAAGGTTCATATTATGAGCTTCGCAAATAATATATTAAACATATTATGAGCTTCGCAAATAATATATTAAACATATTATGAGCTTCGCAAATAATATATTAAACATATTATGAGCTTCGCAAATAATATATTAAACATATTATGAGCTTCGCAAATAATATATCGGCGATATTTTGTAAAAAATTATGATAGTAGCGTTCAAGAGAATAATTAAATCGGGCTGGCAGGGGTTTTTCAGGGACGGCCATTTGGCTTTGGCCACTATTTTCATTTTGGCTATGACCGTAATATTGATCGTCTCCTTCTTTTTTATGAAGGATATTGGAAGGGTCTTGATTTCTTCTTTACGGGAGAAGGTTGATATATCGGTCTATTTCAAAGACGGTACTTCGGAAGATAATATTCTAAAGGCGGAAGAGGAGATTCTCCAACTTATTGAAGTCAAAGAAGTGAAATACGTTTCTGCTGAAGAAGCCCTTGCTAATTTCATTGAAAAAAATAAAGACGATTTAGTTTTGATGGAGTCTTTGCAGGAAGTCGGGGGTAATCCTTTCTTGGCTTCCCTGGGTATCAAATCCCAACAGGCCAGCCAGTACGAAGCAATAAGCGCTTTTTTAAGCAAGTCTGATTTCAGAGATTCTATTGAGAAGATAGATTACTTCCAGAGAAAGTCGGCCATAGACAAGATTTTCTCCGTAGCCAGTTTAGCTGAAAAATTCGGTATTTCTTTGGCAGTGATTTTGACAATAGTGGCGGTTTTGGTTACTTTCAATACGATAAGGCTTACTATTTACAACCAGAGGGAAGAGATTAAGATACAAAGGCTGGTGGGAGCTTCAAACGGGTTTATCCAGGGACCTTTTATATTCGAGGGAGTGGTTTTGGGAACGGCTGCAGCTCTCATTTCTTTGATAGTTTTTTCCTTGACTTGTTGGATTCTGGCTCCTAAAGCCACTGTTTTGCTTTCGGATATAAATATCTTTCAGTTGTTTGTGCAGAGTTTCTGGAGCTTATTACTGATTCAGTTAATAACCGGGGTGGGCTTAGGAGTATTCTCCAGCTTGATTGCTATAAGAAAGTATCTGAAGGTATAGTTATTCCGGGTTCGTCTAATGGCAGGACAGTGGACTCTGAATCCACTAATCTTCGTTCGAATCGAAGACCCGGAGCAGACGATTAACTCATTGAAGGTTATCTCAATAAAATAAAGCATAGCTCGTTGAGGATCGACCTCAACAAAAAACAGGCATCAGACTTAATGATGCTTGTTTTTTTTGCGGGAAGTGGTAATGTAGAAAACGATAAAATTAAGGAGGTAGCACGTTGAAAATTCCAGGACCTGAGGATGTGGGTAGCGCCTGGCCGTTACAGGGGAGCCAAAGACTCGTTTTTGAGGATATAATTGATAAAGTGCAGCGTTTCTTAGACGCGGCGGAACCTAGACAGAGGGATTACGAGGGGGAGATAAAGGTGAATATGCCTACTAATTTCTCTATGGATGAATCGGAAAAATTTGTAGCTGGCACCTTTGAAACCAAATTGAAAGGAGAAGGGTGGCGAGTCGCCACATTGAAATCAGTTAATAAAACTATTTTGAGAATCACTTTTGAGTTCAAGTTACGCCGCTGAGATAGGCCAGCATGAGATTTATTCAACCCCCGGAGTAGATGCTTCGGGGATTTTTATTTTAGCTTGAAGTATTTTATATATAGAGCTAATCTAAAAATAGACTAGACGTAAAATTTCCAACTTGAATCCGAGTATCCCAGCAAATAAATTTAATATCAAAAAACGAACAAAAAAAGTACCCGTTCGGAAATCCGAACGGGTGTTCTATTTTGTCTCATTGCGATCTATGCAACAGCATTAACGAAGGGGGATAACTCCCCGAAGGTTTGCTCACGGAGGCCGTGCATGCGACACACGGCAATCGCCCATTCAACGTCCTCTCGTCTGCCACCATATTGTTCATCCCAGACAATTTTTATCAAAGGGCTGTGGTCTTCCGGGAACTCGAGGCTTTTTTCTGCCAATTCCTTGCCGGATATACCTCCTCTTCTGGGCAATTTTCCTAAGAGGGAGAGAAAGAAATGGGCCATTTTAGAAACGACGAAAACTCCTGCAGGGCCTTGTTCGTCAGCGTCAAGTTGTTTGTACAGGAACAGATTTCCTATATAACCTTTCTCAACGTAGAAGGGAGCAATCTGTTTTATCGTCGCTATTGGCATGCGCGGATGGTCGAGGTTGGAGAACCGGATAAATCGTGGCAGTTGTTGACGCAAGAGGAAAGAGTGAATGTCTTCCGGGGTAATTTCGGAATCTCGGACCAATCCTCCTGGCGTATGATATTGCGCGGTGCTGAGCGAAGCATTGCTGTCCATAACATAGCCGACGGTTTTTGAAACAGTGCCAGTTTCTGGCATCTCCCAGTGAGCATTAAGAGTGCCACATGCGTGGAGCCATGGCTCGGGAGTAAGTCTGATAAGGTCGAGCACGAGCTTTCTCGATTTCTCTTCGTTACAGTGGATTCTAAAGAACAACATATTTTCCATTTGCAAATCCTCCTTCAAATGGTTGTTTATTTAATTCAAACTACCATTAAATAGATAAACGTCAAGCTTTCTCGCCATTAGGGGTGTTTTTGTTTTGGCTAATTCTCGGAATGATTCCAACGTCGTCCTAGGCCCCTCTGACTTGCGTAATTCAAAAATCGCCACTTTGACGTTTTTTTGATAGAATAAAATATATACCACACATTCACGATTTAATAGATTTTGTAGTTGAGGCCTTTATTATCCAGGAAAATAGAGTACTTTTAATACGCCACAAGAAACTTGATAAGTGGTTACCAGTTGGCGGACATATTGAATTAGACGAGGACCCAGAAGAGGCTTTGCTTAGAGAAGTTAAAGAAGAGTGTGGCTTAGAGATAGAAGTTTTGGGCAAAAAGCCCGCAATTGAATCTGAAGGAACAAAATTTTTATATACACCGTCGTTTTTAGATATCCACAAAATTTCAGAAACCCATAAACATATTGGGTTTGTGTATTTTGCAAAAGCTAAATCAAATAAGTTTACATTTAATAGAGAAGAGCACAAAAGCATAAGATGGTTTAGTGAAGCAGACTTACAGAAACCCGAATTTAATCTTAGCTCAGCTGTTAGATTTTATAGCAGGGAAGCCCAAAACAGCCCGAATTTCCCCTTAGAAGCTTAGTTCTGGACCAGGGGTCACAGCAAGCAAATGAATTTAAGTAAAATTAATTACAAATTAATAGGACGTCTTAGGAATCTTGCTAAAACTTGTCTTGATAACGGTGACTATCTTGGATCATTTTTGTTAAAATTTATTTTATTAGAAGGAACGGTTGCGCATATAGTTGCTATGAGAGTCACTGATAAGCCCCAAGCAGACAATGATACAATTTCTAAATTCGAGCAAAGCCATCATTTTATAAATCTGATAGACTATTTCTATCTTCTCACAAGCGATATAAAAGCATATAAGGAATTAGGGGAACTAAATAAAAGGAGGAACAAAATCGTTCATGAAATATTTGAATATCAAACCTACGATCAAATTCTTCAGGAAGCCAGAGAATTATCTTTAAAAATTGAAGGATTAGATCAGTACCTCCTCAATACTTACTGGCCAAAAGCCAAAGATAGCGAACCAAAAATTAATCCCCCAACCGAGACGCCTAAGATAATTAATATCGGATAAATTCATATAAACGTATGTCATCATTAGCCATTAAGTTTTTCGCTCCCATTATCGAACCAACTGCTAATGCGTTAATGAAAGTTTTGGACGACGCCATAAATGAAGGAATTAAAGAAATAATTTTATTAATATCCACTCCGGGTGGTAGTGTTTTCCACGGCATTAGTATTTATAATTATTTAAAAGGTTTACCGTTCGATAAAGTCACTACTCATAATTTTGGAAGCGTCGATTCTATCGGCGTAGTGATTTACTGTGCCGGGAAACAGCGCTTCTCTTCTCCACAGGCCCGCTTTCTTATACATGGCGTATCAGCAAATTTTCCTCAACCCATAAGTCTTGAAGAACCACAATTAAACGAAAGATTAAAGGGAATTAAAATCGACATTGAGAATATCGCAAAGGTTATCGCTGAGAATAGTGGTAAGACCGTAGAGGATGTGACAAAGGCCATGCTTGAGAGGACAACCTTGAATCCGACGCAGGCGAAAGAGTGGGGATTGGTCCACGAAATTAAATCCGAAGTTTTTCCCGTTGGGACCCAGATCGTTTCAATAACAGCACCAGAGATTCCATTTAATCCTCCAAACCCACGCGCTTCGAGTTAAAATTTGACGACAAACCCTTTGACCGAGACGCATCACTGGGAAGCCCAAAACAGCCCTAATTTTTTCCTTAAAACTGGGGTTCAGAACTGAGGTACACAGCTAAAAATTTCAAGATTGAAGGGCTTGATTTTTTTTGATAATATTATAGAAGGAAGGTATTAAAAAAGGAGAGATAATATGCAAGGGAATGATATCTGTTTAAACTGTGCTCTCAATGATCCAGAAAAAACGCATTGTAATGAATGTATGATGAGGTATGTGCTTCAGGATAAAGAAAAGGAATCAAACGAAGAAATTATCCTCCAGCAAGAGGCCGCGCAGTTGTAAAAAGCGGCCTTTTATTTTTTAAAATAGGTTCCAACATCGTCCCAGACCCCCAGCTATGAAAATCGCTAACCAAACGGTTTTTTGGTAGAATAGAATAAGAGAAAGTAATAAATTAATTATAAAATAGATCTATGGATCAAGAATCTATTCAAATCCCTAAGCAAGAAGCATTAAAACAAATTGCAGACGTTTTAAGCGTTAGCATTGATGATTTAATGAAGTAAGAAAGTATGAAAACTAACCATAAAATCATAATTGGCGATTCGCGTAATATGGCGGAATTACAAAATAAATCCGTTCATCTTGTCATCACTTCGCCACCATATTGGCAATTAAAAGATTACGGAACTTCGGACCAAATTGGTTTTAATGATAGCTACGAGGATTACATCAACAATCTTAATTTAGTTTGGAAAGAATGTCTTAGAGTGTTAAATGATGGTTGCCGTCTTTGTATAAATATTGGTGATCAATTTGCTCGTTCAGTTTATTATGGCCGTTATAAAATTATTCCTATTCGAACGGAAATAATAAAATTTTGCGAAACCATAGGATTTGATTATATGGGTGCGATTATTTGGCAAAAAGCTACAACGATGAATACTACCGGTGGAGCGACCATAATGGGTAGTTTTCCTTATCCAAGAAATGGAATAATCAAATTTAGCAAAACAATAAATCTTGATTTTCAATATAATACTCTATAATCATAAAATTGTATTTTTTAAGATTAGAAATTTTAGCTATACTTTTTTGAAAATAATCCCCAAGATATTTTTTAAGACGAATATTATTTTCATCTTTTAGAACAATTAAGAAAAAATTCATTTGCGTTTGATTTGTTTCAAGGCGATCGGAGTACAGAGAATATGTACAATATTTAACAATTTCCTTCTCAATTGCAGGAATCATACTTTTTTCTAACCCTGTTTTTTTAAGTTCAAGTACATTTGTATTATCTTTATTAAAAATTATAATATCAGAAGGATAGGCGTTGCCAAAAATAAATTGGTTGTAAATAGTTGAATAATTTAGTTCGTTTTTGGGATGAGTATTTAAAATATTATTTAGGCTATTATAAGTAACATCTTTTTGGCTTTTCAGGCAAAGGATGATAAATGCCTCTAAATCACTTTCGGAAGAAAAAAATAGTTTTTTGTATAATTTATTTTTGTCGGCAATGAATTTTTGATCGACTTTTAACTTATCGTGTTCTGGGATGTAATCTTTGTTATTTATCGATTCAGAATTATTCCCATAATTTTTTATAGTATCTAATATAAATTCACCCTCTTGCTTATTAAGACATATTGAATGCAAATGTTTATTTTGTTGTAATAAGCATATAAGATTAAAAGCAAAATCTCTTTTTTCAGAACCTATTCCATTTAAGTAAATATCTGTTTCGTTAATATATTGTAATTTATCATATTCAATTTTAATCCTATAATAATACTTTTGACTTGGAAATATTATCTTTTTATCATAAAATAAAGTTTCTGTAACTTTAAATGGTCCATAAATGTTTTGCGATTTATAATTAAATTGTGAAATAAAAACAAAATCTCCAATTTCAATATTAGCAAGCCAGTTTGAACTAGTGGCTCCATAAATACCGTTCTCAATACATTCATTAGCAAATTTGACAGTTGTAAGAATATAATATCTCATGCTATTATACTAGCGAGAGATATTATATTCGTCTAGTAAAATAAATTATGAAGAAAATCTTAAACCGACAATTTATTAAAAATAATGAAAGTCTTTTTATTCTTCATGATAAATTTTCTTTTTGGGATTTTTTTAAAATTCTAAGAAGGAGTAATTATGAGTCAGAACAAGCCTTAAATTTCATTTTCGCAAACTGTTCTTTAAGTGCCATTGTGTTTCAAGAATGTATCATAAACAATAGATATAAAAAATTAAGCTAAAAATTTTATTTAGACAAAGCCTATCCAAAGCAGCATCTTGAGCAAATTGGAAAAACTTTATTTATTAAGGTTACTGATGTTTGTAAAGCCGAAATAGAAGATGTTACAGAAGAAGATTGTATGAATTTCATATACAATTTGGTAATAAATAGAACTTTCGACGGTTATCAGTCAGAAATTCAGACAATTTATGGACAACTTGAAAAAATTCTTGGAGTTAAAATCGAGCCCGCTCCCGATGAATGGGACAGAGGATATAATGTCGACTATTTCATTAAAATTCACGAGAAATATATCGGACTTCAAATAAAACCGGCAGGATTTGAATATATTACGCAAATAATCAATGAGAGAGAACAGCAGAAAAAGACGCACGAAAAATTTACTACAAAATATGGCGGCAAAGTATTTTATATTATTTCAATAACCGAAGGTAAAAATAAGATTATTCATAATCCCGAAGTTATTGATGAAATTAAAAATGAGATAAATAGATTGAGAAAATAATTTATGGATAATTTTTGTATTTTTTCTTAAGGGGATGTTGAGGATAGACCTCAACAGAACGCCCTGCATTGGTTTGAGGGAGATGATATTAAAGAGTACGGGCCAGTTTTGATTAGTAACAAGGAGTCGCCAAAAGGGCGATTTTTTGATAGTATGATAAAGCGGTAATATATTAACTAATTTCTATGAAAAAAATAATTATAACAGGCGCTGTTCTAATATTAATAATATCCGGAGTCGTAGTCTGCTTGGGGTACAACCTGAAAAAGGAAAATAAACCCGTTGTGGTTGAAGAAACCTTGCCGATTCTTGGAAATAAAGCGCTGGACGGAGCGGTTACTAATTTCCTTTTGTCAAAACAGGATTTCAGCTGGAAAACAGAAGAGGGGAGCACTAATTTCTGCGTTTTCCAGAACCTATATCCCGAAAAGGATCTTTTTCCGATATATATCTGGATAAGGTGCGGTGAGTTTAAAATGGTTGAAGGAGAGCTTAAAGAGTTAAGCGGTATGGCTTCTCCTATTAAGATTGATTACCCGAATGAATTATCTTATTACGATATTGAGAAGTTTTCTTATGAAAAGCCCGGGGATGGTTCTCTTTATGACAAAGACGTAAAGAGAATATTTCCCGAAGAGACATGGCCCAGGATGAGTTTTGATCTGAGTTATCTTAATAATAAGATATTAGAGGCGGCTATCCAGGCCTTGAAATGAACTGTGTACAAGTTTTAAAAGAGTAGTATATTATAAATATACATAAACTTATGAGCAAACTAATTCCAATATTAATCGTAGTAGCCATAGTGGTGGGAGGAGTCTATCTTTACCAGAGCTATAATAAAAACAAGGCTCCAGTAGAAAATAATAACGAGCAGGCTACAACTACAGAAGAAGTAGCTAATAACAATAACTTCGAAATACAAGGCATGAAAGTAGAAATTTTAAAAGAAGGGACGGGGGAGGCAGCTAAATCAGGAGATACTGTCACCGTAAACTATGTAGGCACTTTTGAGGACGGAAATAAATTTGATTCAAGCATAGACAGGGGAGTTCCTTTTGCCTTTACTCTGGGAGCAGGAACAATTATTAAAGGATGGGATTTAGGGGTTGCAGGAATGAAAGCAGGAGAAAAGAGAAAGTTGACCATTCCTTCTAATTTAGCTTATGGAGAAGCGGGAGCAGCGGACGGCCTTATTCCGCCAAATGCCACTTTGGTATTTGAGATAGACTTATTAAGTATAAAGTAAAAATATGTCAAAAACCCAGGAAAATTTATTAAAAGCCATTGCCGGAGAATCAATGGCAAGAAATAAATATACTTACTATGCGGAAATTGCCGCAAAAGAAGGTTATATCTGGGTAGCCAAGGTTTTCGAAGAGACGGCAGACAATGAAAAGGTTCACGCCAAAGAGGAATTAGAAAGAATAAAAGGAAAAGCGGAAATGACAAATACTTATGATATCCATTCTTTGGGGAATACTTTGGAAAATCTGAAAAATGCCGCTGCCGGAGAGAAATATGAATGGGGGACTATGTACCCTGAATTTGAAAAAGTGGCCAGAGAAGAGGGAAACGAGGACGCAGCTACTTTGTTCAAGGAGATAGGTGAGGTTGAAGAAAAGCACGAGGAAAGATTCAATATTCTGGCCGAACGCCTTGAAAAAGGAAAGATGTTTTCCAGCGAAACGGAAATAGAGTGGAAATGTTTGAACTGCGGCTATATACATAAAGGTAAATCGGCTCCTGACAGGTGTCCGGCCTGCCATAAACCCCAAGGATATTATATGGCTTTGGAGGTGGTTAGGTGATTTGACACAAGAGGTTTTAACTCTTAGATTAAATCTATGCGAAAGAAAGGTAAAAAAAGAGCTAAAAAGCCGGTAAAGAAACCGGTTAAAAAAACTCAGAAAGTTATTCTTGAGCCGGATAAAAAGAACGAACAGGTCAAGAAGACAAAGATAAGGGTTGTTGCTATTGGAGGCGGCGGAGGAAATATCGTTTCAGAGCTTTCTCAAATGGTTAAGAAAGCGACTTTTTTTGCCGCCAATACCGATCTGAAAGGGCTGAGGGAAGTTTCAAGAAGAGTAGAAAGGTTTTCTTTCGGCCAGAGCTTGACTCACGGTTTAGGAACCGGTATGAATCCTGATATCGGAGAAACGGCAGCTTTAAACGAGAAAGAAAGAATTAAGAAATTATTGCAAGGCCAGGATTTGGTAATACTGGTAGGATGCTTGGGCGGAGGAACGGCTTCCGGTGCTGCTCATGTTTTTGCCAAGATATCAAGGAGTTTAGGAAATCTCACTTACGGAATATTCACCCTGCCTTTTAAGTTCGAAGGAGATAAAAAAATGGAGATTGCCAAAAACGCCCTTGAAAAGATAAAGACCAGGGTTAACGCTTTGAGTATTATTCCTAACGAAAGAATATTCCAGGTTATTAATAAAGCCACTCCTTTGAGACAGGCTTTGTCAGCCATAAACAAGAATCTGGCTGAAAGTCTTGAAGGGTTAATAGAGATAATTTACGAGCCAGGTTTAATTAATATTGACTTTGCCGATTTAAGGGCGGTTTTGGAAGGGCAGGGAAGACTGGCTTATTTAAATACCGTTGAAGTCCAGAGAAAAGAGGGTTCGGCTGAAACATCCATTGAAAAGGTTTTAAATTCGCCTTTGTATCCTTATAAAATAAAAGGGGCAAAGGCTGTTTTATTTGATATCGGCGGGGAAAAGGGATTGTCTCTGGAAGAGGTGAACAAGATTTCAAAGACTATTTCCGAAGAGGCAAACAGGGAAGCTAAAATTATATTCGGCATTTCCCAGGGCAAGAAGTATTCAGACAAGATAAGGACGACTTTATTGGCTACGGGTTGCGGAGCTAAAGTATTCTCTTCCGGAAAGAAAAGGAAAACTAGAAAAAAGAAAGAAGCTCCGAAAGCTGAGAAAAAAAG
>Ga0268276_1003234_pt1 | contig 12894 bp, 16 predicted proteins | sample saktaG_4_FD_190145 | JGI IMG/M metagenome (GOLD analysis project Ga0268276, IMG submission 190145) | Saline water microbial communities from Sakinaw Lake, British Columbia, Canada - sak_2010_1_5_45m | ecosystem: Environmental > Aquatic > Non-marine Saline and Alkaline > Saline ...
TTCCGCGGAGATCAGTTCGGTTACCATAAGCCCTACTCCACCAATCTCATCAACGACCCTTCTGAAGACAATATCAGTGAGGGATGCCATGGGAGCTAGTATAGTCCGGTGTTTTAAGAGCAGATTTCCGATCTTAAGATTTTCCATCATAACCTATTAAATGAAATTATGGGGTCAAGCCATGCAATATAACTTTTCATATTCTCCCTCGATTCCTTTAATCATCCTGCTCACTTTTGCTCACTATAGTATAATGTATGCCAATATATTCTACTATATCTTTTAAGGTATGGCCATACTGGGGGTAAACTTTATACATTTTTTGATCTTTTGACTTCTTGTCTTTGTATTTTAAAATTTCATTTAAGGGCAGAAGGCCTAAGCAGTCTTACCGTGGAGGAACCGTTGTTAGTGCTCAGCAATTAAGTAACTTATTGGTATAATTATACCGCCAAAGGAATTACTTAATTATGAAAATATCAACGATCGTAATAAAAAGATACATTAAGATTGCTTCCCCTGCTTTCTCTACGGTAGGCTTGCTTTACTTAGCGCAAACAACTATCTATCTAATCTCTACCGATGCATTTGCATCAAAAGGATTTGTTCTAACTGCAAGAGAAAAAAGATAGGGATAATTAGCTTTTAAATGCTTCATATAGTACAACCACTCTATAATTAAAAGATGATATGCCCTCTTTATATCTCCTGCAAGGTGTTGATAATCAGTTTCTGGTAACCCGTTCAGGCTTCTTCTGTGAGTAAGCTCATCGGTTAAATGAAACACTGCCCAAAGTAGATTTGTAAATGACTTATGTTCTAATAGATTAGGATTTTCCAAAAGATTCAACAAAAACTGTCTCTTCTCCTTCAAGAAATTTTTAATATTCTCCAAATCTCCTCTCTTGCTGTCAATGTTGTAAGTGTGATTTATAACACTTTTGCAAATTTTCAAAAACTCTTTTTCAAAAGACTCATTTGTTATAACCAGTTTACGGGAAATTTCAGAAGACTTTGTATCAAAATCAGAAAATTTTTTGAGCAATTCTCCACCAACCTCACTAAAAAACGCTCCTATAACCATATTTAATTTGTTCAACATAACTTTCTTTTCTCTATAGTGCAGTAACTGGTGCAAAACCAAAGTCACTAACAAAACTTCAAGGAAAACAAAAGCGATATCTCCAATAAGATATATGAAAATATGATGTGCGTCTCTAAAAATGAAATAGTGGATAAAATAACCCAGCGCAGATAAAGCTATCAGAGACAGACCTAATAAAACCTGCCAATTAAATACGCGTTTCATTTTTAATTTCCTTTACTTTGTTTTTTAATTTCTTCTTCTGCTTCTTTAGCACCTTCGATATAGAATTTTTCTATATCTTAATATTAATACGACAAAAGATTTAAAAAATCCTTCTTTTTTGCAAAAAATATTCAAAACCCAACCGATTGGTCGATAGCTGCACTGAAAAATGATTATCAGGAGGAAGGTGGGGGAAGATTCTGCGCTGTTGCTGTTAATTTTAAAAAAATTTAAAGAGAAGAGAAAATGAGAAGACGTTGATAACCTGGACTTATCAGAACCCTTGCTAAAAGTTAGAAAAAGTTACTAAATTATTGAGCTAGTATAATCGTCCCCTTTATTTCTTCCCTCTCCCATACTCATCATCAAATCTCACAATATCATCTTCTTCTAAATACTCTCCCATTTGTACTTCTATGATTTCTAAAGGAATCTTGCCCTGATTTTCAACTCTATGTTTTTGTCCTGTTTTTATAAAAATACTTTCACCGGCTAAGACAAATCTAACATCATCGTCTAAAGTAACTTTAGCTATACCCTTAACCACTATCCAATGTTCACTCCGATGATGATGCAGCTGATAACTCAGTTTCTTTCCTTGACTTACTGTAATTCTTTTTATTTTAAAAGAGTTTTCTTCCTCCTCAAGTACTTTATAGTGTCCCCAGGGTCTATAATCTTGAACATGATATTCTGTTCTTAAATCATTTCTATCTTTTAAAATATCTACTACCTCTTTTACTTTTTGAGATTGGTCTTTTTTGCAAATTAGAAGTGCATCTCTACTATCTACTACGATTAAATCATCTACACCTACAGTTGCAATAAGTTTCCCTGCTTCCCCATAAACAATATTGTTCTTTGACTCTAACATAATATTACTGTTATTGGTAATATTATTGTTTTCATCTTTATCAAACACTTGATAAAAAGAATCAAAACCGCCTAAATCATTCCAACCGATATCAACTGGAACTACAGCTACTTTATGGCTTTTTTCCATAATGCCATAATCGATAGAAATCTTTTCTCCAATCTTTGCAAATGCCTCTTTTATATTATTACTTGAATTAAATGCCTCATAGATATTCTCTCCGTATTTTTTTACTTCCTCGGTAAATAGATGGGTATTAAACATAAAAATACCACTGTTCCAAAAATAACCCTTCTCTATATAGCTTACGGCTGTTTCATAATTTGGTTTTTCTTTAAACTCTTTAACCAGATATCCATTTAGCTTTTTATCCCCCGGAGATATATATCCATAACCGGTATTAGGTCCATCCGGTTTAATACCAAAAGTAATCATATAATCTTTAGCCAATTCTTCGGATGCTTTAATGATATCAGCAAACTCTTCGCCTTTCTGAATGATATGATCAGATGGGAAAACTACCACAGTAGCATCTTCTTTTTTTTGAATTTCATCTACACCGGCATAAATGGCAGGTAAAGTATTTTTAGCTTCCGGTTCAACTAAGATATTAGATTCTCTGTATTCATAACCTAATTCTTCAACTGCTCCCATGACTAAAAATTTATATTTTTCATTAGTTACTACATAAATTTCATTAACATCCGCTAACAATAAACTTCTATTAAATGTCTCTTGAAACAAGGAGGGCCTGTTACTCTGTAATTTAATAAATTGTTTTGGATATCTATCCCTGCTAAGCGGCCAAAGTCTTGTACCGCTTCCACCCGCTAATATTATTACTTTCATTGGTTTTACTCCTTTTTCAAATTATTATAAATTCAAATTTAATTTAGACTATTGTTGCTTTTATAGTTTTCTTATAAACTCTTACTATTAAAAAAACAAGAAGTATGACCAAAACAGGCGATATCTTCTGAGTGTCAAGGGACGGTTCTTTTGACACTTTTCTTACCGTTTCCGATTGTCTAGGGGACAACATCCCCTATGATATCTACACTGCATTAATTTTATCTGCAACTTGTTCAATTTCCTTATCATCTGAAAGTACTGTTATTCCGAAACCTGCACCAATGCCCGGGTCAACAACACCTATGCTTATATTTACAGCCCTCCCAAGTATTTCATCAGTTCTGGGTAACATATGTTTGTAATATTTTACTTCTTGTCCATATCTTTCACAGGCAAAAGGGCATTGATATTCCGTTACCGTCTTTTTATCTAATATCTGTTCCATATTATTATAAACATGCCACCCTGAATGAGCGAGGGTTTTTGTACCCAGTTCAGCAGCAAATTTTTCTGCAGTCTTGTTATCCTTAAAAAGTAATGTTAATAATGTGGCAATTTCACCTTCATCATTTATTTTTCGAAATCCTAATTTTTTATTTCCCGAAATGGCATTCTTTAATTTTCTTTTTTTATCACGAAGCATGGATATAATATTGTCTGTCTTCCTTAGCTGAGCTAGAGCAACAGCACCGGTAAGCTCATTGATTCTTAAATTTATACCTATCAAACTCCTATGGCCAATCTCCAATCCCATTCTATATGGCTTATGACCCTGATCATGAAATCCAAAAGCACGTTCATATAAATTATCATCATCGGTAACGACAACACCACCATCACCAGTGGTTATAGTTTTATTAAAATTTAAGGAAAAAGCCCCTATATCACCTATTGAACCAAGCTTTTTCCCTTTATAGGTTGCTCCGAGAGCCTGGCAGCTGTCTTCAACAACATAGAGGCCAAATTCCCCTGCAATCTCCATAATACTATCCATATCACATGGATTACCAAGCATATGAACAGGCATAATAGCTTTTGTTCTTTTAGTAATTTTTTTTCTAATATCCTTCGGGTCAATATTTAGAGACTCATCAATTTCTGCTAAAATAGGTATAGCTCTGGCATAGATAATCGAAGAAATTGAAGCGATAAATGTATAGCCTGGTACTATAACTTCATCTCCTGGTCCAATACCCAGGGCTCCAGACTTGTGATAAGAGCACCAGTGCCTCCATTTACAGCCACTGCATTTCGTGTCCCAATATATTTTGCAAATTCTTTTTCAAAGGTTACCACTTTATGCTTAAACCTTGGATCGTCTTCCTTGCCATATCTTGACAAATATCCTGTCTCCATTACATCTAACAATTCTTTTCTTTCTTCATCTCCAAAAAAATACGCACCTGGCCCTGGCATATTAACCCCTCCTTTTAGATAGTTAGTTAATTATTTTATATTCTTAATAAAGTCGTGAAGAAATAAATGAGGTCTGGTCTCGACATTTAACATGCTGTAATTTCTTAAAATATGATAAAAGCGTAATAAAGGACTGTCTCCTGCCATATTCTAATCATTTGTGAAGACATCGAGGACTTGACTTATCAGCCGTGAATAACTTTGTTAAAATTATTTATAAAATTACCTAATGCTTCCGTTAAAATTACTGTTTGGTGACAAGTAAAAAATTTTACTCCTAATTCCATCCAGTATTTTAAAGAATCAGTTGATTCTATTAAAACTCCTGCCACTTTACCAGAATTCAATATCTTCTTAATAGCATCTTCTATTATATTTTTTACCATTGGGTTATTAACTTCGCCTGGAAAACCCAATGATTGTGACAAATCAAAAGCTCCAATGAAAACTACGTCTATTTCTTCAATCTTAAGAATTTCGTCTAAATTACTAACTGCTTCCCTGGTTTCAAGCTGAACAATTAGTATAATCTCCTCATTGGAAGTCTTAATGTGTGTTTTGCTATCAATGGTTATGCTATATCCGGCTGCACGACTAACATTTATTAATCTCCTGAATTGCTCTGTTTTTTCTTCCTCTCTTTGGATGTACCTAGATAACGATACGGCTTTTATAGCATCTTCTAAAGTTTTGACCATCGGAAAGATAATTCCCATAGCGCCTACATCTAACGCCTTTAAAATATATGTTTTTTGAATTTCACTTACTCTAATAATCGGAATAACATCAGTCCGTTCAGCTGCACATAGATACCCAAGCCTTTACAGGCGTGGTACTTTTAAAACGCAAGCTTTGCTTGTCCTGTTTCTTCCTTTTCTTGTGATTCTACGTATCTTCGGATTACTTCTTCGTTTATCCCTACCGTAGATACAAAATACCCTTTACCCCAAATGCCTTTTCTATCCCAATATACCTTTTTCAAAAAAGCAAACTTTCTGCTTAGAGATCTGCTGGTATTCTTTTTGATGGTTTCCACTACTTTGCTTACGGCATACTTCGGGGGAATTACCATATACAAATGACCATGATCTTTCTTTATCCCCATCTCTATATATTCCCAATCAGGATAATATTTCCTTATTTCCTGAAGTTTTATTTTCAGATAACTTTTTACCCCCGTTACTAAAATTTTCCTTCGGTACCGGGTTATCCAGACGATATGATATTTTAGTCTTATATACGGTATGGGCTGCTTTATATAATTTCATATTTTCATTATATCAAAGTACGAACGGAAGAAACAGGAAAATGCTCTCATCCCCACCTTTACAGGTGGGGATTTCCCGCTAGATTAAAGGTATACAGGACTCAGCAGACATCGAACCATGTTCCGTATCAAAAATAATAAAATCATATCCTGAATAGCCAGACATTTCAGCAAGATCCATTGAATTAATACTTTGCCAAATTCCTAAAATTGACTTTCCCTTTAGAAGTTTCTCTTTTAACCTATTTTTCCTCATAATTCACCTCTCAAACATTTTTAAAATCCCTATGTCCGCTTGTAAAATAAATTACATTTTTACTAACTTATCATTACTACAAATATATCTTAACTCCTTCTTTTTAAAATAAAAAACCCCAAAACTACAATCGGAGGGCTAAAAAATATAGATTTTGAGATTCACTAAATTAAAATCCATTGGGATCAAATTATTAAAAAATTTAGATTAACTATAAATTAACATGTTTATTCAAATTACATCTTAATGTTTATTAAATAAATAATTAAATCTACTATTTTATTATTATATTATACATTCTGTTATTTTAACTATTATGAAATATAAATAACACTTTACACTATACTTCCAGAAAAATTCAAAAATTATCCTAATTCCGTATTATTTGAATTTAAAACCTTTTTTAGTAAAAAGTTTCACACAAGCCTCTATTACTTTAGGGTCATAAAGGACACCACTATTCTTCGATAGTCCCTCTAATGCTTTATCTGTTCCAAGAGCTGGTCGATAAGGCCAATGGGAAGAAATTGCCTCAACAACATCTACTACACCCAAAATTCTTGCTTCTATCATAATTTTTCTACCCGGTATGCCTGAAGGATATCAAGAACCATCCCACCTTTCATGATATTGAAACACGATTTGGGCGATAGGCCATGAAAAATCTATGGTCTTCAGTATGTTATAACCGACCAACCATATCTTCTGAACCTCCAATCATTTAATTATAGCTCTTAACTTGGTGTCCAGTAAAGCGGGGGAGGTTCAATAACTTAAAAAATTAGAACGACATCTCAAATATCTTGATGAGAAGATCGAAGGCTATCTCAAAGAACTGAATGATCATGATCAGAACGAATCCCCTGATCGCCAGCCTGATGCCAGAGAAATAACAGAAAGGATACAGCGGTTAAAAGACCGCAAAGAAAAGTATCAATAATACCAGACTGGTTTTCACACAGTCTGACGCCTCCCGGCACCTGAACAATAGAAAGCAAAGAATCAAGACCTCCTAACACTTTAGTTTCTATGGGTACACCAATTACCAGCAACAATGTCTTGGAGGCTATCACTCCTGGTTAATGAGCTGCTCCCCCAGCCCCAGCAATTATTACCTTAATCCTTTTTCTTCTACATGTGCAACATATTCAAACAGTAAATCAGGTGTTCGATGAGCAGAAGGCACTTTCATTTCATAAGAAATGCCTAATTCGTCTAATACCCCTCCTGCTTTTTCCATAGTTTCTCTATCTGATATACTTCCCATAATTATTGTTACTTTGTCCATTCTCCTACCTCCTCAACTTCTTTGGCTATTTGGTTACTGGTTTCATGGAAAATAAAAAAGCCCAGACAATAGAAATTCCATCAATCAGAGTGGAACCTCTCCGCCTGGGCTTTTAACCCTCCGGTGTAGCATAGAATAAATATAATGTTCTTTAATTGATTTACTAGTTTTTATTTGCTCTTGATTAAATTAAGTTCAATAAGTATCTTTTCTATCTTCTCTACTTCATCATCGTTTAAGCTCGTAGAAATTATTTTCATCCACTTACTGCTTCTTCCTAATAAAGCTGTTCCGGCTTTAATTGCTGGAATCGCTTTACCTCCGGTGACTTGTATTATTTCATATAATTTATTAATTTTCTTTTGCATTTCATTAACTTTTTGATAATTTCCTTTTTTAGCTTCTTTATACATTTGAATATAAGGTTCTATGAATACATTCCCTAAGCCTGTAACTGCTCCGTCAGCTCCAATATTAAAAGAAGACCCGTCCAAATAATCCTCGCCTTGAATCCAGGAAAAAGATTCAGGCACTGATGTATATACTCCTCGAGCAAAAGATATAAAATCTCCTGAACTATCTTTTATGCCAGCAATATTTTTTTCTTTGGTGAGTTCTAATGCTGTGTTAAGCTCTATTTTATTATGGGTATACTGCACCCGGTCTTTCGGTTCCGTTAAAACCCCAAATGGCTTTAAGGATAAGGGGATCCATATCTATGGTCTCCATCCCGTAACACCAGCAGGGAGTTACGCTTAGGGATACTCCTACTCCTTCCCGGGCAAATTTATCGGCACATTTTGCTGCTTCTGCTACTCCTCCGATGGTGGTATCAGCTATAACACATTCTACCGGTAACCCATTAGAGTGTCTTAAATTTTTAGAAATTAAAGAAACGGCAGTTCGAGCCATATCCATCGTTAGATTTTCTAATGATTCTCTAATTCCCTTTCTGCGTCCATCGATAATAGGGCGAATACCGACTTTAGGTAGAGTACCACACAATTTTTCTTGGAAAGCTGGCATTATTTATCCTCCTTTCAATTCAATTTAAATTATTTTTATCTCTAATAGAATACATTAACAATTCACTTCCGTTAAATTATCTCTAATTCTTTCATTACTCTTCGAACTTCTTCAATTTCTTCTTTTGTACCAGGGCTTAAAGGTAGGCGAGAAATCCCTGCATGATAACCAACCATCTTCATCGCTTCTTTTAAAAGAGAACAAGGATTAGTGCGACCACTCTGTCCCATTATTTTAAATAGTGGTAAATATTTTTGTTGTATTTTAGCTGCTTCTTCCACCTTTCCCTTAAGGAACATATTAATCATGTTCCTTAATTGCCCTCCTATGATATGAGAGGCTCCACTGACAATTCCTCCTATTCTCTTTGCTCCACCTTGTGCAAAAGCTTCGAGGATCATGGTATCGTCTCCACAGTAAATAATAAAATCCTCCGGGGTAATATTAATGAACTCAGTCATTTGTTTAGGGTTAAGCTCTGCCTCTTCTTTTATGGCTATGATGTTTTCTATTTTGGAAAGTTGGGCTACTGCTTCAGGAAAAATATTAACTCCAGTGAAGATAGGAATATTATAAAGCATTAATTGAATATGGACTGACTCTGCAACTTTCCATATATTTATGCTCGAGCTAATGGCATCTGTTATCTACTTAAATAACTTCCATCTCTGTTAGGAGATCCCGCATCGCTTTTTCTTCATGTGCGGTGACTCCATTCAGCGGTCCTCTTGCATTGCCAACTTTTATGCCAGTGACAATCTCGACAGACTTGCGTGCCATAGGTATAGGATTGATACGTCCATTAATACCCAACAGTTTATATAGTTTATAAAGCTGTCTATAGATTGCGAGCGCTTCATCGACCTTACCACTTAGGTAAAGATCGAATACTTTACGAATACGATCCCCAACTGTCTGCGCCCCGCCACTGACAATACCAGTAACACCCTGTGCTAGGGTGGGCATTAGCATAATGTCATCACCATTGAAATATAAGAAATTAGGGTCAATGGGGTTGATTTCGTTGTAATAGTCGGTCAACTGCGTCGGGTTGATGCCGGATTCGTCTTTAACGCCGATAAGGTTTGAGTGCTTTGATAGACGAGCAAGCGTGGCAGTCTCAACATTCACACCTGTGAAAATAGGGATATTGTAGACAAGGATTTTTGCACCGGAATAGTCAATAACTTTGTTGTAATGATCATATATAGCGTCCTGCGTCGGCTTGCAGTAGAATGGAGCTACAACCATGCAGGTTTCAATGCCCATATCAACGGCAACTTTAGTTAATTCACAGGTTTCCTTGGTGGAAGCGCAGCCGGTACCGGCAATAATTGGTTTTCTTTCTTTGTTGACTTTTATTGCAGTTTCGAATAATTTGACCCTCTCTTCAAAAGTCAGTGTATTAAACTCGCCAGTAGTGCCAGTGACGATAATGGTATCGCAATAATTGCGCTTGATCGCAAATTCAATAAGATCCGCAAACGCATGATAATTAACATCTTCATTCTTTTCAAAAGAGGTAATAAAGGGTAGCAAAATTTTTCCAAACTTATTCATAATTTCTCCTTTTCCTTAATAATTAGTCTTTTTGTTTTAATTAATTTCATTTAGTACAATCTTCATGGCATTTATATGTTCCACCAACCTTTCACGCTGTAAATCTCCACTCTTGATACATTTTATATAATGATCAACCAGTCCTAGATTAGGATTACCAGCCAAATTAGGCACCGGTGCAGGCAACACAAATGTCGCACTTGTCTTAAAAGGCGAAGTAAGTGATATCACTACACCACTCTCGGCATACTCATCAACAATCATTTTGCCTTTTTCACAATATACGGTCACGCGCTTTTCTTGTGCAAATATCCCCCACGCGACATCAATAACCACCCCGCAGCCAGACTTCATTTTCACAATGCATCTGGCCTGCTCATACGGAGTTCCTTGCTGAGTAATAATTGTTTTGGTTTCTAGAGCCTCGTCCTCGCAATACCAGCTAACCACATCTGCCATATGAATGCCCAAGTCCATCATAACGCCTCCACCTTTTACCGCGTTTTGGAAAAACCATGTGGAATTCGGTGCCCATTCAATAGGACCAGGCTGTTTATGTTGTGCGAGAATGCCTGTGATATTTCCCAGCAAACCGGATTGTAATATGGTTTTACCGATTAAATAACAATTCTGATGCCTTCTGTGATGTGCTACCAGTAGCAGCTTGTTATTTTTATATGCTGCGTTACACATTTCCTGCACTTCCGCATTACTTATCGCCATCGGTTTTTCTACCATTACATGTTTTTCTGCGTTTAACACACTCACCGTTATAGGCGCGTGCAATGCATTCGGTGTGCAAACTATTACTGCATCTATATCTTCAGTTTGAACGACTTTCTTCCATGCATCATTGCCGGTAAAATATCGCTTGATATGATAATTTGTTACAAGATCAGCGATCGCGTTTTCATATGTCTCTGCTAAAACGACTTCACCGATATACGGATTTTCAAATAGTTCCGGGATGTGGCGCGCACGAGCGATAGTTCCACAACCAATCACTGCTACGCATAATTTGTTATTTTTCATGTTGTCCTCTTCTGCTTAGTAATCTTTTCATGTTTAAGTATTTTTTTAATTCTATTCGCAACAAATGCAATAAAAATTGCAAATACTAGGTATACCACTGCACCAACAATATAGAACTCAAAAGTTCTAAAGCTAAATGCACTTATTCTTGAAACGGTCGAAGTCAATTCATCCAAGGCGACCAACGAAGCGAAGGATGTACTGAGCATAATAATGACGTATTGATTAATGATTGGGGGGAATACATTTATTAATGCCTGGGGCATTACAATTCTAAAAAACACCTGATAATTATGTAAACCAAGTGCCATTCCTGCTTCGCTCTGAGTTTTATGTACGGATTCAATTCCTGCCCTGATGATTTCCTCAAGATACGCGCCATTGCATAGGACTAACGCCAGAATTATTGAACTAAACGAACCAAAATCAATCGAAATTTCACCCAGGCCAAAATATATAAAGTACAATAACACCAACAACGGAACATTACGCATGATTTCCACATAGACGTTGATAATAGCTTTGACTACGCGGTTACTATTAATAAATATGAACGCAATAATAATCCCCAAAAGCGTGCTCAGCAAAATGGCTACCAGTGTTAATTCGAGCGTAATTTTGATACCCTTAAGAAGCTCTTGAATATTTTCAACAATTACGCCAAATCTTATTACATACCCCATTTATCAACCTCCAATATCACTACAGTACTTTGCTCAAAAACTGTATCGTACGAGCTTCTTTAGGATTGACAAGTACATCAGCTACAGAACCTTTCTCTATAATAGAACCCTGCTCCATAAATATAACATCAGTCGCAACGCTTCTCGCAAAGCCCATTTCATGCGTTACTACAATCATTGTCATTCCTTCTTGCGCAAGACTGGTCATGACATTCAACACTTCGCTAATTAACTCAGGATCCAGTGCAGATGTAACTTCATCAAACAGTACGATTTCAGGGTTCATAGCAAGCGTTCGAGCAATGGCAACACGCTGTTGTTCTCCACCGGACAAATTTTCGGGTTTGGAGTCTGCTTTATCGGCAAGACCGACTTTTTCCAAAAATTGCATCGCGTTGTCACGAGCAACCTTTACTTCTTGGTGTAAAACCAATCTCGGTGCAAGGGTGATGTTCTCCATGACAATCAAATGTGGAAAAAGGTTGTAGCTCTGTGCGACATAGCCAACGTGCGTTCTAATTTCTTTTAAATCATTATATCGCATTTTTCCTGGAATTATTTTCTTGTTCCCAATCTTTATAAAGCCTGAATTAAAAACCTCAAGGCGATTGATGCAGCGCAGTATTGTGCTTTTGCCCGCGCCACTAGGACCAATGATTACGGTTACTGAACCTTTTGGCACGTTAAAGCTGATATCCTTTAATGCATGAAACGTGTTATAATATTTGTCAATGTTTCTTACTTCAAGCATGTTAATAAACCTTTTTTTCTATGGATTTTGAGAGTTTGGAAATCGGAAAACATATAATAAAGTACAGGACGCCCACTAAAAATAAAGTAAGCAATCCTTGCCCTGTCCGCTCTATGACCAGTCTTCCGGCTCTTGTCGTTTCTACAAGACCAATCGTTGATGCAACCGAAGAATTCTTAATAAGAGATGTGATATATCCAATTGTTGGAGGTATTGAAATTCGGATAGCCTGTGGAAGAATTACCTTTATTATTATTTGCATACGTGAAAGCCCAAGTGATTCCGCTGCGTCCCACTGCCCTTTTTTTATGGACTGAATGCTAGCTCGGATGATTTCAGCCATAAATGCACCAGTATTTGTTGTCAAAGCAACTAATGCCGAAGCAAATATTGATAGCCGTATCCCTAATATCGGAAGTGAAAAGAAGATAAAAAACATTTGCATCAACAAGGGCGTTCCCCGCATTAATTGGATATATGCCCATGCAATTAGATTTAATACTTTAATCTTTGTCATTGACAAGTATGCAATAAACGCAGCGAGAAACAAACCAGCTACAAACGCCAAACCTGAAACTTC
>Ga0268276_1003235_pt1 | contig 12893 bp, 15 predicted proteins | sample saktaG_4_FD_190145 | JGI IMG/M metagenome (GOLD analysis project Ga0268276, IMG submission 190145) | Saline water microbial communities from Sakinaw Lake, British Columbia, Canada - sak_2010_1_5_45m | ecosystem: Environmental > Aquatic > Non-marine Saline and Alkaline > Saline ...
AAAGGTATGGTTAAAAATACTTATGGAACAGGTTGTTTCATGTTGATGAACACAGGTAATCAACCAATATCTTCAGAAAATGGATTATTGACAACGATAGCTTGGGGTATCAATCAAGAAATCACTTATGCTCTAGAAGGTAGTGTATTCGTTGGAGGATCATCTGTTCAATGGTTGCGTGATGGGATTAAATTAATTTCTTCTTCGAGTGAAACTGAAAGTTTAGCACTGTCCTTAGAAAACAACGAAGGTGTCTATATAGTACCTGCATTTGTAGGACTAGGAACTCCTTATTGGGATTCAGATGCAAGAGGTGCTATGTTTGGCTTAACTCGAGGAACAAGTAAAGAACATGTTGCACGTGCTGTATTAGAAGCCATATGTTATCAATCGATGGATGTTTTACGCGCTATGGAAGAGGACACAAAAATTCCTATCAAAATATTAAAAGTTGATGGTGGAGCTACAGTTAATAACTTCTTAATGCAATTTCAATCAGATATTTTAAACTTAGAAGTTGAACGTCCAGTTATTCAAGAAACTACAGCACTTGGAGCAGCATATTTAGCGGGATTGGCAACAGAATATTGGAAATCAAAAGACGAGATTAAATCATCTTGGAAGCTTGAAAAACAATTTTCACCTAAAATGAGTGAGAAAGATAGAAAGAAAAACATTAAAGGTTGGCATACTGCTGTTCAGGCAACAAGACAATTTAAAAATAATGACTAAACAAAAAACACCGCTCGCGGTGTTTTCTTTAATGATAAACCCTATAGTACTATTTATATAATGTTGTTAATGAAGCTGCACTTTTACGAGGTTTTGGACTGCGTGGTGAATCACTATATCCAATCATGACTAGTCCAATGATGATTTCACCCAAATCTAATCCTAATTGTTCCTTGAATTTATCTGTTTCAATATAGGCTGGTGTTTTCAAAGAAGTTGCTAATCCTGCTTCAGTGGTTAAAAGCATAAAATTTTGAATGACTGTTGCAACTGCTTCCATATCCTCTAATTCATCATGCAAATTCAGATTTCCTGGCATAACGAAAGCTAAAATTGTAGGAGCTTGAAAAACTTTTCGTACAGATGGCTCATATTTTTCTTTCTTCTCATCGTTGAGAACATTTAGATATTTTTCAACAAATGAAATCTTTCCTTCTTTATGCAAAATGATAAATCTCCATGGTTCTCTCATCTTGTGATTGGGTGCATAAACAGCAGTATCTAGCAGTTTAATAATCAAATGGTGATCAACTTCATTTGAATTGAAATTCGAATTGCTAACTCTTGATTTGATGAGTTGTGATAAATCCATAAAATCATCTCCTTATTCTTATCATACTATGATTGTTCAAAACATACAATTTTTAGACAAAAAAAAGAGTAAGAGAATGAGATAACTCTTACTTAAAAAGGGTATGATTAATCAAATCTCAAAGAATTTTCTTTGGATGAATTGAATTGCCATTGATTTCTTGCATCAATTTTTCACGCACATAATCTAAAAGAGTTGAAACGAAAAGGAATATAAGTACTAGAAGTACAGCAAATTGTATATCAAAACTTATGAGTGCATATGCGATAAATACGAGAGCTAACATAATATGAAAATTATGAAGTAATCTTCCAAAACGTGGTTTATGCTGCTTTAGTTGATCATAATTATTCTTTTGAAGGACAACAACAAAGATAATTAATAAAATATATCCTACCATTCCTCCATAGAGAAAAAGCATCGATGAGTTAGCTATCGATTGATTTTCAGGCATAAAGTATTTGATTGTTAGGTCTCCTGCATAATAGACAAGAGCGAAAGTACCAAGAATCATGATGAATTTGAGAATATTTTTCATTTGTATTTTCACCTTTCAAACCAAAGAAATATCTCTGATACACATCTAAGCTACATTACTTTTGTATTCACACTAGTATACTTAAACAATGTTTCAATTGAGTTTGTAAACAAGAGTCCGTGAAATAGCCCCATTAATAAATCCCAAATACTCCAGATTGAAACATTGTTTAAATATACCAATGCATATAATACATTCATAATCAATTCGAATATTTTTAATTATTTACGGAAGTCGATAAATACTTCAAGTTTAGTTATGGCACATATTTTTGATATTACTACAAAACCAAAAGGGATTTGGTTATTGAGAAAACCAACTTAGTAAATTTATTTAAACTCCTTCAAACAACAATTCCTATGTCAAAATCGCAAATGAACAGATTCATACTTATAAAAGCGATTTTATTTGACAAAGGTGTGTTATAATGAGCATGAATTCATGTTAAAAAATCTAGAGTTCAACGTGTGTTGGAAGATCAGAATTATGAAATCCCAATTCGATGAATTCTGGTGTTCCTGAATTAGCGAAATCTAATTCGATGAATTCTGGTGTTCCTGAGTTAGCAAAATCTAATTCGATGAATTCTGGTGTTCCTGAGTTAGCAAAATCTAATTCGATGAATTCTGGTGTTCCTGAGTTAGCGAAATCTAATTCGATGAATTCTGGTGTTCCTGAGTTAGCGAAATCTAATTCGATGAATTCTGGTGTTCCTGAGTTAGCGAAATCTAATTCGATGAATTCTGGTGTTCCTGAGTTAGCAAAATCTAAAGACAACTTCGATGAAAAATCTGTTTGTCCTAAACTAAAACTGACGGATACTGCAAATGAAACGATACAAATTAATGCGATTACTAAATTTTTTCTCATGGCTTGACGCCTCCCTTTTATCTAATTGTATTATCAATTAGGCTAAATAAACAGGGCGTATATGTCCTATTCTTATACATAAAGGTTAAATTATTATGAAATCTAAAGAACTTTGTGTTTTTCTGGAACGCTTACGTTCCGCAAGGAACCTCTCTCAAGAGAGTTTCACTGATGGGATTGTATCTTTACGGCAATACCGCAGATACCTTTCTGGTGAATCAGACGTTCCATTCCAAGTAATTTTGCTTTTAACAGAAAAAATCGGTGTAAAAACTGATAATTTGTTGCGCGAATTTGAGATTGCAAGTTTTGAAGAAACCGAAATTATCAACAATTTATTCAGTTTAGCAGTCAATTATGATCATGTTGGATTTTTAAAACTTTCTAAAGAAATACCACTGAATCGTATTATCGATAAAAACAATCAATTGATGTATCAGCATAGTGTAATTTTGGATCAATTATATTCAAAAAATATTTCTGTAGCTGATGCCGCATTGAGTAATGCAAAATTGCTAAATTATCCTCTGATTTTAGAGTCACAAATTATCACATCTGTCGAAATGCTCGTATTGAGTTCCTTACTGGATTTTTTAGATGAATCACACCATAAAGCTATTGTCGAAAAGATACAGGAATTCATAGCTGATACTTCTGTTGTTCTGAGTGGCAGAAATGAAAAAACATACATTTTTATTCTTGCTAAAATTTCAAAATTTTTTGGAATTCATGAAGATTATGATAAAGTCATCAAATTTTGTGAAATGGGTGTAGAAAAAAATTTAAGTTTGCGATCATATTATCTGTTGGACTATTTCTACTATTATCAGGCTTTAGCCTTTTACAAATTAGATAGAATTGAAAAATATGAACAGATGATTGTGAATTGTTTTAATGTTCTTCATCTCGAAGGAAATATTAAGAAAATTGAGAAATTTACTGCATTGATTGAAGAGGACTTCAATATCAATTTTGTTGAATTTGTAACAAATTTTTATGCAAAACAATCTGGGAAATTTCAAGCATCAAACGAGGGTTGATTTAAACTATTGGAGAAGCAATGACGACATGTAAAATATATTTAAAACCCCAAGAGGAATTAAGAATTATTCAAGGACACTCATGGGTTTATAGCAATGAAATAGATCATATCGAAGGTGAAATTAAAAGTGGTGAAATCGCCTTCGTTTTTTCATATAAAAATGAGTTTATTGGCAAAGGATTTTTAAACACATCATCCAAGATTTTTGTCAGAATTTTGTCGCGTCAAGAAGACGAGATAGTTGATGAGAATTTTTTTCATCAAATCATCCTCAATTCAAACTGTTCTAGGATTGATCTTGGATATGAAAATAGTTACCGTGTTCTGTTTGGTGAATCTGATGGTATTCCTGGTTTAATTATCGATAAATATGGTGATTATTTATCAATACAAATTTTATCGTTAGGCATCGATTTACGTAAAGATATGTTTATTAAGATTCTAGTAGATATCTTTCATCCCAAAGGTATTTACGAACGCAGTGATGTTTCAGTTCGCAAAAAAGAAGGTCTTGAATTATATAAAGGTGTCGTCTATGGTTCTGTACCTGATATAGTTTTAATTAAAGAAAATCAACTGTTTTTGGAGGTTGATATTAAGGGTGGACAAAAAACTGGATCTTTTCTTGATCAACAAGATAATCACAATGCATTAAAACCCTATGTAAAAAATAAAAAGGTGCTTGATTGCTTTTCTCATACTGGTGGATTTGGTCTTCATGCAGCTTATTTTAATGCTAAATCAGTAACCTGTATTGATATTTCTGAACATGCTGTTAAACAGATTGAAAGCAATGCGAAACTCAATCATTTTAATCAAGTGATCCCTTTGAAAGCAGATGTATTTGAATCACTAAGAAAATATCAAAATGAACATGAAAATTTCGATGTTATCATTCTCGATCCACCAGTTTTTGCAAAGAAGAAAGAGGATCTAAATAAGGCTTTTCAAGGATATAAGGAAATCAATCTGCAAGCGATGAAAATCATAAACAACAATGGCTATCTGGTAACATGTTCTTGTTCGCATTATATGAGCCCATCTCTATTTTTAGAAATGCTTATGGAAGCAGCAAACGATGCTAAAAAAATAGTGCAAATGATAGAATTTAGAATTCAAAGTAAAGACCACCCAGCACTGCTTGGATCTGACGAATCATTATATTTAAAATGTGTCGTTTTAAAAATTAAATCCTAAGGTAAAAAATTGAATATTGAATGATATTCAATTTTAATTATATATATTTATATATCGCTCAATAATGCTATTATCCGCATACTATATATGCGGATATTTTGACTTTAAACTTCCAATATCATGATATGATTTTCATAATAAATCTCATCTATTTTCATTGCTTTTGGCATGGTTCCAATAGAGTAAAATCCCATTTTTTTATACAAAGAAATTGCGCTAAAATTATCACTTCTAACCTCTAATTGAATCACTTTTATCTGATCATTTTTTTGTGCGTATTCAATCATGTATTTCATTAAATTTCTTCCAATTCCTTGATGCCAATATTGCTTTCTTACTGAAATTCCTAAAGATGAAATATGTTTTATTCTTTGTCTTTCTTTTACTGAAATATTAGAAATTGCAACGATTTTCTCACCGATAAAACAACCTAATAATAAAGAATTTGGGTGATCTAAATATTGATCCAAAATGCGTTCTTCTTCGACTATAGAAATTCCTAAACCATGGTGATCAAATAATAAATAATCTGTTTCTCCACCCACGATACATAGATATTCTAAAACCTTCTTAGCATCATTAGATTCAAGTTGTCTTATGACAACTTTTTGATCATTTTCACTTTGAAAAACATGATTCATAATCTCTTCCCCATCTCTAGTCTAACTTCTTTATTTTGTATATCTTCATTGCTGTATTCCATTGTATTGAGTCCAACAAAATGAAGTCCTTGCTTGATATAAAAATTAATTGCAGGATCGTTACATGATTGCACTTCAAGGATTAATGCACGAGCACCGCTATCTTTAGCAACCTTCTCAATGTACTCAAACAGCTTTTGACCAAACCCTTCACGCCTATATTTTTTATCAACTAAAAAATTCCATATGCGATAGCGATTATTCCATGATTCAATAGATCCTTCAATGACTGCTATCATTGCTTTTTTGTCGAATATAGCATAGACTTGTGGTTTTTCTATGTAGGCTTCAAATAAATGAGACGTAAAACTTTTTTCTAATTTTTTTCTAAATTTCTTCTTCTTAATAGTGATTTTTATATCCTTTTTCTTTTTTATAGAGATATCATAAAAAGCCTTTGTCTGATATTTACAATCTAATTCATAATTTTGATATTCAGTTTGACTCAACTCGATAATCTTCATTATTTTGCTCCCATCATTTATTTGGTTACATATATTCTACCATTGTTTAATTTATTTCTACAGTCATCAATCAATTATCATGTGAATGAATCATGATGTTCAATTTTATGATAAACTAATTTTAAGGAGTGATTTTATGTATACAATTTTAGTTACTGGCTTTGCCCCATTTGATCATGAAACGGTCAATCCTTCATATGAAGCAATCAAATTATTACCAAATCACATGGATGGTATCTCAATCATTCAAATTGAGTTACCAACAGTTTTTACCACATCAGCAATGATTTTAATCGATAAAATTAATGAAACCAACCCTGATACTATCCTGATGTTTGGTCAGGCTGGTGGAAGAAAATCCATTAGTATTGAACGTATAGCTATTAACATCGATGATGCTTCTATTCCAGATAATCAAGGTTATCAACCAATTGATAAGCCAATTGTTATCGATGGCCCACCTGCCTATTTTTCAACGTTGCCCATTAAAACTCTTAACAGCAAACTTAATGCCAAAGGTATACCCACTTCAATTTCTAATAGTGCTGGAACATTTATATGTAATCATTTAATGTATCAAATCCTTCATTACTTGAAAAAGGAAAAAAAGAATGCTATTGCTGGATTTATCCATGTACCATATATTCATGAGCAGGTTCATGATAAACCTGGTGTGTTTTCAATGAATCTAGATTTAATTACTGAAGCAATTAAAATTATCATTCACACACTTAAGGAGGAGTAAATTGAAAGAATATACCTTAACAGAACTCATTGAAGGATTATCCAATCACAAATGGTCTTCTGTAGACCTTGTTAAAATGTATTTAGGACAGATAAAAAAATTTGATAAACAACTAAATTCTGTGGCTGAGCTAAATCCTGATGCTTTAATTATTGCAAAGTCACTTGATGCGGAAAGAAAAATCAAAGGACCTAGGAGCTTATTACATGGTATTCCTATATTAATCAAAGATAACATCAATACTCTAGACAAAATGCATACAACAGCTAATTCTCTTGCTCTTACTGACTTAATGGCTCCCTATGATGCAACCATTGTTCAAAAACTTAGAAATGCTGGTGTCATTATTTTAGGTAAAGCAAATCTATCTGAATTTGCATATTTCATGAGTTATGATAAAATGCCTTCAGGTTATGGCTCTAGAAATGGTCAAGTTAAAAGTCCCTATAATGAGAAAATAGATCCACTCGGATCTTCAACTGGTTCAGGAGTAGCTGTGGCTGCAAATTTAATTAGTGTTGCCATAGGTACTGAAACAAATGGATCTCTCATGGCTCCTGCTTACCAAAATTCAATCGTATCAATGAAACCTACATTTGGTTTGGTTTCAAGATATGGTATAATTCCAATTTCAGAAACACAAGATACTGCTGGTCCGATGGCAAGAAATGTAGCTGACTGTGCGATATTGTTGAGCATCATTGTCGGTTATGATGCATTGGATTCTTATACATTTAATTCCAAATCACACAAACTGAATCTACATAATGCTTATCATAAATCCGTTAAAGGTAGTAGAATTGGCATACTCTCATTTTCAAATCATCCTTATGATGAGGAAGAAAAATCTATTCTAGAAGAAGCAAAATCAAAATTTACTATGCTTGGTTGCGATGTTGAAGATATTGTAATCGAAGGAAAATCAATGAAAAATGATGAGTCTTTGCTCTATGAATTTAAGAATGGCCTTAATAAGTATTTAGAATCAGTAAGTGGTCATACGAAAATGAAGACACTTAAAGACATCATTGATTATAACAATGCAAACCCAGAAAAATGTTTAAAATATGGACAAAGTATACTCGTCGCTTCCGAACAAACAACTGGTGACTTAACCGATGGAAAGTACTTGAATATTCGTCAAAATTTATTAAGCGAAGCAAATCGACTAGAAGATATTATGAGAGAAAAGAATCTTGATGCTTTGCTATCAACCAAATGGACATCATATGCACCAATTGCTGGAAACCCATCAATTTGTGTCCCAGGCAAGCCTCTAACTGATTTGAAACCAAGATCAATTGTGTTTGTAGGGAAGAAATGGGATGATGCCAAACTGATTTCTATTGCTCATGCATATGAACAGTCAACAAAGCACCGAATACCACCAACTCTATTTCAATAAAAACCAAGTTAATTAGACAAGTCTTTGTGTGTTTTTTAACACATTTATGAGATTTGTCTTTTTCATTTGAATTCCTATCAAATTAGGTATATGTTAAAGGTATAAGGTAGTGATAAAATGTCAAAACTCTTTATTGTCACAGGTGCCAATGGACATCTTGGTAACTCAATAGTTCGTATATTACGCAATCAAAATCATACAGTTCGAGGACTAATACTTCCATCAGATTCTGATAAAATGCTAAAAAAATTAGGGGTTGAAACTTTCAAAGGTGATGTCAGAAAGATTGAAACTTTAGATCCTTTATTTGATTATGCAAATATTGATATTATTCCAGATGAAGTCGTAGTCATACATGCAGCTGGAATTGTTTCCATATCTGCAAAAAGAAATCCTCTTCTAGAAGATGTTAATATTAATGGAACGATGAATATGGCAGATATATCTTTGAAACGTCACGTAGATAAATTCATTTATATCAGTTCTGTACATGCCATTCCAGAAAAAGAAAACAGTCAAATCATATCTGAAATCAATGACTTTGATCCAAATCTTGTTCAAGGTGCATATGCAAAAACAAAAGCAATCGCCACTCAATATGTGCTAAATAAAGTCAAAGAGGGACTTAATGCAATCATTATCCATCCTTCAGGAATCATTGGTCCTTTCGATTTTGGAAAAGCTCACATGACAATGATGTTTGAGGATTATTTAAATGGGTATCTCACCTCAAGAATTAATGGTGCCTATGATTTTGTTGATGTAAGAGATGTTGCTAGTGGTATCATTCAATCGAGTGTATCAGGCAAAATTGGATCTTGCTATATACTTTCAGGTCATAGAACAACACTTAAAATTCTATTTGATCAGTTACGTCTATTAAGCGGTAAGAAATTAAGAATCAATGTACTACCTAAATGGTTTGCACGAATAACTGCTCCATTAGCTGAATTATATTATAAAATGAGAAAACTTCCACCTATTTATACTGCATATTCCTTATACACTGTGGATAGTAATTCCTATTTTTCATATGAGAAAGCACATCTTGACTTAAATTATACCCCAAGATCTTTCGATGAAACGCTATATGATACGATGAAATGGCTTGTATCTGAAAATAGAATTAAACCGCGACGTGTCATTCATTTCATTCAAGCTTTGAAACCTATCAGAAATTTATAAAAAAAAGAAGCAGCTTCTTCTTTTTTTATATATAAGCTTGAAATTGTGATTGATCAGCAATCAACCAATAAGAACTTCCATCAGATGTTCGAGCTAAGAATTCATAGATAATGAGATATCTTCTAATAATTACATAATCATCATAAACATCTTTTAGAATTTCGTTAACCTCTTTTTCATTATATTTCGTATCTTTTTCAAACAGCAAACAAATCATTCCCAAAAGAATATATTTTCTTTTTTCCTTGGCGGGAAACAACTTGATTCTCAAGGGATTTCTTGAAATGAGTAATGTTTCCTTCGCTTTTAGAATGTCTAGATCAGTGATGTTAAACATCGTTTTTCTCCTTTATACTTAATATTTAGAATTCATCTTCTATTTCTTTACCTGCATACCAGTCTTTGGCAGCGATGATTTCTTCTCGACTCAGTTGGTGCCCATAATCTGTCCAAAAAACTTCAACACTAGCATTTGCACTTTGAAGCATTTGTGTTAATTCTTCAACTTCATGATCAGGCATCATCTTATCATTTCTTCCTGCACCAATAAAAACTTTAGTTTCTTTTAAATTGGGTAAATCAACACCTCTTAATGGAACCATAGGGTGAAATAGAATGGCTTTATGAAAGGCTTGCTCGTAATGAAATAACACACTGATTGCAATGTTTGCTCCATTAGCATAGCCAATAGCTACAACTTTTTTACAATCAAACTTATAGGTTTTACTGGATTTCCTTACAAAGTCACATAGATTATGAGTCTCATCCACAAGGCTATCAATATCAAAAACGTTCATGCCCTTACGCTTATAAAATCTTGGCATACCATATTCGGATATGTTGCCTCTAACACTAAGTACGTTGGCAAGTGGATCAATTTGTTTTGCAACAGGCAGAAGATCATTCTCATTGCCACCAGTGCCATGTAACATCACTAAGGTAATTTCATTTGTTCCTTTAATAAAGATATGTTTCATTGCGTCTCTCCATTCATATTCAGCATAGCTGGATTTTTAATGAATCAAAAGGTGCCTTAAAAAAATTGCACTGAGAAAATGTTGATTTATGGTTTATCGTTGTATGTTTGTTTTCTTTAACATAATTTTACCACGTTATGCCAATTCTAAATCATAGATTTTATGTCAGACAAAATTAGATTAAGTTTCTTCATCTATTTATGTGCAAATTTTACTTATTAATTAATGAAAAATAGATTCATTTTAAATAAATCACAATCTTTCTACTTTTTTTCAAGTATCATTTTATTATGTGCTAAAAAAGTGTATAATTACTATAGACATAAATTAAAATTAGCTTCCGTGTCATAGGTGCAATCCATTGAAAAAGAAAAAATATTGGTACAAAATAGATAATGCAGGTAAAATTTTTCCTGCGGTTTCCAAAGACGCTAGAAGTAATGTTTTCCGTCTTTCTTTTTATCTTGATGAAATGGTTGACCTACTACTTCTTGAAGAAGCTGTCAACAAAATACTTCCAAGATTTGAAACTTTTGCTGTTCAATTGAAAAATGGGTTATTTTGGAATTACTTTGCTGCTAATTCACATCACTTTAAAATTGCTCTTGAACCAGCGCAAATGTGTAAATATTTTAAACCTATGAATAATCATGGTTTTCTATTTAAAGTATACTACCTTAATAATAAAATTACCCTTGAAACATTTCATGCGCTTACAGATGGAGCAGGTGCGCTCCATTTCCTAAAATCCATCGTTTACCATTACTTTAAACTCAAAGGTTATAAGATAGATCATGAAGGAAAGATCTTGAGTGAAAAGCCTTATTCCAAGAAAGAAAGCGAAGACAATTTCGTTTCGAATTATGATAAGGCAATGCGAAAAAATCTTCAAGAAGAAAAAGCATATCATATTGAGGGTGAGCATTTTAGTCATCACTGGTTTTTATTCATAAAAGCAAAAGTTAATACAAAAGCTCTCATTGAACTAGTCAAACACAAATATCATGCAACAATCACTCAGTTCACAACTGCTCTTTTGGCTTATAGCATCTATAAAGAAACCAACGATTTCATTGGGCATAAAAACCCACTTAAAATTTTTGTTCCTGTGAATTTACGCCCTTATTTTGATTCGGTTACTTTAAGAAATTTCTCACTTTATATTAAGGGATCTTATGCCAGTGATCGTACCGACTGGACTTTTGAAAATATGTTGGAGCTTACAAAAGAACAATTTGCTGATCAACTGAATAAAGACAAACTCCAATCAAGAATTAGTTCGCTTGTAGGTTTTGAGAAAAATACTTGGCTTCGTATCATGCCATTATTTATCAAAACAATCGCCTTTAAAATCGGCTATAATATTTTAGGTGAACGTATTAGTAGCTGCTCAATATCAAATCTTGGAATCGTTGATTTACCATCAGGATTTAAAGATAAAATTATTGATGTAGACTTTGTAAATGCAGCTTATGGTTTATCCATGACACTTATATCCTTAGATGATTATACGAATTTTATTTTTAGCACTCCAGTCAAAGAATTAGCAATCATCAACCACGTTATCTCGTTCTTGGTTCAAGAAGGCTTAGATATCACTCTTGATACAAATTTTAAGGAGGGTTATGATGAAATACTGTAAATCATGTCATGTTCATTATGATACATCTTTAGAGCATTGTATTTTGTGTAATGCTGAACTCGAACAGGAAGGCGATCACATCTCAATTTATAAATTTAGTGAAATAAGCAAAAGACCTTTATCAAAATTTTTCATTCGGTTATTCTTCTTCATCAATATCGTCAGTGCATTGATCTGTTTGTATTTGGATTTTAGAAGTGGACTTCCATTGACGTGGTCTTTAGTCGTAACAATTACTAATATTTATGTCATCATCATGTTTACCGTCCTTGTGGTTCCGACTTTGTGGACATCAAAGATGACCAAAAGTATTATTGTCACTGTTATGGCCGTCATTTTAATCGGTCTAGCCATACGTGATTATTCTTGGGCAATTGATTTTGTTTTTCCAATCGCAGTCGGAACTAATATCTTACTTATTTCAATCTTGATTGTTACAAATAAGAAAAAATGGTATGACTATTTTGCTGGTCTTACCATCATTACATTAATTGGGTTAATCCCAGGTTTATTTAATCTGATTAATCTTACTAGTCAAAGATTGCCTAGTTTCATTTGTTTCACATATGCATTATTCACTTTACTTGGTATCATATTTTTACCTTCAAAATCAAGCAGAGAAGAATTCAAACGAAGATTTCATGTATAAGGCGATTGTATCGCCTTTTTTTTTATGGATGATTTGTCAATTCAAGTGCTACACTTTATGCATAATTAAAATTCATACATCACTTCTAATGGGGTTTTATATCCTAAGCACTTACGAGGTCGATTATTCATCAGCTCAAGAACCTTGGTTAATT
>Ga0268276_1003236_pt1 | contig 12887 bp, 8 predicted proteins | sample saktaG_4_FD_190145 | JGI IMG/M metagenome (GOLD analysis project Ga0268276, IMG submission 190145) | Saline water microbial communities from Sakinaw Lake, British Columbia, Canada - sak_2010_1_5_45m | ecosystem: Environmental > Aquatic > Non-marine Saline and Alkaline > Saline ...
GATTCTTTTTCAGTTTTTGACATATTCATTCACCTATTTTTCGGTGTCGTTTCATTTGACGCAACCTGAAACTTCAATTTTTATCTGCAAAATATTTTCGGTGTCATTAATTGTGACGCAACGCGTACTCGACACCCGGCTATCAGCGTGTTTGACATGCACTGCCATGCGCTGATATTCTTATGCCTTAATTAATCGAGGAGTAACAATGCCGACGAACGAAACAGCCTCTTTAACATTCCGCGGAAAGACCTATGAGTTTCCCGTAATAACTGGGTCTGAAAATGAAGTAGCCATAGATATCGCCAATCTGCGCAAACAGACCGGGTCCATAGTCTTGGATTACGGATATGTCAACACCGGTTCCTGTAAAAGCGCGATAACCTATCTTGACGGCGAAAAAGGTATCCTGCGTTACCGCGGTTATGCGGTGGAGGATCTAGCGCAGAACTCACGTTTTGTCGAGGTAGCTTATCTGCTGATAAACGGACATATGCCTGACAAAAATGAGCGTGAACAGTGGTCGAACCTGCTGAACAGGCACTCGATGATGCACGAGGACATGCGGCACTTCTTCTATCAATACCCTGATCGCGCCCATCCTATGGCCATTCTATCAGCCATGGTGGTGTCGCTCTCGACCTTCTATCCTGAACTGTCACAACACCGCCCTGACGAGCCGGATGAAGCCATCAACATTGCCGCCACCCGCCTGTTGAGCAAAATGCGCACTATCGCCGCCTTCTCTTACAAGAAATCAATCGGCGAGCCCTTCGTTTATCCTCGGCACGACCTCAAATACTGCGCCAACTTCCTGAACATGATGTTCAGTTCGCCGGTCTGCTCCTATGATATCAAGCCCGAGGTATTGCAGGCTTTAAACGTCCTGCTGATACTGCATGCCGACCATGAACAAAACTGCTCCACCTCAGCGGTGCGTCTGGTGGGCAGCGCACGGGTCAACCTTTACGCTTCGGTGGCGGCCGGCATCTGCGCTCTCTGGGGTCCGCTGCACGGCGGCGCAAACCAGATGGTGATCAACATGCTGGAAGAAATTCAAAACAGCGGCAAAAGCGTGCGTGAATATGTCGAGGATGTCAAAGCCGCCAAAGGAAACAAGCTACTCTACGGTTTCGGACACAGGGCTTACAAAACTTACGACCCGCGCGCAAAAATCATCAAGGCTTCTTGCGACAAGATGTTGAAGGCTTTGAAAGTCAATGAACCATTGCTGGACTTGGCCCTGCAGCTCGAGGAGATCGCGATGCATGACGATTACTTCCTGTCGCGCAAACTATATCCCAACGTGGACTTCTACAGCGGCATCATATACCACGCGATCGGCATCCCAAAAGAGATGTTCACGGTCATTTTCGCCTTAGGGCGCCTGCCGGGCTGGATCGCGCAGTGGAAAGAGGCCCGTGAGGATGTGATGTTCAAACTGCAGCGTCCCCGCCAAATATATATCGGCCCTAATGTGAGGAAGGTTAAAGCCTCTGAGCGCTCAAGCGAGCTTTAACCTATTTGTCCAACTCGAACTGATCCACCGCAGCCCCTTCGGAACCGCCCTTTACGATTTTTTCGATCTTGGCCTCTACCTCGTTCAATTTATCCGTGCATAACTGTACCAGTTTCTGCCCCTCTTCGAAAGAGGCCACCATGCGATCAAGGTCAACCTCACCTGCCTCCATGGTCTCGACTATCTCCTCCAGCCGTTTAAGCGCCTCTTCAAAACTGATTTTCTCGTCTTTCTTCGACATCTTCCGCCCTGCCTTTCCATCTCAAGTTAATTTGTTGTTAGAATCATACATCTGTTCGGTGCCCCTGCTTCTCCCACTTTTAGTCGAATACACTTACTCCAACTGCTTAATCGATCCCGCATAGCGCAGTTTCGGCGGACGGTTCGGGGAACCATCCCTACCAAGGCACACGCATCGCACGGTAGGGACACCTCCCCGAGGTGTCCGCATAGCGCAGTTTCGGCGGACGGTTCGGGGAACCATCCCTACCAGGACCGCTCCGGTAGGGACGCATCCCCGAGGCGTCCGCTATCTTTTTTACCCTCACCATTGCGGCTTCTTCTTAGCCGCAACAACTCGTTCCCCGCCTCCCCAACGCCCGAACTCTCGAACTGTTGATTCAATCACACCGTCCTTAACCTGCGTGCGCAACGCCTCACCACTCGCCACATCGGTTATCGACCTCACCAAGCTCCCGTCCGCCTTGCGCGTCAAGCTGTAGCCGCGCTCCATCACCGCCAAGGGACTCAATAGCCACAATTGCCTGCTGATCAAAACAATACCCGAACGCTGACGCTCCAAAAGTCTTGCAGAAGCCTGCGCCAGAGCCACCCGGCTCACATCGATCCGCTGCCGCAATTGTCCGAAATGCCGCACTCGCAACGCATCCAGCCTGGCGAAGGTTTCGAACGCGCTTTGCCTCCGCACTTGCGTCCGGTGCCGTGCCGCATGCTCCATTCGCATACACAAAGAGTCCAACATCTGCGCCCGGCGTTCCGTGATCTGCAGCGGACGCCGCAAAGCGGATGCCGAACTGGCCGCCGCCAGCCGTCCTCTAAGTTCCACCACCCTTCCCTGCAAGGCATTCCGCAAACCACGCGCGTAGCAGGCGAGATCAGCCTCGAATTCAACCTTTGGCCGGACCGCAAGTTCGGCTGCCGCGGAAGGGGTCGGCGCGCGCACGTCCGCCGCAAAATCGCACAAGGACACGTCGCTCTCATGTCCGACCGCCGAAATCACCGGTATGATGGATTGCGCCACGGCCCGCACCACGCACTCCTCATTGAAAGCCCAAAGATCCTCCAAGCTGCCGCCGCCGCGGCCGACTATCAGCAAATCCGTCGGCCAGTCACTGTCCCGCCCGTAACGTTGATTAAAGAACCTGACCGCCTCGGCGATATCTTCCGCCGCTCCCGCCCCTTGCACTTTGACAGGTAAAAGACGCAAATGAAGATTCGGGAAGCGGCGTCCCAACACCGTGATTATGTCGTGGATCACAGCACCAGTCGGCGAGGTGATCACCCCTATGCGCTGCGGCAATCCGGGTAAAGGTTTTTTGCGACCGCTGTCGAAAAGCCCCTCTGCCTGCAAGTTACGTTTAAGTTCCTCAAAACGTAACATCAGCTCGCCGACACCGGCCGCCTCGACCGTCAACACCTTCAATTGCAGCTTGCCACCAGGCTCATAATATGTGACTTCGCCGTATATTCGTACTTGCTTGCCGTCCTCGAACAACACGCCGGACGGCAAAGCCCGCCGCGTCTGGGCGGTCATGATCCCGGAAAGCTGCGCACGGGTGTCTTTGAGAGCAAAGTAGGTATATCCGTAATTACCAGCCACCCTGGCACCAGACAATTCCCCTTCGACCCATACACGCCCGATCCCGTTCTCCATAGTCCGGTTGATCAGACGAGCCAGTTCTGTGATCGAATATATCTTTCTCGTGTTAACGCTATCCATCCGCACCGCCTCTAACTAAGCCGGGCTCTCGTTTTCTCTGTAACGGTATGGCGTTATTGAAAGCGCCTTGCCGCTCTGGCGGTCAATATCGATGATCGCCCCCTCTAAGACCCCCGGTCCCTTGGCGATCTCAAACTTGACGGGAATACCGGTGGTGAATTTCTTGAGAACCGGCTCAATCTCGCGCCCTATCACCGAATGCGCCGGTCCGGTCATACCGATATCGGTGATATACGCCGTGCCTTTAGGCAAAATCGCAGCATCACTGGTCTGCACATGCGTGTGCGTTCCTACTACCGCTGTCACGCGCCCGTCAAGATAATATCCCATCGCGATTTTCTCGGAGGTCGCCTCGGCATGAAAATCAACGATCACCGGCACGTTGCGGGGCAACGAAGCCAGCAAAGCGTCCATGGCGCGGAAAGGGCAATCGGCCGGGTTCATGAAAACCCGCCCCATCAGATTAACCGCCACAAAAGAACCGATCGCCGTCTGCACCATAACGTGCCCCTGCCCAGGTGTGCCGGGCGGAACATTGACCGGACGCAACAGCCTTTTCTCGCTGGATATGGTGTGCTCCAACTCCCTTTGCCCCCAGGCGTGGTCACCCAGAGTTATAACGTCAGCTCCGGCCTTGAACAGCTCGGCCGCCAAAGCTAGCGTGATGCCGTTGCCTGCCGCCGCGTTCTCGCCGTTCACGACCACCGCTTGCACAACGTTCTCATCGCGCAGACGCGAAACCAACTCTTTGAAAACACGTCTTCCCGTGCTGCCGACTATGTCTCCCACAACTAAGATTTTCATTTGCAAATCACCCGGACATCCTTCACTTGGCGTATTCGATGCAACGCGTTTCCCGCACCACGACCACCTTGATCTGCCCGGGGAACTGCATGTTGGCGCCGATCTGCTGACTAATCTCGCGCGCCATCACCATAGCGTCGTTATCGTTGATACGACCCGGATCGACTATGACGCGCACTTCGCGTCCGGCCTGCACAGCAAAAGTCTTTTTCACCCCCGGGAAGCTGTTGGCGATAGCCTCCAGGCGCTCCAGGCGATGCACATAAACGCCCAAGGTTTCAGCCCGCGCTCCGGGCCGGGAACTGGAAATGGCGTCTGCCGCCGAACACAGGATCCCATAAAGCCCTTCCGAAGGAACATCCCCGTGATGCGCTGCCACGCCGTTGACCACCACGGCCTCCTCGCCATTCTGCTTGAGAAACTCAGCACCTAAAAGAGCGTGTACTCCCTGCGCCTCTTGGTCGAGCGCCTTGCCGATGTCATGGAAGAACCCTACGCGACGAGCGATGGCCGTATCAAGACCTAAATCCGGTGCCATCATCCCCATCAGGTGCGCAACCTCAATCGAGTGACGCAAAACGTTCTGAGCGTAACTGGTGCGGAACTTCAGTCGCCCCACAAACTTCAGGACTTCGGAAGGCACACTAAGTACATGCGCCTCATATGCGGCAGATTCCCCGGCCTCGATGATTGTCTTTTCCATGTTTTCTTGCACTTTCTCGACAACCTCTTCAATGCGGGCAGGATGAATACGCCCGTCCGCCACGAGCTGTTCCAAAGCCTGCCTGGCGATTTCGCGGCGGATCGGATCGAATCCCGAAATGACAACAGCTTCCGGCGTGTCATCAATCAACATGTTCACACCCGTTACCGCCTCCAACGTGCGGATGTTGCGCCCTTCGCGACCGATGATGCGCCCTTTAATGTCATCACTCGGCAACGGCACAGTACAGGTCATCATCTCGCTGGCATGGCTAAGCGCGAACCTCTGCACCGCCGCCGCAACTATGTTGGCGGCCTCGCGGTCGGCCGTCTCTTTGGCTTCTTCCTGAACGCGGCGGATCAGACCCCCGGCCTCGCGCCTGATCTCCTGCTCGGCTCGCTGATGGATCTCACGCTTGGCCTCATCATGGGTCATACCCGCCAAACGCTGCAAGAACTGCGTGACCTCGGCACCCTTTTTATCCACCTCGGTCAGTTTTTGCCGTAGATCATCCGCATTGCGCTGGACCTCTTCCTGTTTCTGCGAAACCGACTGGTCTTTTTTTTCGAGCAGGATCGCCTTCTTGTCCATGTTCTCCTCGCGCACGGTCAGGCGTTCTTCTATGTTCTGCAATTCCTTGCGGCGCGCCTTAGTGTTCTTTTCGAACTCTTCACGCGCCTTGACCACCTCCGCGCGCGCCATGATATCAGCTTCCTTGAGCCGATTCTTGACCTCTTTATCCGCATCAACCAACTTGTACTGCGCCTGCTTTTCGACCGCGTCCGCCTGCCAACGGCCGATGAGCCCGCGCAAGGCATAGCCGCCCAACATGCCCGCCAAACCGAAAAGCAAGCCTACCGTGGCATCGCTCACGTCATACCATGTGAAATTTGTCATAAAGATCCTAACGCGTTTCCGCAGTATCAGCTTGTCACATCTGTGCCGCCTCCCCAAAAAAGACCATAAGCCCGACACAGGTCCTATAAGGTTTAAATATTACTCTTTTCCCGTGACTAATTCAATGACACCGCAAATTTAGCGGCGATTCTGAAAAAGCAAACCGAACAGCCGCAACATATTATGATAATTAACCGGTCCCTTAGTTGGCTATACGAGCCAAAACTTTACAACCAAAACTTTACGGGAACAGCTCCATCAGTGCGTCGGCAAAGAGGCTCATACCGAAAGTGTCAGGATGGTTTATATTGTTCATCAGCAAGGTCGAATACGGTATGCCGCGCCTCCACAACCTGCCCCAGCGCAGCGAGGCGTCGGCCAGCGCGATGCGGTTCTCCTCCGTGAACTTCCTCAGCGCCTTGACATACCCGCGCGGGTCATCGTCGATCCCTTTTTCAGATGAAAGACCCATCCAGTCCGGTCGCACATAGTGAGGAGTCAGGATAATCCACTCGGTGCCGATCTCCCGGAACTCATCCCTGATGCGTCCGTAACGCTGATACACCGCCGCCTCATTCAATCCCGCGTCGTTCACAAACTCCGATACGATCAGATCCGGATGGACATCCAGAACCTTTTCTTTGTAGTTGTGGACGCTGCCCGGCGGCTCGGTACGGTAGCTGTCGGTGTTGCGACCGCCCCAAGCCTCGGTGATCAGCTCGATCTTCGCTGCCGGGAATTGCTCGCGCAGACGCCGCGCGAACTGCTTCTGCCAGCGGTTCACGTCTGGCTCGGGCAGATAGCCGCCGGCGGTCACACTGTCGCCCCACGCCAAGATGCGCACCGTCCCGCCCGCCTTGATCTTGGTCATGGTCTTGGGGATTAACAGTTCGGCAATGCTCGGCGAGGGTTTTGGCGCTTCGGGATACATCGGCTCAAGTACGGTAAAAAGTTTCTTGTCCTCCAGCCGTGCCAGCCGCGGTGTGACCCAGATGTTGGCCAGACGTCGCTCGCCGGACGTCACCTCCGGCGCTTTAGGCAATGAAACATGCGGCAGCCCCTTGCGCAGTACGATCCGCCGGTCGGCGGTCAGCACCGCCGCGTCCAGCCGCATCTTATCGTATGCGTAACTGACCTCGACCGGCGTCTTTGGACCGATCGTGCCGCCTTCAAGCCGCCCCAGACACCCCCAGCTCAACTCCGCATCATAATCCTTGCCGCGCACGTAGTACTTCGATCCGGTAGCGTCACACACCTTCAGAGAGTCCGGATCGAGGGCGTCGCGCACGGAGCACTCTTGGGACCGCACCCCGGCCAGTTTATAACCGCGCGCATACGCCGCCCCCTTGGCATTGTATAAAGGCAGGCAGCCGATCTTCTCGGATTCCACCTTTACCGTCTCCGGTCCCTCCACATTCAAAATGGCCGAGACTCCACCAGCCTCAACCCTGACTCGCCAGTCCCCCTCCAGCGTCAGCTTCGCGGGCTCATCCGCCAACACCGCACACCCACAGACAATAAACACCAGTGAACTTTTCATTTTTCCCCTTTGGTGAACGTTTTACATTTATGCGCGACACTCTCGTTCGCGGAAATTTGTGACTGAAACAACTCAATTAATCGCTGTTCTCATGCTAGCGCGAAATTCTCCGACGCGAACTTCCAGTTGACTATTTTATCCAGCACCGACTTCACATAGTCCGCGCGGCGGTTCTGCCAATCCAGGTAGTAGGCGTGCTCCCACACGTCCACCGTCAGCAGGGGCGTCACGCCGATTTGCGTCAGCGGTGTCTCGGCGTTGGATGTATTGACCACTTTCAGGTTTTTCCCGTCCGCCACCAGCCACGTCCAGCCGCTGCCGAACTGTTTCACGGCCGCGTCGGCCAGCGCGACCTTGCAGGCGTCAACAGAACCGAAAGTCTTCTTCACAGCATCCGCCAAAGCCGATGACATTCCACCGCCCTTGCCCGCAGGCGCCAATGAGTGCCAGTAAAAGGTATGGTTCCATACCTGCGCCGCGTTATTGAAGACCGCCGCATGCCGTTCCTGACCGGCGCTAGCGCGCACGATATCATCGAGTGACTGTCCGGCGAAGGGCGAATCCGGCAACAGTTTCACCAGATTGTTGACATATCCCTGATGATGCTTGCCGTAATGAAAACCAATCGTATACGCCGAGATTACCGGCTCCAGCGCATCCTGAGCGAAAGGCAAAGTCGGCAGTGCTATTTCCGTCCCCTTAACCTTTGCGTAAATTTTGCGCGTGGTTGCGCAACCGCTCGCGAACACCGTGCCTGCGGCAACAGCTATGAACCCCCGCCGTGACATATCGCCGCCATTCTCTTGCGCTTTCATATCCATATCGCTCCTTTGCTGATTAGATTGATTTAATACTACCATCCCCCACCCTTCAATTCAATCCGCATGTGAGAACAATTTTACCCAAGTTTGCTTGGGCTCGCGGTTCAGGCTAGCCACCACCGTCTCGCCCTCTTGGTGCAGATATACGCCTTGGGTAGAGACGTATAGCGTGTTCAGCATTTTTTTCATTTTGTGTCCCCCTGCGTCGCACTTGCCGACTGTAGCGAGTCGTCCGACGCGGCGAAGGTCGGCGGAGTGCCACAGCGGCAACTCCGCGTTTCAATTCACGCGCCCGTGTAGGGCGCGACGAGCAACGCGCAGGACTACGCCTATATCGCCATGTTTCAATTCACGCGCCCGTGTAGGGCGCGACGTCGCCGGTGTCGTAGGTCAGGGAGCCGGTGGCGTTTCAATTCACGCGCCCGTGTAGGGCGCGACTGCCGCTCGGCGGGCGACTCCTGCCGCCGACAAGGTTTCAATTCACGCGCCCGTGTAGGGCGCGACGAGCAAGCTTTCGGACGGCGAGCTTAAGGCTTGTTTCAATTCACGCGCCCGTGTAGGGCGCGACCTGTCAAAGTTGTCGGACACCGAGCTTAAGGTTTGTTTCAATTCACGCGCCCGTGTAGGGCGCGACCTCGACGGTCGCCAGTGTCGCACCGTCAACCTTGTTTCAATTCACGCGCCCGTGTAGGGCGCGACTCGCCGTCGCCCTTGTCGCCCTTGCCCTTGTCGGCGTTTCAATTCACGCGCCCGTGTAGGGCGCGACGTCGCCCTGGTCGCCGTCGCCCTTGCCCTTGTCGTTTCAATTCACGCGCCCGTGTAGGGCGCGACCTGATCCTCCGGGCTGATCTGCCCCAGGCGCCGGTTTCAATTCACGCGCCCGTGTAGGGCGCGACATGGGCTACGCGGGTGACGTGCGAGCTGCAGACGTTTCAATTCACGCGCCCGTGTAGGGCGCGACCGCATGTCGCCGTGAAATTGGACGTGCCGTGTGAGTTTCAATTCACGCGCCCGTGTAGGGCGCGACTTGGCTGCAGGTGGATGGGACTTCAACGTGATTGTTTCAATTCACGCGCCCGTGTAGGGCGCGACGTTGCCGAAGTCTTCGGACACGCTGATGATCATGTTTCAATTCACGCGCCCGTGTAGGGCGCGACCTCTGTGGTGGACACAAGTTGCACCAATATGGCGTTTCAATTCACGCGCCCGTGTAGGGCGCGACCAGGGTGTTGGCGGTGCTGCTGCTGGTGCTGGTGTTTCAATTCACGCGCCCGTGTAGGGCGCGACTCGGGCTTGCTGCCGCATATCGCGCTGTTATGAGGTTTCAATTCACGCGCCCGTGTAGGGCGCGACAGGTGTGTCCGGCCATTAGCCGCGCCGGGTTCCAGTTTCAATTCACGCGCCCGTGTAGGGCGCGACTCGCCCCCATAGGTTCAGGTCTTCCTCTGTCATGTTTCAATTCACGCGCCCGTGTAGGGCGCGACGGGGAGCGGGTGGCGGGACAACGCCGAACGTAGGTTTCAATTCACGCGCCCGTGTAGGGCGCGACGTTTCCACCGCCCCATGTCGTTCCCCCCTTCTTGTTTCAATTCACGCGCCCGTGTAGGGCGCGACATCATAACAAGGCGCTGGACAAGTACCCAAAGGGTTTCAATTCACGCGCCCGTGTAGGGCGCGACATCTGCTGGCGCGGATCGCGGAGATCCCGGAGGTTTCAATTCACGCGCCCGTGTAGGGCGCGACTTCTCTCCTTTCGGAAGTCGCAGCTTTGGCGTTGTTTCAATTCACGCGCCCGTGTAGGGCGCGACCTGGAACGCACGGACAAGATCGGGGACGTGAGGTTTCAATTCACGCGCCCGTGTAGGGCGCGACTACAGCCTGCGCGATCTTGCGCCTATGCCACAATGTTTCAATTCACGCGCCCGTGTAGGGCGCGACGCCGCACGCAGGTAAACAGCCTGGCGGCCTGGGGGTTTCAATTCACGCGCCCGTGTAGGGCGCGACTCCACATCGCGCACAACTGGCGCCCCGCAATGCGGTTTCAATTCACGCGCCCGTGTAGGGCGCGACATGTGTCGTTGGCTATCTGCAGCGAGTCGATCACGTTTCAATTCACGCGCCCGTGTAGGGCGCGACCAGGTCTTGCACGGTACGGACACCCGCCTCCTTGTTTCAATTCACGCGCCCGTGTAGGGCGCGACGCAGCCTTGAACTCGTCAAATTCGTTCAGCCGGTTTCAATTCACGCGCCCGTGTAGGGCGCGACTATATGCGGCGTCGAACATGCTGGCGGTGCGCGTGTTTCAATTCACGCGCCCGTGTAGGGCGCGACGGGCACTGGCGCCCGCGTGAGTGGTCCGGCCGCCGTTTCAATTCACGCGCCCGTGTAGGGCGCGACCGAGAAAAGAAGACACTTAGCGTTGTGTCTGTATCGTTTCAATTCACGCGCCCGTGTAGGGCGCGACTCCTGTAGCCGGATGGTCGTTCTGGTCGCAAACGTTTCAATTCACGCGCCCGTGTAGGGCGCGACTCTCCTCGTCTTCTCCATCGCCATCACCAAACGTTTCAATTCACGCGCCCGTGTAGGGCGCGACCGTTGGGATTTTCAGTCCAGACCATTCGATATGTTTCAATTCACGCGCCCGTGTAGGGCGCGACGCAATCCGAACGCCGTCAACAAGCCAGCGGTCGTTTCAATTCACGCGCCCGTGTAGGGCGCGACATCGTTTTAGAATTGCTTCAGCGGAAAGCTGACGTTTCAATTCACGCGCCCGTGTAGGGCGCGACCGTTCCGCGACGGATACCGGGGCAGTGACTACGCGTTTCAATTCACGCGCCCGTGTAGGGCGCGACTCGCTGTATCCGGTCGTTCCGCGACGGATACCGGGTTTCAATTCACGCGCCCGTGTAGGGCGCGACGATAGCCGCCGCAAAGGATATGCCACCAAGCGCGTTTCAATTCACGCGCCCGTGTAGGGCGCGACCTTTCGATTCTAACGGCGCTGACATGCGGTATTGTTTCAATTCACGCGCCCGTGTAGGGCGCGACGGCAGCGTGGTGAGCCTGCGGGAGTTTTTGGAGTTTCAATTCACGCGCCCGTGTAGGGCGCGACAGATGCCGACGATCGGGACGAACACGACTAGCGGGTTTCAATTCACGCGCCCGTGTAGGGCGCGACTTCTTTCTCTTGTCGCGAATGCCTTTTTGGAGTCTGTTTCAATTCACGCGCCCGTGTAGGGCGCGACAAGACGTTTGTGCCTTTGATTGTCACTTCGTCGAAGGTTTCAATTCACGCGCCCGTGTAGGGCGCGACTTCGCCTTCGCGCGATACCAGCGCATGTATGCGTTTCAATTCACGCGCCCGTGTAGGGCGCGACAGGGAAGATGCACCCACTCGTCGCTATCAGGCACGTTTCAATTCACGCGCCCGTGTAGGGCGCGACATGTACCCGCCCGAGCTGAGGCGCTGTAGGTGGTTTCAATTCACGCGCCCGTGTAGGGCGCGACATCTCATCCATGCGCGGGTCGTCGATCTGGCCGAGTTTCAATTCACGCGCCCGTGTAGGGCGCGACATGGTGGCGCTGGCGTCGGCGATGGTGTTGACGCGTTTCAATTCACGCGCCCGTGTAGGGCGCGACCAGGATCAGCGCGACCTGCTGTGGTACGGCGGGTTTCAATTCACGCGCCCGTGTAGGGCGCGACCTCCGCGCCTGCCTGCAGGATGGCGGCAAAGGCTTGTTTCAATTCACGCGCCCGTGTAGGGCGCGACACGGAGGATCAGGATGAGTGGTGACAACAAACAGTTTCAATTCACGCGCCCGTGTAGGGCGCGACGCGCTGACTCGTCCAAGGCCATGCTATCATGCGTTTCAATTCACGCGCCCGTGTAGGGCGCGACCCGTGGTAGCTAAATTGGTATCCCAATACATGGGTTTCAATTCACGCGCCCGTGTAGGGCGCGACCCGAGTGCCCGGAGAGTCGATCATGACCCGGCTGTTTCAATTCACGCGCCCGTGTAGGGCGCGACCGGATAGCATCCGGCTCCTTCCCCGTGCGGAGGTTTCAATTCACGCGCCCGTGTAGGGCGCGACCTGCGCCTCTTGAATGTTGCCAGCTTCCTGCAAGTTTCAATTCACGCGCCCGTGTAGGGCGCGACCAGGCGCAGCCGGACTGTTCGACGCTGCACTCGTTTCAATTCACGCGCCCGTGTAGGGCGCGACGTTGGCGGCCTGGGCGTTGACCAGCATGACGGTGTTTCAATTCACGCGCCCGTGTAGGGCGCGACCTGCCAGGCCAGCACGGTCGCGTCGATCTGGCTGCGTTTCAATTCACGCGCCCGTGTAGGGCGCGACCATACTCGGCATGGACCGTCATGGCGGTCAAAAAGTTTCAATTCACGCGCCCGTGTAGGGCGCGACGATACCGCGATGGCACACTTCCAACAAACGGCAGTTTCAATTCACGCGCCCGTGTAGGGCGCGACAGCTTCGCGGCCCGGCGTCCTTGGTCGTGTGGGTTTCAATTCACGCGCCCGTGTAGGGCGCGACGGTCGGTACTGTAACATCTTGCGATGAAACAACAAACGCTGAAGTTTCCGCGAACCACTTCAGCAAAACCGGTTGTTCAGTTGTCACAGACCTA
>Ga0268276_1003237_pt1 | contig 12885 bp, 13 predicted proteins | sample saktaG_4_FD_190145 | JGI IMG/M metagenome (GOLD analysis project Ga0268276, IMG submission 190145) | Saline water microbial communities from Sakinaw Lake, British Columbia, Canada - sak_2010_1_5_45m | ecosystem: Environmental > Aquatic > Non-marine Saline and Alkaline > Saline ...
AAACGGCGATAACAAATCCTGTTATTGCCGCCCAAAGCCGCTTTTTATTTTTTGCTCGGTCTTGTTCTATTGTGCTCAACAGATACATATATCAAGCAATTAACATATCTAAAAGTCAAGAGCTCCGCATCGTGAACAGTGTTAGAACCGTTATTGAGAGACAAAATGAGTATATTTACATACCAGATTTGAGACTACAGGGACAGATTTGCTTTATTGATTAACCACACCTCGCTATTCGCTATTGTTTGGAAACAAAAAACTCCCGTAATTAGGATTTTTTTAACACTTTCTTTAACTTTTAGAGAATTTATAAATATGATAGCATATAGAAAACAATGGCTACGAACCAAGATTTTAGAGACATTGCAAAGAAACGACTAAAAACAGCCGAAATTTTAATGTCTAATCAAGAATGGGGGATGACCGCCTACATATTAGGATTCGTGTTAGAATGTATATTGAAGGCATCGGCGTGTAAAGCTTTGAACCTTTCAATATATCCCGAAATAGAAAAAACGAAAAATCAGCAAATAGTAAACTATTTTCGCACACATAATTTTGATATGCTTCTTGTTGTTTCGGGGACTTCGGATATTTTTGACCTTTCGGGTGAGGGAGCTAGTAGTTGGTCAGGTTTTACCCAAGAATACACAAAGATAGGAAAATGGACAGATATTCGGTACGAAGTATTGAGCCAATTTGATGAAAATCTGGTAAAAAGATTATATAAATTTCTTACTGAAAAACCAAATGGGATTATCCCTTTAATTGAAGCAAAAAACAGATGGTAGAAAAATTTAACAAAATTTTAGAAAATATTGAAAAAATAAAAGGTAATATAACTATCTTTGCCTTGTTAAAAATGGATGAATTTATTGATAAATGGACAGTAGTATTTTGTGCTTCTTGGGCAACTGATACGAACAGGGCTGAAATATTTGAGATAATTCGTAAACAGATTATTGCAACATTAACACCAGAGGAAGTGCGTGAAATAGCCCGAATAGCCATATATCCAACAACAGAACATTTTATTCAGGAGTTATTGCAATATAAATCTGGAACTACTATTGAGAATCAGAAAATCAATGGAAATACTGTACACTATGCGTACATAATAAAGTCAGAGGCAAAAACATAAAATAGAAGCATAATTTACAAATTAGGCACTTCCATTTAATAACAAAAAACTCCTCGCTTGAGAAATTCTTTGTGGGAGTAGTAAGCGGGAGGATAAATCCTCTTGCGCCTTTCAGCCCTCATTTATGCTCCCGTTATGCTCGGCTGAACTCTTGGTGTGCCCGTGAGCCACTGTTGCTTTTTACCGCACCTTTCACCCTACTGGGCAAATCCACCGCACAAGGCGGATGGCGGACTTATTGCACAACCTTGTTACCAGTAAAAAACTGATAAACATCAACTCTCACTACTCCAATTAGATTGTAGCAAAATTCACCCCACCGCACCACTCACTATTGTTTTTTGACTATTTTATATTTATTCTGTAAATACATTAAATTCTCAACTTGATTATTTAGAACCCTTACACACTCTTTGTTTGTGGTTTCTTTTTCTAGCTTCTGACAAAGCAGACTTAAAATAGTTGCTAATGTTCCGAAATAATCGTTTTCTTCAATATGAAAATCCACTCTTTTTTTAATCTCGTTAATTTCTGTTTCCTCATCCTTTCTCTCTCTCAATGCCTCAACGAACGCCGTTTGTAATCTCTCTATCGTTGATGTTTTTGGTCTCATATTTTTAATAAATTATCCCTCAAAAATCCAATACTTTCCAACCTGATAAATCGCTGGCTTTGTATTCATATCTCTCATTATCGTTGTATCTCCAAGTTCCATTTACATAAATGGCAATGCCACCTTTTATCTTTTTGCCCTTTTTATCTTGTTTCTTAATATACTTCTGCAATGCTTCAGCTCTAGGTGCGGCATCTCCAGTTTCGGCGGTTCTTCCTGATTTAGTATCAAAAATACCAATCTCTCCATCTTTGAATTGGATTATAAAGTCGGGATAAAATGCTTGGTCATCTCCTCTTAATACCGCAAAGTATTTTATCTCACCTTCACCGTTTTTATACCACCACTTAATCTTCTTGGAATTATTCAAAAACTCAATAAACAATCTCTCTGGCTCACTTTGTTTTGCCGTATAAAACGGCTTCATAACTGAAAGCGGCTGTTCTTCTTGTTGGTATTTGCTGTTATAGGTTATCATTATCGGCACTTCCCATTTTGGGGTCTCGGCTAGCTCTCTTTTCTCGGCAAGTTTTTCAACAACATCTTTTTTATACTTCTCCTTTGCCAAGTTAATTGCGTCTATAAACAACTGGGCATTTTCTTTACCAAGAACGATTACCTGCACTTTGGGGTCATATTTTGCAAATTTGAACTCTTGATTGAAAAATTGATAAAGTGCCGTTTTCATTCTGTCGCTGGAGTCGGCAGGGGCATAAGGGGTGCAATTTTGAACGATAAACTTATCAAACTTCTCCTGTAGTTCTTTTTCGTTTAGAGCAATATTGATTGTACCTTTATGTTCTATTTCACCAGATTTATCAATATCTACAATTTTACCTTCAGCAATTATCGGACTTATAATTTTTGATGGCTTAAGATTAACTTTTTGTTGCAAACCATTGTTTTTTGTAATCGCCATAAAAAACTTGCCAAATTCTCCCGATAACCGAGTTCTTTCTCTCTGTCGTCTCAAAAAGATTGATGGCAGGGTAATGTTCTTATAGAGTTTGCTATCTCTTTTTGACTCAAAAACGGTTACATAATCTCTGGCGTAATCTTCTGTAATTTCTATATTAGACAAGTTTGTAAAAACAAAACCCTTGTTAAGTTCTGGCTCTTTTGAGTAATACTTTAATTCTGGCATACGCATTATCCTGCCGATTGTTTGAATGGTGAAAGTAAAACTTTTTAACTCTCTGAAAATTACCAAGATTGAAGCTCTGGGACAGTCCCAACCCAAAGCTGGAGCCTGTTTGAAAATTAAGACCTCTACTTCACTATCATTCTTCTCTATATTTGGCAGGGTATCTGACTTGTCTTCTGATAGCCAAACGGCGAGTTTGTTATTTTTTTCTGCTATATTTTTTCTATCCAGTATCTTAACAATTTCTTCTTTCTTGCTAATAAGACCGCTTTTATTATCTGGGAGTTGAATTAGCATAAGGGGATTTATTTTTGAACCCTCTCTTTTATACATTTTGGCTAGCTCAAGTCGTTTATTCAGGGCTTGCTCTATTACTATCTCATCTGAACTCTTTATGCCAACTTTAATATCAAGAAATTCTGGATTTACTGCAATCTCTGATTTAATCATCTCTTCCGCCTTAACATCCGATAAGCGGACTTTTTCTATTTCTGCTATGTTCTTGGTTAAATGGGGAGTGGCAGAAACCTCAAGGGTTATTTTTGGACTTATAACATCAATTAACTCCTTTGATTTTTCAGAACTTGCCGTGTGGTGGCTTTCATCAATAACTAAAATGATTATCCTACCGTCTTCTTTGGTATTTTTTACAATGCTGTTTAGATTATTATCCTGCTCGTTTTCTCTAACAAATATGTTTATATCCTTTTTGTTTATGCTAGACCAGTTTATAAACAAAATCTCGTTTTCACCTATTCTTCTGTCTTCTAAATCTTCAAAATATGAGCATTTTATAGACCTGTCATCTTCATAATACTTTTCCAGTTTTTCCTTACTCTGTTCATGCAACATTCTCACGGAGACCCAAACAAAAGAAAACTTCTTATTATCTTGCCTGTCATTCACAAGCTTTTTTATCAATTCTGAAACTATTACTGTTTTACCAGAACCAGTCGGGGCTTGAAATATGACCACCTCGTTTTCAGATGACCTTAAAGAGTTCTCTATTTTTCTATGGAGATTTTCTGCCGCTTGTTGCTGGTAGTCTTTTAGTTTAATCATCTGAATATGCGTTTATAGACATTTAATATGACCGCAGGAATTGACTTTAACTCCACCAAATTTTTTACATCCTCAAATTCTTCTTCTCTCGCGCTATCATCAAGTGAGAAAATATAAACGACAAAAAATTTGTTAAGTTTTTCTGCCTCTTTCTTGAAGTTTTCAATACCATCATCATCGTAGATTATGCCTAAATACTTTTCTTTGTGGCTTTTGAACATCTTAAAGTTGTTGCCCTTTTTAATTTCTTCAAAACAACCCTCTTTTAGGCAGAGCATTTCTGTTGATTTATCAACGAGCTTTTTCTTATTTTTGTCAGTTATTTCTCCTTCAACAAAATCTGTTCTGAAGTATTTGAGATTGCCACCAAGACCAGCGACTTTTTTGCCATTGTCCTTTTTGAAACCGATGATATTTCTTTTTAACCTCGGATAGCATACTTTAGTGCAGATGTGGTTTTCATTGTTTGTGCACAAAATAAACTGCCGCTTATCTTTATTTTCTCTATTCAAATCTAAAACGGCGTGTCCAGTGCTTCCAGAGCCAGCAAAAAAATCCAAAATAGTTGCATTAGGTCTACTCAATATCTCAAGGAAATACTTAATCAACCCAATTGGTTTTTGTGTTGGGAAATCCTCAACCCTTTCGCCTGATAAGTTAAGTACTGGCTTAACGCTGATTTTCTTATACTCCTTGCCATCTTTGAAAAGTATGATGTCTCCTTCAATAGCATCTCTTAAATTGACATCAGCGTAAAACTTTCCTTTGTCATCTTTCTTCGCTCCAAAAAAATCTTTTTCGTAGGGGATTTTCTCCTTAAACCTGTTAAAGAAGTATTCTTTTGAGCGAGAATATAGAAGAATGTAGTCGTGTTTTCTGGAGAAGACATCGTTTTTATGTGGTGCTCCGCCAGTGCGATATGACCAAATTATAGTGTTTCTGAAATAATCCTCGCCGAAGATTTCATCGCATAGCAATTTAAGCTGGGCTATTTCGTTGTCATCTATATTTATTAAAATCACTCCGTCTTTTTTCAAAAGGTTTTTAGCCAACCTCAACCTTTTGTCCATAAAGTTAATCCATTTGCTGTGTCTGTAAGAGTCCTCACGATTTACAATCTTATCGTTATACATAAAACCCTCGCTCCCAGTGTTATAGGGCGGGTCTATGTAGATTAAATCTATCTTTTCGTTATGCGTGTAATTTAAGACAGAGAGAGCGTGGTAATTATCTCCCTCAATTAGAACATTTACAGGTTTATCATTATCCGTTTTAATCTCTTTGCCCGTATCTTCGGCAAGGACGGGTAACTTTTCTTTACACAACTCAACGACTTGCTCTGGTTTGTTCTCCCAAGCAAGTCCATATCGCTTTCGTGATTTGAGCTGTTTTATTTCTTGCTTAAGAACCTCATTCTCCTTAAGAAGATTTTGTGTAAGTTTTGTCTCGGTTGATTCTTCAGCCGATTGTAATTGTAATTTTTGCGGCATACTAGGGATAGTTTTATTCATGCCCGTGGTGGAAAGCACAAAGCTCGCCACCAGCGACAATCTTGCGACTGCCCATACTCCTTTCGGAATATGACTATCCCTAGTGCTCTGATGACGAGCTTACTACTAGGGATAGTTTTCTGTGCCATATCTCTTGTTTAACGAGAGGGTTAGGCGATATTCAGTTGTAGCTACAATCTAACACAGATTATGCAAAATTTGAAGGTGAAGAAATTTGCAAATCTTGAAGAAATTGCTCAAATATGATATATTTAAGACAATATTAAATTACAATTACCGAAAATTACTATGATGCCAAAAGAAATTTTATTAAATCTGCTTGAACAAAAAAGAGAAATTGAAAGAGATGCTGTTCGCAAGTTTCAACTTGGTATTGGGCTACCGTATCCAAAGGAGTTAAAGGAGATAGACGAGCAAATCAAAGAAGCAGAAAAACGGGCTGGAACATTTTCTGGTCTTGTCGGAAACCATTTAATTATAGAATCAGAAGTAGAAAGAAATGAGAGAGCAAGAAAAGAAAGACAAGAAAAGATAGATGGAATAACTAAACTACAGAATAAATTGAACGGATTAAGTAAAGTTAACTCAATAAAACTTCGTATACTTGAAAAATTAAAAGAGGAGTGGGACATATACCCCAATAAAGATAAATATACAATTTCTCAATCAAAATATTGGGGTTGGATAAGAGGAATGAGTATTGACGATTTCCCCCAGTTTGAAAATTTTCTCCTAGCTTTCAAAAAAGATGGTTTGATAGATAGATTTGATTTTATTCCAGATTATGTATAATTTATGGCTACAGATTTATATATAAAATTACCACATGATTTTGAGGGACGCTATAATAATTACAAAGCGAGCATTTTGAACATTCAGAAGACAAATAATATAGAGACTCAATTAGAAGATAAAAGACCTTATTGTGTCGTTGATGGTAATTATGGCTTTCTGAAGTTTAATAAACAGGATAATGGAACTAAAATTGGCAAAATCACTTCCCAGCCGTTCAGACTATTGCAATGTTTAACTGAACCATTCAGAATAGCGAAAACAGTTGATACGGTCTTTGAAGCAATTAGGGAGAATGTAAAATATAAGAGTAAAAGCGGTGTATATACACAAAATATTGATAAGGCGAAAAAAGTGATACTTATTAAATACGCAATTAAGGAAGTACAAAAAATTAGAAAACTACAAGGTAAAATAAAATTTATGTGGGATAATCTTAAAACAAAGGTTTGGCTAGAATATCTCGGGAGTAATCAAGAGTAAGTTTTATCGTAAATTTTTGATAGTTTAGAGGGAAAGTCAAATTAAGGCATAAAAATCAGCATTCTTGCTGGTTTTTTTGTTTAATTTTCCTCTCATATCCTCTTTCTCGTTCTGCAGGAGAGGATGTTTTTATAATTCAATAAAAGTCGTTTATTAGCATTAACTAAATAAAAATTATGCGAAAACAATTAAAAAGTCAGGAGTTATCCTATATCCCGCTTGATGATACGGAGCGGTTTTTCTATTCGCACGATATAGGGCTTGTCGGGTATTTGCTTTGCCAAAACTTTGAATTGGTCGGTCTGGACAAAGCCGTGAGAAATAAAGTGCTCTTTATTCTGAAAAAGGATGATGGGATAGATGCAGAGGTGAAGAAATACTGGGACTTCAAATCTTCTGTAGATGCCCAGACTTACTTCAATCAAATTAAGCGGTTGAAAAATCAAATCTTCAGTTCTGAATAAATCAAATGCTATCAGACGAAATGATAACCAAATATCAAGAGCTAGTTAAGAAACGATTTAATCGTGAGATTAGTCGTGAAGAAGTTCTTGAGAACGGAACAAAATTACTTCGTCTAGTGGAACTAATTTACAAGCCGATGTCTGAAGCTGAATACCAACAATTACAGGAACGCCGCCGAAAAACTGGCGACTTAATAACTTAATAGAACCTAACATTACAACTATGAAATATATTACAATTAAAGAATATCTAACACGCAAAGGCATTTCTTTTCGTGAGGATGGGAAGGAACTTGTTACCAACTGTCTATTTAACGGCTGTGATAAAGACAGCAACGGCATTGAAGCTCATCTTTATTTTGATAGAGAGACTAGCGAATATCTATGTCATAAATGTGGCGTAAAAGGTAATATCGTAACTCTCGCCAAGCACTTCGGAGACAACATACAGGACATTGCTCTTAATCTGATAATACCTACTAAAAATAACCGAAAATCACCGAAATTTAACGCAGGATTAGTTGAAACCTGTCATCTGGCACTTCCAGCTAATATACGCCAATATCTCAATGCTAGAGGCATTACAGACGCCGTTATAGACACTCACAAACTCGGCTGGGGCAAGTTTTACGGCAGATGGTGGATTACAATACCTATTCCAGATATTTACGGTTCTTTTCAGTTTTTCAAGCTACGACAAGACCCGAGTGTTGGAACCGATAAGCGAACTTATCCAAAGGGTACTGAAGACCATCCTGTTGAAGCTCAAATTTACGGGTGGAATATACTACCGAATACTACCGATAAAATCTTGATTTGTGAGGGTGAGTTGGACAGATTGGCTTTGCTTTCAAAAAATATACCAGTCATTACTTCAACACACGGAGCGATGACATTCAAACAGGAGTGGTGTGAAAAGATAGGAAAGAATAGGAAAATCTATATCTGCTATGACAATGATGACACAGGTAAACGAGGAGCGGAGAAGGTGGCAAAAATGGTGGAAAATGGTGGGAATGAGACCTACATTGTTTCGCTTCCAAATGAAGTTGGTGATGGTGGCGATATTACCGATTATCTTGTGAAGCTAAACGGTAACACCGATGACCTGTTTGGCAAATATGCAAAAGAATATCCAGAAAAAATTGATACCTCGCAATTCAAGCCACTTTCCTCGCATGATTTGGTTGAGATACTTGGATTGACGATAAAGAAGGACGAGGAAAATAAAATTGTTACTTTTCTTTGTGAGTTGGCGGCATATACTGAAAACGCCCAATTTAATATCAGTTATAACGCTCCATCATCAACTGGTAAGAGTTACATACCTTTGGAAATTTCAAATTTATTTCCAAATGAAGATGTAATGAAGCTTGGTAACTGTTCTCCTACCGCTTTCTTTCACGAGCAGGGCGAATACAATAAAGATAAAAACATCATTACAGTAGATTTATCCAGAAAAATTATCGTCTTTTTAGACCAGCCACACACAGCTCTATTGGAGCGATTGAGGTCGCTGTTATCGCACGATGAAAAAGAGATGCAGTCTAAAATTACTGATAAGAACCAAAAAGGTGGGAACCGAACCAAAACGGTAATTATAAAAGGTTTTCCCTCTGTAATTTTTTGTTCTGCGGGCTTGCGTATTGACGAGCAAGAAGGCACACGGTTTTTACTGTTAAGTCCAGAAGTGAACCAAGAAAAAATCAGACAAGGGATTTTGGAAAGTATTAAGAAAGAAGTGGATGCAGAAAGTTATAGGGACTTGCTTGAAGAAAATCCCAAAAGAAAACTTCTTAAGGAACGAATACGGGCGATAAAACTAGAATGTATCCGAGAGGTAAAAATTGCAAGTTACCAGAAATTTAAGGATGGATTTTTGGGCGAGAATAAAATAGTTAAACCACGAAGTCAACGAGATGTTAAACATATCGCCTCTATTATCAAGTCATTTGCTCTCATCAACCTTTGGTGGCGAGACAGGAATGGCACGACAATTACTGCTAATGAAGAAGATATTGAACAGGCATTTAAGATTTGGGACGCCATCTCTGTAAGTCAAGAGCTTAATCTGCCACCGTATATTTATAATCTCTACCAAGAAGTCATCTTAAAGGCGTGGAATGACAAGAACAACAACAGAAGCGAGAGCTTTGTAAAGATAACAGGAGTATTGGGTTTGTCTCGCCAAGAGCTATTGCAAAAGCACTTTGGAGTCTATGGGCGGATGTTGGACACGAACAAGCTCCGCCAGCAGATTTTGCCTATGCTGGAAACAGCAGGGCTTATTACGCAAGAGGCGGACTTTAATGATAAACGCAAAATGCTGATTTATCCCACCACACTATCCACCAAATCTTCCGAACAGAGAAATAGTGAGAGCGGGGGTGGGGTGAACACCAGCGAGGAAAACAATAGTGAAACGAGCGGTGGGGTAAAAGATGCCGAACAAAATGACGATAACATTACTAGTGAAGAAATAGATTTTTAACACCATGAATAAAATATCACAAAAACAATTGGAGGCGAATCGTGAGAACGCCAAACTTGGTGGAGTAAAGACTGATGAGGGCAAAGCTGTGAGCAAATATAATGCAATTAAACACGGACTATTAAGCAAAGAGGTTTTACTTGAAGGAGAAGACGAAGGAACACTTATTGAGATGGGTAAAAGATTGCGAGCGGAGTTAGAGCCACAAACAGAGCTTGAATTAGTATTGGTAGATAGGATAACCGCAAATGTCTGGCGATTGAAGCGAGTTATGCAAATGGAACGGGAGATGATGGACAACAGCCGAAAAAACACCTTTAGTGATAGTTTGCAAAAGCTCGGGCAAACATTGACACATTATGACATTGCCCATAATGACATATATGGCAAACTAATTCGTTACGAGAGCAGTATTGAACGAGGTATTTATAAAGCCCTCCACGAATTACAGCGTATTCAATCCGCTCGTATGGGAGAAAAACCACCAGCGCCGATTGCTATAGATGTTGATGTTTCTTCAAGGGAATAAAAAATGGGTTCGTTTCGTAAATAACAGTGTAAAAACAGAGAATAACAGGATAGGCGTAAATAACCCTTTATCTTCAATGAAAAATAGGCACAAAAGCCCTAAAAACGGTCTTCAATCTCTAATGATTTCGGCAGATTTTGAAAAGATTTTATGTCCAAAGCCATAGCAGAACAATCAAACAGTTTAAGTATCTTCTGGCTCAAAAAGCACGGCTATTTGAACCGAGAATATAGCTATCAATACGGTGGTATCAAATGGACTTATGGATTAAGCGGTAATGAAAGCAGTATTGGGTTTTCTGTAACAAAGGATGCTTGGGGAACTCCTCAAGAAACTACCTATGTTAAATTACAATACACACATACGAACCGAGAGACTGATGAAAAAGAAAGTATGGATTATATAGTGAAACTTACCACTACAACTTGTAATTATGGAAGTGTGCGATACTGGTTTATATGTCCACTATCAAAAAATGGACAATACTGTGGTCGGCGAATCGGCGTAATTTATAGTATCGGTAAATGGTTCGGTTGCCGACACTGTGGAGAGATTGCCTATGCCAAGCAAATGGAAGGTGGAAAGTTCAGGTGGAATGGTATATCAATCCCAGACATAGAACGAGCGGAAAAAGAAGTTAAGCGATATTATTATAATGGCAAACCTACCAGAAAACATCGGCGGTTAATAAGGTTAAACGAGAAATTTGAGAGAGGGTATATTAGGATGTTAACACGATGGGGTGATAAACTTGGCATTGCTAGACATGAAAAATAGAGTTATGATTATACATGTAGCCCAATGTCGCAATAGTCCCGTAAGGTTTTTTTATTGGTGTTTCTGCCCTAAAAGGGGCGGTCTGCCAGAAACCAATCCTTACGGAAAGGCGACTGGGCTACCAGACCGTCCCTTTAAGGTTTTTGATTGTTTGATTTATTAATCAATATCTATGAATAAACCAACAGAGAAAATTAAATACTTCCTTTACGCCAGAAAGTCATCGGAAAGTGAAGACCGACAGGTGCAATCTATTGATGACCAAATAAATCGGCTCAAAAAGTTTGCCAACGATTTTAATTTGGATATTAAGAAAACATATACCGAAGCGAAGTCGGCGAAGAAACCAAACAATCGTCCCATCTTTGATGAAATGATTGAACGAATTGAGAAAGGTGAAGCAGGTGGTATTTTATGCTGGCAGATAAACCGTCTCTCCCGTAACCCGATTGATAGTGGCAAGTTAAGCTGGCTTCTGCAAAGAGGAGTACTCAAATCAATCCAAACTGTAGACCGCCAATATCTGCCAGAAGACAATGTGTTAATTTTCAGTGTTGAGAGTGGTGTAGCCAATCAATACATTTTGGATTTAAGCAAAAATACCAAACGGGGTATGCTTTCAAAATTGGAAAAAGGATGGCAAACAGGGATAGCCCCACTGGGTTATCTCAATGACAAAGAAAATAAAATTATCACCAAAGACCCAGAGCGTTTTAACCTAGTTCGCAAAATGTGGGATTTAATGCTAATTGGCAATTACACACCACCAAAAATTCTGGATATTGCCAATAAGGACTGGGGCTTTAGAACGAGAAAATTTAAGAGAATTGGCGGTAACGAATTATCACGAAGTGCAATTTATAAAATCTTCACCAGTTTGTTTTATGCTGGGATTATTGAAAATAACGGGATTCAATACGAGGGGAAGCATGAACGAATGGTTACGCTTGAAGAATATGACCGAGTACAAATGATTTTGGGTAGGAAAGGAAAACCAAGACCTAAACAACATGAGTTTGCCTTCACGGGGTCTATGAGGTGCGGTGTATGCGGTTGCCTCTATACTGCCGAGACAAAGAAAAAACTCCTTAAATCTGGAGAGATACGGGAGCATACCTATTATCACTGCACGAGAAAGACGACAAAGATAAAATGTAATCAGAAAAAAAATATTCCAGTGGAAGATTTGGAAGTAGTTATTGAGAAAGAGATTGAAAAATACACTATCCTGCCAGAGTTCTTGCAATGGGCGTTAGAGGGGCTGAATAAAAAGAATGATACAGAAATTGAGAGCAGAACTAAAGTTTATGAAATGCGACACAAATCCTTAATGGAAGCACAAAAAGAGCTGGATGAGCTTACCAAGATGAGATACCGCCAACTTATTGATGACGAGACTTTTATAAAAGAAAAGAACACGCTCCAAAGTAAAATTACCCAATTCAAGGAAAATCTTCGGGAAACAGAAACAAGAGCAGAGAAATGGCTTGAGCTTACCGAGAAGACATTTAGTTTTGCTACTTATGCTCGCAAAGCATTTATAACCGCCAAAGGAAAAGTAGGGTTAGAACTAAAGAAAGAAATTTTATTGGCACTCGGCAAAACACCGATAATTACAGACCAAACGCTGTTTATTGAGCCGAACGAATGGTTTGTACCCATCAAAAATGAGTATCCTGCTCTTGAAAAGAAATACTTAAGGTTAGAACCGCAGAAAACGCTTACAAACACTGCACAAAAAGAAGCTCTTGCCTCTGTTCGTACACAATGGCTCCGGGAGCTGGATTCGAACCAGCGACCAATCGCTTAACAGGCGATCGCTCTACCGCTGAGCTATCCCGGAATTTATTTACTGTCTGGGAACTCTTTACTCGA
>Ga0268276_1003239_pt1 | contig 12880 bp, 3 predicted proteins | sample saktaG_4_FD_190145 | JGI IMG/M metagenome (GOLD analysis project Ga0268276, IMG submission 190145) | Saline water microbial communities from Sakinaw Lake, British Columbia, Canada - sak_2010_1_5_45m | ecosystem: Environmental > Aquatic > Non-marine Saline and Alkaline > Saline ...
GGATCATCACAACAAACCACAAACCAAAAAGACCCGCACTTCGGTGTCATCTCATTTGACGCAACCTAAGAGGATTCCCAGGAAAGTTTCCTGAGTTTCGGTGTCGTTTTCATTTGACGCAACAGGTGTTTGGGTGCGATTCAACTTTGTTAACTCGCACCCAGAAGTCAGGAGTCAGGAGTCAGAATGGCATTTGCACGAACCGCTCGGCCACGGCGCTGTTGATCCCTATCCAAGAGAGGGCGACAATGTTGAAATCAGAGCTTGAGCAGAACGCGGGACTTCTCGTAGATCGGCGTGAGGTCGATCTTGTGGTTGGCCTGGCCGAGTGTGCCATCAAAAACATGTACGGCCTGTTCGCGTTCAAGGTTTGCAATAAAACGTCCGAATTTCGAGCCGTCTTTTTTTAGGTTCATGACGACCTCGACAAAAGCCGTGCCGCGGGTGACGGCTTCGCTGATCATGCCGGTGGATTCGGCCGTGACGAAAATACGCTCGCATAGCATGACAAAGGCCGGTATCGGGTTGAACTTGTCACGGCTGTAGAGCAGTTTGTACTCAAAGGGGTAGGCGTCGACCAGCTCTTCAATCGCTTTCGGCGTGCGGCGTGAGGTGGTGACCCAGTGTTCATGTTCAGGTGTCAGGGCAAAGACGCGGTCCAGCTCATGCCGCATCTCCCCGACCTTCATCGCGGCAATGGCGTTGGGGCCTCCGATGATCACCGACACGGCGCGGCGCGCGGTATTGTGGCGCGCGCGGAAGGTCGCGACGCCCTCATCGTAGAAGGCCGCGTCCGGCGAGGCCAGATTGACCGGCACGGGTATGATGTTCGGATATGGTAGGGGACGGTCGAAGCTCGGCGCCAGGATGCAGTCGAAATTCATCTTCTTGTAGCCGCTGGGATAAAGGATCGCCACGACCGGTATGCCGCGGCGGCGGGCCGCGATTTTGCCGGGGTAGAACGTGGTCGACCCCGTGCAGACCACGGCATCATAATAGCCGTTCGTGCTCTCGATTTTGAAGGGGTAATCCAAGACAAAGCCCAGCCGGTCGATCAGATATGAGAGGGCTTTATGAAATCTGGTCGGATAAGAAGCCAGCACACAGTCATAGTCATAGTCCAGAGCTCGGCAAAAGGCCTTAGACTGGTTCTCATGGCCCGCTTTTCCGTCGGTGACGATCAGCAGTTTCTTTTTCATAACGCGAATCAGAATATAAACGCACGGCCGCTCCAGCGCCACAAAAAAATCCGGTTCCCGGCGGTCTTGGGGTGCGATTCAACTATTGTGAATCGCACCGTAAGAGATAACGGTTGCGAAAGAGATAGATTCTGATAGAGTTTATGTAAGTCGTATGTGATTCTGATGAACAAATTCGACGGCAACTAATCGTTGCCGGCTTGGACGGAAGAGTCTTCATCAATGCCAAGCCCGAGATTCAACGCGAGCATGACCATCAGGAGACAAAAATATGAAAACACGCAAGATCAAGAGCGACGTCAGTTGGCTGGGGGTGGTAGATTGGAACCGGCGGCTGTTCGACGCGCTGATTCCGCTGCCCGACGGCACCAGTTACAATGCCTATCTGGTGCGCGGTATTGACAAGGCGGCTCTGCTGGACACCGTGGATCCCGCATTCTGGGATGTGTTCAAGAAGCAACTCGAAGATGTCGAGACCCTCGATTACGTGGTTTCGCTGCACGCAGAGCAAGACCACTCCGGCTGCATTCCGCAGGTGCTGGCGAAGTATCCCGCCGCCAAGGTGGTCACCAACGCCAAGGCCAAGGGCATGTTGATGGATCTGCTCGCATTGCCCGAGGACCGATTCATCACCATTCAGGACGGGGACACCCTCGATCTCGGCGGCAAAACTCTGGAGTTCATTTTTACGCCTTGGGTACACTGGCCGGAAACCATGTGTGCCTATCTGCAGGAGGACGGCATCCTGTTTTCCTGCGATTTTTTCGGATCGCATCTGGCTACCACGGATTTATGCGTGACCGACCAAGCGGTGGTGTACGAGGCCGCGAAACGCTACTATGCGGAAATCATGATGCCGTTCCGGTCGATCATCCGGAAGAACATGACGAAGGTCGAGGCGCTTGACATCAAGATGATCGCACCCAGTCATGGACCCGTCTATGACCAGCCGGCCTTCATCTTGGCCGCATACAAGGACTGGGTGTCGGACGCGGTCAAAAACGAGGTCGTGTTACCCTACATTTCCATGCACGGCAGCACGCAGCAGATGGTTGACGGTCTCGTCAATTCCCTTGTGGAGCACGGTGTGAAAGTGCATCTCTTTGATCTCAGCGTCACGGATATCGGCAAACTGGCGATCGCGCTGGTAGACGCGGCGACCATCGTCATAGGAACGCCCACCGTCCACGTCGGGCCGCATCCGTCCGTTTTTTATGCCTCGCACTTGGCCAATGCGCTAAGACCCAAACTGCGTTATGCCTCGATCATCGGTTCATACGGATGGAGCAGCAAGGCCATAGAACAAATCACGGGGCTGATCCCCAACCTGAAAGTGGAGGTGCTCGGCACTGTCATGCAGAAAGGGCTGCCAACCGTCGAGACCTATACGGAACTCGATGCACTTGCCGCCGCCATTGCCAAGGCGCACCGCGAAGACGACCATGTGGCCACATGACCATTCCGGTTTAAATAATGAATGTCACTCGTGGGTGCCGGAATGGTTCGGCGATAAGCTGGTAATTATCAGTGTCGGACATCATGCCCCTGAAAAACAGCAGGAGCCGATGGTTTAGAGTTCGGTGTTCAGGGGGCTGTTCCGGCCTGAACCCTAGCTTTCTGACCCCCTGCCTTCTCTCTTGCAAGTCCCCTGAAGCGGTTTTGTCTCGATTTATTAAACAAGCTCTTGACAGTGAGGCTGTCCTGAACTACAAACACTTATGGCTTTTAAACTATCTGCTCTGTTTCCTCGCTTTTTACGTGAGTCTTCCATGCGTGCCTTGACTCGTTCCCCTCGCCGGTTTCGAGATATGCGGCGTATGCCCCGCCCCAGTTACAACCAACCTAACTGGCGCGATCTCTTCTCCGAAAGAGCTATCCGTTTTTTCTCATCCGTCTTGGTAAAAGGGCAGCGCGGTCGTGATCTGGCGTTGGGCCACGATGAGCCTTTGCGCGCCGAATTGCTCAGCCAGCAGCAGCTTCCCCCCTTTGCCAAGGAGTTGGCGCAACAACATCAGGTGGCAGTTGGCCGCGGCGCTGACAAACTCTTGCCGCAACTGGCTGAAAATCAACGGGCATTGTACCGCTCCTACGACATTATTACCGCGGCTCTGACGCAGGGACGCCAGCTTGAACCCGCGGCGGAGTGGCTGCTCGACAACTTCTTTCTCATCGAGCAACAGATACACGATGCGCACCTTCACCTCCCGCGGGCCTACAGCCGCAGCCTGCCACGGCTGGCAGCAGGTTCGATGGCCGGCTTTCCCCGAGTCTACCAGATGGCAGTCGAACTGATCGCGCACCTTGATGGCAGATTAGAGGCGGAAACCGTCACCCAGTTCGTCTCCGCCTACCAGGAGATCACCCCGCTGCGATTAAGCGAGCTCTGGGCCTTTCCGATCGCCCTGCGCCTGGGGCTGGTCGATAATTTACGCCGCGTGGCCGCGCGTATTGCCCGGCGGCGGCGCGAACGCGACGCCGGCATCGCCTGGGCCGAACGGATGATCGCCACCGCCGCCCAACAGCCGAAACGGTTGATCCGCCTGCTGGCCGAATTTGCCGACACCGAAACGAAACTCACCGCGCCGTTTCTCGAAGAGTTCAGCAGCCGACTACGCGGCCAAGGCATGGCACTCGCCTTTGTTCTGAACTGGGTTGAGCAAGCCCTTGCCGATAAGGGCACCAGCGAACCCCAACAACTGCAGACCGATAGCCATGCGCAAGCCGCCGAACAGGTTTCCATTGCCAACAGCATCGCCAGTATGCGCTTCCTTGGCAAACTGGACTGGAAAGAGTTCGTTGAAACGCTCAGCGTCGTGGAATGGACACTACGCGGCGATCCGGCCAGCGCCTACTCGGAACAAGATTTTGCCACACGCGACCGCTACCGCCATATCGTGGAGCGCCTCGCCCAACGTAGCGACCAGGATGAAGCAACAGTCGCACGCAAAGTCGTCGCATTGGCACAAGCACACGCTGCGCATGACGATGTCCGTAAGAGCCGGGAGGCCCATATCGGACACTACCTGATCGGCGGCGGCACACGGCAGCTCACCTGCGCACTAAAGTGTCGCGGGCGTGCCTGCGAGTGGGCGCTTCGCCTGTGCACACGTTACGCGCTGGCTCTGTATCTGGGGCCGATTTCCGTTATCACCGCTGCGGCCACCGCCGCGACCATACCCTGGTTTATCAGTCTGGGGATGGCCTCACCGAACTTCTGGCTGTTTGTGATCACAGCCGCGATCGGCGCTTCCGCGCTGGGAGTCTCGCTGGTCAACTTTTTGGCGACGCTGCTCGTCCCGCCTCGCCCGATCCCGCGTCTTGACTTCTCTGAAGGGATACCCTCCGACCACCGCTCCATCGTGGTCATCCCTTGCCTGCTTAGCAATGCTACAACAGTCGAGCGGTTGCTGGAAGCACTTGAAATCCGCTATCTCGGCAATCGCGACCCGAACGTGGGCTTTGCTTTGCTCAGCGATTTCGCTGATGCCGACACTGAAACCACGCCAACTGACGAGGGGTTGATCAGCTTGGCCCGCCAAGGAATTGCAGCTTTGAACGAGCGCTACCAAGCCGCGGAACGGCACACTCTCTTTTACCTGCTCCACCGCCCGCGGGTTTGGAACCCGTTTGAAAAACAGTGGATGGGCTGGGAGCGCAAGCGCGGCAAGCTGGAGCAGTTCAACGCCTTCTTGCGCGGCGAGGCGCAGGATGCGTTTTCGATCGTCGACGGCTTCCGCCCATTTCTGCGCGCAGTCAAATACGTGATCACCCTGGATGCCGACACAGAGCTGCCGCGTGGCGCGGCGCATCGTCTGGTCGGAGCCATGGCGCACCCCTTGAACCAGCCGCGCATCGACCCCAAAACCCGCCGCGTCGTTGAAGGCTATGGCATCTTGCAACCACGCGCCTCGATCCGCCTGACCCATGGTCAAAGCCGCTTTGCCAGCCTTTTCTCAGGCGCAACCGGTTTGGATCCCTACACCCGCGAGGTGTCGGATGTCTACCAGGATCTCTTCGGCGAAGGCTCTTATATGGGCAAGGGCATCTACGATGTCGATGCCTTCCGCGAAGTGCTACAGGGGCGTTTTCCGGATAATCAGATTCTCAGCCACGATCTGCTGGAGAGCGGCTATGCCCGTTCGGCGCTGTTGAGCGGCGTCGAAGTATATGAGAACTTCCCCTCCACCTATCTGGGTGAGATCAGCCGCCAGCACCGCTGGATCCGTGGCGATTGGCAGATTCTCCGCTGGCTGTTCCCGCGGCCGCCCACCAGCACGGCTCAGCGCGATTCCAACCCGCTCACAGCCCTCAGCCGCTGGAAGATATTCGACAACATCCGCCGTAGCCTTGTGGCTCCCGCACTACTGGTGTGGCTGCTCGCGGGCTGGGCTCTGGCACCTGCCTGGTCATGGCTGTTCACCGGTTATGTGCTGGCTATCCTGTTCTCCAGCGGCATCCTGCGAACCCTCACCAACATCGTGCGCAAGCCAGAGACATGTGAATGGCATCTCCATTTGCGCACAGTCGGCAGCACACTCGGTCTGTGTTTTGCCGGGCCGCTGCTCGCCTTAGCCTGCCTCCCCTACGAGGCTTGTATCACGCTGGACGCCTGCTGTCGCGCCACCGGACGCTTTGGCATCACCCGACGCGGGCTCTTACTCTGGAACCTGCCGCAAGACCAGCGCCGTAATCGGCGGCGTACCCTCGCCGGATTCATGGCCGAGATGTGGCCAACAAGTTGTCTGGCGCTAGCTAGCGTGACTGTGTGCGTGCTGGCACCGGGAGACCCCCCCCTCGTCCGACTGCCGCTGCTCGGTGCCTGGTTCTGCGCCCCGCTGATCGCCTGGTGGCTCAGCCGTCCGCCCAGCGATGCCGCCCCTGATCTGGCTCCCGCGCAAAAACAGTGGTTGCGGGCGCTCGCCCGCCGCACGTGGCGTTATTTTGAAACCTTTGTCAGCAAAGAAAACCAGTGGCTTGCCCCTGACAACTATCAGGAAACACCCGCACCCGAGACTGCCATGCGCACCTCGCCCACGAACATGGGGCTGGCACTGGCAGCCAATTTGTCAGCCTGGGACTTCGGCTACCTGTCGACCGGACGGCTACTGGAACGCACCGAGCATATGCTGAGTGCCATGAAGCGGCTGGAGCGCTATCGCGGCCACTTCTATAACTGGTATGACACCCAAAATCTGCAACCTTTACGCCCGCTCTATGTTTCCAGTGTGGACAGCGGCAACCTGGCGGGTTACCTGGTCGCCCTGCGGGGCGGGCTCAATGACTTACGACAACAACCAGCCGTCTGCCCACGGTCTCAAATCAAGGCCGGTTTACGCGACACCCTGAAGGTATTGCGACAGGAGAGCGGCAAACGCGCGCCACAACTCTTGTTGCAGGCGCTGGCAGCCGCCACCGCCGCTGTCGAGGAACTCCCCCTCGCGGATGATGCCGACTTCTGCGCACCGCTCGCAACCACCCGGCAGGCCGCCGCGCAACTCCGCAATGCCGCCGAACCCGTGGGGGGCGAGGTGCTGGCTTGGTCCGAGGCTTTCGTGGCGCAGTGCGAAGACCATGCTGCCGATATAAATCAGTTCGCATCCGACACCCGCACCCATACGCACGCCCTCACCCTCGAAATGCTGGCGCAGACATCCGATACGAACAACGCGCCGGGCCGACGCCAAGCAATCGCCCGACTCCATACCATCACCAATCTGGAAGGCCTGTGCGCGGAAATGGAAGCCGAGATGGACTTCCTCTTTCTATACGACTCGGCGCAAAACCTGTTGAGCATCGGTTATGATGTCAGTGCCCGTCACCTCGATCCCGGCCGTTACGACCTGCTGGCCTCGGAGGCGCGCCTTGCCAGTTACCTCCTGGTGGCCAGCGAACAGGCGCCGATTGTCCATTGGTTCACCCTGGGGCGGCTGCTCACACAACACAAGGGAGCCACCGCCTTGCTCTCATGGAGCGGCTCGATGTTCGAGTACCTCATGCCAGCCTTGCTGATGCCCCACTACCGCAACACGCTTTTGGAGCGCACCTGCCAGGCAACGATTGCCCGCCAGATTCACTATGGCCGTCAACGCAACGTTCCGTGGGGCATCTCTGAATCGTGTTACAACGCCCGCGATGCCCGGCATGTCTACCAATACCGGGCCTTTGGCGTACCCGGCATGGGTTTAAAACGAGGTTTAGCCAATGATCTGGTGATCGCGCCTTATGCCACACTGCTGGCCCTGCCCTTCGCACCGCAAGAGGCTTACGACAACCTGCGCCGCCTGGTCGGCCAAGAGCAAGCCCTCGGTGCCTATGGAATGTACGAAGCGATCGACTACACACGCTCCCGTGTGCCCCATGATAAAACGAGAAAGGTCATACGTGCTTTTATGACCCATCACCAAGGCATGGGGCTGATTGCCATGGCCAATCTGCTGGTCGACGGGCGGATGATCGAGCGCTTTATGGCCGATCCTGCTATGCGTGCGACCGAACTGCTGCTCCAAGAACGTATGCCGCAAGCGCTCTCCCTGTTGCATCCGTACACCCGAGAAGCGCAAGCCGCCGCCAAGCCACAGGCGGAACAACCGGAAGCCGTGATGCGCGTCTTCTCCGATCCCGACACCTTGGTTCCGGAGGTCCACTTCCTCTCCAACGGCAACTACCACGTGATGGTCACCCACACGGGCGGCGGCACCAGCCGCTGGCGCGATCTGGAGATCACCCGCTGGCGGGAAGACACAACTTGTGACAACTGGGGCTCGTTCATCTACCTGCGCGATGTCGGCTCGGCTGCCGTGTGGTCGACAGCCTTTCAGCCGACCCGTGATCCAGGCCAGAATTATGAAGCCATTTTCACACAGGGCCGCGCTGAATACCGCCGCCGCGACCATGATTTTGAAACGCACACCGAAATATGCGTCTCGCCCGAGGACGACGTGGAAATCCGCCGCGTCACCCTCAACAACCTCGCGCGCCGTCCGCGCAGTGTCGAGCTGACGAGTTTTGCCGAAGTGGTTCTGGCCCCCCAGAATGCCGACTTGGCGCACCCAGCCTTCTCCAAGCTCTTCCTGCAAACAGAGGTGCTGCCGGATCATCAGGCGATTCTCTGCACACGCCGCAAACGCACCCCTGAAGATGCCACCCCCTGGCTGTTCCACCTGTTGGTCGCGATCGATGCCGATCAAGCGCCCACGTTCGAAACCGACCGCGCCCTTTTCATCGGGCGTGGCCGCACCACCGCCAATCCCATCGCTATGGAAGTGCCGAAGAATGAGTCAGCCCCGCTCTCCAACAGCGCCGGCGCGGTTTTGGATCCTATCATTGCTGTGCGCCAACTGCTCGTTATACCCGTTGACCGCATGATCACCGCGCACCTTGTCACCGGTGTTGCCGCAACCCGTGAAGCCGCCTTGCAATTGATCGAAAAATACCAGGACTGCCACTTTGTTGAACGCGCCTTTGAAATGGCGTGGTCCCACAGCCAGATCGTCATGCGTCAACTGGCTGTCAGCGAAGCGCAGACCCAGCTTTATGGCCGACTGGCCAGCTCGATCATCTATGCCAACACCCACCTCCGCGCGCCAGCCAGCGTGATCGCGCAAAACCGCATGAGCCAGCAAAGGCTATGGCACTTTGGCATCTCGGGCGATCTGCCGATTCTGCTGCTGCGTATCCGCGACCTCAAACGCCTCGAGCGTATCCGCGAAATATTGCGCGCCCACGCCTATTGGCGCACAAAAGGAATCACCTGCGACATTGTCATCATCAACGAAGATTACTCAGGCTACCGGGCAACACTGAATGACCGCATCATCGATGCGATCAACTCCGGCCCTGCCGCTGGATTGCTGGACAAGCCCGGCGGTGTGTTTGTGCGCCGCATCGAGACTTTGTCGGAAGAGGAGCTGACCCTCCTCGCGACCGTGGCACGGGTGGTGCTCTCCGACACCGCCGAAACCTTGCACGAGCAGGTTGGCCGCATGGTCTCGACCCGACGCCTCCCCGGCCGCTTCCACCCGCTGCAGTCGGATCTGAAGCCCGTGGGGCCAGCCCCGTTGCGCATCCCTGAAAGAATCTTTGTCAACGGCCCAGGCGGTTTCACCCCCGATGGACGCGAATACGTGATCCGCCTGGAACCGGGCGAGACCACTCCCGCACCGTGGTGCAATGTGATTGCCAGCCCGCATATCGGCACCGTGGTAAGTGAAAGCGGCAGTATGTACACCTGGGTCGAAAACGCGCACGAATTTCGACTGACGCCATGGCATAACGACCCGGTGAGCGACACGAGCGGCGAAGCCTTCTACCTGCGTGACGAAGCCACCGGCCGCTTCTGGTCGCCGACCGTCCTGCCTGCACCCGGTGTGTCGGGCACCATCTGCCGACACGGATTCGGCTACACAGTCTTTGAATATAAGGAAGCCGGCATCGCCGCCGAAACATGGGTGTATGTGGCCATGGACGCGCCCGTGAAGTTTGTGGTGATTAAATTACGCAATCAATCCGACCACCAGCGTAATCTTTCGCTCACCGCTTTTTATGAGCTGGTGCTGGGCGAATGGCGTCACAGCAATGCCATGCACATTGTCACCGAGGTCGATCCCCGCAGCGGCGCGCTCTTTGCCAGCAACCCCTACAGCCGCGAGTTCGCCAATCAGGTGGTGTTCGCCGATTGCAGCGTTGCCGAAAAGTCGTATACAGGGAGCCGCAACGAGTTCCTGGGCCGAAACGGCTCGCTCGCCAACCCCGCAGCCTTGCACCGTGAGCGCCTCTCCAACGTGACCGGCGCTGGATTTGACCCCGCCATTGGATTGCAGGCGTTCGTCACTTTGGATGCTGGCCAGTCGCAAGAGGTGGTCTTCACCCTCGGCGCTGCCGCTTCGGCCACCGAGGCGCAGGCCTGCCTGGCACGCTACAGCGGACCCAACGGAGCCCGCGACGCGTTGAACGCCGTATGGGATCATTGGAACCACACGCTCAGCCGCGTCCATGTGGAAACCCCTGACTTGGCAACCAACGTGTTGCTCAACGGATGGCTGCCCTATCAGGTGCTCTCATGCCGCTACTGGGGGCGCAGCGGCTACTACCAATCAGGTGGTGCCTACGGGTTCCGTGACCAGATCCAGGATACCATGGCGCTGATCCATGCCGCGCCGTATGCGACGCGCGAACATCTGCTGCTCAGCGCATCCCGCCAATTTATCGAGGGCGATGTGCAGCACTGGTGGCACCCCCCGCAAGGCGCGGGTGTGCGTACCCACTTCTCCGATGACTACCTGTGGCTTCCCCAGGCAACCATACGCTATGTCCAGGCCACAGGCGACACGGGCGTGCTCGACGAATCAACACCGTTTCTCCGCGGACGCCCCGTCAATCTCGATGAGGAGGCTTACTATGAGACCCCTGTTCACGCCAACGAAAACGGCACCCTCTATGAGCACTGTGTGCGAGCGTTGCGCAATGGACTGCACTTCGGCACCCACGGACTGCCACTGATCGGCTGTGGCGACTGGAACGACGGCATGAACCTCATCGGGCGCGACGGCAAGGGCGAAAGTGTCTGGCTGGGCTGGTTCCTGTACGACAGCCTGACCCGTTTCTCCGCACTCGCCACCAGCCGTGGAGATAACGATTTCGCCGCGTTTTGTCTGGAGCAGGCGCAAGCCCTGCTCCAGCGGATCGAAGCCACCGGCTGGGATGGCGCCTGGTATCGCCGCGCCTACTTTGATGACGGCACCCCGCTCGGCTCTGCCACCAACGAAGAGTGCCGCATCGATTCGCTCAGCCAAAGCTGGGCGGTCATCAGCGGTGCCGCACAACCAGAACGGGCGCGTCAGGCTATGGCAGAGGTATCCGCCCAGCTCGTTGACCGCGACGCGGGCATAATCCGGCTGTTCACGCCGCCCTTTGACAGTAGCGACATTGAACCAGGCTACATCAAGGGCTATCCGCCGGGAATGCGTGAAAACGGCGGCCAGTATACGCACGGCGCGATCTGGTCGGTGATGGCGCTGGCCTTGCTCGGCGAACACAATCAGGCATGGGAGTGCTTCCGCATGCTCAACCCGATTCTCCACAGCGATACCCCCGAAAAGGCCGCGCGCTACTGCATTGAACCGTATGTAATGGCCGCGGATGTCTACGGTGTTGAACCCCACCGCGGCCGCGGCGGGTGGTCCTGGTACACAGGCGCCGCTAGTTGGATGTACCGCTTGGGCCTTGAAACACTCTTGGGGTTGGAATGGCACAACGATCATTTGCGGATTAACCCCCGGCTGCCGGAACAAGGGTGGGATCTCTACCGCATCCGCTATCACTATCGCGAGACCACGTATCACATCACAATTCGCAAGAGCGATACGCCTTTACCGCAGGCCCAGATGCGAGTGGACGGCATAGAGCAACCCAATGCCCGCATCCCGCTGCAGAACGACAGAGGGGAGCATCAGGTCGAAGTGTTGATCGGGGTTAGTGGTTAGGGGTTGAATGTTGATGATTTCTTCGACTCCCTCCATAGTGAAGCCGCTTCAGACTGCATGGGGGGGGTTAATGATCGGCTTCCGTCAGGCCGAGTTTCGCCATTTTGTAACGGAGGATGCGGCGGGTGGTGCCGAGGTGTTGCGCGGCATGCGTCAGCACGCCGCCAACCTTGTGCAGGGCATCGGCGATGAGTTGGCGCTCGTAGGCACTGACCGCCTCTTCGAGAGTCAGGCCTTCTGCGGCTGCGAGCGGCGGAATGGCGGCGGAACCGGTAGGTTCGTCCGTAGCCGCCGCACGGCACACCGGCTCGGCATGAAACTCTTCAGGTAGCCGTGCAGCGGAAATTGACGGCTCGCGGCCGTGGAGCACCAGCACGCGTTCGACAACGTTGCGCAGTTCTCGGACATTCCCTGGCCACGCGTAGGCGCACAGCCGGCGCAGGGCATCCGCCTCGAACCCGCGGGTCGCGGCATGCAGGACGGGTCCAAGCCGACGCAGAAAATGCGTGAGCAGCAACGGGATGTCGTCGCGCCGTTCACGGAGCGGCGGCAGAAGAATCCGCACCACGTTGAGGCGGTAGAAAAGATCCTCGCGGAAGAGTCCCTCGGTGGCATCCTTGCGCAAGTCGCGTGCCGTGGCCGCGATGATGCGGGCGTTGGTGTGGAGCAGCCGGGTTCCGCCGACACGCATGAATTCGCGCTCCTGCAGCACGCGCAACAGCTTCACCTGCATGGAAGTCGTCATCTCCCCGATCTCGTCAAAAAACAGAGTCCCCGACCCTGCCAGCTCGAACCGTCCGGGTTTTTGGCGGTCTGCATTGGTGAACGCCCCCTTCTCGTATCCGAACAGCTCGCTCTCCAGCAAATTCTCGGGGAGGGCGGCGCAATGGACGGCGACGAACGGCTCGTCGTGGCGGGGGCTCTGCGCGTGCAGCAGGCGGGCGGCGAGTTCCTTGCCCGTTCCGCTCTCGCCCTGAATCAGCACGGTGGCGTCGGTCGCCGCCGCCTGCCGAAGTTGGTCGATTGCGGCGACAAAGGCTGGGCTGCATCCGACGATCTCCCGCGTCGGGAAAGCGTCCGACATCTCGGTCTCCAAGACGGCGACCTGTCGGTGAAGCCGCTTGGTTTCGAGCGCCCGCCGCACCACATGGCGGAGATTTTCCACATCGAACGGTTTGCCGACAAAATCAACAGCCCCCT
>Ga0268276_1003243_pt1 | contig 12863 bp, 10 predicted proteins | sample saktaG_4_FD_190145 | JGI IMG/M metagenome (GOLD analysis project Ga0268276, IMG submission 190145) | Saline water microbial communities from Sakinaw Lake, British Columbia, Canada - sak_2010_1_5_45m | ecosystem: Environmental > Aquatic > Non-marine Saline and Alkaline > Saline ...
AACCGATTTATCCACCGGTAATGTGACAGGGGAGAATTTTTTGACACATTAAAGATATCAGTAGAATATATTGGCGTGCATTATACTACAGCGAGCAAAGTGATTAAAAGAATCGAGAGGGAAGAGGGAAAGTGATATTTCAAGATCTGACCCCATAATCTTGTGACCTGAGAAATTTCTTAAGCTGATGGTTGAGGCTTTAGGTATTACTATAGCTAGCCGTCCTAAAGAAAGAATTTTTAAAAGAGAAAGCTAAACCATAGAAAAAATAGGATGTATTCTTATTAAATTAAAATAAATATAAATGTATGAAGTGTGAAAAAGATCCGTTCCATGCCACGGTCACTTATCACATTCGTTAAGGAGGAAATTATGAGTAAGACCAGAAATATTTTATGGCGGTCCTTGGTTATTATTGGGGCCTTATGTATTCTGACCCTCCCTTTCACGGTTATAGGTCAGGAGGGGAGTCCCGTCGAGGATTTGAGTGAACTGAAAGCAACCGTGAACATCCAGGTCTCATGGAGTGAACATGATGAGCAAAACGGCAACCTGGAAGAAAGCGGTTCGATGTCGACATCAGTCACTGGTATCTTGATCTTGGATAAACAGCAGAAAGGTATGTTCCTATTCTTTCCCGGAAGTAAAGGTATGCGTGCAGAAGTGAAATATCAAAATTCAACAACGGATAAAGAAACCGGAGAACTATACCTAAAGGAAGAAGGTTTGGGGAGCGTACAGGTCTTATCGCCTCGATCCATAACGGATCCTCAAACACAGGGACATTTTGAATTTATGGCTTGTACTGGGCCGGCAGGCCGGGCACTTGCCCTCCAGCTTGTTGGTCAGGTGGATATCGACAGCCTTAAGGAAGCAATGACCAGTCAGGAAAATATGGACCATTACACTTTTTCCGTAGCAACACCTATACAAACCGTTGTTACGGATAAGGATGGCAATTCTAAAGATGGTCTCAGAGGAATTCATTTTACACTTGTTGCCGAAGCGCTTAAAGGCGGAGCAATCAGCAATTCCTTATCGTGGACAGCGGAAAAGATAAAATATTCTATCGGTCATCAGAACTTTATGGGGACGGTATATGACCCGCCCAAGTCAGGCGATGTTAACTATACTGTTAGCTGGACATTTGGTGAGATAGCGGAGTCTCCAATTACAGCGACCGCTGATGAAGATGAAGACAAGGAGAAGGACTGCGAGAAGCTTCAGAAAAGGATTGATTTCATCAAAATCATCCGGAAGACCTATGCCGACCAGTCGCTCCGGGACGACATCAAGAAGGCAGGCGGAACACACGAGGATTATCAGGCGGAAGTGGAAAAACGGGTGATGGAAGAAACTCATAGCGGAGACGGAGCTCCTGGAAAAGCCGAGACTTTGTTGGAGACTGTTCCCTCTTACAATGACCCGGAGTGCACAGATATAAATAAAATAGAGATAAAAGGGACGGTTGAAGGGACTAATAAAACACTGATTTCATATGATGCAAAGGGGAATCAGGTCGATGATACAGAGGATTTCTGGAAACTTCAGCAGGAGTGGGAAGACTTTTACGGGGAAGAGGCAGGTCAGTGCCTGTTCAAGGCAGCGGTTCGGCACGAAGAGTGTCACGTAAAGCAATTTGTGAAGCAGGGCAAGATAAAATCCATCGATGACCGTGCGGAGCGTGAGCTGGAAGCCTTCCGGATCGAGCAGGATAACTTGGAGCAGGATTTAGTGGATATGGACTGCTAAAGCTTTGCGCATTATGTGTGGTTTTTTAGGTCAGGTCTTGAAATATAATAAAGCATATGTTCTATTTTCCACATGACCAGACCATTATAGGACACAAACATCATTTAGTAACGGGAATCTTCTGGCAATTACTGTTTCCAAACAAAAAACTTTTTAAAAAAAGAAGGATTTTTATATCAGAAGTAGTATATATTTTTATTAATATAATTTATAATATAATAAAAAAATATGAATACAAATTCTTCTTTTCAAAGGAAGACTTCATGGAAGGAAAATAGTAATAAAAATACTAAATCAATCGACTTTAAATAAGTTAATAGAGAATGTTACTAACAAAAACAATATTTTTGGGGCAGTCTTTTATGTCGAATCTAAAGATAATTCCATTACTTTAATTAGTTCATCAGGAAACATAAAGAAGGATGATCAGTATTATATTGCAAGCATAAACAAGTTATTTATTTCTGCAATAATCTTGAAATTAAAATCAGATAAAAAATTGCACTTAGAAGATAGTATTGCAAAATATCTTTCAAAAGAAACAATATCAGGATTACACATATATAAAGGGATTGACTATTCGCATAGCATTACAATCACCCATCTTATGTCTCATACATCCGGTTTACCTTGTTATCTTATTGATAAAAATTCTAATGGCAAAAAAATAATAACCGAACTTATAAACGGTAATGACCAATCTTGGCCAATCGATAAAGCAATAACCGAAGTGAAAAGTATGAAACCAAGCTTCCCTCCAGGGAAAAAAAGTAAGGCACGATACATAGACACAAATCATCAGCTTTTGAGCAAAATTATTGAAAATATTACTGGGGAACCTATCAATATTGCATTGAAAAGAATAATTTTTGATGAATTGAATCTAACAAAAACGTACGTGTGTGAGGATCCGAATAATATGAAATTTGTTCCAATATACTATAAGTCGGAACCACGATACCTTCCGATTTTTTTAACTTCAACGAGAAATGATATTATTTCTACAGCAAAGGACCAGATGACATTTTTGAAAGCTTTTTTTAATGGCTATTTTTTTTCTATGGAAACTCTAAAAGAGCTAGAAAGATGGAAAAATATTTTCTTTCCTTTCAAATACGGAATTGGTATACAAAAATTTTATATGCCTCGATTTCTTTCTCCATTCAAGGCTACACCGGATATGATAGGTCATTGTGGGTCTACCGGTTCAGTAGCTTTTTATGTCCCCGATAAAGATATCTATATAACCGGAACTGTAAATCAACAAGCTAGACCTAATGTTGCATTTCAGCTTATGATAAAAATTGTTAATCTATTAAGATAAAAGAAAATAGTGTTAAAAGGAGAAATGGAAAGTATACTTCATATAACAGAGTCTACCCGGTTTCGCTCCCATTGGTCGCAAAATAAAATTACTCCATTAGGTGGTAACTTTGCCTAGCTGCCCACTGGCATAGGGAAAAACAGGGGGACGGTTCCTTGTTTGACGATCCTCCTATTACCGGTAGTAAGATAAACTTTTACCAGGATGATTTTTATACCCGGGGAAACAAGAAGAACAAGTAAGAGTAAAATAAAGAAAAATATAAGGGTATACACCAGAAAAAATATTTGTAGATGATGATTATTGAAAATTTATTGATATTCTTGATAGATCCATGTGCGCTCACAAATACAAACTGGGATTTTTAAATATTTAAAAAAACTCGATAGCAGTTCATTAAGGCAATTATCCGGATTGACCGGATTTTCGCAAAATAAAATCTTAAGGACATGAAACAAAGAACCGTCCCCTTGTTTTTTTCTAGAAAAGCGAAAAAACCGGCATAACACTCAAAAAATAATTAAAATTTTAGGAAAAAAATTTGAAGTTATTTTTATCGTGTAATGCTAAAGAGAAGACGGAGGCTTAAAAGATATATAAGAAGGGAAATCACCCCCTCTTATATATCTTTATTCTAATATAGAATGTGTAGCGGTTAGCGACTGGTTGATTAGTCTTATCCCCGTAAAAACAAGATAAAAAGTAAGAGAGAGAAGAAGAGCGGGACCTTTTTATCTTCTTTTTCGGTGGCTGATATTTCCGGATTCTTTGTGGTTAGGCGATAAGTAAAAACATCCATAAATAAAAAGTTAAAAGAAAAGAAACATTTTTATTTATATAGTTTTTGCCTATCACCGGGGGAAGATACGTCATGTATTCCGGGCCATTGCTAAAATATATTTAAGCTCTTAAAATAATCCCTTTAAATCTCTTTAATTTGAATAATATAAAATCTTTATTTAAATAATTTACAATTGATAATCGCCGGCAGCCTCCGGTTGATATAAAATTTCTTCGACCTTCAACTTCGTTACTCCTGCTGGCACCTTCCATTCAATAATATCTCCAACTTTATAACCAAGTAATGCAGTGCCAATTGGTGCTAAAATAGATATTTTACCTTGGTCGGCGTTAGAGTCATCAGGAAAAACCAGCCAATAAATCATTTCTTTCTGTGTATTTATGTCCCTTAGGCGAACCTTGGAATTCATCGTAATAACATTATGGGGAATATCTTGAGAATTAACCATTTCTCCCTTATTTAATTCATCTTCTAATTCTCTTAAATACTTTTTATCTTCATTGTCGGCCTCTTTCGCTGTGATAATTAATTTTCTTAACCTTTCCATATCATTATTAGTAATATAAATTAGTTTTTTTAACATGAAACTATTCTCCTTTATACTTTTATAAAAACCTATAATTTAATTATAAATCAAATTTTTTTTAATATTATCTTTAGGGATGTAATATTCATAGTTATTTAAAGAGTTATGTTTACCTAAGAGGAATTTCGTAGTTGAAGCTTTAAAACACGAAGTTTAAATAATCACCCTCCTTTACGGCATCAATAAATTCTTTATTATACTATTAGATTTCCAATCATTTGGTGCAATACAGTCATAAAAAAAGGTGGGAGTGTGTAAAAATATTTATAAAGACTGTATGAAAAAATAACAAAAGAGCTATAGCTATAAATTTATCAACGAATATGTTGGTTATAAAAAGAGGAACGCTATAAATATAATATTCCCCGAAAAGAGGCAAAGAAAAGAAACGCACTAACAAACTCTTCCCTGCTTATCAAATATATCACGGATTTAAGAAAATATCAAAGGGGGATACCCCACTAAAGTTTACACTAACTTACAAACACGATAAGTGATAAAAATAATAATAAGATGTATTTTCTTTTCTTACTTTTTATTTTTTCACTTATCGCCAGGGAAAGATCATCTTTTTTCTTCTCTTTGGATTTTCTTATTCCCGGCGTTTGTTGAAGCCAGTGCTGCAAAAAATTCTCGTGCTTAATTGCTCGCCTGCATTTTTTTGCGGTGCCTGAGTCTTCTATAAACGCCCCGGTGTCGCGCATATAAACTCTTAGGATAGTTTTAGTTTTTTTTATCTGCTCTGCTCGGAGTGTACTCATGCAGACAGATAAAAAATATTAAAACGTAGAAGAACAATGAACAGTAACAGGGAGGGAAGGGGTGGGAAGGTATTCGATTATTAGAAACAGAGATTTACCCCTACGATAAAAAGTATCTAATCTAGCCCGCCTTTATATTTTTAACCAGGCTAAAAAAGCTCCTGGCGGGCGGTCTCTTGATATGATTATTTACAGTGGCAGTTTTGGGGGAACGTGGGGAGGGTAGTGGAAGAGCCAGACAATAATCAACTCTTTGGCTTTTGATGAGGAGCTTTTTAATTTTTTAAAATTATTTTAAAAAAAAGAAGGATTTTTAAATAGACTTGTAGAATAAGAAAAATAAGAGAATAAAAAAATTAGGATGCGTCTATTTAAATTAAGGAGGTGATTAATGATAGAAATGCATTAATTAATAATTTCACTAAGGTGTAATTATTTTAATGACAGAATTTACTAAGAGAAAAAAATAATAAGGAGGTTTTACAATGTTGAATAAATGTTTTAAGCAAATTACAATTTTTATTTTGGTAATGATGATAGGGTTCTCTTTATTTTCTATGATGGGAGCTAGTGCCAGTGTCACGGTGAATATACCTTTGAGCACTTATTTTGCCCGTGTTCAGGTAAACCCCTTGTACCAGCTGATTAATATGGCCTCGGTTTCCTTTGGAGAGGAGAACATTAAAGGAACGGAGTTTGAAGGTTTACCAGTTATTTCACGTGCGTCTGTAACTAAAGGTGGATTTAAAGGAGCAGACGATTTTGTTGATCTTCCGGCTGGAGATATAACTGAAGATACGAAAAAGTTCTATCAGTATGATAATACCATTCAAGCTCTGAAACTTAATGGTAAACAAATCATCGAATGGCTTGAGGCATCAGCCGGGAATTTCAATCAGATAGATCCAAACAGCACTGATGATCAACTTCTTATCAATTACGGATTTGACAGCCATCATCTTGATCATTTTTGGGGCATTACATACCTGTATGATGTAACTCAACCATTAGGTGAAAGGGTACTAATGGCTGAATATGAAGGTGTACCACTTTCAGAAGATATGGATTTTATTGTAATGGTGGACAACTATCGTGCTGGAGGCGGAGGAGGCTTGCCTCATGCTGTTCCGGAAAATATAGTTATGGAATGGGACTACGACTACAGAACTCTTGTAGTCGATTATCTTAAGTCACTGGACGGGATTATGCCCGAGTTAGTTTTCAACTGGTCTATCAAACCAATCGAAACTAAAGGTCGAATAATTGTTCGAACCGGTTCAGAGTGGGGGGTGCCCGTATCAGAATACATGGAAATCGCTGCCGAAAAGAACATTGAACCTGTTGGGCACTTGGAATATGTAGGAACAGATGATGTTTGGGGACTATTTGCAATTAACCTAAAGGATTTGAGAACCCCTTAAGAATGAGTTTTAAACAGAACGATTTGCTTAATTGCTAAATATCATTGCATCGATAACACTCGTTCCTGATTTGGAACGAGTGTTATCATAAAAGTAATAAAAGGAGGGAAATTGAAATGAGGAAGCTAAGGCATATCAGATTAATGGTAATCATTTCGATGTTCATCTTGGTTCTCACACTGTCTGCAATTGCTCAAGAATTCGAACCTTATGAACCAAGACAAATTGTCTTAACTTGGCAGAATAGTCCTCAGACTACAATGACTATTACCTGGAGAACTGACCAGAAAGGAGAAAAATCGATTGCTTATTTTTCTTCTGATATAAATATGGAAATTCATGACTATAAGCATCAGGAAGCGGAAACATTTACTTTTGAAGAGACAGCTGCTTGGATACATTCGGTAGAATTGACTTGCCTCAATCCAGGTGAGACTTACTGGGTGGTAGTGCAGACTAACGAGCACGGAAGTGAGAAATTCAGCTTTAGAACAGCTCCTGCTGAATCTGAAGACTTGGTTTTCGTGGTTGGAGCGGATGCTCAACATGTGCGTACACAGATGGACACAATAAGAGAGGTATTTAGGAAAGCTGCTCAAGAGGATCCGGATTTTTTTATCTATTCCGGGGATTTTATTAATGCTGAACTTAGTGATTTTGAGTGGGATCTGTTCTTTGACGTCTGGCATGAATTAATGATTACAGATGAAGGAAGAAGAATACCACTTATTCCGGCTATAGGTAACCACGAAGTGGTTGCTGGCTATGGTGGCAATAAAGAACTTGCTGTTTTTTACTACAATCGCTTTAAGTTACCGGAACCCAAAAAGTATCATGTGCTTCAATATGGACCAGATTTGACTATCATATCTTTAGATTCGAATCACACATCCCCAATAGATGGAGAACAGCTTTCTTGGCTTGAAAGTACGCTAGAAAAACACCAAGATAGCAAATGGATTGTTGTTCATTACCATGATGGAGCATGGTGGGGGAAAGATCGTATGTATGTTAAGTTGAGATCCAAATGGATACCATTATTTGAAGAATATGGAGTTGATTTAGTACATAACGGACATACTCATACATATATAAAGACTGTTCCTATTTTTGGACTGAAAACTTTTGCCGCAGAGATTGATAACATAATTGAAGAGGGTTTGGCAAGAGCCAAGGAAGACTTTGATCCTGGAAAAAACTATGCTCCACCTCTTCAGCCAAATCTATTACAGTTGTCTCGGGGCAATTGGGAAGCAGCTGGATTTGCCTCATTAACAGAAGGCCTCAAAGAAATGACCTATATGTTGTCATTGTATGTTATTCAAACAGGCGAAGCTACTAAAGAACAAGTATTTGATCAGGTTAGCGGCACACAATTACTCGAGGCTTTTTGGGCGCCAATTCTTACAGGAGAAAGCTATGAAGACCTGGTTGATGAAGAAAATGGTGTTGTTTATTTGGGTGCTGGAGGATTGGGAGCAGTACTTGGATCGGGCAGCAGAGACCCCCAAGATTTCTGGTGGCTGGAAGAGGCGGGATCAGCACATCACTATTGGCGTGTGACTCTTAATTCATCGAAAAACGAGTTAAGAGTGATGCCAGTTTTTTATGATCCGGAAACGGATAAATGGGAAGAAGGAAATGAGCTTGTGAAAAAAAATAATGGTGTTTAAAAGACTATATTGCGATTAAAAAAATTGCTGAGAAGAGGAAAAGTGATATTACAAGACCTCATAATGCTCGAAATTCTAAAATAAAAAGATGGGGAAATCCCTCTATTAATTAAAACTATTTTTAGAGAAAAAGGGGTCCTTCTTGTATCGGGAAGGATCCCTTTTTTAGTTGTATAAAATAAGGAGCAATTATAAGGAAATCAAAGGGATAGGAAGCTTTATAGATAATAAAGCGTAATAATGTTCTTATATTGACTAATATATTGAAATATGATAATATGTTCATATACAACACTTAGGTTTGCTTGATTTAAACCCCGTCCTCGACCTGATCGGGGATTCAAAAAAAGGAGGTGTGAAAAATGGCAACAGTAATAACCGTTCCTCGTGATTCATCCTTACAGTTTAGACTGGTAATAGGCACTAATCCGGAAACCGGAGCACCTATCATCAACAGCAAGACCTTTGCTAAGATTAAAGCAGCTGTTTTAGACCAAGATGTCTATGACACAGCTACCGCTTTAGCAGGTTTGCAAAAGTACACTGTAAATGAAACCAGACTTGAAAAAGAATCTCAACTTACTGAATAATCGCTAATAATTGTAAACCATAAACAAAAAAGGAGGTGAAAAAATAATGGCAACCGAATTAGGAGAGGGAATAAAACAGGGGGACGGTTCTTTGTTTTACAATCCACTATTATCGTTAGCACAATAAACTTTTACCAGGATGATTTTTATACCCTGGGAAACAAGAAGAACAAGTAAGAGTAAAATAAAGAAAAATATAAGGGTATACACCAGAAAAAATATTTGTAGATGATGATTATTGAAAATTTATTGATATTCTTGATAGATCCATGTGCGTTCACAAATACAAACTGGTATTTTTAAATATTTAAAAAAACTCGATAGCAGTTCATTAAGGCAATTATCCGGATTGACCGGATTTTCGCAAAATAAAATCTTAAGGACATGAAACAGAGAACCGTTGTTAATGCTCAGTAATTAGGTAACTTATTTGGTATAATTATACCACCAAAGGAGGTACTTAATGATGAAAATTATTCAACAGATCTTTATAAAAAGATGGAAGCCTATCCTGGAAGAATACGAAAAGATCCAGAATAAGGTTATCCCCCGTTCCTTTCGTTTTGTTAAAGACTTATGTCTTGCTCATCATATCAGTAATAAAGAGCTCAGACGTTATTATCGTAAATGGCAGGAAGGGAAAAAACAGGATGTTTCTTTACTCCCTGCCCAAAGAGGGGCTCGTCCGGGATCCCGGAGAACCCCTAAAGCCATCGAGCGCAATATCATGAAAGCCTATAGAAGGTTCGGCTCCAATCGTTATGAACTGGTCTTATTGTTCAAACCCTATTATTTAGATAAAACACCTTCTCCGGCGACCATGGATCGGATTAAAAAACGCTATCCCTTGAATCCGGCCCAGAAGGAGATCATTAAACGTTACGAAAAGGTTACCCCAGGAGAACTAGCCCATATTGACCTGACCAAGGTGCCTAAAGACCTTCGTACCGTCTTTAAGGTAAAAGACCTTTATGTCGCTGGTCTAGAGGATGATTGTACCCGACTGACCTATTCCGAAATATTAAAGGATAAAAAAGCCTCTACCCTTACTTACTTTATGGCCAGAGCTCTATCCTGGTTTAAACAGATCTATAACTTTGAGTTTGAGAAAGTATTATCGGACAATGGTCCTGAATTTAAAGGCTCCATGGATAGAGAACACCCTTTTGAAATGATGTGTGACCAGTTAGGAATAAAACATATCTATACCAGGCCCTATCGACCTCAGACCAATGGCAAGGTGGAGGCCTTCTGGAAGATTATCAAAAATGAGTTCTTCTATCCCAATTCATTTGACTCGGTAAAAGATCTTATCTATAATCTAGGCAACTTCTTATTTGAATATAACCACTTAAGGAGACACAGGGGACTTGCGTATATCACCCCCTATGAAAAGTTAGAAAAAGTTACCGAATTATTGAGCTAGTACAACCGTCCCCTTGTTTTTTCCTCTACGAAAATTCATGTTGAAAGCATTGTTAATTATTATTTAAAATGTTGCAAGGGAAAATAAGAATTGAGTGGTGCTACTTTCAGAAGACATTAGGGAAATTACTCCCTAGGAGGTTTAATATGACTGAAATTCTCATCAGAGAAGCAAAGGCATCCGACCTGCTAACAATTAGGAATTTAATACTTGAACTCATCGAAACCATGGGCGATACTGTAGGTATCGACATTAAGCTTATTACTGAGAATTTTCAGAATATTTTAAGTGAGGCTAACTCTCATATTATGGTTGCAGAAACAAACGGAGTCGTAGTCGGGTTTGTCAGCCTTACGACTCGTAAGACAATTTTACATCATGGTCTCTCTGGGTTAATTGACGAGTTTATCGTCGCTAAGAGTTATCGTGGTAAAGGTGTTGGTAGACAATTGATGTCAAGCACTATTGAAAAGAGCCGTCAACTCGGTTGCTGTGAAGTTGAGGTTAGCACTGAGAAGACAAATACTAAAGCGAGAGAATTCTACAGACAATGTGGATTTACGGAGCGTGGTGTGTTATTCGAAATTGATTTGTGATGATAAGAATGAAAAATATGGATAACTTCGCCTAACAGAGCATCTCTAGTTACGCGCCTTTAGTGCTTCGTTTAAATTCAGCATGATAACTGAATTTTAATTTTCGCAATATTATGCGAAAGCTTCTCTATTTTTTAAGGAGTGATCCTAATGCAAAAGTTAAGAAAAAGCTCATTTAATGAAGCTAGTCAATTTATTAAAAACCATGCAAGACCATTAGAAAAACTGATTTATAGAGATTACTTTCATAAACCCTGCTGTGAAGAAATATTGAATGAATTAAAAAAGTACCAGAACGATAATGGTGGCTTTGGAAATGGATTGGACTTGGACTTTAAACTTCCATTTTCTTCATCAATGGCTACATCTATTGCTTTTCAACACTTGGCAAGATTAGACGATGCTGAAAAAGCTATTAGCATGATTAAATCGGGGATAGAATATTTTGAAGAGACCTTTGCCCCAGAACGAAATGGCTGGTTTGCTGTTCCAAAAGAGGTTAATGACTTTCCACATGCTCCTTGGTGGCATTATAATGAAAAAGAGGGTATGACTATTATAGATAAATACTGGGGCAATCCTTCAGCTGAAATAATTGGATATCTTTATAAATATAAAAATTTAGTATCAAAACTTAATGTCGACCAGCTATTAAATTACGCAATAGATTATTTGAATGATAAAAAAAATTTTAGCTCAGAACATGAAATATATTGTTTTATAAGACTTTTCAAGCTACTCCCAAATAGATTATCAAGTAAAATGGAAAATAAATTAGTAAGCGCAGTTCAAAGACTTGTTTGTAGCAACAGAAAAGAATGGGAAAAATATGTACCTAAACCTCTAAATTTTGTTAGCGATCCGGAATCTTACAAATTTGGTATTAACCATAAATTAATAAAAGGCAATTTAGATTACTTGGTAAATATTATACAAAAAAATGGTATAATATTTCCTAATTGGGAATGGAATGATTATGAAATTGAATGGAAAAAAGCTCGGGAGGAGTGGATAGGAGTACTTACATTGCAAGCCTTAATAATTTTAGATAAATTCAGTAGAATAGAAAAGTAGTCAGGAAATTTGCATAACACTGAGTAAAAGACTGGACTTCACTCAATTCATATTTTACTTACGTAGAACTTTCTTTTGTAACGACCCTGTTATATAAAAAATTTCCCCACATTTTGTCAGGGCATATTTTGCAAGTTTATAAATATTTTAAGGAAGAGTACAATTTTCTAAATAAATAAGTATAGAAATAATGAGGAAAAGATAAATTTGAAAAAAATAACCTATACAAATTTATTAAACAGAACATTGGAAATATATATGAAAGGTGATTATCTGGAAGCCTATAATTTCATAACCGAGAATTATAAAGGCATAAAAGGAAATCTTGCTCAAATATACAATTTTCGGTATTCAATTGCCAATGAAGCGGGTCTTGAAGAATTGGCTCTACAGATAATGAGAGAGTCGATAGTAGAAAAAGGATTTTGGTATCAATACAAATACTTGATTGAAGATGAAGACTTAAAGTCACTTAATAAATATAAAGAGTTTGGTGAATTATTAGATATATGTAAAAAAAGGGAGTCAGAAGCCAAAAGAAACGAGAAACCCGATTTAAAGATAATTGTACCGGATAAGATGAATAAACAATTTAAGCATCCCTTGATTATTGCCTTACATGGTGACCAAGAAAATATTGAAATAACAGAAGACTATTGGAGTTCTTGTGCATACAAAAATTACCTATTAGCCCTACCACAGTCTTCTCAAATTCAATTTTCTGAAGGTTATGAGTGGAAGGATATTAAAAAAGGTTCTCGAGAATTGAGGGAACATTATAAAAATATTTTAGAAAAACATAATATCGATTCTGCCAATATTATTATTGGTGGATTTTCCGCAGGGGGGAGAGTTGCC
>Ga0268276_1003244_pt1 | contig 12862 bp, 10 predicted proteins | sample saktaG_4_FD_190145 | JGI IMG/M metagenome (GOLD analysis project Ga0268276, IMG submission 190145) | Saline water microbial communities from Sakinaw Lake, British Columbia, Canada - sak_2010_1_5_45m | ecosystem: Environmental > Aquatic > Non-marine Saline and Alkaline > Saline ...
AGGGTTTCACCCAGCCGGAGGTCATAGAGTTTCTGCCTCCCATCGGGAAACTGGAGGTAGTCTTGACCGGTCACCCTGAGCCGGTTTCACTTCCGAGGTACATCAAGGGTGTGAAAAACGTCAGCATTAAGGGCGCGCTCTACCCACCCAAGATGATGGAGCTTTACCGCTGGCTGATCGATACGGGTTTCGGCAGCAATGACACATTCATGGTAAACGAAAACGTTTCGATGCCGTTCCGTGAACTGGCGGTCAGGATAATCAGGTCCATGCCGCGTTTTGCGCCCGATTACTTCAAGGACATACTCGAAGATGCGCTGGGTAAATACGAGGGATGCGCCGGTACATTCAAGATTGTAGTCAGCGGGCAGAAGGGCGACAGCCAGGTGACCCGCACCTACGACCTGATGGCAAATAATGTGGCGCACAGCACAGCTTTGCCTGCCGTAATGGCTGCGCAGGCGTTGCTGGATGGGAAGGTGAAGGCCACCGGCGTTATGGCCCCGGAAGGGGCGCTGGACGCTGCCATGTTCTTCGAGGCATTGAGCAAGGATGCAAAGGTGCGTGAAACAGTTACGGAGTCGTCCGATCGCATAACTTTTAAATAATTTAACTCAGTTATTCGTATGGGTTACATGAAGACAATTTCAATAGAGATACAGGAGGGAACATGAATACCAAAGCTAAATCAAATAAAGGCAAACTACGCACGAAAAAAGATTATCTGGACGAGCTTGCCAGGAAGCGCCGCAATATCTATTTTAGCGGCCACCTGATCGACCGCACTGACGAGCTTCAGATGGCCTGCATAAATACCATGAGTCTCACTTATGATCTCGCCCAAGATCCTCAGCATAGCAACCTGATGCTGGCTAAAAGCCATATCACCGGAGAAACCATCAACCGGTTCACGCATATTCATCAGAGCAAGGAGGACCTGCATAAGAAGCAGGATATGACACGTCTGACCTGCCAGATAGCGGGCGGCTGCATACAGCGCTGCATGGGTATCGACGGCGCCAACGCCTGCAACGCCATTTCCTACGAGGCCGACAAGGTTAATAACGGGGCTACGGAATACCATAAGAATTTTCTCAAGTGGCTTGAACGCTTTCAGAAAGAAGACCTGGTAGGATGCTGCGCCCAGACCGATGTAAAGGGCGACAGGATGAAACGTCCCAGCCAGCAGGTCGATCCTGACCTATATCTGCACGTAGTTGAACGCAAGAGCGACGGCATCGTGGTGCGCGGCTGCAAGGTGCATAACTCGGAAGCATCGATTGCAGACGAGATTATCGTCGTCCCCACCAGGGCCTTGCTGCCCGAAGAAAAGGACTATGCCGTGGCATTTGCCATCCCCGCCGACTGGGAGGGTGTAAAGCAGGTGGTTACCATACATAATCTCAGGGAACGCAAGGTCTATAAGAAAGGCTTTATGCAGGGAGCTACCGACTCCTACACCATCTTTGACAATGTCTTTATCCCCTGGGAGCGGGTATTTGTATGTGGGGAGACGATTCATGGCGCGGTCGGGGCCTTACTCTTCGCTCTTTTTCATCGCCACAGCTATTCGGGCTGTAAGCCGGCCATAGGCGATATGATGCTGGGAACGGTTGCCCTGGCCGCTGAATATAACGGAATAGCCAAAGCCGGCCATGTCAGGGACAAACTGGCCGAGATCATCATGACCGGTGAACTGGGATATGCGGCCGGCTATACAGCTTCTGACCTGGGCAAGCCTGAAGTATATATGCCGGGTTTTGGATTTATACCATACGGGCCGGGCAGCTATATACCCAATTCAATTTACTGCAACGTAGGACGCTGCCTGACCGGTGAAGCCGTATACCGCGAGGCGGAGATCCTTTGCGATATCGGTGGCGGCATCCCGGCCACATTCCCGCATGAGGAAGATTTGCTCAACCCGGAGACGGCCGATTTGCTCAAGAAATACACCATGCGCAATCCCAGCATCAAGGTGGAGGACGCCATCAAGTTCTGGATGCATGTCGGCGACCTGCTCTGTTCCGCCTCGGGCGGAGTCATGCTGGTTGGCAACTATCATGGCGGCGGCTCGCCGGTGATGGAGAGCATCGCCATTACGACCCAGTATGACATCGAAGCATGCAAGAAAATGGTGAAACGGATAGCCGGAATAGAAGGCTGAGTCTGAAAAAAATTAAAACAGGAGGTAGAGGTATGACATCGAAAAAACAAAAAGAAATAAAGATAGACCCGCTGCTGATGGTGGTGCTGTCAAAAAGGCTGGAGGCCATCAGCCGCGAGATGGCCAACACCCTGACGCGCACGGGGCGTTCCGGCAATATCAACACGGCCAAGGATTTCTCCTGCGGCATAACCGATGCGCAGGCGCGCATGGTCTGCGTGGATGAAGGCCTGCCAGTCCACATTGTTGGGGCCGGCCTGGCCGCTAAATCACTAACCGACCTGTTTGATGACATCAAGCCCGGCGATTGCTTCCTGAACAACTCGCCATACTACGGGAACAGCCACCATGCCGATTACACGTTCCTGGCGCCGGTCTTCTACAAGGGCAAACATGTCTTCACCACCATTACCAGGGCACATCAGGGCGATATCGGCAATCACGACCCCTCGACCTACATGCCCTTTGCGACAGACGTGTATACCGAGGGGGGGCTGGACTTCCCCTGCGTACGCATACAACGTGACTACAAGGATCTGGCGGACATCATCAGGATGGCCAGGGTCAGGATCCGCGCCCCTGAACAATGGTACGGCGATTACCTGGCCGCGCTGGGGTCGGTGCGAACGGGTGAAAAAAGGATCATAGAGATGTGCGATAAATACGGCCTGGATACGGTGGTGGCCTTTACCGAGCGCTGGCAGGAGTACGGGCGTACAAGGATGATCGACGCCATCAGGCAGCTTCCCGCCGGCACGTGGGAAAACGATACCCGCCACGACCCGCTGCCGATTGTTGCGCAGGATGGGATACCCATCCGTGTCAAAATGACGATAGATCCGTCCGAGGCATATATAACATTGGACTTCACAGGTAATATAGACAGCCTGCCCTGCGGTATGAACATGAGCGAATCAACGGTTATGGCGTGCGGTGTAGCCGGTGTGTTAAATAATCTCGATCCCACTCTTCCGCATAACTGGGGCGCTTTCAGCAGAGTAATCCTCAAAATGCGCGAGGCAGTGTGGTGGGTAAGGCCAAACATCCTATTTCCTCTTCGATGGCAACGACCAACGTTGCCGACCGCGTGATCAATGTGGTACAGGCCTGCTTCGGAAAGGTGAGGAAGGACCTGGGCCTGGCGGACGGCGCATTCATGCCCGCCGCGGCCGGCAGCGTCTTCGGCATCGACTGGCGCAAGAACAATGCCATCTATGTCAGGCAGCTCATGATGGGAGGTGCAGGCGGGCCGGGCCATTACGGATACGATGGCTGGTTAGGCTACGGCATACCGGTCACGGCCGGCGTGGTCCACATGGACAGCATCGAGGTCGACGAGCAGGCCATGCCACTGCTCATAACCAAGCACGAGATCATTCCCGATTCCGGCGGGGCGGGCCAGTGGCGCGGCGCCATCGGCATCGAGTGCTGGCAGAAGCCGCGGCATGATGCCGGTTCCTGGGGCTTCATCGCCGACGGCCATTTCAACCCGCCGCAGGGGATCAACGGCGGCCTTTCCGGAAGCGCTCTTCAGCTATATAAGTTCGATATCGCCAAGGGCCCTGATGCCAGGACAGAGTTGCCCACCGTGTCCATGGAAACGCTTCAGCCAAATGAGATGATGATATCACTGTCCTCAGGTGGTGGTGGTTTTGGAGACCCGCTGGATCGAGATCCCGAGAGGGTACGGCACGACGTGCGCGAAGGTTATGTCACACTGGCAAAATCCCGCGAGATATATGGTGTCGTTATTAAAACTGATGCCGAGCTTTACTCAGTCGATAGCGAGGCCACCAAAGCCTTGAGAAAAGACTTGAAAAAAAACAGGGAGGCTGCGAAATGAGCTATAGGCTTTGCATAGATATCGGGGGAACATTTACCGACCTGGTGGTTGCAGACCCGAAGGGAAAGGTTGACATCTTTAAATCGCCCACTACTCCGGGCAACTACACGGACGCCTTCATCGAAACCGTTAAGATGGCGGCAGACCAATACCACCTGCCGCTAAAGGAGTTCATGGCGCAGTGTAGTACAATCGCGGGCGGGTACTTTGGCCACGGCTCCACGGTCAGCACCAATGCCATCATCGAGGGCAAGGCGGCCAAGACCGGCCTGATCTGCACTAAAGGTTTCAGGGACATACTGGTTGCCCGTGAGGGCGGCAAGGAAAATCCTTATAACTGGCAGATGGAGTATCCCGAGCCTTATATACCACGGTATCTGACCATCGGCGTGGCCGAGAGGATCAATGCCGAGGCCGGCATAGAGGAAAAGCTCAACGAGGACGATGTGCGTCAGGCCATACGCCAGTTGAAAGGATATAAAGTCCGCGCCATAGCAGTGGCCCTGCTGTGGTCCATCGTCAACCCGGTACACGAATTAAAAATCGCCAGGATTATTGAAAAAGAATGGCCGGGCATTCCGTACAGCCTGAGCCACCAGGTCAATCCATGTATCAGGGAATATCGTCGCTTTTCATCGACCGCAATCGACGCCTCGCTCAAGCCGCTGGTCAACAGCTACGTCACCCAGCTTGAGAGAAGGCTGGAGGCAATAGGCTATAAAGGGCAGCTCTCGCTGCTTACATCCAGCGGCGGAGTGGTATCAGCTGAGGAGTTCGTAAGAAAGCCCATTTTCAGCGTCGACTGCGGGCCTGCGCTGGCGCCCAGTGCCGGCCGGCTGATCGCAGAAACCGACCTGGGTATCGATAACATCATCACCACCGATATGGGCGGTACCAGCTTCGACGTGGCCTGCATAACCGGTGGTGAGATCGCGGTCTCGCGTGAGACGGAGGTCGGCGGCTATATGCTGGGCATCAACAAGGTGGACAGCAAGTCCATCGGCGCCGGCGGGGGCAGCATCGCCTGGGTGGATAGCGGCGGCCTGCTGCACATTGGTCCCAGCAGCGCCGGCGCTGTACCCGGCCCGGCCTGCTACAACAAGGGCGGCACGGAGCCGACCGTCACCGACGCCAACGTCGTGCTCGGCTATCTCGACCCTTCATATTTCCTGGGCGGAGGCATGAAACTGGATAAAAAACTGGCCGCTAAAGCAATTGAGGAAAGGGTCGCAGGGCCGCTGAAGCTCAGCGTTGAAGAGGCGGCCTATGCCATGTGGGGTTCCGTCAATGCCAGCATGTCGAACGTCATACAGGACATCACCATCTGGCGGGGCATCGATCCCCGCGAATACACAATGGTGTCAGGCGGTGGGGCTGGCGGGATGCATATTGCTGCCATAGCTGAAGAGCTGGGAGTTAAAAAGGTACTGATACCCAGGGTGGCCGGGGCGCTCAGCGCATTCGGCGGCGCTTTTGCCGACATAACTTCTGAGTTCAGCCTGAGCAAATTTACCGAGAGCGGCAGCTTCGATTTTAAAGGCATCAGCTTGGCGCTAGATGGCCTGAAAAAGCAGGCGGAGGAATTCTTCGAGCATATGCGCGTACCGAAAAAACAGCGCAAGCTGCAGGTCTACGCTGAGGCCAGGTATCCGTTTCAGGTTTGGGAGCTTTCCGTCCCCCTGCGTGGTCACGCTATCTCCAACCAGAAGCAGCTTGATACGCTGGTTTCGGATTTCCACAAACTGCATCACAAGGTTTTCTCGGTTAGCGCCGGGGACCAGCCGGTGGAGTTCGTCTACTGGAGAGTGAAGGCCGTCGGCAGGCTACTTAAGACCGATTTCACGGCGATAAAGGCTGCTCCGAGCATGGCGACAAGCAAGGGAACCCGCAAGGCATATTTCAAAGAGCTCGGCGGTATGGTCGATACACCTGTTTACAAGGGAGTGGACCTGAAGCCGGGAAAACGTATAGCGGCGCCGGCTATAATTGAGGAGCCGACCACTACCATACTGGTCATGCCCGGCTCCAAAGCATCGATTACCAAATATGGCAATTACCTGATTGAAATCGGCCGGCGGGCTAAAAAATCACGCACAGGTAAGAAATAACCGGATTCAGGAGGAACTATGAAAATACTCGTTCTGGGCAGCGGCATCATTGGAGCGGGCGCCGTCAGGCAGCTGGTCAAATACAGCGACGCCGCTGTAGTGAATGCGGATATCGATTTGGCCAAAGCTGAAGCCGTCGCAGCAAAATATGGCAAGGACCGTGTAAAGGCCTGCAGGCTGGACATCGACGACCATGCCGGCTTCGTTAAGTTTATCAAAGAGGAAAATCCGGATGTCGTGGCCAGCACCATCGGCCCCTTCTACAGGAATGCAGGCAAAGTATATAAAGCCTGCATAGCCGCGGGCAAGAACTGCGTGGACGTGTGCGATGATATCGACGGCGTCAGCCAGGCCTTTGCCGTCGATGGTGAAGCTAAAAAGGCCGGCGTCACCATCGTGAGCGGGCTGGGTGACAGCCCCGGTCTGACCAATATACTGGCTAAATACTGCTGCGACCAGCTGGATAGTGTTGACGATATCAACATACTGTGGGTGGCGCCCCTGAGTGAAGTCGGATTGGCACAGTACTTCCACGGTATCCATTGCTTTGCCTTCCCTCACCAGTATATTAAGGGCAAGCTGATCGACCTGGACGGAAAGGTCACGGTGAAGTTCGGTGAGCCGGTAGGCAAGATCGAGCTGCTGTACTGCGACCATCCCGAGCCTTTCACACTGCCGCGTTACATCAAGGGCGTCAAGAATGTTATCTGCGCCGGGGCTACTTGGCCGGAGGTGCCCGGGCTATCCATGGGGCTGCTGGCGGGATTCAAAGACTACCTGATGCAGCCGGTTAAGATCCGCGGCGCCGAGGTCGCGCCAATCGAAGTCCTCTCTCACATGTGTTATCACCTGGTGCAGGATCAGATCGAGAAATGGAAGGTGGAGGGCCGGGAGTACAGGTATGGCGGTACCATTATCGAGGTCAAAGGCCTTAAAGGCGGGAAGAAGACAAAATTGATTTTCTCGGGCGTGGGCAAGGGTATGACTACGACACCACGCACGCTTGTCACTGTAGCCAAGATGGTGGCCGGCGGTCAGATCAAAGTTAAAGGCTCTTATGCAGCTGAAGGCTGCGTAGACCCGCTGGATTTCATGAAGGCCTTCAGCGAGGGCTTTGCCACTATCAAAACCATGCCGACCGACAGTCCCAACGAATTTATCGTCGATATCGTCCCGGTTTAATCCAGCTATAAAGAATATAAAGGCGGGCTGCCATGCCCGCCTTCTTTATTTCAGGTCGGGGTCGCCCATACCATGCTGCTTGAATTCCTGCGCGAGCTGGACGTAGGTCTGATTGCCAAACTTTATGTGTGCGAGCTTATCATCGCTGAGCTTCTCTTTGACCTTTGCGGGGCTGCCCATCACCAGAGACCTGGGAGGTATCTTTGTATTGGGCGTAACCAGCGCGCCCGCAGCTATGAAGCAATTCTCGCCGATCTCAACGCCGTGTAGCAGAACGGCATGTACACCTATCATCGACCCGTTGCCGATGGTTTTGCAGTGCACCATCGCGCCATGCCCGATTAGCACGTTCTCACCGATAACACAGTCCCAGGTATGAACGGTGCAGTTGTCCTCGATAGCGGAGTTCTTGCCGATGCTGATATTGCCGAAATCGCCGCGAATGACGGCGCCCGGCCAGACGCTGGCGTTCTCCCCGATAGTGACATCTCCCACTATATAAGCAGTCTCGCTGATAAACGCCGTGGGGTGCACCTGCGGCGTCTTGCCTTTGAAACTTCTGATCATGTACCCTCCTGTGTGGCAAACGGGCGTCGTTATTTTGATCAATACCCGAGCCGGTCAATAAATAATATCAGATTGGACACATCTTATTGTTATCGCCTGCCGACTGGAAATACCGGGGGATCGGGTTGTATGATAAGTGCACGTTTTACAGTGATCTCGCGTGTTTGGCGGATGAGTTTATATGTAAACTGAGGGTCGCGCAGGCGTAGATTTTATATGCAGGAGGTATAAATTTGGCTTCAGAAGGCGCTATGTTCAGGAAAGTCTGGATATCCGTTCTGGTGATCCTGGGGATCGCACTGGTGCTCTGGCTATGCTGGATATCTATGCCTGTGCTTATACCGTTCCTGGTGGGTATTCTGCTGGCCTACCTGCTGTTCCCGCTGGTGGGCTGGCTGGAGCGAATTTTGCCGCCCAGAGGCAAGCGTAAGAATTCCAAGCGTGTGATAGCAGTAATCATTGTATTCATTCTTTTTACACTGCTTCTAATTGCTTTCATCATATACATCGGGGCGGCTATAATCAGCGCTTCCACCGCGCTGGTGGACAAGGCGCCTGAATTCGTTGCGAAGAGCATGGAGCAGATCAACCACTGGATGACCACGGTTCAGACTAATGTATCCCCCGAGACGATAGCCACCGTCAAGCAGTCCATAACCAATGCCGGCCCGGCCATAGGCAAGTTCATCCAGGACTTCGTGGTGGGCAGCATAGCGGTTATCCCCTCCAGCATGCCGACTATCCTGGGCTTCATCACACTCCCCTTTTTCCTGATCTTCGTCCTGCTGAACTACGAAAAGTACGGCAGGTACTTTAACGAAATATTCCCGGCCAATGTGGCAAAGCACAGCACCAAAATACTGACCATCTTCGGCACACAGATGGGGCGCTACATCCGTTTCATGATAATCATGGCTGCCATCGAAGGCACATTGATCACACTGGGCCTGTTCGCTATCGGGTTGGAGTATGCCCTGGCCATGGGTGCGGTGGCTGCCTTCACACAGGTCATACCCATCATCGGCCCTTTTATCTCGGCGGCCGTCATCCTGCTGATGACCCTGGCGCTCAAGCCGGAGGCGATATTGCTGGTAGCAGGCGTCCTGGTGCTGGCACAACTGGTGGTTTTAGCCATCCAGGGCTTCATCCAGGAGAAGCATTTCCCTCTCGATCCAGCAGTTGTGATGGTGCTCATGACGGTGGGAGGCTTTATCGGAAGCTACTGGGGAATAATTTTTGCCCTGCCCGTGGGCGCAACAATCTGGGGAATCTACAAGTATTTCCGCGATGAAGCGAAGGCGGCCCGTCTCAAAACAGAAGGGACCTGAGCAAGAGCGGTGCTGAAAGATCGGCGGATGATCGTACTTCTATTGCGATCTTTGTAGCTACTGCAAATAGCTGTCCGGTCGGCCGTTGAGTCCGCAGCAGTATGAAATGGCTTTGCTGGCCAGTCCGATGTAGCGGTTGAGGTGGTAGTATCGTTTTGTCTCGATCGTGATTACTTCGCCGCTTATCTGTTCGCCGACCGTGAGGATACCGTAACTGCGGTGCATGGCGGGGAAACGGCCGCAGACGCTGCCGGGGTTAAAGAAAAGGATACCTTCCTCCATGGTGTTGCGGGCCGAGTGAGTATGGCCGTAGAGGATGGCGTCCATCCTGCCCTCGAACTGCGTGAGCAGGCCCCACTTGAAGCCGAAGGGGAAAACGCAGCCGTGCCCGTGTATGATACCTATGCGCTTGCCCCCTATTTCCACCAGGTCCTTCTCGGGCAGCCCTGGGATGTGCGAATCATGATTGCCGGCCACACCGCGGAAATTGCTGATCTCCTTGAGGTCGTTGACAAGGTCTTCGGAGTGGAAATCGCCGAGATGAACGACCATGTCCATCCTGGTCAGAGCGTTGATTAAAGAAGAGGGCAGTTCACTGATGCGGTGAACGTGAGTATCAGATATAACACCTATTTTCATGATGATTTCTTATAAAAATCTGACGCCCTGAGCAGGGCTAAAGTTTCCCACATTATAGCCTGTCGAAGCAAGGTTGTCCATCAAAATAAATGCCCGGTGCATGATGACGCCAACACGGTCATCCACTTGTTCCGCCCAGGTTCAATCCGACCACTCCGGCTATGACCAGCGACATGGAAACGGCTTTCAGCACTGTAAAAGGCTCCTTGAACCAGAAAAGGCCTATGAGGGCTATGAGAAAGGTGCCGACTCCTGACCAGATGGCGTAAGTAAGGCTCAGGTCGAGCTTCTTAATGGCAAAAGTCATGAGGATGAAGGCCAGCGCGTAGAAGACGAAAATGAGCACCGACGGGACCCACCGCGTGAACCCTTCGGAAAGCTTCATGCAGGTAGTTCCGCAGACCTCCATGCAGATGGCGCCGACAAGCAGTATCCAGCTCATAGTTATCACATCCTTATCCCTGTGTCTTTTGAGGGGATTATACAGGCAATACTGCTTCATTGCGAGAATTTTTTTATTCTGAAATCGCAAAGAGTGCAGCAATGAAGCAAGGGGCGGATTTTCAAATCCGCCCGGGTCGGGCGCACCTGAAGGTACGCCCCTGCGTTAAAGATATTGCTTCGCTTCGCTCGCTAATGAAATAAGCTATGACAACTCCATGCCTTAGGCGTATAATTTTTAGCGTTTTACACTTATTTGATTATGAGAATGTACAGCTGTGATTATTAAGAACAGCGAAGAGCTTATCACCTCGGGGCAGCGTGCCAGGGCTGTCGAACTGATCGAGGCAGGCATAAGCCGGGTATTGCCCTCCAACCTGATGCGGTTGTCTGTGAAATATAATGCCGGCCGTAAATGTCTGTCCGTCAACGGCCGGAAATATGATGTGTCCAGGGGCAGGGTCTTTGTGGTGGGTGGGGGCAAAGCCTCCGGATCGATGGCATCAGAGCTGGAAAAAATAGTGGGCCCTGAATTGATTACCGCAGGCGTCGTCAACTGCAAGTCTGCAAATACTGAGACGGAAAAGATCAGGGTCGCCGGAGCCGGGCATCCCGTTCCTGACGCGGCGGGTGTACAGGGTGTGAAGGAGATGATGTCGATGAAAACCCGCTACGGCATCGGGAAAGATGACCTGGTGATAAATCTGATATCGGGTGGAGGCTCCTCGCTGCTGCCCTGTCCCGTTAACGGAGTGACACTGGAGGACAAGCAGGCCGTTACACAGCTTCTGCTGAGGTGCGGCGCTGGTATCAAGGAGATAAACAGTGTGCGCAAACATCTGTCACTGATCAAGGGCGGTGGCCTGGCTCGATTCTTCGCACCGGCCAGGGTTATATCTCTCATAATCTCCGACGTGGTTGGTGACGACCTGGACGTTATCGCATCAGGCCCCGCCGTGCCGGACCCTTCGACTTACCAGGACGCCTTGGGGGTTTTGCAGAAGTACGGCCTGCTGGAGGAAACGCCGCAGGGAGTGGTGGATTTCATACGCAGAGGTTGCATGGGGTTGCAAGAGGAAACGCCGAAAATGCTGCGCAACTGCACGAGCCATCTTATAGGGAACAACCGCATGGCGCTGGAAGCAATGGCCGGGAAAGCCAGGGATCTTGGCATCAAGCCGTGCATCATCACCTCGGAAATGAGTGGAGATACCTGCGAATATGCTTGTGGTATGGCGGCCGAGATTAAGAAGGGGCGGTACAAGGGCTTTGGCGCCCTGCTGATCGGAGGGGAGACGACGCCGACGCTGCCCGAACACGCCGGAAAAGGAGGCAGGAACCAGCATTATGCAGCCGTATCGATGCTGGCTATGCAGGGATACTCTTCACCCTGGCTCGTTGCCTCGTCCGGAACCGATGGCTCTGACTACCTGGAGGATGTGGCGGGCGCAATCGTGGACGACCGATCCCTGGCGTCTGCCGTGGCCGCAGGTCTGGATGTCGCCGATTATATCAGCAGGTTCGACAGCAATACACTTTTTGCCCGGATGAGCAGGTCGTTGATTATAACCGGTCCCACCGGGACCAATGTCAGCGATATACTTCTATACTTGCTGGGCTGATAAATCGTACTCCATGAAGCAGACCAGGAAGGGCAGGCGCTCGAACTTCTTTGTTGCTGTCTGCACAAACCCCAGGGATTTATACCATTCCTTCAAGACGGTATGCCCGTCAATCATGCCCAGCGCTACTTTAACACCGTCATTCTGCTTAACATGATCCAATGCGAATTTTACCAGCTGCCCGCCGTATCCCCTGTGCCTGAGACCGGGCGGCACGGCCAGCCACTCCATGTAGTAAGCTCCCTCAGTACCTTCTTCGACAGCTACGAAGCCGGCCAGACTGTCATCAGCATAAAGCCCGAAGAACCTGGCCCGCTGACCGCGTTCGAGCAGCCGCTCAAGCGTTATGAACGACGCGTGGGTGGGATTGTTCTCCTTCGTGATATTGAATTCTCCCGCCACCGTGCTGAAAGCCTGGCGGATGATGGGGACGCTGCGCCCGAGCTCCGCCTTGTCTGTTATCTCCCTGATCTCAGCCATTTTGTATCTGATAATCCCGGGATTGCTTCGCTACGCCCGCAATTACAAATTGACGCTGTTCAGCCGGTGCCATTCAGTCGGTGGTAGCCCTGCCAGTAGCGCTGAAAGAGCCAGCCGTGCTTGATTTTGGGCATAGCCTCCAGATCCGCTGCCCAGTCGGCCACTATCTTCCTGGCCCGGCTGAAATAGCTGTCAACGGTGGCCTGATTGAAGGTGATTTTTTTCTCTTCGAGTGCCTGGACCATATCCCGTTCGTATTCCTGTATCTTCTGCTGAGCCGATTTCAGGGCCGCCGGGAAATGGTGCAGCGCCCTGCGGTGGATCTTTTCGGATTCCCACCAGTAGACCTCCGGGCTGTACTCCGCACCGCCCTCCAGGTAGCCCGCCGGGCTGATTGTGGCGGGGGCAAAGATGGGGTAGAAGGGGCTCAGGCAGGGATTGGACGCCCCAGTAACGTAGTAGTAGTAGCCTTTACTGCTGACATT
>Ga0268276_1003245_pt1 | contig 12857 bp, 11 predicted proteins | sample saktaG_4_FD_190145 | JGI IMG/M metagenome (GOLD analysis project Ga0268276, IMG submission 190145) | Saline water microbial communities from Sakinaw Lake, British Columbia, Canada - sak_2010_1_5_45m | ecosystem: Environmental > Aquatic > Non-marine Saline and Alkaline > Saline ...
CGGTGGCCGCGGCCGCCGGGATCGACGACGTCATCCCCGAGGTCCTGCCCGGAGACAAGGCCGAAGTCGTCCGGAAACTACAGGCCGAAGGGAAGCGTGTGGCCATGGTCGGCGACGGGATCAACGACGCTCCGGCCCTGGCCCAGGCCGACGTCGGCATGGCCCTTGGCACGGGGACCGACGTGGCCATGGCTTCGGCCGACATCACGCTGATGTCGGGCGACCTTGCGGCCGTGGTCTCCGCCTTCGAGCTCAGCCGGAGGACCATCCGGACGATCAAGCAGAACCTTTTTTGGGCCTTCGTCTACAACGTCATCGGCATCCCCGTGGCCGCGGGGGTCCTCTATCCCGTCTTTGGTCTTCTGCTCAATCCCATGATCGCGTCGGCGGCCATGGCCATGAGCTCTGTGTCGGTGGTGAGCAACTCCCTGAGGCTCCGGCGGGCGAAGATCTAGGAACGAGCCGGGCCCGCGGGCTCAGAAGACGAAGCGGATGGCCAGGCCGGCCCGGAAATAGGACGGGTTGACGCGCAGGGTCCCCAGCCCGATCCCCGTCTCGATTTCGTCGATGGGTTTGGTGATGACGTCGTCTTCGACGATGTGCAACTGAAGGTCGCTCGCCGGGGCGCCATACCAGCGGACGTCGAAGGCCAGGATGACATGACGGAAGGCCTCATAGGCCGCTTCGACCCCGGCGTTCAATCCGTATTTCGTCTGCGGGCCGAAACTGGCGATCATCTCAAACGTCCCTCCGGTGAGCACGTACTGGTCGTCGACGAAAGCGAGGTCGAAGTACGTGTAGCCGATGTAGCCGGCCTTGCCTTCGAAGTGAAAGGCGCTCGGGCCGGCCGAGACGCTGAGGGAGAGGTTGTCGGCGACACGGAAACGGGCCAGGGCGTTGAGGCTGAAGGTCGTCTCGGTGAGATTTCCGGCCGAGGCCGGCCAATCGACCTCCCGGGAGTACGTTTCAGGCTCGAAGGCCAGGAACTGCATTTCGATGTTGTAGGGGGTATTCGCGCCGCCCAGGCCGGGGCGGTGGTAGTCGGCCAGAATCTGAAGGCCGATGTTCTCCGTGAACAGGACGTTGAAGAACCCGTTCATCCCGTAGGTGGTCTTGCCTTTGAACCTGACGGTCTGCCCGGCCGAGCTGGCGATGTAACGGTCCGGGGGGGTGAGCGTCGGCGTGTACTGGTTGATGTAGCTGGCGTTCATGGCCGGTCCGACCAGGGTCCAGCCGAAGCCGAGCTCGAATCGGATGTCCGCCGCGCCCAGAGGAGCGACCGCTCCGAGGACGAATAGAAAAACGAAGGGTCTGAGCTTCCGGTTCATGACCTTGGCGCCTCCTAAGCGCAAATAAGGTTAACACGCCCGGGACGGGATGTCAATCCCCAAACGACGGCCAACTCTTTTAAGATCAACCCGTTTCGCGGCGGGGCCCTTAGCCGGAAAAGACCTTGGCGATGTCGTAAAGCTCGGCGTCGACGGTTTTGGGTTCAGCCAGCGCCTCCCGGAGCGGGACCGGAACGATTTTGTTTCCACGGAGGCCGACCATGTAGCCGAATTTCTCGGCTTTGACCAGGTCGATCGCGGCGACGCCGAAGCGGGTGGCCAGGATGCGGTCGAAGGCGGTCGGTGATCCGCCGCGCTGGACATAGCCGAGGACCGTGACCCTGGTCTCGATCTCGGTGAGTTTTTCGATTTCTTGGGCGATGATGTTGCCGATCCCCCCCAACCGGACATGGCCGAAGGCGTCCTCCGCGGTCGACTGGATGATCAGGGTTGCGTCCATGGGTTTGGCCCCTTCGGCCACGACGACGATGCTGAAGAGCTTTCCCCGCTCCCGACGTTTTCGGATCTGGGCGCAGATCTCGCCCATGTCGAAGGGGAATTCGGGGATGAGGATGATGTCGGCGCCGCCGGCGAGGCCTCCCTCGATGGCGATCCAGCCGGCGTGACGGCCCATGACCTCGACGACCATAACGCGGTGATGGGCTTCGGCCGTCGTGTGGAGCCGGTCGAGCGCCTCCGTGACGATCGAAACGGCCGTGTCGAAACCGAACGTGTAGTCGGTCCCGGCGAGATCGTTGTCGATCGTCTTGGGGATGCCCACGCACCGGAGGCCCTTCTCACACAGTTTGTTGGCGACGCCCAGCGTGTCCTCGCCGCCGACGGCGACGACGGCGTCGAGCTCGAACTTCTCGATCTGTGAAAAGATCTTGCCCACGCCGTCTTCGACCTTGAAGGGATTGGTCCGGCTCGTGCCGAGGATCGTCCCGCCCCGCGGCAGGATGCCCGAGATGAAGCTCAGATCGAGGGGGAATATCTTGCCCTCGATGAGGCCCAGCCAGCCGTTCTTGATGCCCAGGATATCGAAGCCGTAATGGACGATGCCCTTCCGGGTCACGGCCCGGATGACCGCATTGAGACCCGGGCAATCGCCCCCGCCCGTAAGAATTCCGACTCTCATGTACACAGCCCTCCGCAGAATGCTTCCCTTAGCCCCGGAATCCCTGGAATTATACCCTCGGGCCTCCGTCAATTCAAGCGCCGGCCCTTCGGGGGGCTACCGGGAACATCTCACTTGACCCCGCCAGCGCTTTTCTTTATGGTAGGGAAGGCGGTAATCACAGTCAGGAGGAGGAGCAGATGCCGGCGAAGATCATAAGCGGCAAGGAGGTGTCAAGCCAGATCCGCGAAGAGCTCAAGGCCCGCGCCGCCATACTCAAGGAAAGGGGCGTCGTGCCGGGTCTCGCCGTCGTCCTGGTGGGAGAGGACCCGGCCTCGGTTTCGTACGTCACGGCCAAAGCCAAGGCGGCCGGGGAGATCGGTATTTTCGAAACGACGATCCGGATGCCGGCGACTTCCTCCGAAGAGGAGATCCTCCGGACGGTCGACGAGCTGAACCGGGATGGCCGGTATCACGGTTTCCTCGTGCAGGTTCCGCTGCCGAAGCATGTCCGCTCTGAAAAAGTCATCAATTTCATCCTTCCGGAAAAGGATGTGGACGGATTCCATCCTATCAACGTTGGTAAGATGCTGCGTGGCGAGCCGTGCCCGCTGCCCTGCACTCCTTATGGGATCATCCAACTTCTCGTCCGTACGGGCTACAGCCCCGAGAAAAGGCACGTCGTCATCTGTGGCCGGAGCAACATCGTCGGCAAGCCCCTGGCCGCCCTTCTCCTCCAGAAGAAAAAGGACGCCAACGCGACCGTCACGGTATGCCACACGGGGACACCGGACATGTCCAGGTACACGCTCCAGGCCGACATCCTCGTCGCGGCCATGGGCGTGCCGAACGTCATCAAGGCGGAGATGGTCCCGGCGGGCTGCGTCGTCATTGATGTGGGAAATACGAGGATCGAGGATCCGACGGCGGCCAAAGGGTTCCGCTTTGTCGGGGACTGCGATTTCGAATCCATCAAAGAGAAAGCCGAAGCCATCACTCCCGTGCCGGGCGGTGTCGGCCCCATGACCGTCACCATGCTCATGATGAATACCATCGAAGCCGCGGAGCGCAAGGCCGGACTGGCCCCTTAAGTTCGAATCGGGTCTGAGGCAAAAAAACTCAGCGGGCCTTGGTTTTTCCCTGTTTGGACTTTTTCGCGGCCATCCCGATGATGTCCTTCAGGGTGAGGCTGTCGAAGTAGCTTTTCAGGATTTCGGTCGCGTTCTTCCAGATGTCGAAGGTCGGGCATGTGTCGGTAAATTCGCAGAAGGACTCGTCCTCGACGCACTCGACGAGACAACAGTTCCCCTCGAGGGCGTGGAGGATCTCGCTCAGCCTGATGTCCTCGGGTTTGCGGGCGAGAATGTACCCCCCGCCGGCGCCGCGGATGCTTTTGACCAGACGGTTGATCTTCAAGGGGATGATGATCTGTTCGAGGTAGCGGATCGAGATCCCCTCGTTATCGGAGATGTCTTTGAGGATGACGGCCTTATGCCCGTTGCCGCTTCCGTGGTGGCGGGCCAGGTTGAGCATCAGCCGCGTGCCGTAGCGCCCCTTCGTCGAAAGTCTGATCATGACATGCTCCTTAGCCGGTATTTTATACGGCTTTTTCCCTTATAGCAACATGAACTTATAGGAATTATCAATTTACTCAGGCCCGGGGCGCCCGGACCTTCGGCTTGACACCCTTCGTCGGCTGTGAGTATCCTACCCCCTCGACCGACGGGTCGCGCATCTTTTCGCCGTTTATTAAGGGCGTCGGTCCGTTGAAATGCCGTCGAAAGAAGGATGCCCATGTCCCATCAAATCCTGCTCGGTGACGAAGCGATCGCCCTGGGGGCCGTCCACGCGGGCCTCTCGGCCGGATACTCCTATCCCGGAACGCCCGCTTCCGAGATCATGGAGTACCTCGTCCGCCTGGCCGGCGAGACCAAGGCGTTCACCGCGGTCTGGTCGGTGAACGAGAAGGTCGCCTACGAGGAGGCCCTGGGCGCTTCGTTCGCCGGGAAACGCGCCCTGGTCTCGTTCAAGCACGTCGGGCTCAACGTCGCCGCCGACCCCTTCATGAACTCCGCCGTGACCGGAGCCAACGGCGGCCTCCTCGTCGTCAGCGCCGACGACCCCGGCATGCATAGCTCGCAGAACGAGCAGGACAGCCGGTACTTCGTCCAGTTCGCCCAGATCTTCGCCTACGAGCCCTCCGACCAACAGGAGGCCTACGATATGGCCCGGGAGGCGTTCGACGTTTCCGAGCGCTTCGGCCTGCCCGTCCTCATGCGCATGGTCACGCGCCTGGCCCACAGCCGGTCGCCCGTCGAGACCCGCGAGCCCCGGGGACCGAACGATCTGAGAATGGGGGCGGCGAAAGACTGGACGCTCCTTCCCGTGAACGCCCGGCGCAGGTTCGCCCTGCTTCTGGATCATCAGCCGGAGATGGTCCGCTTCTCCGATGAGTCGCCGTTCAACGTCCTGAAGCTCGACGAGAGCGGCGGATCCCTCGGCGTCATCGCCTCCGGCGTCGGCTACAACTATTTCCGCGAGGCCATGAAAGGGGAAGCGGCGCTCCCGTCTTTTCTCAAGGTTTCGACCTATCCGCTTCCGGAGGGGCTCATCCGCAAGCTCGTCGGCCACGTCGACGCCGTCCTCGTCATCGAAGACGGCTATCCTTTCATCGAACGGCAGCTGAAAGGGCTCTTCGGGATCGCCGGCAAGACCGTCCTGGGAAAGCTCAGCGGCGCTTTCCCGGTGACCGGTGAGCTCTCTCCGGACATCGTCCGCCGGGCGCTCGGCCGGAACCCTGTCCCGGCCGTCGCGGCGAGCGGGCTCTCTCTCGCCGGCCGTCCGCCCCAGCTCTGCGTCGGGTGTCCCCACGCCGATACTTTCAAGGCCCTCAACAAGGCCCTCGAGACCTACCCCGGCTCGAACGTGTTCAGCGACATCGGCTGCTACACCCTGGGTGCCCTGCCTCCGTACAACGCCGTCCAGACATGCGTCTGCATGGGGGCGAGCATCGGCATGGCCCGGGGCGCGTCCGACGTCGGCCTCCACCCGGCCGTCTCGGTCATCGGCGACTCCACGTTCGCCCATTCGGGCATCACTCCGCTCCTCGGCGCGGCCCATGCCGATACGAACATAACCGTCATCGTCCTCGATAACGGGACGACGGCCATGACCGGGGGGCAGCCGAGCTACGGGACGGGCGAACGCCTTCTCCGTATCATCGAGGGCGTGGGCGTGCCCACGGAGCATATCCGGACGATCGAACCGCTGCCGAAGAACCTCGAAAAGAACATCCAGGTCATCAGGGAAGAGCTCGACCACCGCGGGCTGTCGGTCATCGTCGCCGTTCGGGAGTGCGTCCAGGAGCAGCGGAAGAAAAGGAGTTAGGCCATGAAGCAGGACATCATTCTTGCAGGGGTCGGCGGCCAGGGCATCCTGTCCATCGCCTACGTCATCGACAACGCGGCCCTCGCCGACGGGCTCTTTTTCAAGCAGGCCGAGGTTCACGGCATGGCCCAGCGGGGAGGGGCCGTCCAGTCGCACATGCGTCTCTCGAACGACGCGATCTGGAGCGATATCATCCCCAAGGGCGAGGCCGACATGATCCTGAGCGTCGAGCCGCTCGAAGCCCTGCGCTACTTCGAGTACCTCCGGCCGGGCGGGATCGTCGTGACGAGCTCGACGCCGTACCGGAACATCCCCGACTATCCGGACGTCGACCGGGTCCTGGAGGCGGTCCGCAAGGCGCCTCGAAGCGTCGTCGTCGACTCGGAAAAGCTGGCCCGGGAAGCCGGGACGGTCAAGGCCCAGAACATCGTCCTCCTCGGGGCTGCCGCGGGCTTCCTGATCCTGAAGGAGGCAAGCCTGCTCCTGACCATCGATGCCCTTTTCCGGGGCCGCGGGACCCCCGTCCTCGAGGCCAACCTGAAAGCCTTCGAGTTGGGGAAAAAGGCGGCCATCGGCTCATGAGCACGGACTGGAAAAAGGTCGACCGGACGCTCGCTGCGGCGGAGCGGGACGGCCGGAATTTTCTGCTCGAACCCGAGGTCTACGATGTCCTCAAGGAGGCCGGGATCCCCACGCCCCGCCATGTTTTTGTCCCGGCCGGACGGGCCGTGGGTCGGAAAGACTTGACCGGTCTCGGGGCCGCCGACGTCGTCCTCAAAGTCGTTTCTCCCCTCATCATCCACAAATCGGACGTCGGGGGGGTCGCCTTCGTCAAGCCCGACGCCGCGTCGGTGAACAAGGCCTGCGCATCGATGCTCCGGACCGTGCCCATCCGCTATCTCGAATGGGAGAAAAGAGGCCGAAGCCGCGGCGCCGCCGGAGAGCTTTCGTCCCTGAAGGCCGTCCGGGAGTCCATCCGGGGGTTCCTCGTCGCCGAGAGAGTCGCCTTCGACGACGTCGGCTTCGGTTCGGAGATCCTCCTCGGCCTGCGGAACTCCCGTGACTTCGGGCCCGTGTTGACGATGGGGAGCGGTGGACTCGACGTCGAGTACATGAACGAACGTCTCCGCGAGGGGCGGGCCGTGGCCATCGCTTCCGCCCACCTCCTCGCCGCCGGGAAGGCCCGGGGCCTGCTCGAACCGCTGACGTTTTACGGCAAGCTGGCCTCCGAATTCCGGGGACGTAAGGCGCTCGTCTCCCCCGAGGTCCTGACCGAGACGCTCCTCCGCTTCCGCGACCTGGCCGCCGCATTTTCGGCGTTCTCCACGGACTCCCCTTATGTTCTCGAAGAAGCCGAAGTCAACCCGTTCGTCGTCCGTCGCGGCCGGCTCGTCGCCTTGGACGGGGTTTGCCGTTTCTCGCGCGACAAAGCGAACCTATCCGCCCGGCCTGTCGCCGCCATCGGGCCTCTCCTCCGGCCGGCGTCGATCGGCATCATCGGCGTTTCGGAGAAGATGAACATCGGCCACATCATCCTCAACAACACCCTGCGGAACGGTTTTCCTGCGGAGGACGTCATCGTGGTCAAGCCGGGCATCGCGTCGATCGAAGGCTGCCTCTGCGTCCCTTCGGTCGAGGCCATGCCCCGGACGGTCGACCTTTTCGTCCTGACCCTCGCCGCCGACCGGTGCTTCGAAGTGATGAAAGACCTCGTCGATCACGGGAAGGCGCGCTCCGTCATCCTCATCGCCGGCGGCATGGGAGAGAAGACGGGGGGAGCGTCGATCGAGGAAAGTATCCAAGAGCTTCTCCGGGAAGGCCGCCGGAGGGAGAAGACGACACCCGTGGTCAACGGCGGCAACTGCCTGGGTATCGTCTCCAAACCGGGCCGTTATGACACGACCTTCATCCCGGAACACAAGCTGCCCCGGCCGAAGAGCCCCCGCTCGGACATGGCCTTTATCAGCCAGAGCGGTGCCTTCATGATCTGCCGGATGAATAAGCTGCCGGAGGTCGAGCCGCTCTACGCGGTCTCTCTCGGCAACCAGCTCGACCTCACCGCCTCGGATTATCTGTCGTTCCTCAAGGGCGACCCCGACGTCAAGCTGTTCGCGGTTTACATGGAAGGGTTCAAGCCGGGTGACGGATTGGCATTCGCACGGGCCGTCGGCGAACTTACGGCCTCGGGCCGGGCCGTCCTCGTCTACAAGGCGGGCCGGAGTCCCGAAGGCCGGGCGGCGACCTCGAGCCATACGGCCTCCGTCGCCGGCGATTACGGTGTTTTCCGGGCCGTCCTGGAACAGGCCGGAGCGATCGTCGCCGGGGACATCTTCGAGTTCGAGAGCTTCATGAAAGGACTATCATTCCTCGAAGGCCGGAAAGTCCGCGGCCGCCGTGTCGGGATCATCAGCAACGCCGGGTTCGAGTGCGTCGTCCTGGCCGACAACATCGGGAACGGAGCCCGCCTGGACCTCGTCCCGTTCAGGCCGGAGACGCAGAAGCGCATCGGGAGGATCCTCCAACCGCTCGGCATCGACCGCCTTCAGGACGTCCACAATCCCCTCGACGTGACCCCGGTCGCCGATGACGCCGTCTTCGTGGAGTGCGCGCGGGCCATCCTGGAGGACCCGGATATCGATTGCGCGGTCGTCTCGAACGTTCCCATGACCCCGGCCCAGAACACCCTTCCGGAGGGGGAGGGGCATGGGGAGGATCTCATCAGGCCGGGGAGCTTCGCCGTGCGGCTGATCGAGCTATACAGATCGACGGACAAGCCGGTCGTCGTCAACATCGACGCCGGGGAGCTCTATACGCCCTTGGCCGGATATCTCGAGGCCGCCGGGATCCCTGTCTTCAGGCGGGCGGACGAGGCCGTCCGCTTCCTGCGGACATACGTCGGGCACATGTCCCCGGCCGCGGAAAAATAGAGCGGCTTCAGCGGGATCTTTGCTGGAACCTGTGGGGAAATCCCAGCGGATTGTTCGTCGTGATAGGTCCCGTGTGACAGACCATGCACGACGTCGGCTGGGTGCCGCCGTGGGCGTCGACGATTCCCATCAGCCCGCCGCCCTTCGAGCTGCTGTGACAGACCCGGCAGCTGCCGAGGGCCAGGGCCTTGTTCTGGTACTGGAGGGCTTGGTAATTGTCCGCGGCCTTGTCCGAAGGGACCTCGGCGTGGGGGCTGCCGTGGCAGGCCGGGCAGGAAATGCCGTTATGGGCGGTGGCGTTGCGATAGAGCGTCGAGCCCGTGGCGACCTCGGCGACAAAGGTATGACAACTCACACAGTTCGGCTCCTGCGCCCAGGGAACCCGGCCCGCGGTGATCGTGGACTTAATACTGGTCATGGTGCCGTGGCAGGTCGTGCAGTTGCCATCCGCGGTCGTGTGGGCCGTGCTCCGGTTGCATTTCGTCGTCGCCCCGGGATGGCAGTCGTAACAGGTCACGCTCATGGTGCTGTGGAAGCCGTGGATGGCCTGGGAAAGATACAATTCCGACGAACCCGAACCGGTCTGCCCGAGGGCGGGACTGCCGTGGCAGTCGGCGCAGAGGACGGGGACGCCGTCTTCGGCGAACGTCGTTTCTTCGGCCGCGTCATGTGCTGCCAGGACGGACTTGACGTCCCCCTGGCCATGGCACTTGGCGCAGTTGATCTCGTCGGACGTCGGGACGGTCGCGCGGGTCCGGGCCAGCTCAACGCCGGTCGCGGCGTCGCGGACGACGATCTCCGTGATCTGATAGGGGTCCCAGGTCCCGGCGTCGTTGATGGGGACGACGGGGATGCCGTCGACCTCGAAGTGGTTGTCTTTGAGGAGCATCGCTCCCGAGAGACCGTTGTGGACGTCCGGGTCGACCAGGTTGAGGCCCGTGTCGGGGTCGAGGGAGACGCCGAAGAGATCGAAGGAATTGTCCCAGAACTGCCCGTAGCTGCGTAGCGGCGACGCCGTCGCCTTGCCGTAGGAATACGTGTTGTCGACGATCCGGTATTCCAAAGAAACGCCCGTTGTCACGATCTCGGGCGGGTCGCCGCGTTTGATAACCTGGGCCCAGAGAGTATTATAGGGCGGCAGGATGACTTCCTGGTCGTAGGTCGGGCTGAGGCAGTGCATGCCCAGATCGTTCCAGGCGAGCACGATATAAGACATGGAGGCCGCGGGGATCTCGACGGGAGTGACGCCGCTGTTTTCGGCCGTCGTGGAACAGGCGGCGAGGAAGCCGGCGAGGACCAGGACGAGGAGGGCGGGGAACTTCAAGCGGCTCTCGCTCATGCGGACTCTCCTTTGGTAGTGCGTTTGAACATCATCGGATCACGCGAACCGCGTCTATTATTCCCCGAAACACCGAAATTTGCAAACGCCTCCGCCCGTCCGCCCCGTTCCCTTGTCTCGTCCGGGGCGGCGTGATACAATCGGCGGGAATGAAGAGGGTTGTCGTTATCGCCGCCGGTCTTGCCCTTCTAGGAGGATTCGTCCTGATGACCCAGCCGATCCCCCGCGACGTCCAGCGGGCCGCGGCGTTCATCCCGCCGATCGTCGGCCCGTATGTCTCAGAGGCCGACCAGACCTTCGACGCCGAGACGATATTCGACTATATCGACGGCGCGGGCGAGGTCTACCGGTCCTACAACATGAAATTCCTCGTGTCCCGCCGTTTCCACAAGGACGGCAAACCCGACATCGTCGTCGATCTTTTCGACATGGGGTCGCCGGAGGACGCCTACGGTGTGTTCACCCACGACCTCGACGGTGAGGACGCCGGAGTCGGCCAGGGATCGAATTACAAAGCGGGGCTCCTGTCGTTCTGGAAAGACCGGTATTTCCTCTCCGTTTACGCCGAGGAGGAGACGGCCGAGACAAAGGGGCTCGTTTTCGAGCTAGGTCGGCGGATAGACAATGCTATCCCCGGCCGAGGAAAGACGCCGGACCTCTTGCGGCTGCTGCCCGCCGACGGCCTGGATGCCGGACGGGTCCGCTTCTTCCACAATCATTCCGTTCTCAACTATCATTTTTTCGTGGCCGATCGAGATATCCTTCTCCTCGAGCAAACGGCCTTGGCCGTCCTGGCGCCCTATTCAACGGCCGGCGGCCATAGCTATATCCTCGTCGTCGGCTATCCGGACGGCGCTAAGGCCGCCCGGGCCTATGGGTCCTTCGCCAAAAACTACATGCCGGACGCCGAGAAATCGGGGATCGTCCGGACCGAGGACAAGAGATGGACCGCTTCCGCCAAAGCGGGGGACATCGTCATCGTCGTATTTAGCGCGGATTCGGAACAGTTCGCCATAGATCAGTTGGCGTCCGTCCGGGAACTGATCGAAACCGCGAAAAAGAAATAGCGAGGCTGCAAAACCATGAGCCGCAAGATGATCACCCGCAGAGATTTCCTGAAGGTTGCGTCGGTCGCCCCGCTGGCCGGAGCGTTCCTGCCGGCCCTCAAGGGCGCGGCGGCGGGCCCCGCCGAGAAGGTCCGTGTCGTCCTCGTGCGCGATCCGAGCCCGCTCGGGCCGGGCGGCGCTCCTCAGGCCGAGGTCGTTCAGCGGATGCTCGACAACGCCGTCGGCGCCCTGCTCGCCGAGCGTGACGCCGTCAAGGCGTGGAAGACGCTCATCCGCGCCGAGGACGTCGTCGGCATCAAGACCAACGCCTGGCGCTACATCCCGACGACGGCCGAAGTCGAGCAGGCCATCAAGAGACGGGTCATGGACGCGGGCGTCACCGAGGACAGGATCGCCATCGACGACCAGGGCGTCCTGCGGAACCCGGTCTTCCGGAACGCCACGGCACTCGTCAACGCCCGCCCTATGCGAAGCCATCACTGGTCGGGCGTCGGGAGCCTGATCAAGAATTACATCATGTTCGCCCCCCGGCCGTCGGACTATCACGGCGACACCTGCGCCGACCTGGCCACGCTCTGGGACCTCCCGGCCGTCAAGGGCAAAACCCGGCTCAACGTCCTGGTCATGTTCACGCCGCTTTTCCACGGTGTCGGGCCGCACCATTACGCCAAGGAATACACTTGGGAATACAAAGGGCTCATTGTCAGCCGCGACCCCGTCGCCGCAGACGCCACCGGTCTGCGCATCATCCAGGCGAAGAGGCGCGAATTTTTCGGCGACGACAGGCCGCTCCAGATGACTCCGCACCACATCTCTCTGGCCGACACGCGCCATCACCTGGGCGTAAGCGACCCGAACCGGATCGAGCTCATCAAGCTCGGTTTCAGCGACGGGATCCTGATCTAGACATGCCCATCTACGAATATCGCTGCGCCGACTGCCGCCGGAAGACGACGATCGTGACGCTGTCGGTCAACGCGGCGATCGACCCGGTGTGCCAGCACTGCGGCGGGAGGAACCTGGCCAAACTCGTCTCCCGCGTTGCCGTCCGGCGGTCCGAGGAAAGCCGTCTCGAAAGCCTGGCCGATCCCTCGTCCCTGGCCGGGCTCGACGAGAAGGACCCGAAGAGCGTCGCCCGCTGGATGAAGAAAATGGGTCGGGAGATGGGCGAGGAGGCGGGCGAGGACTTCGACGAGGAAGTCGACCGGGCCATGGACGAGGCGGAGGGCGGGGAAGGGCCGGGCGGCGAAGAAGGAGTCGACACATGACGGGTGTTTATCTGTTCATCGGCGGGGGCGTCTTCGGCGCAGCGATCGTCCTCATCATCCAGCTTTTAAAGAGGAAAGAGGCGCGGGAGATCGCCCGCGAGCTCGTCAGCGAGACGGAGAGCGAGAAGATCAAGGATATCGAGGTTATCCTCGGCCGGGTCAAGGATTCCATGGGCTCGCTGTCCCTCGCGGCCCTGAAGACGAACTCGGAGGAGTTCATGAAGCTGGCCGGGTCCATGCTCGGCCAGCAGACCCAGTCCGGCGAGAAGGACCTCGAGGGGAAAAAGAAGCTGATCGACCAGACCCTCGAAGCCATGCGGGGCGACCTCCAGAAAATGCAGGACGTCGTCGCCGGGTTCGAAAGGGAACGCGTCCAGAAATACGGTGAGCTGTCGGCCCACCTGAAAACGGCCGCGGAACAAAC
>Ga0268276_1003246_pt1 | contig 12855 bp, 16 predicted proteins | sample saktaG_4_FD_190145 | JGI IMG/M metagenome (GOLD analysis project Ga0268276, IMG submission 190145) | Saline water microbial communities from Sakinaw Lake, British Columbia, Canada - sak_2010_1_5_45m | ecosystem: Environmental > Aquatic > Non-marine Saline and Alkaline > Saline ...
AAGAATAGAAGGTTATCTTAAAAACGCTATTATTATAGATGAAAATAAAAAAAGTAACACAGTTCAACTAGGAAGCATTGTTACAATTAAATCAGGCAATAAAACCAAGCAGTATAAAATCCTTGGCTCGGCCGAAGTTGATATAGCTAAAGGCATTATTTCCCATAACTCCCCGCTCGGCTCAAGTTTAATCGGGAAAAAACAAGGCGAAATTATAAAAATTAAAATTAATAACCAGCTGGTTGAATTTAAAATTTTAAAAATAGAATAAAAAAACCAAGCATGATTTGCTTGGTTTTTTATAATATATAAAACTAATTAAAAAAATACGTTCTATTTTTATTTTCCGGCTAACTGCCCGCAAGCCGCCTTAATCTCATCACCCAGGCTTTTTCTAATAGTAACGTTTATTTTATTTCTAAGTAAATAATTTTTAAATTGTCTAATCTTATCCCGGGATGAAGGCGTTAGCCCGGCCGCATTTTGATTGTAGCGTATCAAATTAACATGCAAAAGGTCTTGGCGGTCAAATAACCGAATAAATTCAGCTAATTTATCGGCGTCCGCCTTGCTGTCATTAATATTCTCAAGCATAATATACTCTAAAAAAACTTTTCGCTTGGTTTTTTCCAGATAAAAATCAAGCGCTTTTTTAATTTTGGCTAAATCAAACTGCTTATTTACGGGCATTAACTCCGAGCGGATTTTATCCCGGGCTGAAACCAGCGATATGGCCAAATTAAGCTGGGAAAAATCTCTGGCAAAATTCTTTATTCCATCAGGGATTCCGACAGTAGAAACTGAAATATGGCGAGCCGATAAATTAAATAACTCCGGGTCAAGCAGCTTTAAAATACTTTTTTTAACTTCATCATAATTTAAAAACGGCTCCCCCATTCCCATAAAAACTACATTTAAAAAACTGCCGCTGATTTTATTTATTCTTAAATATTGCCGCCAAAACAAAACCTGGTCGCAAATTTCTTCCGCGCTTAAATTCCGACCCGGGCCAAAAGCGCCGGTGGCGCAAAATCTGCACCCCAAAGCGCAGCCGGCCTGGCTTGAGACGCAAGCCGACCATTGGCCGGGCAGAGGACTTATGAGCACAGTTTCAATTTTTCGGCCATCACTTAAAACCAGCAAAGCCTTAAAGGCTTTCTTGTCTTTTGCGGCTAAAACCTGGGCAACCGAAAAGGATAAAATATTAATTTCCCGGCCCAGTCTTTCTCTTAAATCTTTGGGAATAACAGTAATATCCGAAAAATCAGCCGCCGCCTCAACGTAAACCGCTTTAATTATCTGCTTAAACCTGTATTTCGGCAATTTATTTTCTTCTATAAATTCACTTAAATCTTTTATTTGCATATTTTATAACAAACCCTCAAAGCTGCCTAAATATGAACTTAAGAAAGCCGGAATAACGAAAATCAGGCCGATTAAGGGCAGGACAAAACAAATAACCGAACCCCAAATTATTATAAGAAAATACTTCCTGGTTTTTTCCACTGATTTATAAATAGCCTCAATTTTAGCCCCCTGCTCATCTAATCTTTTAATTATTTCATTTTCCATAAATTTATTTAATTTAATATTTATTTTTACTTCTTCATTTTTTTCTTTATGGCTTTTATTCCCACGGCTCCGGCCAATAAGCTAGCCGCGCCTATAACTCCGGCCAATACCTGCTTCTTGGTTTTTCCATCAGCTTTATCAAACTTGCTTTTGGCCTGTCTAGCCATTTTCTTCAACTCCTCAATTCCTTTGGCAATATTGTCGCTCATCTTACCCGGGCAACAATCTTTTGATTTTTTTACTTTTTTAGTCATAAATTTATATTTAATAATTAATAAATAATCTGCGCCCGACCAACCTGGCCGGTTGCCAGCCGCACTTTTATTCCGTGGGGATGAAATGAAGAATTGGTTAAAATCTCCGCCACCGCTCCCCGGGTTAATTTCCCGCTTCCCTGGTTAGGCTTTTCTACCACCCCTACCTCTAAGCCAACCCTTATATTGTCTCTATTTTTGGAGTCCATATAGGCTAATTGTTAATTGTTAAATGTTAATTTGTTAACTGTTAATTAATTATTCTCTGGCGCCCATAATTATCGCCGCCGCCACGATAACAATTATAATTATACCGCCAATTATTGATAGCGTAAATTTAAAAATTAAAAAGGTTTAATAATTTTTCTACCAAATCTTTGCTCTCTGGCTCTCTTCTCTCGTCATTGGCGACAAAGGGCTGATATTAAACGCTTCGGCAAATTCGGGTAGATTGCTCATCGGTCCATTTACACGGTATTTTCCGGGAGAATGAACATCATTTTTTAAAATATATTTTAAATAATCATCTCTTATATTGTTCTTCCAGACCTGGGCATTTGATAAAAAAAATCTTTGTTCGGGGGTAAAGCCGTCAATTTGTTTAATCCCGCCTGCCTGATTTATTTTATTTTCTAAAACTTTTTTAAAAGCGCTAAAAGATAAACTCAATCCCCCTAAATCAGCAATATTTTCCCCCAAGGTTAACTCTCCGTCTATGTTATAGCCCTCCAGCGGCGAATAATTATTAAACTGCTCTACCAAAATTTTTATTTTTTCATTAAACTTATTTTCATCTTCCTCTGTCCACCAATTTTTTAAATTTCCTGTAATATCATATTTTCTGCCCATATCGTCAAACCCATGCGTCATTTCATGCCCGATGACGGCGCCGATTCCCCCGTAATTCAGAGCCTCATCAGCTTCAATGTCAAAAAACGGCGGCTGCAAAATCGCTGCCGGAAACAACATCTCATTGGTTCCCATGGTATAGCCGGCGTTGACCGTTTGGGGATATTGCCACCATTCCGAATCGCTTACCGGCTTATTGATTTTTGCCAAATCAATTTTTGTATTAAAATAATTGGTTTTGATGATATTGGCGACGTAAGAATCGCCGTCTATTTTTAAATCAGAGTAATCAATCCACTCGTCAGGATAACCAACTTTGATTTTCATGGCGCTTAACTTTTTTAAGGCTTCCTGCTTTGTTTGTTCGCTCATCCAGTCAAGCCTCTTAATTCTTTCGGCGAAAGCCGCTTTGATATTGTCTGCGATTTTTAATACCTCTTCTTTGGCTTCCGGGGAAAAATATTTTTTAACATACAGTTGGCCTACGGCCTCCCCCAAAGAATCGCTGACCGCGGACACCGCCCTCTTCCATCTGGGCAGAATTTCGTTTTGCCCGCTCAAAAATTTATTGTAAAAATTAAAACTTTCTTTAACAAACTCATCGCTTAAATAATCCGCCTGGCTGTTTATCAATTCCCATTTCAAATAAACTTTCCACTGGTCCCGGGGAATTTCAGTAAGCAATCCGCTTAAATTTTTGAAATAATCGGGTTGGGAGATGTTAATTTCCGTCAGACTCTCCAGTCCCAGCTCTTTAAAATACGTTTCCCAATAAAAATTCGGGCAGATTGTTTTCAGTTCCTCTATTGAAATTTTATTATTGGTTTTAATCGGGTCCCGGTTGTCTACGTTTGAATTTGAAATTTTTGCCAATTTGGTTTCAATGTCCATGACAATTAAGGCCTTGTCGCCGGCCGCCTGATCGCTGTCCCCAAGCAGGACAAACATATTTTTTAAATATTCCGAATATTTCGCCCTTATTTCTTTGGTTCGGTCATCGTCGTCAAGATAATAGTCTCTGTTGGTCGCCCCTAAATCTGTCTGCCACAGCCTGGCCATATGCTTTTGGCTGTCTTCAATATCAATGGACGAAAAAATATAAAACAAGGGGCCGGTGGTTAAATAAAGATGCAGGCGGGCAACTTCACTGGAAAAAGACGGCCAGTCATTGATTGAATCAATTTTTTCCAATTCAGGCAAAAGCGGTTTTACCCCCAGTTCATTGACATTTTTTTCATCCATGGCAAAAACATATAAATTGCGGACTTTTTCTTCAACGCTGTTGGCCGCTATCCGTCCGTCACCAACCAACGACTCCATTAAATCAAATAATAATTTTTTATTTTCATCTCTTAGTATGGAAAAACTGCTCCACCAGCTGAATTCCGCCGGTACAGGATTATTTTTTAACCAGTTGCCAACGGCATATTGATAAAAATCTTCTCCGGGATTCACGTTTTTGTCCAGATTATATAAACTTAACGGCGGAAGATTAATTTTATTTAAATCTTCATTGGTTATGCCCAAGCCCAATTCCGGCATTAACTTAAAAGCGTCTTCCGGGCGCCCCAGATAATTAAGCTCCGGATTATCAGGATTAATATAATAAGCCTGCCCCTTATCTTCCACTTTCAATAAAATCCTGCCGGCTAACGATTTTAAAGATTCTTTATCCAGCCGGGAAAAATCATCATTTGATATGCCCAAACCTTTTTCCCGCATAATTCTAAAAATATCAGCCGGCGTTCCCAGATAATATCTTTGGGCCGAAATCGGCTCTACATACCAGGCTTCACCCTTATTTTCCACCTGTAATAAAATTTTTCCCTTTAACCTGTTTGATAATTCTTCCGCTTTAACAGAATCAATTTGAAAGAAAATCAAACAAAATGCCAAAAATAAAAATACAATATTTTTTTTCTTCATAAAATTATTTATATTAATTTAAAATTAATTGCTAATTAATAATTGCCAATTCGTCCCGCCGCTTTATTGTATTTACTGTGAGCGGGGTCCCGTTTGCCTCGCATATGCGATGGCCAAGGCGGTGATAATTGTTAATTAATTATTCTCTGGCGCCCATAATTATTACCGCAACCACAAGGATTAATAAAATTATAACCCCGATTATTATATTTTATTAAAATTATTTTAATTTTTTGTTGATTTTCCAAACTCCCTTTTCCCTGAAAGCCGGGATACTTTGTCTTTTGGCCTTATTGAGCAAAATAGACTTTTTTTCCTTAATCTCCTCGGCATATTCCGAAAGCCTGACTATATCTTCACCTTTTAAGTAGGCAATTCTTTTATGGAAAGATTCAAGCAGGGCCAAATATAAAATTTTGTCCATTTCCGCGGTTTTCTTTTTCTTACTGTTCCTATATTCTTCAAATGATTTATAATAAGCTTCCTTTTCTTTGTCTCGGATAATAACCGGCGGAAAACCAAGCTGTATCAATTGATAATTTATTAACACACGGCCGATCCGGCCGTTCCCGTCGCAGAAAGGATGGATATTTTCAAACTCTAAATGAAATTTGGAAATTTTTTCCAAAAAATAATCCTTGTGGTTTCCGGAATATTCCAGCAAAACATCCTCCATCATTCTTTTAATCTGTTCCGGGGCTGGCGCGATATGAGTCCCGACTCTGACATATTCTCCCTTAGCCCTGAATTTTCCGGCTATATTCTCGTCAATATTGGCGATAAGCATCTTATGGAGTAAAAGAATCAATTCCTTGTCAATATTTTCAGGACTGATTTTATTTTTAATATATTCAAAAACTTGCGCTAAATTTTTCGCCTCAAAAACTTCCCGCATTGAAACATTCCGGGAAATTTCCAAATTCAAAAGTATTTTTTCGGTTTCAGAAATGTTCAGGGTTGAATTTTCAATGGCATTAGAATTATAAACGGATTCGGGGAGTTCTGATTCAAAGATGATAATATCCAAAAGCGATTTTTTCCCTTTTTTCAAAAAATCATATTGTTTTCTTAAATTGTCTATTTTTTCTCTAAAACCTCTTGAAATCGCCATAATTTTAAAAAATTACTTTATACCAAAATTATATCAAATTCACGCCAAAATGTCAATATAACGTGAATTTATATAACTTTTAAACAAAATTCACGTTATCTTTATTTCAACTCAATTTTTTCACTATCCCCCGATAAGGCCGCTTTAGCTCAAATTGGCCTTATCAGCCAAGGGGTTTATAAAACGTATTTCGCTTATAACCAAACCGAACCAATTTCCCCTGCCTGACCAACTCACTTAAATAATTAGCCGCCTGCGTGTCTTTTACGCCGGTTAATTTTTCCGCCCCGTCATTGGTAATTTGCCCCTGCTCCCGGGCATATTTTAAATAATTTGATATCAATTTTCTACTTATATATAAAACTATTTAATAACGCGGCATATTTATCTTGCACCTTTTGTGGAATTATGTCTGTGCTTAATTTTGACATTGTATTATTTTTCAATATTTCATCACACTTATCAAAATAAAAAGCTTTAAGAGTGGCAACAAAAATATAAGATGGCTTCCAGCGTTTATTTTGTTCCTTCGCAACCTCTTTTATTCTGTTATATTCTTCTGCACGTCTTCTAAACTTTATTTCTACAATCATTATGTTGTCATCATTTTTATCCTTAGGAATTAAAACAAAATCGGGTGCTGATCTTATCGGTTTCAAGGCCTTGCTGTAATATTTATCTATTAAACCCGGAAAAACCTTTTCGTAACCCAATGGCAAAATCGTGTATTTGCCTACCTCGGCCCACATCTGCTGAAAAATTATTTCAGCAATTTTACCTTTTATTAAATTTTTTGAAAAATCTTTATTTACCATATTTTTAAATTTAAAAAATTTTTTTAAACTAATTCCCTCTCCCGCTCCCGCAGGAGCGGGAGAGGGACGGGGTGAGGGCTTGTTACGTAGCACGCAAAATTATTTTTCTTCTTCGGGCATGAATTAACTGTTAATTGTTAAATGTTAACTGCTGTTTTTCGTCGTTGGGTATAGATTATTTTATTTTTAAATTTTACTAAAATTAAAAATATTTCTTGCAATACTAAATCTTTTCTCATTGAATAATGAGCCTGAACTAGCGAAGCTATTTTAGTTATCTATTCCATAAGTTTTTAAATAATATTTGTTTTTCTTTTTGCATTTTTTTGGCATAATCAGTATGACTCATTGCGTAAGCAATTTTATCTAGTTTCTCAAAAGTAATTCCCGGTTTCAAATACTGCTCCGCGTTATCTAGTGATTTCAGTTTTTAATACGGTGTCATATAATTTTTTTTGGGATATGTTTTTCTCTCTTTGCCCTTGTTGTCTGTTTTAATCTCGGCAAAAGCGCAGGGTCTGTGATAATTCAAATAAATATTAAAATAATTTTGATAAAAATTATTAACTAAATCAGCCTTGCCTCTCGGTATGTGCATATAGCCCATATGCTTTCTGATAATGCTTCCGTTTTTTGATTCAACCAGCGCGTTGTCATTTGATTTTCTCGGTCTGGATTTTGTTAATTTTATTATTAATTTATTTAATAACTCGGCAACTATTCTATTAATGTATTCACTCCCATTGTCAGCATGAAATTCGATTACTCTATATGGAAATTTATCCAATAAATCAAACAACATTTTTTTCATATACCTTTCCAATATCGCTTCAACCGATCCGATAAATTCCGATTGCGTTACCATGTCCACTAAATTGATATGATACGCTCCCTTTTCGCCGTCTTTATCGCCCTGATGCACCGTATCTACGCATAGAAATCCAGGCTTTCCATTTGGTTCCGGTTTTCGCCTTTCGCCGATATTTACTTTAGTCGGATTAGTTTTGGTGAATATTTTAGCTCTGAATTTATATCGGTTTGTTGTCCGCAATCTATATAGATGCGATATGGAAACATCCTTTAATCTAATATATTCCATTTTGTTAAAATCAGCATAATCGCTTTTCATTATTTTAACAGTGGCGGGACCGGCTAAACATTCATGGGCATTATCTAAATCAGCCAATAACTCAATATCACCCTTAGTGTAAATTTTTTCAAATTTATTTCGCTTATACGGTTTTGACTTCAATGTTCCTCGTTGTTTGTATTCCTTAATTAGCCTGCTTAGTTGCGATTTGGATATGCCAGTCATCCTCATAATATATTGTCTAAGCATACCCTTGTCCGAACGTGATGATTTCAGATATTTATAGTTCATTATCACATTCTGAATCCATTCATTTCGGTCTTCTTTAGAAACGCTTTTGAATTCAATTATCGGAGGTTTGGACAAGAAATCTCCAATAGCAGACAAGCATAGGTTTTTAGAATTAGTCATTGTTATCATCATAGATAACTATTCTAACCCATACGTCTTATTTTAGCCAAATTAACAGTATTTGCCAAATTTAACTTTGTTCAGGCTCATCTTGCATGAGAAACAGGGGGTCATTTCAGGCTCATCTTGTATGGGACAAGACTGGGAGTTGACTTTTGATATAGTATAATATATAATAACAGTATCAAGACTAAAAGGGTCCCTGAAGCCGCGAGGCCGATGGCCCCCTTTTTCATTTAAATTTAATAATGTGTTTTATATTAGCAAGGTAATCAAAATATTTCCTTGTTATTTTTTTATACAAAGAAGATGCAAATAACTTGTTTGGAAAAAGTATCTTTTTAAATCTATCTTCTTCAATCAAGAAATCAACCAGCATTTTATAATCCCCGTCTCCGGAAACAAGAACTATTTTATCAAATGGTTCTTTTTTATACATTTTTTTCATAATATCAAGGATAATATCCGCATCAACATTTCCTTTTTTCTTCCCTATCATCGCAGAATTATGCTCGCGAAATTTTAAAATAAATCCTGCTTCTTGTATTTTATCATACAAATCATTTTTTCCATCAATCACAAAACCCAAAAAATAATAAGCTCTGGAAATATTATACTTTCTTTTTAGATACTCTCTGAATCTAGCAAAATCAATACTCCAAGCAGGATCTTCTGAATTCGTTCCCATATGCAAATTTTGCCCATCAATAAAAGCAAAATTATTTTCTTCTATTTTTAGCATGATTATTTATATAATTCTAATTTAAGTTTCGTAATTAAAGTCTTTTCAAGTTGTTGTTCTGATTGGTGTGGGTTATGGTAATTTTTTCTATTTCTATACAATTTCAGCTGGCTGGGCTGGGCCTGCCCCGCCCTTGGGCCTGCCCCGCCCCTCGCGAGGGGCGGGGCTAACTGTTAATTGCTAATTCGTCCCGCCACTTTATTGTATTTACTGTGGGCGGGATCCCGCTTGCCTCGCATATGCGATGGCCAAGGCGGTGATAATTGTTAATATTTTATAAATTTATTCGTCCGCTTCTAAATCCTCCAATAATTTTTCAAGACGACTAACCATTTCTTTTCTTTCTTCCAGGCCAGCCCGAAGAAATTTCTCGGCGGAAAAATCACCCTCTAAATCATTTATTCGCCCGCTCTTTGTTTCATCAGCCTCTTTGATTAAACTGCTGCCTTTTAAAAAATGATGCAACCGGCTTTTCTCGCATTTCGGTTCAAGAGCTTTCACTAGTTTGTACCAATAACTGAATAAACGGATATTCTCTTTGTAATTTTCTTCGTACATTTGCTCTTTTAATTTTTCTAACTCTGCAAAGTCTTGGCACTTAATGGTTTTGGAAAAATCTTCTACCTCTATTGCTTTATATTTTTCAATACTCATATTTTTTTAATTTTATAACCTGCCTCGCCCTGCCTCGTCGGCAGACAGGCGGCAGGCGGGCTTTATAAACTTTCAACTTTTTTTGTTACGTAGCATGCGCGTCGCAGTCTCTTGAAAAAGGACTGCGACGATTAATAACTATTAATTTATCTTATTATTTTTTATTACTATTTGCTCGCCTAAAAATATTATCAACCATCTGTTTAGCTTTAATTTCTTGAAAACCCCCTTTTAACGTTTCCATATCATTAACTCCTTCTTTCATCATCCGGCAAAGCGGACAGTCGTCATCTAATTCGCTCATATCATCTTCTATATCAATCGGCAGACTGCAAAACCAATCAATAATTTCTTCATAAAGATTATCCGCTTCCCATTGCGCCCAGCCGTGTATCCAGCCGCTCTCGTCAGGCTCTAAAATAGCCATAAACTTTTCCGCCGGATTTTCCTCTTCCAAAGCTTTCCTTAGTTTAACGCATAACTCCGGACTTTCCATATAAAGCATATCATCCGCGAAATTCTTCATCCATTTAATTTTTACACCGGTTGATAATTTGGGCGAGGAATAATATCTTGTATTTTCCATAAAAGTTAATTCTACTCTATTATCTTCCCCTGATAGTATCACCTCTCCGTTTTCTATATCAAGATAATATCTATTTTTTATATCAAAATCATTAAAAGCCTCTTCTATCTTATCCATATTGATTGGTTTTTTATTGGGTAGTATATACATAAAATTATTTATTTTTTAAATCATCAAAAATAGTTACATCCCCTTTTTCGTATTTTCCCATCTCAAAACCGTCGTATTTAAAATGCCCGCCATCCTGATAAAAATACAGGGCCGTCTGCCTATCAAGCACTAAAATAAAACCTCGCTCATTGCCTGAAGTGGGAAAAATATCAACTCTGTCTGTTTTATCAAACACATCATGCAATTTATCAAAAATAACATTATTGATTTTCATTTTTCTGGCCATCAACCTGAGTGCCATCTTGGGATAAAACTTAAATAATATTTTTTTCCACCAAGGCATTGCCAAAGCTTTTATATTATTTTCTTTTAAAAATTCTTTATCCATAAAAAAATTAATTCATCCCAAAATAATTTTTTCAATTCTTTTTTCTACTCTGCCGTGTCGCAGTCTCTTAAAAAAGGACTGCGACGATTAATAACTATTAATTTATTTTCTAACTTTCAACCTGCCTCGCCCTGCCTCGTCGGCAGACAGGCGGGCTTTATAACTTTCAACTTTACAAACTTTACAAACTCTCAACTATATATTAATATATTTATACTTTAAAACTAATGGGAGGAGGCTTGCCCTTTATAAAATCTTTAGCAAAGGAGACGTGCTATGTCAAAAATTATAGTAGTAATCGGCGGAACCAGCCCTTTTCCAAACTCATCAATCATATTAAGGCCGAAAAAAATGCCCGCGCCCGAGGAAATTGAAGTCTACATACAAGACAATCTCACTCAAAGAGGATTAAAAATTTATTCCAATAGTAAACTACTGCGCCTTGATGATAATTTCCTGGCTATGTATCGTTGCAATGGCCTGGCCAATGAACTTCGCTACAGTAGAAGGCATTCGGTTTTTGTTTGCGTTACCGAGGCTGAAGAAATTGAGATTCTTCATCTCTGGGGCGGTTGGGGCCCACCCGAAACCGACCTGATTGAAGAGTTTGACAAAGAAGCGGCCAAAAAAGAAATTAAGATAATAAAAAAATCAGAAATAACCTACCTGCACGGAGCCGGCTTATTCTTAGCCAAAATCTCCTAACCCAACGCAATTTCCCAAAGGTTTTCCCGCCCGAAAACCTTTTTTTATTTAATTATTATTTATTTAAAAAATTGTTAAATGTTAAATGTTAATTGTTAACTGTTAAATGTTAATTGCTGTTTTTCTTCTTCGGGCATATTTTAAAATAATCTCCTCAACTTCGGCTTTGGCTTTTTGCAGATTATCTAAAATAAATCTATTTTAATTTTTTCTTGTTCTCAGGCTTTACAAGATAATTTTTTTTGCTTACAACTGATTTACCCAGCCGTTCTTCTAATTTTTTTCTCGCCCCGCCGGCAATATCACCGCCCGCCATAGAATCGGCTTTTAGTTTTGGCATTCCTTTTGAATCTTCCGTCCGGTGAATTTCTGTTGTGGCTCGCTCGCCCAGCATAGAAAAAATTAATTCCAAATCATCCATATGGTCGCATAAATTTTCTCTCTTTAAATTTTTATGTTTCTTATACTGACTCGGCGTCATATTAAAAGTAGCCTGAGAAATTTCCGCGGTCAAAATTTCATAATCTCTTTGTTCTTTGGCTCCCCGCTTCTGCCATTCATCAGTTAATTCTTCGCGAATAGCAATACCGCGCATCCGTTTTTCAATCCAGTCTTCACTATATCCCTTGGCTTTGTATAAAGCTCTAGTTCTTTTCGTAGCCAATTCAGGGTCTTCAATTTCTTGCACCCGTTCATAACCAACTTGCGCCAACCAACGTTTAAACGGTTCGGCTTTGGGCGAAGGGATTGACTGAATAATACGAAATACGGCTTCTGTATTAGCGCAATCAGTGGCATATTTTTTACCATCATTAGCTAATAATTTCAGTCCGTGACAAAATGTCACGGCCTCACTTCCTTCTTCTTTTAATCTTTGTTTTAACTTTCTCCAATATGCGCCTGCGTCAACACTTTCGGTGAGCGCCTCGCAAATATCAACAACCGAAAACCACCATTCATTTTTATAAATAGTTTTGCGTATTCCTTTTTTGCGAAAAATCGCAATTTTTGTTGTAATTTCTATTTTTTTGTTCATTTTAACTTCAATAATTTATTCTTAAATGTTAATTGTTAATCGTTAATCGTTAATTTTGTTCATCAAACGTTCTTTTATCTTGCCTGCCTGTTCCTCAAAACTACTGCCAACTTTTATATGCTCATATTCAAGGTTAATTTCCTTATAAATCTCATTCAATCTATTATCTCTTTCCCTTCTTTTATAATTATTATGCGAAGAACCATCAAGTTCAACGACCATCAATGGCCTGGTGGTATTTAAATCGCAAATCAAAAAATCAACATGACGGGATTTTATTCTATTCCTAAAACCAAAGCGCTCGCCTTTTGACAACCTCTCGCGTTTAACTCCCACAAAATCTTCTATTCTTACTTTCGAAAGAATAATATATTCCAAACCGAGCTGCTTGTTTAAGTTAATAAAAAACGCTTGTTCAGAATTATTCATTGTGCTTTGCTTTAAATAAAATGGGGTCCACTCTTTCGCTTTCTTTTTAGCAAAATAGTTAATTGCAATTTTAGCTGCAAAAAGCAATAAAGCTAATATAAAAATAAATAAAATAAATTTTTCCATTTTAAAATTTTATATTATCTAATTATCTATTCTCCATAAATAAAGAATAT
>Ga0268276_1003247_pt1 | contig 12852 bp, 9 predicted proteins | sample saktaG_4_FD_190145 | JGI IMG/M metagenome (GOLD analysis project Ga0268276, IMG submission 190145) | Saline water microbial communities from Sakinaw Lake, British Columbia, Canada - sak_2010_1_5_45m | ecosystem: Environmental > Aquatic > Non-marine Saline and Alkaline > Saline ...
CTTGACGAGTTGAGCCCCCATGTCCTCTACAGGATTTCTTAATTTTTCGATGCTTTGGGCTACTGTCACTCCGTCCAGTGTAAATACTGGTGATCCTTTCATCATCACTACTGATTTTCCTTTTGGACCCATGGTTACCTTTACGGCATCTTGTGTGCTCTAATTTTTGAGAATTTGTATAATATGGTTAACATCTGCTACTTTTTCCTTTTTTCTCTTTTTATTACAGTTCTATTACTACTATGTGTTAAATAATTGTTTAGAAATCTAACTAAAAACCTTGTTTTCTGCATTCTTTATTAATTCGTATGACCTAAATATATAGTTCTCAAGACGGTTCCAACCACCACACACTATGTCCACAACACGAAAGTGAGCCGCCTATTTTAGGCGGTTTTCACTTTGTGTTGTGGAGATGAGCAAGACACCTACGTGTCTTGCGCGTGGGAATCGAACGGCGGAATATGTTGCGACCGTAGGGAGCAACTATGAGCCGTGTCCCGCGGTTCTTAATAAAATCTGAGCAATAGCGAAAGATTTTATTTAGAAACCGTCAGGACGATTCCCACCATCTCCACTTTATTTATCCCCAACTCACCGAAAAATACTTGACATTAAATTGGTGTTTGATAATATATAGGTGTGCTTGAGTTATAGCTTGCTATTACTTGGGCACATTGGAAAACATCGTCCTCGGACGGTGTTTTCCATTTTTAGGAAAATTTTGAAAATAGCGGTAATTCTGTTATGATGACAATCAGCATTATTAATATAGTCAAAAATATATGGATAAGAGAAATATAGCAATTTTAATTTTAATTTTAATTTTAATCTTTTTCGGTTATAAACTTTTTGGAGAAGGATTAGCCAAGAACATTTCTGCCGAAGAAGCCCAATTTGAGGTTCAAAAACTTATTGATATGAACCCTGGCAATACTGCTATAATTAAAAGTGTCATTAGTGAAGGAGAATTTTATAAAATAACTGTGACTTTAGGAGAACAAGAATTTTATTCCTACCTAAGTAAAGATGGGAAAAAGTTTTTCCCAGAAGCCATTGATTTGGAAGAACTCAATAATCAACAAAAAAATGCACCTAAACAAGAAGTCTCCTCTAAATCAAACAAACCTCTCGTAGAATTATTTGTGATGAGTTATTGTCCCTATGGAACTCAAACTGAAAAAGCGATTCTTCCCGTCTTAAATGTGCTTGAAGATAAAATTGATTTTGAATTGAAGTTCTGTGATTATGCCATGCATGATAAAACCGAACTAAATGAAGAACTTCAGCAATACTGCATAGGAGAACAAAACAAGAATAAATTTCTAACTTATTTAAATTGTTTCCTTGAAGACGGAAATTCCGCACGTTGTTTATCTGAAATCAATATTGATAACACAATTTTACAGAATTGTATTAAAGCAACTGATAATAAATATAAAGTCACAGCTAATTACAACGATAAAACAACTTGGACACAAGGAAATCCTTCTTACCCCACCTTCAATATTTATGAAACAGATAATCTTAAATATAATGTTGACGGTTCACCTACCTTAATCATCAATGGCGAGGAGATTTTAACTAATCGCAATCCTAGTAGTTTGTTAGCCTCAATTTGTTCTGCATTTGATAATCCCCCTAGCGAATGTAATCAAGAACTTTCTTCGGCCATCCCTTCCCCAGGATTTGGGTCTTCAACTACAACCGATTCAACTGATGCTACCTGTAATTAAGATTATTTAAACAAAATTAAAAATAAAAACTACTCAAATTGAGTAGTTTTTATTTTGTTTTGTCTGAAAAACCTTTTTAGGTATTTCAAATTTTTTAATGATTTCTTCATTTAATTGATTCTTTTTCAAAAAAATAATTATCTGTTCATCTACAAAAACAGGCACCCAGAAATCATCTTGAACTCGATTAATTAGGAACTGTTGACCCCATGGAGTGACATCATGCCAAGAAAAAATTATTGAATTAAAATCATATTCTTCACTTTTTTGTAACCAAACAACTTCATCTTCTTGCATAGGAAGATAAATATCTTGGAAAAACTCCGCTGGATACACCTCAGGGCGATTATCTACAAAAACTTTTTCTTGCGGAAAAAGATAATAAATTAAATACCCACCAATATCATAATTATTGAAAATTGGACCCGATAAATTATTTTCCTCAAAAAAATTCATTGCCTTGTTTTGCCCCTTGATTAAACCTAGACCAAACAACCCACTATTGATAGGAAGTGATTTTCCACCAATAACAAGCCCCCCAAAAATTATGATCAAGGAAACTCCCCCACTACAAATTATTGATTTTAGATCTTTAAAATTTAAGTTAGGCCAAATAATTTTTATATTTTTAGCTAAAATTGGTAAAGATATAAAAGCAAATAAAGAAATATTTCTGATAGACCAACAAGCCATAAAAGCAAAACCACTTATTAAGAAAAAATTTACTAAAGGAAATTCTTTTCGTTTTTTAATTAACACCCAAACAAAACTAACCCCCACTAAAAGCAAAACCACTCTAAATAAAAGAAAAGCTGAATTATGAATGCCAAGATTTTCTAAAAACCAAATTGATTGCTCCTCCAGAACTTGATATCCATAATTACTATAAACAAACAGTGGGTGGAATGTTCCTTTCCAACCAAAAGGATTAACAAAAGTTGCCAAAAAAACAGTTCCTAAAAGAGTTCCTATTAATGTTAACGATTCTTTTCTTTTTCCCCAATAAAAAACCCCTTTTTCTAAGAAGAAAGCTCCTGTAATAGCTATTCCTAAAAAGAAATAAATATGAAGATTTACCCAAATTACCTCCACAAGGGGTAAAAGCCAGAGCCATTGAGATGAAATCTTTTTATTTTTCCAAGCCCACAAGATGTAAAAGAAAATTCCAGAAAAAAAACAACTAAAAATTTCTGGTCTTATTTCTTTACGATAGGTTATCAAAGGAATTAATATTAATGACAAAAGGGTCGCCACAGTCAATCCAGCTTCTTGTTTAGCCATTTTAAACAACAGCAAAAAAGTGGCTAAAATTAAGAAAATTACAAAAAAATGTAAAAGAATAAAACCCCCAAGAGCTTGTAAAAGAAAAAAAATTATTCCTGTCCCCCAATGATGATTTAGAAATGGATATTGAGAGTAATTAAGTGAGTAAAGGTTTGTATTTAAAACTCCTTGCCAATTTCCAGCAAAAAATTGTTCTCCATTTTGAACAAAACGACCTAAATCGGCAGTGACGAAATCAAGTTGCTGAAAAAGAAAAAAACAAGCCCACAAAATCAGAAAGAGGATTGTAAAATATTGAATATATTTTTTGTTTATCCCATTAGAAATTTCCATTTTTTAATTTAGTGAGACTTACTTCTAATAAGATTTGTCTGCATAAACCCAATTATTTAAGAAAAATTCAAAAGAACCTTTTCTGATATCTGCCTGTTTAAAACCTATACGTTGCAAATTATCCATTATTCTATAATAATTATCTTTACCTTTGTGGTCTTTGATTTCGTCCGGACTAACCAATCGCAATTTTGACATTAATTTTAGAAGACCATCTGCCCAAGGAGAAGGAGTTGTCAAAATAAACCGACCGCCTTTCTTGAGAACACGTTTTACTTCACCTAAAATAAATTCTACTTTGTCACTTTCAAGATGTTCAAGAACAGCCAACATAACAACTACATTAAAAAAATCGTCGTTAAAGGGTAACGGCTCTCCTTTTTTTATGTCAAAAAGCGCTAAATTAATATTTTCATTATATTCATCTTTTTTTAATGACGAGTCCAGCCCAAATTTTTCTTTAAATTGAACCTTCAAAAGAAAAGTTGGAATGGTACCGCAACCAATATCTAAAACTCTCCCTTCTCTTAAGGAGATTGGAATCAATTTATTAGCCATCTTAGTTCGTTGGTGAGCTAAAAAATTTTCTAGCAGACCAAATCCTCTTGTCGGTTTTAAATTAAACATAAATTCATTCTATCAAAAAATAATTCTTTTTTCATCTTCATTTTTGAAACCCGATAGGTTTTCTCCTCTTATAATTTCACCTTTTTGTTTACCAAACTTTTGGAGAAAAATAAAATAACCACCATAAATGCAAAGCACCAACCAAACAGGAAAGAAAAAGACGCTTAGTGAAGCAAAAGGTAAATTAGCAAAAAATTCTACCACCTTCAATTCATAAGAAAGTAAAAAATAAGTTACATAAGAAAAAGGTAAGGCTAACCAAGCAGAGAAAAAACTAAGGACACCTGACAAAAAACCAAATAACATTGTTAGGGGAATAAACATAAGAACTAATAAATTAACAAAAACCGCTACAATAGATAATTCCCCCATCATATATAACAACAGAGGTAAAACAAAAATTTGAGTTGAAATGGTTGCTGAAATTGTTTCCCGCAAATAAAATTTTGTTGGAATAAAATTAAAAAACTGACTCAGTTTAGGAGAGAGAAGAATTAAACCCAGAGTCGCCATAAAGGAAAGTTGGAAAGATGGGTCAAACACTACAATTTGGGGATTGTGTAAAACCATAACAAACCCAGCTAAAAAAAGTGCTCGAGTTGTGTCATTAATTCGACCAGTGACTCTCGCAAAAATAACCAACAAAGCCATCAAAGAAGCCCTTATGATAGTGGCCGAACCACCTACCATAATCGCAAACAAAATAATACTTAAAGCTCCCAAACTTGTTCCAACAATTTGAGGAAGGAAGGAAAGCATTCTCAAAATAAATTCCGCTATAATTGTCACATTATAGCCAGACAAAACTACAATATGAATTAAACCGACTTTCCTAAAATCATCTTGTAATTTTTGCCCTAATGATTGTTTAGTCCCTATCAATAATCCCCCCAAAAGAGAAACTTCTGGTTCGGGAATTGTTTTTCTGACTTCCTCTAAAAAACTCCTTTTAAAAAGGAAAAGTTTTTCCTTAATGAAATTACCATTGTTTTTAGAAAGTAAATCTACTTGAGGGTAAAACATTTGGTAAAAAATTCTGTCCTTAGCTAAATATCTAACATAATCAAATTCACGTCCGCTGTTAGTTAAGAAATTTTCTGGCTTTTGCAAAATGCCAGAAAAATTAATTTCATCGCCATACTCAAATTGAGGATAATGTTGAACAGTTAATAAAATTTTAATTCCACCGAGGTCTAGAGAAGACAAATTTTCTGAAGTTTTGATTTCTTTCATCTCAACAGTTAATTTTGTGTTATCTTCACGCTCATCGGCTTCGTCGATAACGACACCAATAATTGAAATTTTTTGTTCAGCTAAATTATTTAGTAGTTGAACCCCTTGAGTTTCACTAGAAAAAGAACATCTTAATAAACCCAAACCAAAAAAGAAGATTAAAAGTGGTAAAATTAAAAAACTTTTCTTACTGTGAAGAGAGAAATCCAAGAAAAAAGTTATCCCCCAAACCACAAGGGATAAAAAAATCCAAAATAGACCAAAATAAAAGTCTCCATCTACAATCGAACCAAAAGCTACCCCCGCCACAAAGCTTAAAACAGACAAGTAAAAAAAGGAGTATTTCATCCCTTTAAGCCACCTCTCTATCCATAGCTTCATTAGCCATTCTATCAGCTCTTTCATTTTCAGCTCTTGGAATATAAATAAATTTTATATCTCTAAAAGATTTTACAATTAGATTATGAACTTTTATGTATTGAGAAAAAAGAGTTTCTTCTTTAATTTGATATTCCCCACTTAACTGTCTCTGAACTAACTGGCTATCCAGTTTAACAACAACCTCCATCGCAAGTAAATTTTTACCAAAAATTTTTTGAACTGTTTCCAGCCCTATAATTACCGCTTCGTATTCAGCCCAATTATTTGTTTGTTTCCCTAAAAATTTTGAAACTGCTTTTATTTCATTGCCCCATTCGTCATAAACAACAGCCCCTGCTCCAGCTTTTCCTGGATTACCTCGAGATCCCCCATCTGTAAAAATTATAAGTTTGTTATTTTGCATAAGACAATTATAACAAGAAATCTAACAAACTAAAAACAAATTTTATATAAGTTCGGATTTTCGAATGTATTGTTTTTGAAAATGGTATGGGCTTAGAACTAGGTTTCCAAAAACAATACATTCGAAAATCCTTACCAATAAAATAACTGTATTCCTCAAAAGAAATCTAACAGGAAGTTCTAAATTCTAACCTATGTAAAATTTTCTAAATTATTTCAACAATTCTCAATCTTAATTCATTTTTTCCTCCAAAGACATTTTTTTCAAAATTAGCCAAAAAACTTAGACTATCACCCATTTGCAAAGAAGATTTTTTGTCTTTTATTTTTTGACTAAAAAAATCAATGGCTTTAATCTTGTGTTGATTACCATTTGCAAAAACTAATTCCAAATGATTAGAGGTCTTACCAAAAACTCGTATCTGCATTATACGAATATTTTCAAATAAAAATAAAGGTTTAGGATTTTCTGGACCAAAAGGAGCTAATTGTTCAATATATTTATAATTTTCCCAATTAATATCTTCCAGAGATAATTTTTTATCAACAAAAATTTCTTCCACAGGATTTTTGTCTGCAATTTTTTCCCACGCTTGCCAAAGTTTTTCCTCAAGAAAATAAATCTGCTCAGAAACAATACCAAAACCACCAGCAAAACGATGTCCTCCACAATAAGCAAAGACACCCTCTTCCACCAAATTCATTAGTTTCATCAAATCAATTGTTTCAGACCGACACGACCCGCAATAATGACCTTGCTCATCAGTCCCCCAAACAAAACAAGGTCTCTTGTAAAAATCCTTAAGTGAGGAAGCAATCAGACCCGATAAACCTAAGTTCCAATCCGTGTGACCAACAACTATCATCTCTTTCAAACCCTTTTCTTTAATTTTTCTTTTGGCTTCCCGCACTGCTGTCGCCATCAAAGTTTTCCTCTGGTTGTTTAATTTGTCTAATTGGTCAGCTAATTTACCCGCAATTACTTCGTCACCAGTAGAAAATAAATCAAAAGCAATTCGTGGGTCAGCTACTCGTGAAGCGGCATTGATACGGGGGGCAATCATAAAACTGATATCATCTTCAGTGAGAAATTTTTGGTCAACCTTCATCTTTCTTAAAAGTTTCATTAGGCCAACCCGAGGTGATTTTTTCATTACTAATAAACCATATTTTGCAAAAATTCTATTTTCTTTTTTCAAAGGAACCATATCAGCAATTGTGGCTAACCCAACCATATCTAACAACCATTTCTCCCAACCCTTAACTATACCGAAATCTCCTTTTTCAATTAAAGCTTGAATAAGTTTAAACACTACTCCCGCTCCACATAACATCTCGTCTGGGTAATCATCACCTGCTTGTTTAGAATTTAAAATCACTAAAGCGGGGGGGAGCTCTCCCCCATTAACCAAGTGGTGGTCAGTGAGAATTACATCAATTCCCTTGTCCTGAGCTAACTTAATTTCAGTAATATTAGTTATTCCACAATCTATAGTTATTAAAACTTCAACTCTCTCCGAGATAAATTTTTCTACTGCTTTTGTATTAAGTCCATAGCCTTCTTGTAAACGATTAGGAATATAGTTTTGAAAATTTAAAAAACCGATTTTTTTAAAAAAATCATTTAAAATCACAGCTCCTGGAATTCCGTCAGCATCATAATCACTATAAATCATCACTTTGTGATTCTTTTGAATAGCTTCTAACAATCTCTCAACTGCTATTTGCATTCCCTTAATTAAAAACGGATTAAAAATTCCCTCCTCATAGTCAAGATTTAAAAATGATTCCGCTTCGGTTAAGGTTTTAATCCCCCTTGAAAAAAGGAGATGATTTAATAAATTTGGATATTTTTTTAGTTCCTCTTTAATTTCCTTAGAAGGTTCTTCTTTTAGAGTAATTTTTCTTCCCATTTTTGTATTTTATCATATAATAAAGAGATGACTGATTGCCTATTTTGTAAAATTGTGTCGGGAGAGATTCCTTGTCATAAAATTTATGAAGACAAAAATTGTTTGGCTTTTTTAGATATAAATCCAGTTAATTTAGGGCATACTCTTATAGTTCCTAAACAACATTCTAAAAACATTTTAGACATAAATGATAAAATACTTAGGGAAGTGATAATTGTTGTTAAACAATTATCAAATAAAATAAAGAAAAATCTTCAGTGTGACGGAATAAATATAATGATAAATAACGAGTCAGATGCTGGACAAATTATCCTTCACACTCATATTCATATAATTCCTCGCTTTAAAAAAGATGGTTTTAAACATTGGCCTAGTAAAAAATATAAGGATGGTGAAGCTGAAAGTTTTGTTAAAAAAATTATAGAATTTTAAGAAATATAAAATTGAAAACATCCATTTTAATAGGGAGATAAACACTTAACCCCTCTAAAATGGATGTTTTCAATTTTATATTTCTTCTTTATTTATATTTTATCTTTTATTTTCTATTGCCTCAATCCCAATTAGAGTACCTGTCGCCACATATTCTAACATGGCTCCTCCCCCCGTGGAAATAAAATCAAATTTTTCTTCTAGCCCCAATTTAGAAATACAATGTTCCGTATCACCTCCCCCAGCGATTGAAACTGCGCGACTATCTGTAATATCGTGAATCAACTTAAAAGTAGCTTCCGAAAAACCCTTTTCATAGTCACCTAAGGGACCATTCCATAAAATAAATTTGGAATTATTAATTAATTTTTGTAGTTCTAAAGATGTTTGGGGACCAATATCTACCATCCTCTCCTCAGACAATACTTCGTTAGGTTTTCTTACAGAAACTTCTGTCTGCCCTTCAACCACAACATCAATAGGCAAAATAATTTGTTTGTTTTCTAATAAATCAGACAAATTAGAATCTCCGTCGGAAATTAATGACTGGCCTATTTCAAAACCTTTCGCCTTAAAAACATCGTTGGCTAAAGCTCCTCCTACAAAAATATAATCTGCTATTCTTAAAAACTTTCTAATAAAAGGAAGCTTCGTTTGTAGCTTATTTCCACCTAAAACAAATAATCGTGGAGAATCAGTTTGAAAAACTTTTTTTAATTCTTCAACTTCGCTAGCAAAAACAGGTCCAAAGTAACTTTTCATTAATTTAGGAAGACCAACTATAGAACTATGCTGGCGGTGAGAAACAGCAAAGGCCTCATTAACATAAATATCTCCCTGCGAAGCTAACTTTTTAACAAACTCAATCTTATTTTCTTCTTCTCCTCTAAACTGCCTCAGGTTTTCAAACAAAACAATATCTCCCGCTCGCATTTCATTAACTTCTTTAATCTGGTTATTTTTAAAAATATCTTTTACAAAGGTAATTACAAAGAATTTTCTCAAATATTCACAAACCGGCGACAAACTTCCTGATTTTTTTCTACCTAAATGACTTAGGATAATTGTTTTAGCTCCTTCCTTTTGCAAAAAATTAAGCGTGGTTAAAATTTTTTCTATTTTAAAATTATCAATAATTTCCCCCATTTCCATTGGGACATTCAAGTCCAACCTCAAGAGAATTTTTTTGTTTTTTAATTTCCCCTTTTGTTCAGTAATAATTTTCATATAAAATAAATCTCAGACATTGTTAACTACTTCTAACAGTTTCTTAAACTTTTCTTTGTTCAAACTTTCTCTCCCTACCAAAAAACCATCTACATCTGTAGCAACTAACTCCTCAACATTTTTATAATTCACCGAACCGCCGTATAAGATTTCTACATCTTTAAAGTCGTTTATATTATACTTATCAACCAAAACCTTTTTAATAAAAATCACTACTTCCTGTAATTGTTTATCGGAAATAACTCCCTCGGCTTCTTTCCCAATCGCCCAAATCGGTTCATAAACAATTAAAATATTTTTTAGATAATTTTTGCTTACCCCTATTAGAGAATTCAAAATTTGTTTTTTCAAAAAACCAAAATATAAACCGTCCTCATCTCTTTTTGATTCACCAATACATAAAACAACATTTAAATTATTTTTAAGAGACAATTTTATTTTTTGGTTAATAAGACCATCTTCCTCACCTTCTTTTCTACTTTCAGAATGACCTAAAATAACAAAATCTACCCCACTTGTTTTTAACATAGAGGGTGAAATCTTGTTTACCCAAGGACCCTTTTCCTGTTCAAAGCAATTCTGAGCTCCTAAATAAATTTTAGTAGAAATACTTTTTAATTCTCCCAAATAAACAACAGGCGGGCAAACAATTACCTTTGTCTTTTTTAACTTCAAAACTTGTTTTTTTATCCCTAAGAAAATTGATTTAGCCTCACGAAGAGTCGTCGGATTCGTTTTCCAATTAGCAACTACAATTTTTTTCTTCATACATTAGTATGTTATCTTCTTTTCACCTAAGATTCAATCCAACTTTCTAATAGGGTTCATAAATAGGAATGGTTTTCTTAGAACCGATAGTAATTTCTACCGACTCTGAATTTCCATTAACTATCGCCGTCTTGTCTCCTTCAAAACGATAGGAAGCGAAAAATTGAGCTAGTGATTTAATTCCATTAGTAAAATAATCCGTAAAAGTCAGGGTTCCAGGAGCAAAAGCTGCTTCATTAGTTGTCTCATCTCCAGGGGATTCTGGTAATCCTGACAAATCAGCCGAAAATGAAATCGGACTATTATAACCATTCCAAGAAACTATCCCTAACTCAACATCTGGTTCCGACCAATCTCCCCCACCAGCAAAGTCAACTTCTACTTCAGTCGGATTAGCTGACAACACAAAGTAACCAAGCGGACGATAGGTCGCGATAACTGGATAACCCAATTGATGGTAACAAGTAAGGGTATAGGTAGTTTCTTTTAGGATTACCTTATTAACCAAAAAATCACTCACGGAAGCACAACCTTCTCCTGAACAAACCTTGGTCTGGGACCAGCCTGTATCGGTAGCTAAATCACAATTAACAACTTTTTCTGTCTGCCATTCAGCTTTTGGTTTAAGACCCGTCTTCTGGTTACTAATTTTGAAACTCCCTTCAACAATTTCTGGAGGATCTGCCACCACAGTAATTAAATCCGTGGAACAATTTGTTGAACCACCTAAACCAGAAAACGTCCCAGTATAAGTTATGTCTGAGGTTTCAGAGACAACTGGGAAAACAGCTTTACTACTACTTGCAACAAATGGTGATATCTGTCCCACCCCACGATTAATTTCAGCTGAATTAGCATAAGTCGAAGTCCAAGACAAGCTTGTAGAGTCTCCCAAGAAAACAATGTTTTTTGATGAGTCAAGGGAACAAATTGGAGCGTGTGGGGTAACAACTCCTCCACAATTAACAACACATCCTCCGCCACCACCAGTAGTGCTTGAATTAGTCATACAAGTCCCTACTTCGCCAGTATTATCCTTAACGGTAAAAGTACAAGATTCTGTGCTAGCTGGACCAAAAGGAAAATTAAAGTTAACGGCTGGAGTAGCTGGGCTATTCAAAGGAATAGAGCCGTAATTTGCCTCAGCCGGAAGAGGTCCTGTACAAATATACTTGATATCAGTAGCATGGGCTGAACTCCAAGTTAACCTGCTTGATCCTGGGCTAATAATGTTAGCTGGGGTAAAAGTCGCCGTACAACTTGGGCAATCTTTTGTTCCTGGAACTATTCGAGTTGTTCCACAATTACTCGTTTGGGTTAAATTAATACCATCACAAACCGTTGCTTGAGAGGGTTCCCATGTTGCAACAATACAAGGTTTGTAATACTGGCACTTAGTAGGGGTATCAGAAACAGACAGTGTCCAAGGGGTATCAACAATTAAGCCAGTACTTTCTTCTGCATCATAAGCAATATAACCAGAAGGAATAGAACCGGTGCAAGAATAACTTGGAGTTTCTATACCTATACTAACACTTCCACTACAAGTACCTGTTTTCCCTGCACTATCTTTTACTTTGAGAGTACAAGCTTCTGTTTTTCCTGCATCGGCAACGCTAAAGTTAAAAGGAACAGAACCGCTGGTTGGAACTGCCTGCCAAGTGCCTGTGCCAGGTTGAGGTCCAGTACACAGATATTCAGTACACAGATATTCAGCTGAAGTAGCACTAACTGAAGAACTCCAAGTAGCGGTGCTTGAACCGGGAGCGATAACACTTGGAGGAGTAAAGGTTAGGGTGCAGGAAGGACCTTCGCTACTTTTTATACTAACACTTCCACTACAAGTACCTGTTTTTCCAGTATTATCTTTTACCTCAACAGTACAAGTTTCTGTTTTTCCTGCATCGGCAACGCTAAAGTTAAAAGGAACAGAACCATTAGTTGGAATCGCCCCCCAGTCACCTGAATTTGATTGTGGACCATTACAAGAATACTTAGCTAAAATAGCATTGGTTGAAGAACTCCAAGTTGCTGTGCTTGAACCGGGAGCAGTTATGCTTGAAGGGGTAAATTTTAATTCACAACTAAGTTTTTCAATAGGTTTAATAGTTAAAGAAGCACTGCAAGGAGAGCCTGCTACTCCCGAACCATTTTTCACTGTAAGAGTAGCTAACTCCGGCCCAGCTGGGCTAAATTTAAACGGTCCCCAAGATGAATTTGAGGTAGCAACATCACCACTCCAATTAGTTAGTCCAGTAGCTACAAGAAAAGCAGAAGTAGCATTAGTAGAAGACCATTTTAAATAAACTTCTTCGTTTACATTCACACTACTAACATTTTCGCCATCACTATCAATCCATCCAATATTACAAGTGGCTGGCTTATCAGCGACAGTATAAGTATAGGTTTTGGAACCAATATACCTAGCTCCTTTTTCGAAAAGTGACCCCATAAAATCACTCCCAGGGACTGTCCGACCACTATATTTAGGAAAAACAACATTCCTGCACCAATCA
>Ga0268276_1003248_pt1 | contig 12851 bp, 11 predicted proteins | sample saktaG_4_FD_190145 | JGI IMG/M metagenome (GOLD analysis project Ga0268276, IMG submission 190145) | Saline water microbial communities from Sakinaw Lake, British Columbia, Canada - sak_2010_1_5_45m | ecosystem: Environmental > Aquatic > Non-marine Saline and Alkaline > Saline ...
CAAGCTGAATTTGCGCCAGTCGTCAGGCAAAGGTCGGCCCACTTGGCATCCCCAGGCGTTCAACAAAGGCAGGCCAGCCTTGTTGACGTGGAGGATGGTGCCATCCTTTGCGATCCGTAGCACAGGGCTAGGATTTTCGCTTGGGAATTTTGCCAACTCCCTGATCTTCTCCTCCGCCCGCTTGCGCTCGGTGATGTCGTGCAGCGAGGCCAGGTAGGCGCTTTCTCCCTCCCACATCGTTTCCACCACCCGCATTTCTGCTGTGGCTGTTTCTCCGCCTCTGCGAATGATGTCAATCTCCGTCGTTTCACCCGCCACCACAGGAAGGCCAAGCGATTCGCCGAGGAACTCCTCTGCCTGGCGGCCAAAGAGGGATTCTGCAGCCGGGTTGACAAAACGCACCATGCCGTTCCCATCCACGATGATGATGCTATCGGCTGCTTTTTCTATGATGGTGCGGAGGCGCGTTTCGCTGGCCTGCAACTCCTGCGCCCGCTGTTCCAATTCTGCCTGCATTCGGTGCCGCTCGATGGCATGGCGCAGGGAACGCGCCAGCAGGTTGCCGTCCACCTGCCCCTTGGTCAGATAGTCCTGCGCACCGACACGCACGGCCTCAACTGCGAGCGTTTCATCGGCGAGACCGGTCATCACTACGGCCGGCACTTCTGGCGCTTGAGCGTTGACCTTGCTGAGCGTTCTCAGCCCTTGACTGTCCGGCAGCCCCAGATCCAACAGGACCACGTCAATTCCGCCTTCGGCCAGGCGCTCCAGCCCGGTCGAGAGCCGGTTGGACCACTCCAGATCGAACCGATCACCTTTTGCCCGGCTCAGCATTTCCCGGATAATCAGGGCGTCGTCCTCGTTGTCCTCGATTAGCAAGGCTGTCGTTGATTTATCGTTCATGGCCAGTAGTCCTCAAGACCTCCGAGGTCTCGGAGACCTCGGAGGTCTAACTACAGTGTCCGCTCACTTCACAATCCGCTCCGCAGCTTCACGGCAGTTTTGCTTGGCTCGCTTATGCTCGTACATTCGCGCATCCGCGCTGCGCATCAACTCCTCAATGGAACTCGGATTCTCAGGATCGTAGCGTGCCACGCCGACGCTTAGCGACAGCTTGTAGTGGTGATCCCTTTGTGCATTGCGGGCCTCCAGGTTCTCCTGTAGACGCACGGTGAGAATCTCAACGCTGGCCCCAGACGCCTCTATTGCCAGCACCGCGAACTCATCTCCGCCGATCCGGGCCACGACGTCCGACTCACGAAAGGTCTCTTTGAGCACCTGGGCAATCTCGATCAACGCCTGATCGCCTTCGTGGTGGCCCAGGGTATCATTGATTCCCTTCAGGCCATCCAGATCAGTAACAAGCAACGACATTTCCCTCTGTGCTCGTTCGGCTATCCTGAGCTGCTGGTGGGCCAGGGTGAAGAAGCCTCGACGGTTATACACGCCTGTAAGTGCATCGAGAAATGCCATGGCGCGTAGTTTCTCACGCAGTCGTACGATCTCGGTGATATCGCGCAGCGATGCCAGGTAAGCCCTTTCTGCCTCCCACATCGTTTCCACCACGCGCATTTCTGCTGTGGCTGTTTCTCCATCTCTGCGAATGACATCCATCTCCATCGTTTCACCTGCTACCACAGGAGAGCCGAAAGGTTCGCCCAGGAGTTCCTCTGCCTGGCGGCCAAAGAGGGATTCCGCCGCCGGGTTGACAAAACGCACGGTGCCGTTCCCGTCCACAATGATGATGCTATCGGCTGCTTTTTCTATCAGTGCCCGATAGCGCGTCTCGCTCTCGTGCAGTGCCTCCTCCGCCTGCACTCGCTCGGCGATTTCCCGCTCCAGTTGTTGATTGGCCTTTTTGAGCTCGGCGGTGCGCTCCTCCACCAGCTCCTCAAGGTGGTCTCGGTATCTCCTCAATTCCTTCTCTGCCTGCACGTGCTCGGTGATGTCCTTCAGGCTCCCCTCGTAGTAGAGCACCCCACCGTCGGCATCGTGGACCACCTGGGCGCTATCCTCCACCCAGATGATCGTTCCGTCATGCCGGCGAACCCGCGTCTCGAAATCGCGCAAGCTCCCCCGGCGTTCTATCAGAGTCTGCCACCGCCTGCGCTCCTCAGGGTCCAAGAATGTGTCGGTTATATTGGCCGCCAGCAGCGACTTCAGGTCCGGGCAGCCAAGCATCTGCACCAGGGCGGGGTTACCATCCAGGATCCGCCCCTCCTGCGTGGTACGGTAGAGCCCCACCGGAACACCTTCGAAGAGGCTGCGGTAGCGCTCCTCCGACTCTCGCAACGCCTCCTCCGCTCGCTTGCGTTGCAGCGCCACCGATGCCTGGTTGGCAAAGGTCTCGATGATGTCCTTGTTTCTCAATTCGGTCCCTCTGCGCAGCAGGATGGCGACATTGCCTAACAGTTTCCCTTCCTTGACGAAACCCATCGCATATACGTCGCCCAGGCCGAGGAGTTTCTCCAGCGCCTGGCAAACGGGCCTGGGGATGCCAGGGGAAAGATCGTATATGCCTCCAGGCACCTTCAGCAGTTTGCCAAGGGAGAGCTCGCGTTTTGCTGCGTCGTCCAGTTTTAAGGACGTCCCAACGGGGTCTCCGCCCATGATGTTCATAACCGCCCTGGTGCGTTTTCCAAGCCCCAGGAGCGCGTGAACACAAACACCGTCAGATGCCTCATCGAACGAGTTGACGACAACGATAGTGTTGTCAGTAAGCTCTATAATCTTTTCCCCTATCAGCCGGTAGATGCCCTCCCCCAGCGGGAGCTCAACGAACTCCGTGGCTGCCTGGGACAAAAAGCTCAGCTCACGGATGTACTGCTTCGCTTTCTCCTCCGTCCGCATCCGCTCGGCGATTTCGGCCTTCAATGCTTCGTTGGCTTCCGCCAGCTCTGACGTTCGTTCTTGAACTCTTATCTCCAGCTCGTCGTACGCTCTGCGCAGCGCTTCCTCCGCCCACTTGCGCTCCTTTGCCAGGCGGGCTCTCTCCAACCCCCTTTCAATCTTCAGCTTCAACTCATCGCCAGAGCAGGGCTTCACCAGGTAGTCATACGCCCCCTCGTGCAAAGCCTCTATCGCCGACTCCAGAGAGGAATATCCGGTGAGGATCAACACCACCGCCTGGGGCGCGACCTCCCTGGTCTGTCTCAGCACCTCAAGCCCGTCCACGTCTGGCATCTTCAAGTCGGTCAAGACCAGGTCGAAGGGGCCCTGCTCCAACAGATCAAGAGCCTCTGAGCCGCTGGCGGCCGTTACCACCTGATAGCTCTCGCCCTCCAGTACCTCGACCATGCTCCGAAGAGTGAATTGGTCATCATCCACGATGAGGACTTTGCTTTGTCTTTCCACGTTGCTCTACCTCTCTCGTTTATACGTGGCAGGCTGATGGTGAAGGTGGTTTCCAGGAGCGGCTCCATTCACTCCGGGCTGGCGGTTGAAACCGCGCCTGGCAGGGCATATCCACGCCGGCCGACCGTCTGTGCGGTCGGGCTTGCGTCGGCGGAGGCCGACGCCCGGCCAAAGGCCCTACAGGCGCGACCTCGGTCGCCAGCTCGCGAGTTCGCTGGCTGAGTAGGAGCGCTGCGACGTATCGAAGCCAAGAACGAGCCTGCAAGTGCCGCTCACCCTTGATTTCGATACGCTGGCGCTACTCAATCAGCGGGTTCGCTACTCAATCAGCGGGTTCGCTGTACGCTGCAAAGTATCATCACTTACCATTTAACCACTACCCATTCTACTCCTGGAACAGCTCGCCGATGCGCTCGATTTCTGCAGGTGCCCTATGCACGGGCTGGCCTGTCAGGATGCCGGTGACATTGCGGAAGGGCTTGCCGATGTGCATCCCCTGACCATCAATGGTGAACTCGCGGATGTCCTTGTCGTGCATGGAGCCCCGCATCTTGAGCACGGTCAGCCCGCGGCGCATTTCCCCGTACATCTCCACGTAGCGCAGCAGAATGATGGAGTCGGTGATGGTGGAGATGTGCGCTTCCGTGACGGAGGTGCCTCCCATGAGCGTCGGCGTGGTGGCGGTGAACAGCCCGACAATCTCCTCGTGCTTGATGAAGGAGGTCAGGCCGATGACGAACTCGCGGAAACCCTTGATGTTCGAGACCCGCTCCAGGGCGGAGAGGCTGTCCACAGCCATGCGATTCGGTTTGAACTCGTCAATGACCGTCTTCATGTCAATGAGATGATCCTCCAGCCCCATCACCTCCGGGTACTCGCACACCACCTTGAGCCTGCCTTCCTCTTCCATTTGCTCAAAGTCAATCCCCCAGCCTTCCGCGTTGCGGAAGAGCTGCTCGCGGCTCTCCTCGAAGGCGAACAGCAGGCAGCGTTCGCCATTGGCCGCCCCGCCGGCGATGAACTCGGTCACCATGAGAGTCTTGCCATTACCGGTAGCGCCGGAGACCAGGATGATGGAATCGCGGAAGAACCCCCCGCCGCACATCCTGTCCAGCTCCTCGTTGCCCGAACTGAGGCGGACATTGGATGACTTCTGCTTCAGCTCGATGGCAGAAAGCGGGATCACGATGACGCCCTGGCCGGGCATGATGGTGAAAGGGAATTCTCCCTTCTGATGAGAAGTCCCCCGGAACTTGAGGATCTCCACCGTGCGGCGACGCTTCTCCTGCTCCAGGACATTGCGCAGGATGATCACGTTGTCGGCCACGAACTCCTCCACGCCATAGCGGGCGATGTCACCGTATTCCTGGGCCCGCTCTGCGGTCATGACCGCCGTGACCCCCATGGCTTTCAGCGCCGAGGCGATGCGGAAGAGTTCGCTGCGTACCGTGGCACTGTCGGCGAATTGGGTGAAGATGGCGCCCAGGGAGTCCATGGAGACCCTTGTCGCCCCAACCTTCCGAACAGCGTACTCGATGCGGGCCAGCAACGCTCCCAGATCGTAGCTTCCGGTGACGACTGCCTCTGCTCCCGGCTGAGGAGAGGCATCCACAAAGGCCCATTGGCCTTCGGCCTCCCAGCGCTGGATGTCCCAGCCAAGGCCCACCATGTTTTGGCGGATGTCGTCAGGGGGCTCCTCAAAGGTGATGAAGACGCCACTGTCACCCGCTTTCTCGATCCCCTCGGCCAGGAACTGGCAGGCGATGACCGTCTTGGCGCTGCCGGCGGTCCCGGAAATCAAGGTGGTGCGACCTTTTGGCAGACCGCCCCTGGCTATCAGATCAAAGCCCGCGATGCCGGTCTCCAGCTTCTCGATTTGCGGTAGTCTATCCATGGTGTTCATTCTTCTTCCCCCTTCCGTACAGGTTGCACATCCAGCCCCAGCAGCACCTTCTCGGTGTCGGACAGGTCGCCTATCACGCGCCGAAGAGGCAGCGGCAACGTCTTGATCAGGGTTGGTGTGGCCAGGATTCTCTCGTCCTCCGCCAGTTGTGGGCGTTCCAGAACGTCAATGACGGCCATCTCGTATTGGCCACCCAGGTCCTCCTTACAGATCCGACGCAGGTTGGCGATGGCGCGCTCAGTTTTTGGCGTCTGCCCAGTTACGTATAGCTTCAGCAAAACCTTGTCCATGATTGTTCCTCCTTATTTCTAAGTCTAATATCCAATATCTAATAACCGATACATAGCTATTGGATATTAGCTATTGGATATTGCTCACCGATTCCGATAATACGAGACCAGGTAGCCCATGAGCTCAAGAACCATCAACCGTCCTTCCTCGACGTAGGCCTGGGTCCTGGCGGGAGTGACCTGGCGGATCTTTCTTTTCAAGGCATTGCTGTGAACCTCCACCACGTCGCGCGGCCCGGCCTTCAGGAAGCCCACCCGCTCAGCCAGGGAGCGAAGCCTTTCCGAAATGTTATGCTCCACCCTATAGGCCCGCCGCTCCAGGGCCAGGTCCATCAGATCTCCGTAGCTTTGGACCAGCTCGTCGAAGACCTCCGGCACGCTCTCGCGCAGAGGTGCCAGGCCAAACATTTGCGCCGTAACTGCGGTTGAGGGAGGAGCGGACAGTTGCTCTAGCGAATAGAGCTCTCGCTCCAGGCGTTCGCGCTCCTGTTGCTCCCGTTGCCGGGCCTGTTCCAACTCTGCCAGCAGCCGCTGTCGCTCGATGGCATGGCGCATGGAGCGCACCAGCAGGTTGCCGTCCACCTGGCCCTTGACCAGATAGTCCTGTGCCCCTTCCTGGACCGCCTTAACGCCAAGTGTTTCATCGGCGAGACCGGTCAGCACCACGATAGGCACTTCAGGGGCTTGATCGAGACCCTTGCTGAGCGTTTCCAGCCCCCGGCTATCCGGCAGGCCAAGATCCAACAGGACTACGTCAATCCCTCCTTCAGCCAGGCGTTCCAGCCCCACCGACAGCCGGTCAGCGCACTCCAGGTCGAAGGTCGTGCCCTTCACTTCGGCCAAGATTTCCCCAATCAGGAAGGCGTCGTCCTCGTTGTCCTCAATGAGCAGGACATGCATCTGATTCACCTCACGAACGAGCAGGAATGCGCGCCACGAGGGCCCAGTAGAGCGCGAACTGCTTCACCACCCTGGCTAGTTCCTCGAACCGCGTGGGTTTCATGATGTACGAGCAAGCCCCCTCCGAGTAGGATTTTACGACGTCTGCCTCACTCTGGCTGGTGGTGAGCATGACCACCGGGAGATGGCGCAGCGCCGCATCTGCCTTTACCTCCATCAGAACCTCGAAGCCGTTTTTCTTCGGCATGTTGATGTCGAGAAGAAGGAGGCCGGGCATCACGGCGTCCTTGTACTCCCCCTCCCGTCGGAGATAGGCCAGGGCCTCTTCCCCATCCCTCACCACATTCAGCACATTAACGATCTTTGCATCGGCGAACGACTCCCGGATGAGCAGGATGTCGTCGTCATTGTCCTCCGCGAGAAGGATGTCCACTGACTGAGTTATTGGTTGGTTATTCATTTCGTGCCTCCCTGATCTGTGATGCGTGAAACGTGAGGCGTGAAACGTGAAACGTAAAACGTCACGCCTCACGTTTCACGTTTTACGTTTCACGTCCCAAATGTGATGATGAACTCCGAGCCGCCGCCCCCACGCGGCCGAACCCAGGCCCGGCCGCCGTGCCGTCGGGCGACCTGCCGCACGATGGCCAGCCCCGCGCCCGTTCCCTCGACCTCGCGCCCCACGGCTCGCTGGAAAAGATCGAAGATTCGGTCCGCGTGCTCCGGCTCGACACCTGGGCCACGGTCCCGGACGACGATGCCCACGCCCACAGGCTCGCCCTCTGCCGGCTGGTACGGCGCGATCTCGACCTCAGGCGCAGCGCCCTCGCGGGTGAACTTGAGGGCATTGGTGACCAGGTTGTACACCGCCTCGGTGGCCCACGTCTGGTCCACTCGGAGTCTGGGGAGGTCCTTGGCGACCTGGACCACGGCCCCGATCTCCTTGATCCTGGACTCGAGACGCTGCAGCGCCTGTTGCACGATGAGCTCGCCCTCGATCTCCTCCGTTGGCGGCTCCATGCGTTGGGCACGGGATAAGGCCGTGATGTCGTCTATGAGGTGAGTCATCCGCTCCGCCCCCAGGACGACGCGCCTGAGAAAGTCCTGCCCCTTCTCATCGAGCTGATCCGCATAGCGGTCATTCACCATGCGCGAGAAGTTCTCGATCGCCCGCAGCGGCTCCCTCAGGTCGTGGGAGGTGACATGGAGGAGCGTCTCCAGATCGCGGTTCACCGCACTGGTCTCCTCCTCCGCCCACTTTATTTTGCTGATGTCCCGCGCGCTGCCCAGCACGCCGGTGATGCGGCCACGTGCGCCGCGCAGCACGGTGGCGTTGTAGCTCACCGGCACCAGCCGCCCCGATTTGGTAACCACGATCAGTTCATAGTCCGCGACCTTCTTCTCTGCCAGCACTTGATCAATGCCGGCCTGGGCGCGGTCGGGGTCGGCGAAGAACTGCCGGAAGGGCTGCCCGATCAGCTCCTCGCGGCGGTAGCCGCTAATGCGCTCGGTGGCCCGGTTGACCTCGGTGATGATCCCCTCGCGATCGGTGGTCATCAGGATGTCCATCATGGCGTCCATCATGGACTGGCGGTTGGCGTTGGCTGCCTCCAGCTCGTCCATGGTGGACTGCATCTCCTCGTTGGTGGCCTCCAGCTCCTCGCTGGTGGCCTGGAGCTCCTCGTAGTTGGCCTCCAACTCCTCGCTGGTGGCCTGGAGGTCGTTGATCAGCTTGTTGACCTGGGTCATGTCGCGGGCCGTGCCCAGGATGCGGGTGATGCGACCCCGCACGTCTCTCAAAACGGCGGCGTTGAGGGAAATCGGAACTTCCTGGCCGTCTTTGGTGACCAGGGTCAGGTCGTAGTCGGAGACCTCCCCTGCCTGGAGCACCTGCTCGATGCCGGCCTGGGCGCGCTCAGGGTCGGTGAAGAAGTTGGCGAAGGGCTTGCGCAGCAACTCCCTGGCGCTGTAGCCGCTGATGCGCTCCAGGGCCGGGTTGGCCTGCATGATGGTCCCTCGGGTTGAGGTAGTCATCAGGATGTCCTGCATGTTGTCCATGAGGGACTGGCTGTAGGCCAGGGCTTCCTCTGCTTCCTCGCCGCGCTGTCGAACGGTCTCCATCAGCCTATTGACGCGGTCCAGGGCATCGTAGAAGCGGTTGGCGCGGTCAAGCCGCTGCCCGTCCAACATGCGCAGCATCTCGGCCACCGCCTGCTCCCACGGCTCCCACTCGATGTGAGCGGTGTCCCGCATCCCCGGGACGAGGTGGCCACGGGGGATGTTCCGAACTGTCTGCGGAGGTATCCCCGTGTTCACGGCATCGCTGGTGGTGGTGGGACGGGTCTTGAGAGCCTGATGTGCCCTCGCGTCGCGCGGTGTTTTGATTTTTCTCATGATTTTGTCTCCTTTCGTGATGTGTAAAACGTAAAACGTGATGCGTAAAACGTGATGCGTGATTTATGGCTCACGTTTCACATCTTCACGTTTCACGCAGTCCGTAATCTTATCAGCGATCTCCGACAACGGCAGGACGTAGTCAACAACACCCAGTTCGATGGCCGCCCTGGGCATGGCGAAGTAGCGTGACGTCTCCTCGTCCTGGGCGATAGTCATCCCTCCTTTCGCTTTGATCTCCTGGCAGCCGTGTGCCCCGTCGCGGCCTGTGCCCGACAGGACAACCCCGATCACGCGGGATCCAAAGGCCTGCGCCGCCGAGGCGAAGAGCACGTCCGCCGAAGGGCGCACGTAGTTCACCAGATCGCCGCGGTCCGGAACCAGGGTTGAGCCTTCCAGCCGCAGGTGCTGTCCGGGAACGGCCAGGTAGGCCACCCCGGCTTCCAGGCCGGCGCCGTTCTCGGCCAGGCGCACCGGCAGCGGGGAGAGGCGAGCCAGGTGCTCGTGCAGGCGGGTCGGTCGGTCGTCCCGCAGGTGCTGCACGATGAGCACCGCGGCTGGCAGATCGGCCGGCAGGCGCGAGAGCACCTGCGTCAGGGCGCCTATTCCCCCCGCCGAGGCGGCGATAACCACCACATTTCGGATTTCGGAATGCTCCATTTACGTTTCACGTTTTACGTTTGCGATACAACTTCGCTTTTCTATCCACGCAGTGAAACAACCCCCGTGTTTCCCCTACCGGCACCTCGGCCTTGCCCAGGAGGAGAAAGCCACCTTCGCGCAGCCCCTCGTGGAAGCCCTTCAGCGCCCGCGTCTGCAAGGCAGGGGCGAAGTAGATGAGCACATTGCGGCAGACCACCAGGTCCAGGTCACGGTAGGGTGGGTCGCTGACCAGGCTGTGCACCTCGAAAGTCGCCAACTGCCTGAGGGCCGGCTGCACGTGGAAAGCCTCGCCCTCGGCGACGAAGTACCTCTCCAACCATGCCGGCCGGATACCTTCCACATCCTTCGGGCCAAAGACCCCTTCCCGCGCGCGATCCAGTGCCTTAGCGTCAATGTCGGTAGCCAGAACGGTGATCTCGAATTCGTCCACCCTGGTGTCCAGGGTCTCCAGGAGTAGCATGGCAATGGAGTAGGGTTCCTCGCCGGTGGCGCAGCCGGCGCTCCAGATTCTGAGCAGAGGAGCAGGGGTGCGGAGGTGCGGGGGTGCAGATGCCCCTCCGCCCCTCGGCTCACCGGTTTGTTTGCCGATCAGCACTGGCAGTACGATCTCCTCCAGCGCCTTAAACGCCACGTCGTCGCGGAAGAAGCTGGTGACGTTGATGGTCAGATCGTCGAAGAGCTTGTCGTACTCGGCCGGGTCCTGGTCCAGGACGCGAGCATAGTCGGCGTAAGTCTCAGCGCCGCGAGCGTGCAGCCGCCGGGCGAGCCGCCGCGTCAGGGTGCTCTCTTTATACTCCCGGAAGTCGAAGCCCCGTTCGCGGTAGACCTTCTCCAGGAGACATTGCAGTTCCTTGCGGTTCTCAGTCATACCACTTACACTCGTGAGACGTGATCTGCGATGCGACTTACCCATTACGGGTTAAAGCATCTCTAATTGCCGGCAGCAGCTCTTCGACCAGGTCTTTCTTTATCACATACCCGCTGGCGCCGCTGGCCATGGCTGCTTCCCTATACGCCTCAATGTCGAAAATGGTCAACACGATGACCTTGAGGTTCGGGAGTTCCTCTTTGAGCCGGCGAGTGGCATCTATGCCGTTCATCCCTGGCATCCTCACATCCATGAGAACTACGTCTGGCTTGAGCTCTCTGACTTTGCGCATGGCTTCTTGAGTATCGGCCGCCTCTCCGATGACCTCGACATCCGGCTCAGGGGCCAGGTGCTCCTTGATGTACCCCCGAAAGATGGCATTGTCATCAACGATCAGAATCCTTGTTGCCTGCATAGCTGTTTTCCTCCTTCTTGCTTGTCTATGCCCACCAATAGGCAGACGATTGCCTGGCTCCAGTATACCAAATTCGACTTGTCTTGTCTATTGGCGAAACGTTGATTTTTCAAGCCAAAACGTTGATTTTTCAACAAAAAAGACCCTACCTATTGGTAGAGTCTGTTAATCGAGATCAGGACATGTTCGTGGAAGTGAGCCCGATTAGTCTGAAGTTATCACCCCCTTACGAATGGCGTATCTGGTCAGTCCTGCCGCGCTATGGATGTCGAGTTTGTCCATCAGACTAGCTCTGTGGGACCTGACTGTTCCTTCGGTGATATGCAGCAACTCAGCGATTTCTTGGCTCGAATGACCCTCCGCAATCAGTTGCAGTACCTCTCTCTCGCGGTCGGTGAGTCTGTCATAGCGGTTTACTGTCATCGCTTCGGCCTTCCGGATGTACTCCTCAATGACTTTCCCCGATATCGAAGGGCTGAGGAAGGAATCACCCCGGTAGACGGCTTGAATGGCCAAGACCAGCTCTGTGACCGCTGCTTTCTTGACCACGTATCCTGATGCCCCGGCCCGCAGGATTTGATAGACGTACTCCTCGTCAGCATGCATGGTCAGAATCAGAACCTTGATCTCAGGAAACAATGCCTTGACCTGGCGGGTAGCCTCCAGGCCATTAAGGCCAGGCATGGCGATGTCCATCAGCACCACGTCGGGCAGCAACTGCTGGGTCATCTGAATGGCCTCTCTCCCATCTTCGGCCTCCCCTATCACCTCTATGCCCGCCTCATCATCCAACAGGGAGCGAATGCCCTGGCGAACGATGGTGTGATCCTCGGCCAATAGGACTCTGATCTTGCTCATGATACCCCCCTCCTCGATTTTCGATTTCCGATTTCCGATTTCCGATTGTCAATCGGAAGTCGCAAATCACTTCTTCTTCGCCGTCTTGCGGGAGGCGACGAAGATGGCCGTGAGCTCGTCGGCTTCTTGGACCAGATCCTGCACACGGGCCGCTGGCACCAGTTCAGTTTCCACCACCATCTCCAACCAAAAGAGGGATTCGTCGGCCTCTTCCTCCACGAGACCCAACTTGTGGACGAAATCGGCCTGCGAACGCGCCCGGCACGCAGCCCGATAGTTCGCTGCCACCGATGTGGCCGAGCGCAAGAGTTGATCGCCAACGACCTGCGCCGTTCGTGTCCGTGGCAAGGCTTCTACCAGGCGAATCACCCGCAACGCAAACTGCTTCGTCCGTCTTTTCAAATCCTCTTCGTCCATCCCACCTCCTCGATTTTCGATTTCCGAATGCCGATGGTTCGGCTGGCCTCACCACAGGTTTTCGATTTGTCAATCGCAAATCGAAAATCGAAAATCGAAAATCTCATACCGGTATTTCTATCGTCAGCCGGGTTCCCTCCCCAGGCCGTGACTGGATGTCGAAATTGCCGCCCAGGAAGGTCACCCTTTCTCGTATCCCCAGCAGACCTATCCCGCGCTCCGGAGCTTGGGAGTCTCCCATCTTCTCTACCTCAAAGCCTCGACCATCATCTTCAATCAATGCAGCCACTGACGCCTCCTTGCGCTCCACACGCAAATGTACTTTGTTGGCCTGCGCATGCCTGGCCACGTTGGTCAGTGCCTCCTGCGCCACGCGGTAAAGCGCCGTTTCCATCTCTGCGGGCAGCCTATCCTCTAGATCAATCGCTTCAAACGCAACCTCAATGTCTAGTCTTTTGGCGTATCTGTCCAGGTACCAGCGCAACGCTGACACCAGACCAAAATCGTCGAGCATGGTGGGCCGCAGGTCAAGAGACAACTCACGAACTTGCTCCAATGTCTGCTCGGCCAGCGAACTTGCCTCCGTCAGTCTCCTCTTGAGTGTGGCGGTAACCTGTGGCGGCAGTTCTTCCCAGATCTTTACCAGGCTGATGCGCATCATCGTTAGAGCCTGTCCCATCTCGTCGTGCAGCTCCCGGGAGAGCCTCCTGCGTTCGCCTTCCTGGGCGTTGATGAGCTGGGTTGACAACCTTTGCAGGTCTCTTCTATGTTCCATGCCTGCGTTCAGGA
>Ga0268276_1003251_pt1 | contig 12843 bp, 9 predicted proteins | sample saktaG_4_FD_190145 | JGI IMG/M metagenome (GOLD analysis project Ga0268276, IMG submission 190145) | Saline water microbial communities from Sakinaw Lake, British Columbia, Canada - sak_2010_1_5_45m | ecosystem: Environmental > Aquatic > Non-marine Saline and Alkaline > Saline ...
GCCCTCATGGCCGTCAGCTCCCCGTCGCTCGAGAAGCGCCCGAAGGTGAGTATCACGGATGTGAGCGACGCCATGGGAAATGTGAAGCTTAAGAGCCACGGCACCATGAAGAAGAGGAGCTTGAATACTGCTATTATGCTTACACCCTTATTTATGACTAGATTGGCTATCTGAATGATATTGCCTATGAGAAAAGCGAACGTGAAGACGACCAGCGAGATCAGGAACGAGTGGAGGAACTCCTTCAGTATGTAGTTTCTTAATATACGCATCGATCTTGGGGTTAAAAAACTTTGTCCTTCACGGAATAGAAAAGCTCTTTCCACATATAGTATGTGAAATATTCCCATAGCGGAGGAAATACCTTGCGGACTTCATAATCTACATAGTTGCCGTAGACACGCACTACCACGTAGTTGAGATACCCTCCGTCTGACTCGGGTATCTGGATAAACATACCGGCGCCACCCGAAGTAACATAGCGCACGCCGCCGTAAGCTCCCTCCTGGAACATATGCTCATGGCCGGCGAATACTATATCGACGTTATAATCCTCGCACATCTTCATGAAGCGGTACGACCATTTGCCAAGCTCGGGGCGGAACCATGACTGCTGGTACGGTGAGAACGGCTGTTTATGCATGAAGATGAACCTGTTCTTATAGCCTTGGGACTTCTCGAGCTCCTCCTCAAGCCACTCGCACTGCTCTTCGTTAAGATCGGTGATCTTGTTATCCAGTACGATGAAGTACGAGTTGCGGTTTGTGAACGAGAACTCTCTTCTGCCAAGATATTGCTTGAATAGGTGTTCGCCGTGCCGGTCATCGTCATGATTGCCCATCACGCTTATAACCGGGAACTTTATCCTCGAACGGAGCCTGTTGTATATATTATAATCCCACCTCGTTCCCTTTATAAAGGCTATATCGCCCAGATTCACCGCAAAGTCTATCTTAAACTTTTTGAACCTGTCTTCCCTGTTCATGCGGCGGATTATCTTTAAGAAGGCGCTGTCGTCGAATATGAATCCGGCGTGATTGTCGCCAAAGGCTATGAAAGAGAAGGCATCGCCCTTATTTGCCTTTAGATTCTCAACGATCTGGTCGTTTGTAGGCAGAGTCGGATCCTTGGCCAGATATAAGGATATAGCCGGCAGAATGGAGTAGACTGAGGCCGCCAGGACCATTATGGCTATTATCTTTATTAATCGTCTCATTCGGGTAATCTTATCATATTTTGGTGACAAAGTCCATTAAAGCGAAACGGCGCGCATCTGTTAAGATACACGCCGTTAGGCACTAACCGAATCTTGATCGAGCTACTTTATCTTCTGTATCGACTTTACTTCTTCTTTGCCGCCTTTATTGACCTTTTCGATCCTTACGGAATCTCCGATCTTCAGCTGGTTGAGAGTGATGACTCTCGTCGCGGCATCAAGAACGGTGACACCCGCGCTTACCGTGAATGAAAGCGGGTTACCATCCGGGCCGACTACCTTCATATTATTGGCATCGAGTCCCTTGGTAGGATCCGCATACTCCAGCGACGCAACTTTGCCCACAAAAGTCTTCAGCTCTTTCGTGCTCTTGGCTGCCTGGCTTGCCGGAGCGGCAAGAACGAGCGACGTTACAAATGTTAAGGCTATTAGAACGATTAGAATCTTCTTCATCGTATTAGCCTCCTTTCTTTATCAAGCGGTATTCTACACTAAAACTGACTTTTTGACAAGTAAATTAGAAGGGACTTTTTCTTTTGGCGGACCAAAAGAAAGACGGCAGATTTTTTTATAAAACCTGCCGCCTTTAATCTATATAGGGCAAAGACTACTGTACGGCTATTGCCTTTGCTTCTCCTTTTGTCTTGCCGGCCTTCACTTTGACGGTCTCGCCAGCTTTAAGCTGATTAAGAGTGACCACGTTTAAGGAAGCGTCCAATATCATCGCTGTTGAGTTTACCGTGTAGGAGACGGGGTTACCCATATCATCGGCGACTTTTACGGTGCCGTCCATGACACCTTTAGCCGGATCGGCAACTGTAACAGAGACGATCTTGCCTACAAATGCGCCCACGCTCTCTACCCCTTTGGCGATCTCCTTAGCCGGAGACGGAGCCCCTTTGCTAGCGCCCTGTGCAAAAGATACCGAGGAGACTAACATAAGAGCAAGCACCACTAATAATAACTTCTTCATTTGTTAAACACCTCCTTTCATCTGAAATTTATAATATCGGCATTATACCACAAATACTGGCGGAGAGGGAGAGACACTTTACCAATTAAGCACAAAATGTGCCTCTCACCACCAAAACCACCACCAATGTATCCTTTTGTTAAACTAGATGTTATCACTAAAGCGTCGTCTTTTCAAGAATATTTGCCCTGCCTTCGACGGTGCTATGGCTATAGTATGCCGTCATAACCTTTACATCCTTGAGGCCGGATATAGCCATGACGTCAATCAAGGGTAAATTATTTTTACCACACTCTGTAAAGAACCTATGCCTAAAGTAGTGAGGTGTGATCTCAGCCCCTGTAATCTTCAGGCTGAATTCCTTTAGATAGTTGCGTATGCGAGTCTGGCTACACTTCTTACCGTACCTGTTCAGAAACAGCCAAGAAGCCTTGTGTTTGCAGGATTTATAATATTTTGAATATGTTGAGGTTATTATGCGGCTTGCTTGATATTATTCGTAATAAGATCGTTTGCTTTTCTACGCTCATTATAATCTTCTATTTTTGCGACTGGTAGAATAAAGGATACAGTCTTTATGAATGTATCAATATCAGTTATGGCCAATTGCTCTGGGGATAGTTTATTATTTCCTGCAAGGAAAGCGAATACGCTTCTGAGTTTCTCTATATCACCGGAATCCAATGCTCTCAAGGCCAGCATGATACCTTCAATCTGCATAAGATTAAAATCAGCCTCTTTACATGGTTCAAAGGCAAGGGCTTTTACTCCAAGGTTCTTCCCGAGGATCGTGCTAACAAGTCCTTTATTCGGGCAGGCAACATCGAACCGGACATCGGCGTAGCCTAAAGCTCTGTACTCATCCCGTTTTCTTTGTATTAGACTTTGAAGATCCTTGATATATTCATCAGGATTACCCGCATTGGCACTTGATAGACAGACTATCCTTTCAATGTGCTTATTTTCCTTCTCTATGGCCTGTTCAAGCTCTACTTTCAGAATATTACGCTGTTCGACTGGGATTATCGAATCTGTGATGATATGGCATAGTATAGTCTTATCCTGGATAGTCGGCATATATTCTGGCTTAAGGTTTTCGGTGTGGATTCTATCGACTTCGGCTACTGCTGCTTCAGCGGCAGTCGCCTGCGAAATAGTAGGTTTTGCCTGTATAAGATATGCCCAGGAACGACGGTCGCCTATCACCATTCTTTTCTTGAGCATGGTCTCGTAACCGGTTATTTGTATTATATATTTAGCTCTGTCCAACAATCTTTCGTCGCCACGTACGCCACACATGAAATACCAGAAAGGCTTAAATTTAGAAAGCAAATAATGGTGCCAATTATGATAATATCCATCTTCAAGTATATATGACTCGTCGGCGGCTGAAATGTTTGCTACTATGACATCGAGCTTTTCAGCTATAGTAAGTCGTTGAAAATATTGAGCGGTAATATCTATATTGGTTATATCATTGTCATCCAAATAGCTGCGCGATTCATTCGCAAGATTTGGGTCTGCTTCTATGGCTAAGACTTTTTTCGCCCCGAGTCTGGCCGCAACGATTGCCAGTATAGCATCCCTGCCGCTTCCGGCATCCATAACAACCCTGTCTTTAATAAGATGCGAATATGCCTGCATGAAAAGTATCGTAAGTAACGCATGATAACGATATTCAAAATATGCGCGGCCATTTGCATGCGTAAGGTAGCATATGATCACCCGGTCTTTATACTTTTCGAGCTGTGACTTCTTCTTTTCCCATTCTTTCTTATCAACAAAAATAAGATTTCCTGCTAGGACGAAGTTATTACCGTGGATCGTCAGGAATGTCTTGCCGGCAATTTCATCCCTTCTTTCCAAATATTTATCTTCAGGCCAAATACTTTTTACAAGCGTTTCCGGAGACGGTGCTTCTGGCGCAACTCCATCGGCCTTCGCTTCTTCGGTGACGGGCGGTGCAGGAGTTATTGCCCACAACATTTTAGGAAAAGCTTGCATGCCTTGTGGGGTATTTTCATGCACCGTTGTAATGCCCTCTCTATCAACTTCTACCTTGCCAATTTCATACCGTGCTCGCCAGGTATTTTTGGATAGATCTATTACGGCTTCAATGCCAACCGATGCCATATCAAGCATTATCATATTCAAGGTCATTTCTAATGCTTGTTCATCGGCTTTGAACCCGTCAATATAGATCTCTATTTCTTGCAATGACTCCTGTTTCAAAATGTTCCCGATAGTTTTTGCATTTTTTAATATATAACTAGGCACAAGATGCGAAAGAATAAATACTTCTTTTCCATTTTTCTTTTTTCCATGTACAATAAGAGCGGAACAGCCGGCCAGCCCTTTTGTAAAAAGCTTTTCTGTGCCATGCAATTCAACTATTGCCAAGTCTTCTTCGGCAACCATCACTGCATCGCCAGAAATAGACTCTTCGGGATACTCGTCTGGGGTTTCTAAATCTAGGTTATAAATTCTTATCCTTGATGCAATACCTTGATTTTCCGCGGCGGGCGGTTGCACGAGCGGCAGCCGTATCGTGAATGTCGTGCCCTTGCCGAGTTCGGATTGGACAGAGATTGTACCTCCGGCATCCTTTATGGCGTACCAAGCCTCAGTTGTATCTAGGCCGGTACCTCCTTTTGTCTGTGAAATATTCAGATTAAATAAGCGCGGTCGCTGCGTGACCGGATCGATGGCAAGCAATTCGGGAGGGATCCCTTTACCATTATCAGCAATAACTATTCTCACCGCATCTCCTTCTTGAACTAAACTAATAACAACCTTCCCGCTTTCATCTTTTTTATGTCTCTCTACTATGGCTTCCTTACCATTTTCTATGATATTGTATATTGCATTGGCAATAGAAAGAATGTTGCCTTTTACGAGGGTTTGTGGAGGTAGATGCGCTTCTATCTTTACAACTCGCGGCCACCATGGCTCTCTGCTAAGACCATTTTCTTCGTATGCTTTATGAATAGCATCACTCAATAACACTGTTTCATTACATTTTATAACGGTAGCAAGTTCAAGACGACTCTGAAGGCTATTTGCAATTCTATCTAATTCTTTTTGTAATTCCGCCAATTTTTCGCTTTCGGCATATTCTTCAGCGAACGAAGTATGGAGTTTTTTTGCATCGCTTTGTTTCTCCCTAATAATTTCTATGAGTTGTTGTAATTCTATAATATCTGCGCTGGCTTCTTCGAGATTCGGAAGGTTACTGGATTTGTAATTATCTCCCCGACTTATAAACCTTGCTATTCTATCTTTATAATCTTGTGTAAACTTCATCCAAGATTCGTACTGAGGTTCTGGTAAATCTTTCTTAAGGAAAAAAACTATTGCGGGCAAGCCTCCTCTTATAACCAGTATCTTCGACAGACCATGCTTCATGCTCCTTATTGCCACTTCTACGCGTTCAATGTTTTCCCGCGTCATATTGGATATGTCATTTGGGGGCACCCTATCCTTCGCCGCTTTCGCCTGCGTTTCTTTTACAAGATCGTCGAATTCGGGTGGCGTGGCGGAAAAATGCGCTTCTTTGCCAGGTGGCAACCTCCCGCTTGGCGGGAATTTGATTTGCTCGGGCTGGCTGACGGCAGACTGACCGCTTGAGGTCTTTTTTGCAACGAGTGAACCCATTATGAATCGCTGACCTGTCTCAGCCGACCATTTGGAATCATTGACGGGTCTTATCCATGACTCTGAGTGAACTTTTTCAAAAGCGGGTTTTCCGTTTTTATAATGAATGAGTTTAAAGGGTAGATCTTCCAAGATATCATATTTTTGTGATCCCATTTTTCTCGTACCATGTTTCTTATCCGGCTGTTCCATGTCCTTGGTATCGATAAATAAAAATATACCTCCCGGCGTCAGCACCTCTGCCGCATTACACATAACCACATTGGCCAGGCCGACCTCGATCAAATCATTGTATTTTTCCCATTGGTCGTAAAATTTGATCCAATCGCTTTCCCATTGAAGAAATCCATCAAGCCACATTTCGATATACTGCTTTATCGAGCCGGTAAAATCTTGGAGTGCGGCACTAAATACAATAAATGTTACCTTTTCGTCTTCTTTCAGGAAAGCCTGCTTTTTGGGCATTGCATATTTGATTAAATTCGCAGGATGACTTATCTTTTGAAGAAACTTTTCTTCCTCTTTTGCCAGCGCTTCATGGACATTTTCTGATTTTTCGGCTCGCAGCATCATAGCGTCGATCTCTTCTGTTATATTATGCGTCACTAAAGACGCGTCGTCGATAACGATTTCAACTCGCTTAGCTTCTTCGGCTGAGATCGCCTTGCTATCTATAAGTTTTTTAATGGCAGGTTCCGTATAATCCTTTGCCAACTCAACCAAAATAATCCTATTATATTTAAATTCTCCACTAGGGAGTGTCTCTTTAAGCATTTCTGCTAAAGGCGTAATCATCAGGCTGCCCGATCCCAATACAACTGCTGTTCCAGATTCGCTTACAAAGGATGATGCTTTCATCGTTTCTTCCTTGGCGTGCTTAAAATGTTCCTGGAGTCCCCGACCTGCTTCTGTATCGGATCTAGCGAGCGCAGCCAATTCAGTTGTCGCATATTGGTTAGAAAAGTAAAGCGCTTCGCCTAGCGCTTCTATACCCCTCTTCTTGCCAGACCAGACATTTACTGCCCCGAATCCGTTCGCAAAATTGGTGTAGTTGGTCAGAAAGACCCTTCGCTGATGCTTGAATAAGATATAAGCAACCCTCATCAGAAAGTTAGCCCGCACATAATCATGCATACCTTGTAGATAGATGAAATGCGCAAGTCCGAAAATATGATCATGCGTTAAGCTGGATGGTCCGCCGAATGTCATTGCCAGATTGTCGCTTTTCTCTTTCGCCACAAAATAATTGTTAAAAGCTTCTTGCGCCTTTTCTGGTTTAAAGCAGGCAAAATAATAAGCACTTTGCAGAAGGTGGGCAAAAGATTCCATATTATCCCTAATCACAATATTGACATCCGGTTTTTCTTTGCGTATGTACTCTTCCGTAGGAATCCTTTTACCAGTCAAGCTCTCTACATCCTTCAATAATTTATCTAATCCGGTCATCTCCAATAAATTCCCGCTCATCACATTATGACGTTCTATTATCTGGTTTATAAATTCAGGCAGCTTGGGATCATTTAGAATAAACTTGGTTTCGTATGGAAGCTTTTCTATTGGTTCGTACCAGTCATGCGATTTTAGATAAGCGATATTTCTCTGCACTATCTCTTCGCGTTTTTGCGGATCCTGCTCAATTTCGAAACCGGTTTTTGGATAATTTTCCGTGCCTGCACTGGATGTGGGTGTTTGCGATGCATTTAGTGCTAAATTTGTAGCCCGCATTTCAGGTGGCAAGTATTCTTGTGCCGTGCTGACAGGTGATGTGGCTAGTGCGGCTGGTGAGGGCGATTTCACATCAAGATGTGCGGCTAGTTTATCCAAAAATGTTTTTACGGTGCGTACTGCCTTCCTATTTCTACTCGTTATAACAAAATGAGATTTTGTTTGAGGAGATCTGAAAGCTTGGAGCATATTATTTATGACGGGGAAATGAAGAAGCGTGCCGGAACCATCGACTCTACAATTTATCCCTACTACCATATATTTACCATCTTTAAAAACAAGCAATGGGGAACCGCTGTCTCCTCCTCTGGCTGTTGTTCCTGATCCATTATTTCCTACAGGCTCTTTTAGATCTACTTCGCCTGGCAGATGACATGGCCAAAATCTTGAATATCGAAGTATACCGCTAGTTACAATATCATTGCACGCACTTACGCGAGCTGCTATTGCTCTATCATAAGTTCCTGCTGCTATATCACCTATCGCTATATCAATAGGGACAAGTTGTAAATCCTGCAATCTTTTTTCATGCACTACCAGAACCGCAAGGTCTCCGGTAACGCCGCTATGACTATCACGGAATCGCAACGCTACCGAGGCTTCGATAGCTTTCCCGTTTGGTACATTATTTTTTAAAAGAACTTTTTTCCTATATCCTACGAGATGAGCGTTGGTCAAGAGGATATAATAATCTCCCTCTTTGGCAACTACAAAAGCATTTCCGCGATCTTCCCGTCTGGCTGTTATAACCGTAAAAATGCTTCTTGAAAATTCCCCGTTTCGCTTTGCTGCATTAACTTTTTCCGCAAGCGCCTTAAGACTAACCCTGTCATCTTCTGAAAAAATTATCCGGTCTTCGCCAAAAAAACCATTCTCATCCTGATTAAGCGGTAAAAATACCGGGGCAAGCTTAGTAAACCATACCCCTTCTAACCCCGGACAACTCAGATGCTCTACATCTGTCACATTATTAATCCCAAACTTTTTTAACTCTCCCAGGTCTTCAGGAGAAAGATTGGCATAGTCTTTAATAAATAGAACGTGCGCCCATTTCTTTTCGCTTTTTTCTTTAAATTGAAAAACGGCAACCGCATATTTTATGCCACTCGGTAAGTTGCCATATTCAATCTTGGGATATATTACCACCTCACCTTTCGGAAATCGTTTATTAAATCTTACGATATGGCTGTCTCTTAGCTGGCGATTTACGGCATCATCTCTTATTTCTCTGGCTAGATAAGCGGTGGTTAGAATATTGCGGAAACTTATTTCATTAGTATCGGAGAATGGTTTGAAGCGTGATTCTGCGGCAAGAGTGGATCTTGAGGGAGTGACACTAGCAGGTTGTGCCCAAGCTATATCATTAGCTATAAATAGGCACACCAAGACTATCACTATAGCTTTAGATATAACGCTATATCTCGATTTGCAATTGAACATAATGAATAGATCATACCACAGGATTATGTTAAGTCAATAGAAAGATAGTAGCTTTTTTCATTCCTAACCTGATTGAATTGTGTAAGGAACGAGTGCACTGGGCCTTAATACAAAAACTCTATAACAAGCCCTACGTAATGAGATTTTTGAGGGAAAAAGTAAAACCTTTAATTGCTTTACGAACGACGCCTATATATCAAACTATGCAATTAAGAGATGTTGAGGCGATATGTTTAAATACTCGTGATAGCCCTTTCGTGTTTTGCCAAGAGGAAATGAAAGAAAAAAGGCACTCTCGTCGTTAAACAAGAATGCCTTGGAACTACTATGGCGGAGAGGGAGAGAAACACCTTATAGCTATTTCAAATCAAAGGTGTTCCTCGACCTATCCATGCTATGTGTAACGGCTGCGCCATGAACCTGAGCCCTGGACCATTCACTTTCGTTCAGGTCCATGGCGAATGGTTCGTGGCGGAGAGGGAGAGATTTACTTTCCCCTCCGACGATTTTCTATTATTTACAACTGAATTTACAACCAAATTAGCTGTTGCCATTATAAACCCGGCTCCTATTCTTTTCAAGAAGTTTCGCCTGCCCTTCAGGTGTAGTCTCTACATAATGCTTCATCATTACACTAATATTCTTGATATTAGCCATAGCCATTGAGTCTTTATTGAGGCCGTCCCTGTTTGATTCTGTCAGAAACTTCTTCCTGAAGAAGTGAGGTGTGATCCTAACGCCAGTGGCCTGGAGGCTTGTCTTCGATAAATACTTCCATAAATAGTTAGGGTGTATCTTACCGCCATCCCTATGAGGAAAGAGCCATGGTGTCTTATTATTTGCCAGCGCGCTCTTTATGAGAGCCTTTAGCTCGGGATCTTCAAGGTATATTGGAGGCGGTATCTGTTTCTTCATCTTTGCCGTCTCCGGCCTTGTTTGGATCACAAGCGGATCGAACCCATTCATAGAAACATCTTCTTTCAGTATAGAACAGGTTTCGTCGGCCCTTCTACCTACCAGGTGCATAAACTTAATAGGCTTATAAAAGTCCGGTCTGTCTTTTCTTGCATATTCGAGCAGATCCAATATTTGCTTATCAGTATGCTTAGGCATTGGACGGGGTGATCCTTCGGGCGTAGCAATAGACCTGATCTGTTTTAAGTCGTCTTCCGTTACGTATCCAAGCCTTGTTAATCGATTCACTATTGCTTTAACGTATATGATCTCTGCCCGCCAATTCCTTTTAAGCTCCTCGCAGGCATAGCTCTTATACTTCCTGAAAAAGCCCATAGGCAGGCCGCTGCGACTCGAAAGCGCCGGATAATACTTCTGCCTAAAGTCAACGAACACACGATTAAAAATGTTTATATACAGGTTTCTTGTCTTCCTGGCCGTAATATCAGAATTTACATCTCTGCGAAGTTCTTCCCTAATAACGTCATAGTTAGTTTCTCCATTCGTAGCATGACGCGGCTTCGTCATAATCTCGGCCATCCAGGCCTGTAATTGCCGATAGGCGTCAAGCTTCGATTTGGCCTTAACAGACGTGTTATACCGCTGTCCATTGAATCGGAAGTAAGCAGGAAAATACTTCTTCCCGCTTATAATGCGCTCTTTACCTATGCCGGTGATTTTAGCCATTAAGTTTTTTCTCTATCCATTTGTCCATTAGAGGACGAAACGAGATTAAATTCCTGCCGATCTTTATGAGAGGTATACCTAATTTCTCTCTGGAGGATCTTCTTTGAAGCGTGTTTATTCCTATACCTACATAATCTGAAACTTCCTTAATCGACATTCTATCTTGCGGGCTCATGTTTTATTTCTCCTTTACTTGTTCTATAGGATCCTTTGAGACTTAAGCTATCCTGTGCCGGAGATCTGCGAGGCATCGCTCGACCTCATATGATAACTAACTACTTTGTTAGTTTATCATATGACCAAATCTTTGTCAAGCTTTTTACAAAATAAACTTGTTAGTTAGTTTTTTATGTGGTAGACTTACCGGCATGGAAAACATGGGCCAGAAAATACGAAGATATCGAGTGGGGTGCGGACTTAAAGTTTACGAGCTTGCTAAAAAAGTTGGCGTGAATCCTGTTTACATTACTCAGATTGAAAAACATAATAAATTCCCCTCCCCTGCTATCATGAAAAAAATCACTGATTTACTTGCGGAACCCGGTCTATTTAGAATGTATCTTAAATTGAAATACCCTTTGGTTTATAAGCAGGTAAAAAAAGAGGATGCTTATCGAAAATCTGAATTTAGAGAAATCGAAAAAGAATTTACGACTAACGAGTATACTGCTGAAGCGGATAGAAAACTCCAAGGGCGAATATCAATTTACGAAGCCCGAGTACGAAGGTCGGAAGCAAATCTAAAAAAAATTCGCGAGTTGCATCTGAAAATAAAAAATACCGCTAAGCAGAGAGCGAGAAGTTAAAAATTAGTCTTCTTTCCGCTGCTTATCTTTTCACTCATTTTTATTTAGGGAGATTCGATAGGGTCCAGTTATAAAATCGCTCTGCTTGTTTCGATATATCAATAGCTTCGGTTTGACGAAACTCCCGGCAGTCATACGCGATAAGATTCTTCTTTGCGATAATCCTTTTGTATGTGCTCGCTTCACCGCTGGACTTGTCCTGCGGGATGCGCATGAGTAGATCCGCGGCATCCATGTGGTTATCACTTACAGAACGAATACCCAGATAGAAAGCCAAAAGAGCGTCGCAGCATGAGATGGCGCAATGAACAGCATTTAAACCGACCGCCGCCCAAAGCCCTGAGTCACCAGCCTTCTGTGTAATCGTATAAAAGTCATTTGCTTTTTTAAGATAGATAATATAATCACTTTTATTAACGGCTGTAGTTTTTATATTCTTTGGCGTCATAGGATCTTCTCCAATCTTTCTCCATATATCAAGGTATGAGATTTTAGAATATTTTTAACAACTTCGAGTCTCTTTTTACTCTTCACTTTGAATTCTGATTTTGTATTTATATAGGGGCTAATAGTATTACCGAATTTTTTGGATACACTTCCGTCGATTTTTTCAAAGAGCTTTTCGACTTTTGATTTTGTCTTGGCGTCGCTTACGATTACCGCTAAATCAATATCACTGGTTGGATGGTCCTGTCTTGCATTAACGCTGCCGAAGAGAGATACGCTTAAAATTTTACCCTTAATTTCCGAAGACGATATATTACGCCTTACAATACCGATAATTTTATTAAGGGCCGCGTCTTCCCTAATATACAGGGGCTTGAGAAGGTCGGAAACTATATAGTTCTCTTCATTCAGAGTATAAACGTGGGTGTTACCCATATTGCGCATCGAGATAACACCCTGTCTGGTTAATGCATTAAGCGCGCTATGTGAGGCGGCAGGGGTTATCCCTATCTCTTTAGCTATCTGGCTGCCGTTCCACTCCGCGCCGGTCCGGCATAAAAAACGCAGTATCTTCGTCTTGACCTCTGTGTTCAATATTTTATCTAGTGTTTTCGTAATTTTCATATCTTTCTCAGATTAAATCGTTTAGTTTACTAAAAATACATATAGTAGACTAAACAAATAATATCATCTATAATAAATCATGTCAACATGTTTTCTCTTCTTTACTCTCAAGCACTTAAAGCTAATATGTTGCGGTAAGCCTTCGGGTAATTTCGTCAACAACTCTGACGAAGGCTACCGCATGCTCGTAGAGAAACAAAATCACACAAAACCCACTCTGAAACAAAAAAACCAGGACAAGGGGTAAACAGTAAAGGAAAAATGGAAGTAAGAGAGTAAGGTTCACGCTGGATATATAGTATGTGCTCAAGGGATTA
>Ga0268276_1003256_pt1 | contig 12834 bp, 14 predicted proteins | sample saktaG_4_FD_190145 | JGI IMG/M metagenome (GOLD analysis project Ga0268276, IMG submission 190145) | Saline water microbial communities from Sakinaw Lake, British Columbia, Canada - sak_2010_1_5_45m | ecosystem: Environmental > Aquatic > Non-marine Saline and Alkaline > Saline ...
AAATAGGATTTTTAGGGGAATTGATGCTTTAATTAAACCCAAGGTAATCTTAGGAGAAGAGAGCTGATGTTAAAGAAGAAACCGGCAATAAATGATTTAATTAGAGAGTGCCACCGCGTTGCTAAAAGTAAGGGTTGGTGGCTTGATATGCGTAATGACGGAGAATTAATTGCGCTTATGCATTCGGAGTTATCAGAGGCGTTGGAGGCAATGCGTAACCACGCTGGAAAAGACGCATTGGCTGAAGAGTTAGCCGACTGCTGTATCCGCATATTTGATTATTGCGGTTCGCGCAAAATAAATCTGGAAAAAGCGCTAATTAAGAAAATTGAATATAATAAGACCCGTACTTATCGGCACGGAAAGAAGTTTTAGAAAAGGATAAATAAATATAGTGTAGATCCCGCCTTGAAAAACTATGCCAAAATCTTCTCTTGATAAGGCCTTTCTTTAATAGGTATAGGAAGGCCTATCCTCGTGGATAATTTTGGCAAATTCGGCGGGATTAATTCGTCTGCCATCAAATTAATGGTGGACTAATTTAAGGAGGAACAATGCCATACGATAGCAGCTTGGATGCGCAGCAGTTTAGCCGTTTTTGGGAAAATGATTCCGGAAAAATTGTGGTAAGTGTTTATTCTTATAATAATGGTCCTAAGAAAATCCAGATTGTCAGGGAGGTAAAAGATAAAAATGGCGAGTATACTTTTGCGAAACTCGGCCGCCTGATAAAAGAGGAGGCTCAAGGGGTATTGCCTTTGATTCAGGAAGCGCTAAAGAATATGTAGGAATTATGACACAGACTAAAAAAAGGGATAGGTGGGGATCGCGCCTGGGAATTATTATGGCTGTGGCTGGTTCTGCTATCGGCCTGGGTAATTTTTTGCGTTTTCCGGCTAAGGCCGCTGCAAACGGCGGCGGAGCTTTTATGATTCCTTATTTTATTTCCCTGCTTCTCTTAGGTATACCGCTTATGTGGGTTGAATGGACCCTGGGCCGTTACGGAGGGGGGTTTGAACATGGTACTGCTCCCGGAATATTCCATAGCCTTTGGCAGAAAAATCGCTTTATTAAATATTTCGGAGTAATCGGAATATTCGGGCCGTTGGTTATCTTTATCTATTATGTTTTCATTGAATCCTGGACCTTGGCATACAGTTTTTTTGCTTTAACAGGCAAATATACCGGCCTTACGGATCAAAATTCCCTACGCAGTTTTTTAACCGGTTTCCAGGGTTTAGAGAAAAACCAGTATTTTAACGGTATAGGGACTGCCTATTCGTTTTTCTTAATTACTTTTTTATTGAATGTTTGGGTAATTTATTATGGAATAAAAGGTGGAATAGAAAAGCTTTGTAAATGGGCAATGCCGCTTTTATTCATTTTTGGCCTCCTGCTTATAGTTAGAGTTTTAACATTAGGCACCCCGGATTTAAACAAGCCTAGTTGGAATGTTGCAGGAGGATTTGGTTTTTTGTGGAATCCGGATTTTGCTGCGCTTAAATCCGCTAAAGTCTGGCTTGAAGCAGCTGGCCAGATATTTTTTACTCTTAGCGTCGGCATCGGGGTTATCCTAACCTATGCCAGTTATTTAAAGAAAGCAGATGATGTTGTACTTTCCGGGCTTACTGCTGCGACTACGAATGAAATAGCCGAAGTCATCTTTGGCGCAAGCATTATTATTCCTGCGGCATTTGTATTTTTTGGCCCGCTAGATATTAAATCAATCGCCCAATCAGGGGTGTTTAATTTAGGATTTGTAACTATGCCGCTTGTTCTAAATAAATTGCCTCTACCTGAGCTATTCGGATTTTTCTGGTTCTTTTTATTATTTTTAGCCGGAATAACTTCTTCGGTTTCTTTGGCGCAGCCGGCAGTTGCTTTCTTAGAAGATGAATTTAATATTAGCCGCAGGCGCGCGGTTAATATATTCGGGATAGTTTCATTCATATTGGTTCAGCCTGCAATATTTTTCTTAGGCCGCGGCGTAGTCGATGAATTGGATTTTTGGGGCGGGACTTTTTTCTTGGTGGTTTTTGCTACGATTGAGATAATATTATTTGCTTGGGTATTTGGCATGGATCGGGCATGGGAAGAGATACATAAGGGCGCGGATATGTCTATACCGAAAGTATATAAGTTTATCATTAAATATATTACTCCTTTGTTTTTGTTTGTTATATTAGGGATGTGGTTTGTGCAGGAATGGCTGCCGATAATCATGATGAAGAATGTATCCGTGGCAGATAAACCGTACATTTTTGGTACGCGTCTTGTTTTGTTGTTTATATTTGTAATTTTAGCTGTTTTGGTCAAGGTCGCCTGGTTTCGTCGAAAACTTGTGATAAAGGGAGCAGAAAAGTGAATTTTAGAGAATAGATATTTCTCATTTTTCTTGCGAGTTAATTTTAAGCCTTACAGGTTTTTGTTTTATTAAAGTTTTCTATGCGCCGCTTATAAGCACCTGGCCCAGACTGGAATTGGGCCAGTGTCGCCTCGTAGCGAGAATTGCGCCGGTATGGCATTGCGGCTTACACCCAGTGCTTATAAGGTATTGCACTGGTGTAGCCTTGCGGCTTACACCCAGTGCTTATAAGGTATTGCACTGGTGTAGCCTTGCGGCTTAAAAAAAGGAGATAAGATGAAAAAGTTTTTTTCTTTTGCCTTATTATTATATTTTTTATTATCAATTTGTGGATGCGCGCCTTTAATTATCGGAGCAGCCGCAGGGGGCTTGGGAGCATATGCGATAAGCAGGGATACTGTGCAGGGGGATACCGATAAGAATTATGAAGCGCTCTGGGGTTCAGCTCTAAACGTTGCTCAGTCCCGTGGCTTGATTCAAAAGGAAAATGCCGCAGCAGGTTATATTGAATTAGGCGCCCAGTCAAGTAAGGTTTGGATAAAGTTAATTCGCCTGACTCAAGCTACAACCCGGGTAAAGGTTTCTGCGCGTAAATATCACCTTCCGAATATGGAGCTTGCGCAAGATATCTTTGTTAAAATTATTACCGGCGTAAGGTAAGTTATTTTCCCCTTTTCTTTTTGGGAAATTTGTGTACAATATATCAAAAGCTTAAAGAATGTTTAGCCGAGATAGCTCAGTGGTAGAGCGCGGCCCTGAAAAGGCCGGCGTGGGGGGTCCGATTCCCTCTCTCGGCATTTTATAAAAAATAGAGGCGCTATTAACGCCTCTATTTTATTTTATAATCATATGCCTCGGAAATATTTTTCTGGATTAATTTTGATTTTAACCTGCATTCTCATAATTATTTGCGTTAGCGAGATTACACTTTGTTTTACATTTCCTACTCCCAATAAATACTACCTTTGGCTTCCATCATGGAAAGCAATTTTTAAACCTTACCCGGGGATTATGCCCGGAGTAACCGGTAATGTTGTATTTAAGACCAATTCAGAAGGGGTACGCGGTGATGAGCTGACCGATAAACAGCGCATTAAGATTCTTGCAGTCGGCGGAAGCACTACTGAATGTCTTTATATAGACCAACAAAAGACTTGGCCATATATTCTACAAAATAATTTAAGTTCTGCCTATAGGCAAGATGTTTGGGTGGGTAATATCGGAAGAAGCGGCCTTTCAACTACTGGTAACTTAATAGAATTAAAATACCTGCTGCCTCAGTATCGAAAGATTGATTTGATTATAGCTTTAGTAGGTTTTAACGATTTTCAAAGCGCCCTCTTAAATACTTTTATACAAAATAACTTAAAAAGCGACCGGGAGAAAATAGAGATGGTATTTGTTAAGCATCCTTCTAGAATAGGCAGGTTCTATGAAAATTCCGCGCTCTGGAAAATTATGCAAAAATTTATAAATTATTATTCTAGGAGGAATAAAGGTATAGTGGAAGATACTGCCGGAAGTTGGTACATCGGGGCAAGGAATGCCCGTAAAAGAGCGTCACAGACTAGTAATAATCTCCCAGATTTAACCTCAAGCCTTACGGTATTTGAAAATAATATTAATGAGATGATTGATTTAGCCAAAGAGAGGTCTATTCGTATAATATTCCTTACTCAGCCATATATATGGAATAAGAATTTAACTCCCGCAGAAAAAGACCTTCTCTGGTTCGGGTTTACCGATGACAAGAAAAATTATTATTCTGTTGCTGCGCTTGCTAATGGTTTAAAAAAGTTTAATTTGCGCTTAGCAGAAGTATGCAAGAGGCGTAATGTTGAGTGCATTGACCTTGAAAGCATAATTCCGCAGGATACAAGTGTTTTTTATGACGACGTGCATTTTAATGAAGGCGGGTGCTTGAAAGTAGCTGATGTGGTTACCGGCTATCTGGTTGGGAGGGGGGAAAATAAAATCCCTGCACCAATTTAATTTTAGCGCAGGGATTTTATTTTTGTAGGAACTTATATTTTTTTTACGTTGGTTGCCTGATCGCCTTTTGGCCCCTGTGTAACTTCAAATTCAACTTCATCGCCTTCTGCTAGAGACTTATATCCTTCTCCAACGATAGCGCTGAAATGAATAAAGACATCTTTGCCATCTTCAGAAGTAACAAAGCCATAACCCTTTTGATTGCTGAACCACTTTATTTTACCTCTTGCCATTGCTGTTTTTCACCTCCTCCAAAAATAAAAAAATCCGCAAAGCATAGTTAATGTTTATTTCTGCTTTGCGGCCTGTGCCTATTACTAATCAATTTCTTTGTTTCTCCTCTAAAATACACCTTGATTGTTAATGTACCATGAATTATTATTTTGTCAACATGTTTTATGGCTTAAATACTTGATCTTACTATCGTTGGCGCAAGTATGTCGCTAGACAAAAACATTAAGCTGCCCTAGATCTTGTTTTGATATGCTCAGCATTTTACGCTTCATACAAGGATTTCGTTGGATAAAAGCTCTAAGGTGCTCAAATTTCGCACAGCAAGTGTGCACTTGCCAGTCTGCCGTAGAAGGCGGCGCACTCGCTAATCCTATATAGCGAGGTGCCTATGTGGCAAGGTGCGCCAGATAGAAACTCTAAGGTGCTCAAGTGAGCAATTGACTATTAGTTAGGAATTGATATAATATTTGACATGTTCGACTTCGCTTGAGCATTAATTCCAAAGTGTACGAAAGTCAAGCGAAGGATGAAGCAAATTGCCGATGTAGCTCAGTTGGTACCTGCCTGCCCTGACTGCCGTCAGGCAGGCGGCAGGCAGGGAGCAGGAAAATATATAAAATAGTAATATGTTCTTTTGCTGGCGTAGCTCAGTTGGTAGAGCAGCGCTTTCGTAAAGCGCGGGCCGGGGGTTCGATTCCTCTCGCCAGCTTTTGTTAATACTATGGCCAGATTCCGTAAGGTTTTAAAAAATCGTAATTTTTTCTTATTATGGCTTGGGCAGATTATCTCTCAGCTGGGGGATAGGCTTGGGCAGATGGCCTTAATTGCCTTTGTTTATCTGCGCGCTCCGGGCTCAACCCTGCAAATAGCCAAAATATTGTCTTTTACTATTATCCCCGTATTTCTTATCGGGCCTTTGGCCGGTGTCTACGTTGACCGCTGGAATAGGCGTAGGACGATGTATGCCTGCGATTTTATGCGCAGCTTACTAGTTTTAGCTATTCCGTTATTTTTGTTCTATTCTAAAAATCTGGCTCCGATTTACCTGATTATCTTTATTACTTTTTCTATCGGTAGATTTTTTGTACCGGCAAAACTCTCAATTATACCAGATCTAGTGAATAATGAAGAATTGCTTGTAGCTAATTCTCTCATTAATACATCCGGAATGATCGCAGCAGTTTTAGGATTTGGAATAAGCGGTGTATTAGTCGATAAGCTGGGTGCTAAAAGCGGTTTCTATCTGAATTCTTTGACTTTTTTGATTTCAGCAGCTTTTATTTTCTTAATTTCGAAAAAGTTTGCGGCGTCAGTAAGTTTCGAAGAGGTAGGTAAAGAGATTGTTGAGGTAATCAGAAAATCAGTTTTTCAGGAAATAAAAGAAGGGATTTTTTATTTTATCCGTAAGAAGGATATCCGTTTTACCGCAGGCATAATCTTTGCTCTTTGGTCAGCGCTAGGCTCTGTTTATGTGGTGATTATTGTTTTTGTGCAAAAGACGCTGCATTCAGCAACCAAAGACCTCGGGCTTCTGGTAATGTTTCTGGGGATCGGCCTGTTTTTAGGCTCTATTGTTTATGGCAAATTTGGCCAGCGTATCTCGCATTACAAAATTATTTTTGTTTCGTTGGTCCTAAGCGGCATAATGCTTGATATCTTTGCTTTGGCTATATATTATTATCCTAATTTTATCCTGGCTGCCCTCTTAGCTTTATCTCTGGGTTTGATTATTGCCCCGATTATGATTGCCTCTAACACTATAATTCACAATGTCAGCGATAATGAAATGTTGGGTAAGATTTTTAGTTCGCTTGAAATAATTATGCATTTTGGTTTTCTTCTCTTTATGTTTATTAGCAGTATCCTTGCTGAGAGATTCTCGCATTTATTAATTTTAGTCGTCGTGGGAGCTTTATTGAGCTTGCTGGGTTTAGCGAGTTTATTTTTAAATCGAAAGGTAGCATGGTTAGATTAGCAGAAAATAAGCATTATTCAGAAAATAAAGCAATCGAAAAATTGCCGCTTTCTTTGAAAGTATATATTCCCCTAATTCAGCATTTAGGAAAGATTTGTAATCCGGAGGTGAAGGTTGGCGATACGGTAAGCCTTGGTCAAAAGATCGCTAGTATCAGTGCTAATGTTTACGCGCCGATTCATGCCTCAATATCCGGTAAAGTAGTCGCTATACAGGATTGGCCGCATCCTGTTTTAGGCAGGGCAAAGGCAATTGTCATAGAAGGCAATGGCCAGAATAATGATCCGGTATTTAGCTTAAGAAGTAAGCAGGAAATAGATAAGCTTACGCTACAAGATTTAAGAAAAATTATTTTAGACGCAGGCATAGTTGGTATGGGAGGAGCAAGTTTTCCTACGCACATAAAATTAAATCCTCCTAAACCGGTAGATACTTTGATTATTAATGGCGCAGAATGTGAGCCGTATTTGACTTCAGATGCCCGGCTAATGTTAGAGAAAACTGTTGAGATATCCGCTGGCATTGCGTTGGTTGCCCGGTGTTTAGGGGTAAAAAAAGTTTATATCGGCATAGAAGATAATAAGCCTGAGGTAATAAAGGCTTTTTCTAAAATTTCCAGTATTAAGCTCAAGGTTTTAAAATCAGATTATCCTCAAGGAGGAGAAAAGCAATTAATCCAGAATATATTAGGCAAAGAAATTCCCAGGGGTAAATTGCCTTTTGATGTTGGAGCCCTAGTGCAGAATGTAGCCACAATTTATGCAATTTATGAGGCAGTTTATAAAGGCAAGCCTTTAATTGAACGGATAGTTACGGTTGGCGGAAGCTGTGTTGTAAATACGAAGAACCTATTGGTGCGAATAGGTACGCCGATAAAAAACTTAATTGAATTTTGTTCTCCGCTTAAAGAAGACCCAGCAAAAATTATTATTGGAGGCCCGATGATGGGCATTGCCCAGTATACGCAGGAGGTGCCGATAATAAAATCAAGCGGTGGGTTATTGTTGATGAGTAAAAAAGAGGCCAAAGTTTTAGATGAAAATCCTTGCATTCGTTGCGCAGCATGTGTTCGCTTCTGCCCTGTGGGCCTTATGCCTTGCCAGATTAATTTAGCTTCGGAAAAAGCATTATGGAATTTGACTAAAGAATATGGGGCTAGTGATTGTATTGAATGCGGCATATGCAATTATGTCTGTCCATCTAATCGTAGATTATTGCAGACGATTAAAAGAGCAAAATTGGAGTCGGTTAAATGACCCGCTCGACGGTGCTCAAGGGTTATTTTTTAAGCGATTGAAAGGAATTGCAGGATGAAAGAAATGATTCGTTATGGTTTTATTCTAGCGCTTATTTGTGTAGTTTCCGCAGGGCTATTAGCGACAGTTAACGCGCTTACTCGTTCTAAAATCATTGCTCAACTCCAGGCTGAAGAGCAGGCAGCGTTTAAAGAGGTTATGCCGAATGCCGTCAAATTTAGCGAAGTTAAGCCTTCTGCGGATAAAGAGGTATTATATTACAAGGCATTTGATAATCAGGGTAAGCTAATTGGTTTTGTCTTTAAATCCAGCAGTAAAGGTTATTCTAGCGTGATTGAAACCTTGACAGGAATTTTTCTTGATGAAAAAATCAGTGCTATAAAAGTTATATCTCAAAATGAAACTCCGGGGCTGGGGGCACAGGTGGCCGGAGATAAGTTTAGAGGCCAGTTTAAGAACAAAAATAGTTTAGATTTATCCGGAGTGCAGGCCATTGCCGGGGCAACGATTTCCAGCCGCGCGGTAATTAATTCAATAATGAAAAAGGCGCGCCAAATAAGAGAGTTGATAAAAAATGAAAGATGAATTTATAGTTTCAGGCTCGCCGCATATACATAAGAAAGAATCAATTTCCCGGATTATGTGGGCGGTTGTAATAAGTTTGATTCCCGCAGGCCTTGCCGGTGTAATTATTTTTGGGCTGGATGCCTTATGGGTTACTTTAGTTGCGGTAATTTCCGCGGTATTGACTGAATTGACGCTTCAGGTATGGACTAAAAAAAAGATTACCATCTTTGATGGTTCTGCTGTAATTACCGGCATATTATTAGCTTTTAATCTTCCTTCAGGAGTGCCATTGTGGCTGCCGGTAATTGGTGCAATATTCTCCATTGCTATTGGTAAGCAGCTTTTTGGCGGCATAGGCCAGAATATCTTTAATCCGGCATTAGTAGGAAGGGTATTTCTTATGGCGAGTTGGCCGAAATATATGACTACTTTTGTCAAACCGTTTAGTTATGATGCCTTAACAAGCGCTACTCCATTGGCTGCGCTTAAAGAAGGGAAAATTTTAGAGCATATTTCATATTTTGATTTGTTTTTGGGTAAGCACGGCGGCTGTATCGGTGAAGTATGTATTTTGGCATTATTGATCGGCGCGGCATTTCTTTTGTTAAGAGGTTATATTACTTGGCATATTCCGGCAGCTTATATTATTACCACAGCTGTGTTTATTTATATTTTTGGTGGGCTTAAGCTTTTTAGCGGAGATTGGTTGTTTCACATATTAAGCGGCGGATTAATTCTGGGCGCGTTTTTTATGGCTACTGATTACGTAGCAACTCCTTTAACTGCAAGGGGCCAGTTAATTTTTGGCGTAGGGTGCGGTTTGCTTACTGCGGTTATCCGCATTTGGGGCGGCTACCCCGAAGGAGTTTCATACGCGATATTGATGATGAATGGCGCGACACCGTTTATTGATAGATATACTAAAAACAGGATTTACGGATCAAAATGAAAAATCTTGTCAAAGAATTTACAAAGGGCATAATTAAAGAGAACCCCACATTTGTTTTGGCTTTAGGGTTGTGCCCGACACTGGCGGTTTCTGTGTCAGTAGCTAACGGTATAGGCATGGGGTTGGCTGCGACTTTTGTGTTATTGGGTTCAAGCGTGATCATTTCTTTAGTCCGCAATTTTATTCCCGGAAAGATACGCATACCTTGTTTTATCGTAATCATAGCCACTTTTGTCACAATAACCGAATTATGCTTGAAGGCCTATAGCCCGGTGTTGAACCGGGCTCTAGGTATATATGTTCCGTTGATTGTTGTTAACTGCATAGTTTTGGGCCGCGCAGAAGCATTTGCTTGCAAGAATAATTTACTCAGTTCGGTATTTGATGGTTTAGGTATGGGGGTGGGTTTTACTCTTGCCCTTATCATGATTTCAGCGTTAAGGGAGTTTTTAGGTTCAGGCCAGATATTGGGCTATACCTTAATCAAAGGATTTGAACCGGTATTTGTTTTTGGTATGCCCTCAGGGGCTTTGCTAGTGATCGGTTTATTGCTTGGTTTATTCAACATTTTAAAAAATAGGAAATCATGAATATTCAGCAATTCCTAACTATTTTTATTTCTTCAGTATTTATTTATAACGTTATATTGTCGCGTTTCTTAGGCCTGTGTCCTTTTGTGGCGATCTCAAAAGACACGAAACAGGCATTTGCCATGAGTGCGGCAGTTACCTTCGTTATTACAGCATCATCTGCTGTAACCTGGCTTATTTACCGGTTTTTTCTGCTTCCTTTTAATCTGGCGTATTTACGTACTATTTCATTCGTTTTAATAATTGCCGCTCTTGTACAGTTGATCGAAATGGTGATTAGAAAGACAAGCCCTGTTTTGTATCGGGCTTTCGGCATATACCTTACTTTGATTACTACAAATTGCGCTGTATTAGGCGCAGCAGTATTAAATATTGATATGTTTTTTGTGGATGGTAAAGCGGTTACGGGAAGTTTCTATTATACGGTTTTCCAGGGTTTTTGTATGGGTTTAGGCTATACTTTAGCTATGCTTATAATGAGCGGGATAAGAGAGAGGCTCCAACTTTGCAATGTTCCAAAGGCCTTTAAGGGTTTTCCGCTTGTTTTTATAATTGCTGCAATTTTAAGTTTAAGTTTTATGGGTTTTAACGGGTTCAAATTCTAATGGAAATCTTAACTGCGATATTAGTTTTAGGTTGTTTGGGGCTACTCTTTGGCATAGGACTAGCTATTGCTTCAAAAAAACTAACCGTTCAAGTTGATCCAAAACTTGAAGAAGTCCATCATCTACTACCCGGATCAAATTGTGGGGCATGCGGCAATCCAGGATGTTTTGGTTTTGCGGAAAATTTGCTTAGCGGTAAAAATGTAATAGATTCCTGCCGGGTTTGTAGCCAGGATATTAAAGAGAAAATTGCCAAGGTTATGGGAGTTGTGCTTGAGAAGCAGGCTAAAAAAATAGCTACTCTAGGCTGTAATGGCGGCATAAGGGTTAAAGATAGGTATTTATATGATGGCGTTGGCGACTGCGTTGCTGCTAATTTAGTTTTAGGAGGGCAGAAGGAATGTGTTTTTTCCTGTCTTGGTTTTGGAACATGCGTCGGAGCCTGCCCGTTTGGCGCTATTACTATGTCAGGCGAAGGCCTGCCGCAAATAGATAAAATTAAATGCCGCTCTTGCAACAAATGCGTGTTAGCCTGTCCAAAGGGATTATTTTCACTTGTATCTGTAGTTTATCCTGTATATGTGGCATGTAGCTCACATGATTCTGGCTGCGATGTAAAGAATGTCTGTTCCGTTGGCTGTATCTCTTGTAAATTATGTGAAAAGGCCTGTAAATTTGATGCCATACATGTAATAAATAACCTTGCGGTAATCGACTATCATAAATGCACTTCTTGTAAAGAATGCGTGAAAGTTTGTCCTGCTAAAACGATAAGAGTAAGAGAATGAACTCCACTTCTTCTAAGTATTTAGATATTAAAGCCATACGGTTTATAGAATTAATTAAGAAAGAAGGCGCGGAATGAATCTAGCCGTATTTGCTTCTGGCAACGGGAGTAATTTTTCAGCAATCGTTAAAGAAATTAAACAGGGTAAGATTAAGGTAAAACTGTTAATTTTGGTTTGCGATAAACCAGAGGCCTTTGTAGTTAAGCGCGCGCTTAGGCATAAGATTAAAGTAGTTTTAGCCAGGCGCGAAGATTTCAGAAGTAAAACTGATTTTGAGGCAGCAATAATCCAGAGATTAAAGACCTATAAAATTGATCTAATTGTATTAGCCGGATTTATGCGGTTACTTAGCCCAACTTTTGTTAAGCAATATCGTAACCGCATAATGAATATTCATCCCTCGCTACTTCCGGCATTTAAAGGCGCCCACGCCATAAAAGATGTTTTTGATAATAAGGCCGGCTCGACCGGAGTTACCGTGCATTTTGTTGATGAAAAAGTCGATCACGGTCCGGTTATTTTGCAAGGAAAGATAGAAATTAGAAGTAATGATACCTTGGTTGGCCTTGGAAAAAGAATTCATGCCCTAGAACATAAGCTTTATCCCCAGGCGATCAAGTTATTTGTTAGCGGTAGAATAGGGGCCAAGGCGCCATAGATCTTTAGACAGAAATATAAGGAGCTTATTCTTTAGAGTTAGCCAAGATCGCTGTTTGATTAAGAATTATTTTCTTCCCGCTGGCAAGGTTTGACATTTCTAAAAGAGTAAAATCTTTAAATTGGTAGGCATCTAAAGTAGAAGTAACTATCTTTAAGATTTCTTTATCAATATCAGCATTCGCTGCAACTTCTGGTTTTTGAAATTTCAGTTTTATACGATTTTGAATCTGATCCGCAATGAATTCCTCCAAAGTTATATCCCGATATTTTAAGTAGCTGCCAGTTTTGTCTCCTATTATTTCTGCGGAAATTGCCATATCTTGGATAATGCGATGCAGGAGTTCGGTCTGGGAAATAAGATTATAGACGTATTTTTTGAAGTCTAGAAAATAAAAAAGCTGCTTTATTTCAAAACCGTTTTTGATATCTGCGGTTACGATACAAAAAAATAAAGGTTTATCTTCTTTTGAATTATCTATACTAAATAGCACTCTGCGGATAACCTTTAGCACGTTAAATATTTTTTCGTTAACGGATTTGTCTATTGTCATCTCCTGCTGTTTTTCTTTTTCCGTTGTGGGTTTAATAAGATAATTGACTTCCAATGTTTTTTCATCAAGAGAGTTTTTTTTGTCCTCTAACAAAAACCTTTCAATGTATTTTTCCGGTTTGACTGGTTTGGATATGATATTTTCAAGCGGCATATATACCCAAAGTGTTCTACCGGCAAGTTTGCTAGAAACTTCAAGCTTATATTCTTTTTTGCAGATGTCTTTAACTGCTTGAGCTATATTTTCTTTTAAAAATGACGGCGACGTAGAAGAGTTGCAGGCGGATAAAAATAACATAAAAG
>Ga0268276_1003261_pt1 | contig 12818 bp, 10 predicted proteins | sample saktaG_4_FD_190145 | JGI IMG/M metagenome (GOLD analysis project Ga0268276, IMG submission 190145) | Saline water microbial communities from Sakinaw Lake, British Columbia, Canada - sak_2010_1_5_45m | ecosystem: Environmental > Aquatic > Non-marine Saline and Alkaline > Saline ...
TTAAGTCAGTTTGACTTATTTGACCTGATCGTGTATAATAATCTTAAGTTTGGCCGAATACTGCCCGCATGGTGGGTGCCCCTTTGGGGCTAGGCCGTGCCCCCTAATCACGGGGGCATTTTTTGTTCTCCAGACAAGTCTCTGAGAACCCCTGTTTGTATCCCCTGTTCAAACAAAACTTGCACGGCTGGCTGTCCTTCTGTAGCGCCCCGAACGAGGCCACAAATTGCATCTGCCAATCGAATCAGGGCGTCGTTCTCATCCTTGCTTGAGACCTCTGACCTTCTTCGCACGGATCCCTAACCGGCGCAACTGCAATCCAACCATTCGCTCCAGAGAGCGAGGAAGACCATCAATGAGGATGGTTGCCCTGTAATCCGTTGCATCCGTTGCACCCAACGCTCGTGCAATCGTCTGGACGGTTGCGGAAGGGTAGTCCTGCACATCTCGATAGACCGCAAAGTTCAACTTCCCCTCAAAGATTGGCCTTTCCAGCACTTGCCGGATGTAGGCCAGCCGTCGGCCGTACTTGGTCTTGATCCACTTCCTCCGCCCTTTGCGGGAGTCTCGTTCGATGTCCTCGCAAGCCTGGCGAAGCTGGTCTCTCTCCTGGTCAGCGATGACAACAGCGACGATGAACAATTCACCCCGCGTATCCTGGCCGGTTTCATCAACGTAACAGAAGAATTTCTGCATCACAGTTTAGCGATGTTCTCCCTGAGAGGGCCGACTCACTGACCCCACTAAAGCTCTTTCAGTGTGATCAGTGCTCTCAGTGCCTCAGTGATCCAAACCCTCCACCACCCCAATCTCCTCCTCCGTCAACCCATACAACTCATACACTAGCGCGTCAATCTGCCGGTCCGTGGCCTCGAGCGTTCGGCAAGCTCACGCCAGGTCTGCCGCTGATAGAGTTCCTTGTCGGCGGGGATGGTGGCGGCAGTGAGTTTGCGATGTCTCAGGCAGGCAACCCTTCGGCAAGCTCGGGGCGCCGCCTCAGGGGCGCCACCTGGTATATCACTGGCCGATACCTGGGTTCTGGGATCGGTTTGCCCTCAGCCTGGGCTGCCTCAAGCCAGGCTGATTCGGCGATCTTGACCTGCCTGAGTGCCTCCTCGGGCGTATTCCCGAAGGCGGAACAGGCTTCCAGGTCAGGGATGTCCGCAATATATCCACCATCGTCTTCGCTATAGAAGATGTTGATGTGATAATCTTTCATGACTCGTCCTCGTCAACTCACACAACTCACGCACCAGCGCGTCAATCTGTGCGGGTCGGTGCTTTGGATCACGAAACAAGCGAAAGACCGCGAAAAGCACGAAACCCTTTCGCGCCTTTCGCCCCCTTTCGTGTCATTCGTGGTCCAAACCCTCCACTACCCCAATCTCCTCCGCCGCCAACCCATACAACTCATACACCAAAAGGAGCGTATCTCAATCTGGGGACACAGAATAGTTCTTCAAGACGAGGGGTAGGTAAATCCTCATAGGGCTTACCACTACTATCCCTTCGTAAGCATCCACAATGTCGCCAGTCCCAAACCCAAGTCCTGTATTTACCACTACTGCGGAAGGCATCGGGACTTCAGCCCCAGGCACCTCTTCACCACATAGTACTTCATCAACACTCACATGCAGTATGCCTGAGCCAGTGAACGGAATCACCCCAATGTTGTTCATCGCAACGCACTCTACTTCATCAGGGTCTATGGATATGGGCACGGAAGCTAGAAGGCCAGCTTCTTCGTATATATCCAAGACGGCTGCCAGCCTATTGCAATTGCTGTTGTTGCGAATGCCAATGGCTGAGGTTGCAGCCCCATCCCTTGCGAGGAAGGGAAGGGCTATGGTTCTCACGTCCTCAACAAGGCTTTGTGGTACGGCATTGTAGCTCGCCCCCTGTGCGTCAAACTGTGGTGTATAAAGATCGTCCGGTTTGCTCATTCTCACTATGGCCGATATAGGCTGAGGATCGCTTCCCTCTCTTTCAAGGGACTCTATAGTCACTGCGCCAACATAATCAATCCCCAGATCAGTAGATATCGGCAGATAGAAAGTAGTAGAACCGTTGGCGTAGACCCAATCGCTCAAGGATAAGATGCTACCACCGCTGACATCCAGGAACTTCACCGTAACCCAAGTTTCGCTAAGAGAGTTCAGGTTATGAACATTCACCGTAGTATCCCAGCCGCTGATCTCTCGGAAAATCATGGGGCCATATAGCTCAAAGCCACTCAGTCCGTCGTCATAGGGCTCAACTTTGGCGGTCACGAGCCTGCCCCGATCCATGCCCCAGCAAGGCGCGTCGAAGCTCGTCTCGTCAACGATGATGGCCAGGGGTACTTCGGCCGAGATACGGGCCGATCCCAGCCAGTAGCACGTAGAAGGCACCCTCACCCGCACGGCCTCACCCGGCGCCAACTGCTCAATGTGCTGAGTATAGGAGATGTCGCAGGTCCCTTGTTCCATGTAGTCTATCGCTACCGAGGTACATCCTTGGCCCGAGTTCTGGATAGTCAGTTCCGTGTCCAGGCCATAGTAACCCTTCGTGACGTAGGGCGCAGAGTACAGATACGGAGGGCCGGTTCCTTCCATCTGCCTGGAGATGCCGGTATAGGTGCTGGACACCGTCGTGCCAAAATCATTAGGTCCTGAGCGTCTGGCTACCGCTGCCAAAGGCTCACCACTCCAATTTGCTTCCCAAAGTGCCTCCCAAGCAAGCCAACTTTCGGTTCCATTCAGGGCGTTGGCCGAGGCATCCCAGGCAGCAATGAACTCCTCAGTCGCCACGCTGTAAATAATGCCTGACTTCAGGGACTCTGGAAGTTCGATCTCCCAAATCATAGCAGCACCGGGGCCGATTTCTCCAGAAGACAAACGATATCTAGGGCCGGGCGCTGAGCAGGTTCCAGAGTATTCCCCCCAACCAAGCAGAATAAGCCGAGTTGGCACTTCCCCCACATTCTGTCCATGAAGCTGCGTTTTCCATTGCCCAGTCCCGAGTTCATCCCCGCTGCTGATAGCTGGTATAGAGATTCTGTGATTATTCAAAGCCGGAAGAGGGGTGACTGGCGTGCGTGTCACCGTTGGCGTCCTGGTCGGCGTTGGGGTGTGGGTGACTGTTGATGTGAAAATGCCGGTGGGCGTCGGCGTGGGTGTCGGAGTCCTCGTAGGTGTTGGAGTGGACAATGACTCCCACGACAGCATGGCCGCAGCCCAGCCGTCAATCTCGTACATCTCCAACTTGATGCTATGCTGGCCAGTGCTTAGATCAACATCGGCCGTATGAGTCTCCCGACCCCAGTGCCACTCGTTGATCACCAGATCCCCATCAAGCCACAGCCTGGCCCCATCGTCGTGGAAGACATGAAACCGATAGCGACCGCCGGAGAAGTATAGTGTTCTCGTCCAACGAGCAGAGAAATGGTCAGAGTAAATGACTGGATCTGGAGAATCTGAATACCATTCGAAATCGATGTTAACGTCATTTCTCACCAGGACAGGACTTCCACTCAGAGTCTCGTTGTTGTAGTATTCGCCACGCCAGTGTGTCATAGCGGGTGTCCCGGTTGGAGTGGATGTTTTAGTTGGGGTTCTAGTTGAGGTTGCTGTTCGCGTCGCCGTCTTCGTTGGCGTGCGGGTCGGCGTCCAGGTGGCTGTAGGGGGCACTGTTCCAGTAGGCGTTCGCGTTCTGGTCGGCGTCCGCGTCGGCGTCCTGGTCGGCGTCCAGGTGGCGGTAGGAGGCACTGTTCCAGTGGGCGTGGGCGTCGGCGTGTGGGTTGGCGTCCAAGTGGCTGTAGGGGGCACTGTTCCAGTGGACGTGGGCGTCCTCGTCGGCGTGATGGTCGGCGTCTTGGTCGCCGTCGGTGTCTGAGTCACCGTTGGCGTGGCCGTCCTGGTCGGTGTTGAGGTGTGAGTTGCTGTCGGCGTGGGTGTGGGTGTTGGCGTCGAGGTGGGCTCCACTCGGAACTCACCATCTTGCCATTCCGCCGGCAACGGTTGAGCTGAGGCGTCGGCCAGGTTTACCTGCGTTATATCCAAGGGTGTGCTTCCAGATGCCCCTGGGGCAACGGTGTACTCGGCCGACAGAATTGCACCCGCTCCTGGCGTGATTGGTACTCCACTCAGGTTGAACAAGAGGATGTGGTACTCCACGGCTGACGGATCGCTATCATTCTTTGTAGACGACACTGACCAGCCACTCGTTCGAGAGGTGATAGCTATGGGGCCAATGTCTACTAGCCCACCCAACGAGTCGTAGTTGAACCACATCTCAACCGCCGAGATCGCGTCGTCGCTGTCGAGATCAATGCCAAACGCTCCGCTGGTTCCAGGGTCCACGGCCAGGTAAGGCATGCTCACCACGTTACTACTGTCCAGCAGTCCCAAGTTTCCACCCGCCTGCCTCCCTCCACATGTTCCCAGGATCAGGCAGATCAATCGCTGCAAATCGAACACGTTCCATTGGTCATCTCCTCCTGGCGAAGGCGAAATGTCTGCACAGACCCACCACTGCGCCGAGTATAGGTCTGGGTCTGGCTGTGGCGTGTGCAGGATCATGTTGATCAGGATTTGCAGGTCGAAGATGTTGACTGCGTCATCGTCGTTGATGTCCCCTTCCGGCTCACAGAGCGATGTCACGGTGAACAGCCCAACGTCCGTGAAGTCTGCCAGAATAGAACCTCCGATTGCATCCGCCAACAGCACGTTACTGAACGTCAGGTCTGTCGTGTCGCCTCCATTAGCTGACGCATCCACATCGAACAGCAACTCGAGAATAGGCCCCGTCCCTGGCTGAATCGTCCCACCCAAACTGAACAGGAGAATGTGCGCTACTGCCGCCGACGGGTTCGAACGATCAACGTCCATCTGCGCCTGGAAACCCTGAGTTCGTGATGTCGTGTTGACCCCACTTGCTGTTACACCTATCGTTTCATCGTACACGAACCACAGCTCTGCCGAAGCGACCGGCGTCGTGTTGTGCGATTGGTTGTCCGCGGAGATGGTCACTGGATTGCCTGTGCTACCGGGCGCTCCATCGCCGTCCTCAATCGTCACAATCACTGCTTCCCCTGGCGTGGGGGTGTTGGTCACCGTTGGTGTGGCTGTAGGTGTGCTTGTCGGTGTGGGTGTCTTACTCGGTGTTGAGGTGCGAGTTGCTGTCGGCGTCGGGGTGTGGGTAGCTGTCGCTGTGGCTGTGCCGGTTGGTGTTGAAGAGGGTGTCGGGGTGTGAGTTGCAGTCGGTGTAGGGGTCGCAGTTGGCGACTCAAACCTTATCCTCGCATAAGCATCATCTATCCGAGTAGAATCGTTGCAGGTTCCAAACTCCGCACGAATGTTGTCAGTGTCGGGAGGAATCGGACGCTCTTCCCAATCTTCGGCCCAATCGTCGTTCCTGGTGCAACCTCGCTCATACCTTATCAACTCGGTTTCCCCTTGCCGAAATCTGAGAATCAGGTAGTCCCCTCCTGAGGGATTGTGTTGCGTGGTACTGAAAAGACCAATTGCTGCCCATCCAAGCCCTTGGCTGATAAAATCCCTCCACGGAGAAAGGTCAAGGTCCTGGAAGATAAATCCAGGGTGAGGGCCACCCGGCTTTCTTGCCGAGTAATTTCCGGAGTGAGGGCAAAAGGTAGTTATCTCCCACCCTCCTGATCTGATTGTCCACCCGGAGAAATTGCCCGTCTCAAAGCCGCCGTTTTCAAGTGGTAGCTCTATCCAACCCGGGGGTGGTGGAGGTGGTGGAGGTGCTTGAGTGAGTGTTGGGGTGCTAGTTGGTATTGGAGTAACTGTCGGGGTCTCTGTAGGTGTTGGTGTGGTGGTTGGCGTACCTGGCGTAGGCGTGGGTGTGGGCGTTGCAGTAGTTGGTTCGACCACTTCAAAGCAGAAACTTTGATTATGGCCATCGGGACGCAAAGTCTGTCTGGTACTTGGATCCTCGGTGAATTGAACGGCAATTCGATCAACGCACCATGTCCCGACTTCATCGAAGCTCCGCCGTTTCTCAATAGTAAGCGTTTGACCGGGATTTACGGTCTCCTCCGTATCCCAAAAAGCATCCCAGGGGCCACCAGAAGGCGAGTGACCCTCGGGGCCAATGTGTTGAAAGGTAATTGGCCCGCAGCCATCATTGCAAACGTCGAATACAAAGCGGACCTCTTCGCCAATGAGAATCGGTGGATCGGGATGAATTTCCAGATCCAAACACTGCCTAAGATCATCGGGGCTTCTCACACAGAAGTCATATTCATGACGATAGCCATTCGCTGGTAGGCGATCCCGTGTACCGGCCATAATGTAGTCTATGCCATCAACGCGCCAAGTTCCTGGTGTGTCAAAGGTGGCTCCAGGTTGAATGGTTTCGCCATCACCCGGAACAACAGTGACTTCTGTGTTTATGAACGCATCCCACGGGCCTCCACCAGGTTTATGCCCTATGGGACCGATATTCTCGATGATGGCAGTTGCATCTCCCTCATTGCAAACCCTGAAGTCGAAGGTGACTGGCGTGCCTACCATAGGGCTTTCGGGGTCGTTTGTGAGATCGCGGCATTGCTTGAGATCGGGGTGAGGAGGGGCGCCACCCACGTATATGAATCCTTCCGCGGTAGAGGTGAGATACTCGTGTTCCTGCTCACATACTTCACACCAACGCATTTCTGACACCTTTACCTTTTGTCCATCGTTGAGTACCTCGGTCACCACAGCCACATGACCATCCCTGTCGCTGAAGTAGTTGTTACAATAGACAGAACCAACTTGAGGGGAGCTACCAGTCGTATATCCCGCATCCTGCGCTCCCTCATACCAACAGTGGGCCATCCCAGTGCACTGATCGCCCACTACATCCCCACCCAATTGGGGATAGAGATGTGCTACCCACCATGTACAATTGCCCATCCATTCATGTGAGATGTTATGCTTAGCACACGGGTATGGATTGGAAGGTGAATCATCAGGTAGTCCACAGCATCCTGGGCTACCGTCATAGCAGTCGTCACTGTCACAGAGGTAACCGTCCTCACGCACCTCGAGCGGGTATTCCAGCCTAGGAAGTTGAAGGACATGCTTATTCGTTGGGTCAGTGGGTGAGAGATCAAGACTTTCGAGCATCCTCAGATAGGCTGGCAGCAGACCACCCTTGTCAAACGCTGAATACTGTGTCAAGAAGACAAACGACCCTTCCGATACATAGGCTCGAAACTGCGGAGGCGCGAAACCCACAGCTGGTTGGACAAGAACAAGGGCTGGATACCCTTCGATGGTAGCGTTGGTCCTGAGGCTAGATTCAAGTGGCTGAAAAGGTATCCGACTTCGCTCTTTGCTCTCGAACCATTCTAGCAGACTGACATTGGCAGAGTTGCGCCACGCATGGATGTGCATAGAGGCACCATTGGGAGCGTAGAAGTACACTGTCTCAACCCACTCAATCTCCGTATCTTCCCAGTTGTCTCTCCTCCGTTCAACTTCCCATTCACAATCATATCGTATAGAGAACCGACCAGAAGGGCTTAGATATGTGCATCCGAGCAGGACGTCTGAACCCGTCAGGATGGGCTCAATAGAGATACTTGTCCTCTCCACGTTCGTCGGCATCGGCTTCACTCCAGGATCAGGCCTCGCCAGCGACACACCGGTTACTTGAGGCATGGCCAGCAAAAGCAAGGCCATGAGCAAGAGCAAGGCTACAGTCAAAAGGTTAGTAGTTCTTCGGTTGTGCTTCATCATACTTCCCTCCTTCTTTCCATCCAAAACGCCAGCCTCAGGGCACGGATAAATGAACCACTGATGCCGCTGAGAGCACTGAAGACACTGAGGGGAGCACCACGTTCAGTGGCCTCAGTGCTGTTCAGTGCGGTCAGTGATTCCAGTCCATACAAAACGCCAGCCTCAGGGCACGCAAGAGTGCAGCCGTGGCTGGCGTTGGGTTCAGGGATGATGTTTGCTGTGTCAGGCTGCGCCGTGTAGGCCAAGCTCCAGCGCCCCACTAACCACAGCTATTTTAGCACAGTTTGGCCCCCTGTCAAATCACAGACAGATACGCCAGCCTCATGGCACGCAAGGGCGCGGCCTGGGCAGCAACGGATAGCAAGCGGATTAGCGGATAGGAGCCCGTGCCAGCCCATCCGTTTATCGTTCGACTGATGGTTCACTTCGACTGGGCTCAGTACAAGCGACAGGCTCACCATGCAACTCGCGACGAAGTCCGCTGTCCCTCCGTTGCCTCACAGCAGCCGCAGCCTGGTCACGCGGAGGTCAATGATCACTTCATCCGCCTCGAAGTCGCACTTTTATCACCTCCACATTTGACCTTTTTCAAAGCGAGTGATACACTACCTGCACCTCATAGCTTGGAAGGAGAAGACAATGTCCGAAGTTGCTCTGCGTGCCCTCCCATCTAGTATCCCTCGTGAGGCGCTGACCTCATTGCTGGACGATGCGCGCAACCGGGAAGCGATCCTGCAAGCGATGATTCGGCGCTTTGAGCAGCATTACGGTGATTCTCTGGAAGCGCTGGAGACTCGCCTGGCCCGGGGTGAAGGTCGGGAGCATCCCGACTGGGAAGACTCCATCGAGTGGCGCAACGCCGTAGAGGTCCTGCAACGCACCCGGGTCATGTGGAGGCTACTCGAATGGCTACTGAGTTCAATCGCGCCGTCGTCCGCTTCATAGCCACCTGCGCCTATGTCACGGCTGTTCACGATCTCATCACCAAGTGGCGGCTTGAGTTAGCGGGCGGGTATATCCTGGACCTCTACTTCAACGATACGCTGGGCAAGTACGGCTACACCCTGGTGCAAGCACGCAGGCGTGTGCTGGGATGGGATAATGCGCTGCATCATCCTGGTCTCGCCAACTTCCCCCACCATGTGCACCGACCGGACGGGCAGATTGAACCCTCAGCGCTGACCGGTGATCCCGATCACGACCTGGAGCAGGTTCGCCACGAGATCGAGGCGTTTCTTGCACAGTAGCCATTCAACAGTTCCCTGCCCCGTAGGATCCTCCTCACCTATGGCTCCTCTTACAATTCCTCTTCTTTTTTCCACCAAGCAAAACGCCAGTCTCAGGGCGTGCAAGACACGGATAGATGAACCACTGATGCCGCTGAGAACACTGAAGACACTGAGCTGGCGTATCATCGGTTGCGCTCCAGGCCAATGACAGCGGGGAGCACGGCTTTACCTCGTGCTCCCCGCTTGTCGTCAAGCTTACTTGGGCATGTCGTGCACGGCCGCGTGGGCTCGCCGAGGAGTCCAGTCGCGATACAGGATGCTGGGAGTCGCTCCACGTTCGCCCATCAGCATCGGGTGGGTTGGCCCCGGCAGGCGCCAAAACACCGCTGACGACGATGGCGCCCTCGACTATCTCGCGCCACCGCTCGCAGGTAAGACGCACACCTTGCCGGCGGTTTTCTCTTGAAGCAGCTCTTCCCTGAGGCAGGGGTTGAGCATGGGAGCTTACACTTGACTCCCTACCTCTCGACGGTCACCTGCACCTGGCAGGGCTGCGGATAGTTCCCGGTACCGTCCACCACCACGAGTCGCAGTTGATACAACCCCTCAGGCAGGGCTCCGGTTTTCCAGTCGCCGAGGTAGCCACTGGCCACCGGTTCGAAGTGGAGGTCTTCGATGAGGAACCATTCCGTGGGCCACTCGCCAAAGGCGAACTCCAGTTTATAGTACCAGAAGTTGTCAATGGCGGCCGTCCCCCTTACGAAGGTAATCCCAGACCCATCGAGCTCGGCGTTCACGGTGGGTTCGGTGATGTTCACCTGAGGGGAGCAGACGGCTATCTGGGGAGTGGGAGTAGGCGTCGGCGTTGGCGTCGGCTTCACCACTGACACGACGGTAGTAGTGGCGACGTAGCCGGGGATAACCAGCGCCTGTCCAGGGTAGATGTAATTTGGATTCGAGAGGTTGTTAGCGACGGCGATGGCCCAGTAGGTCGTGCCGAAGCGCCAGGCGATGGAGGAAAGGGTGTCTCCTCGACTCACAATGTAGTAGTAGCCGGTGAGAAGAGGCGACTGATAGGTCGTTCCGGTGGGGATGAGCAGCACCTGGCCAGCGTAGATAAGGGCGGGGTTGAGGATCCCGTTGGTCTGGGCGATGGCCTGCACCGAGGTGCCATGGCGACGGGCGATGGAGTAGAGGGTATCGCCCCGCTGCACGGTGTAGTAGGAGCCCGGGGAGGCGTGGGCGACGATCCCGGTCGCTAGCACTAACTGCATCACCAGCAGCGCCAAGATAAGGGTTTTGCCTGACTTGCTTTTCATCATTTTATGCCTCCTTTTTTTGGTCCTCGAATGTCCGAGGATGCTTTTGGTAAATGCTCCCCAAAGAGCAAGATTGTCCGCCGACAGCAGGGAGCACAGTCTTGCTCCATGCTTCCCACTTGTCGTCGAGCTTACTTGGGCATGTCGTGCACAGCCGCGTGGGCTTGCCGGGGGGTCCAGTTGGGATACATTATGCTGAAGGCGGCTTTCTCATCTCCCGCTCCGGCCACGGGGCCAAAGTTGAGATTCCAGAGGAACATCGCTCCCACCCAGCCCCAGCCCTTGCCCATCTCGTAGGCCTTGACGATGTACTGGGCCTGCTCCAATGCGGTGTTGTCGGCGGCGTACTCGTAGCCAGGCGCCGGCGAGACCCCCAGGCCATCCACCGAGGCCCAGCCGAACTCCGTGGGCCAAAGCTTCTTGCCGCTATCGCCATACCTGACCATGATGTCGCGAGATCCCTCCATGGTGCCCCGGAAGACCCAGCTATGATGATGGTTGTCAGAAGGTCCCCGGAAGACGGCGGTGGGATCGCTCCACGTTCGCCAATCGGCATCGGGACGGACGTTGTAGCCGCTGGGATGCACTCCCACAGCATCACAGTAGTTCTTCAGGCCCGCCTGATACATCTGCTCCAGGTAGGTGAGATCATCAATGGCCACGGGCGGGTTGGCGCCGGTGGGGGTCGGGGCGCCACTGACCACGATGGCGTCAGGATCCTGCGCGTTGATGGCCTGATAAGCCGCAGCCAAAAGCTGGACGTAGCGACTGGCATCCAGGGCCTCGTTGCCCCACTCGTAGTGCAGATTCTGCTCGTTCCAGACCTCGTAGGCCTGCACCTTGCCCTTGTAGCGCCCGGCCATGGCCCCCATGAAGTCGGCCAGGTCCTGCGGGTTAGCCGGCGGCCCGTCCACGGTCAGGTCGGCATTAGCACCCCGCGCCCAGGCCGGGGCCTTGACCACGCTGAGGAGGACATTGAGGCCCGCACCGTGGCAACTGTTGACCAAAGCATCAATGTCGCCCCAGTTGATGTTCCCCTTGGACGTCTCAAAGTTCTTCCAGACGATCTGGTGTTTGACCCAGCCCAGGCCCATGTTCTTGACTGTGCTGGTGATCTGGGCATGATTTTGCCCGATCATGTGCACCTGAATACCGTAGCCAAAGCCTGTCGGCGATGGCTGAGGCGAGGTCGTGGGAGTTGGCCCCGGCGTGGGAGTTGGCCCTGGGGTGGGAGTTGGCCCTGGAGTAGGTGTAGGCGAGACAGTCCCCGGCCCTGGGATGAGCAGCACCTGACCACGGTAGATGAGGGACGGGTTAGAGAGGTTGTTGGCCACGACGATGGCCCAGACAGAGGTGCCGTAGCGCAGGGCGATGCGGTATAGGTTGTCGCCCCGCTGCACGGTGTAGTAGACGTCACCCGAAGGTGGCGGAGGCGGCGTCCCCCCGGTGGAAATGTATAGAACCTGGCCAACGTAGATCAGAGAGGGGTTATAGATTTGGTTCGCCTGAGCGATGGCCTGCGCCGTAGTGCCGTAGCGGGCGGCGATGGAGTAGAGAGTATCGCCTCGTTGCACGGTGTAGTAGCCGCCGGTGGGGGCCGGCGGGGCTGCCCCGGAAGGGATGCACAACACCTGGCCGACGCGGATAAAAGAGGTGTTGGAAATCCCGTTGGCCTGGGCGATGGCCTGTACCGTGGTACCGTGGCCACGGGCGATGGAGTAGAGAGTGTCGCCCCAGCGCACGGTATAATAGGTACACGAGGTTCCCGCTGCCTCAGCCGTGCCAATGCCCACCACGAGTTGGGACACCAGCAAGACTACGATTAGAACTTTGGCTAATGGGGTTTTCATTTTTTTGACCTCCTTTTGTGTGTGGAGGAATGGCCTGGAGCACAAGCCTCCGGCGAGGACTTCGGCTGAACTTATGGGAAAGTATAATACAAAAAGCCACCTATGTCAAGACAGGCGTGGCGGCTTCTTGCTGTTGCCAAATAGCCTGAAATATGGTATAGTATGCCCAGCAGCCAAACGAAGGGGTTCCAGTCAAAGAGGTTCGCGTATGAATTCGTACCAACGCGCGATGAGACGTCTGCGTGGGGAGACGGTCGATCGTCCTCCCAACTTCGACATTATGATGACATTTGCAGCGCACTACGTCGGCCAGCCGCTTTCACGCTATTACCTGGACTACCGAGTGCTATGTGCAGCCAATCTCGCTGTGCAACAGGACTTTTCCCTGGACATTGTGCAGGCGATATCCGATCCCTATCGCGAGGCCGTTGATTTTGGCCTGGAAGTCGAATTCCCCGAGGACAACCTGCCGATGCGCAAAGCGCCTTTGTTGAGCGAACCTGCTGGCTTGAACAAGCTCAAGCCACCCGATCCCAGTACGGGGCGTCGAATGAGCGACCGGCTGGCAGCCGTGCATTACCTGCGAGGGCAGGTCGGCGGAGAGGTGCCAGTTATGGGCTGGGTGGAAGGTGCATTGGCGGAGGCAGCCGACTTGCGTGGCGATACTGCCCTGATGTTGGATCTCTACGACCG
>Ga0268276_1003262_pt1 | contig 12817 bp, 6 predicted proteins | sample saktaG_4_FD_190145 | JGI IMG/M metagenome (GOLD analysis project Ga0268276, IMG submission 190145) | Saline water microbial communities from Sakinaw Lake, British Columbia, Canada - sak_2010_1_5_45m | ecosystem: Environmental > Aquatic > Non-marine Saline and Alkaline > Saline ...
ATCAATAAATCAGTGGTTCAATGTGGGCCCCAATATCCTGGCATTGGAGACTCATTTGTATGTTTTGCTGGGGATTTATCTCAATCTCCTTATAGTTTTGATCCAAACCTACCAAATTCACCAACATATTATATTGAGTTTACACCATCACATGGTAAGAGGTATGAAGTAATTAGTAGCATCCTTTCAGGCTCTAAGACTATAGTGGAAATTAGTTCTGGTTTGTTATTTCCACTAAGCGGAGTGTATAATGCTTCGGTTTATACAAGGGAATATCCTAGCGGCTGGTTTAGTTTGACTTCAAATAACCTGAATGAAGGATATAATTATTTTGAATTTTATGCTCAAAAAGAAGGTAAAACAGGAGCTATCCGAGACCATTTTGTCAATTATCTTGTTGATAGGATTGCTCCAACCATAGATGAAATAAAATTATTTGAGAATGGAGTTACTGACAAAACAGATTCAAAAGAGATTGAGTACGGAAGAAATGCTGTAATAAAAGCAAGAGTTAATGATTTTGATGGCGGAACTGTTATTGATTTGATACCTGCGAGCGGCGTTAAAGAAGTTTGGTTATGTATTGATTCTAAACCTTGCTTAAAGGATTTCTATGATAATACTACAGATGCTAATGGATATTATCAATTCAATCTTAGTGCTTTAGGTAGGGGGGCTCATACTGTTTATTTCTATGCACTTGATAATGAAACAAACCTTAATGATTCTGTTGAGTATACATTTAATGTGGTTGATACAAGGGGGCCAGATATTTATGTTGTTTACCCAGAGAATAATGCAACAGGAGAACAAACAACACTTTTGAATTTTTCAACTTCAGAAGAGGCAAGATGTGATCTTTATCTTTTTGGAGCAACTGCACCTTCAATGCAAGAAACAGGATTTAAAAAAGGACATCCTTTCCAGGGTATAGGCCTTAACCCACCTCAAGGACTTGCTCAAGAGCAAATAACCTCATTTAATGTTAGCTGTGTGGATACTTTAGGCAATTTCAATTCAATAAAAGTAGATATAACCTATTCACGAACATGGCCGCATATAGTTAATATATACCAATCGAGGCTTACAAGCCCCATAACTTCATTTTATAATATTGACAGGATTACTAGTTTAGAAGTTGTTACGGATATTAATACGAGATGCGCATATTCTGGAGGCTTGTCTTCGGATCCAGATAATGTACCACCTACAGATTTCAATTTAATGACTTTGATGGACGATAGGATAATAACGACCCACTCTAGAGATTTGACACCAGACCTTATACAAATACCTAATTTTGCAGAAAATAAGGATTATACTTATTATGTATTGTGTAGGTATATATCACCACCGTATAGAGTTTCTGATCTTGGCCAGGTAGACTTTACTGTTAATGTTGGCTTTGGTTTTGTTGGTGTTGGGTCACCTCAAGGAAAAATAAATTATAGTGAAGTTACCTTAAATGTGAATACAACCTTATACTCAAGATGCCAGTATAAGTTACCAAGTGAAACTGCATGGATTTTCTTTAAAAATGAGGCTACACAACTAAAGGTAGAGCACAAAAACACTTCTAGGATGAATGATGGGATATATGCATATAATATTAGGTGTACACCAGATACTAGCTTTACCAGTAATGTGATATCAACGGATTTATTGTTTACTGTTAATACAAAGGGAAAACCAATTGCACCAATTATGTGGGGTCTTGACGAGAATGATAGATTTGCTGATGTTGGAGTTGACACAATTAACCTTGTTGGTTATGTTAATGATACTGGATTGGAAATCCGTTCTGCTGCAATAAAAGGGCAAGACTCCAAACCAGCTCAACCAGTAACATCTCAGCAAGCATCAAATTTTAAAAATTTAGTAGGTATACTTCCAAGTCTTGAGCCGGGAGGAGGATATGCCAAGGGCGTAACTGTAGTTAGAATTTCAGATTCCGACGCTTCGAAGATATCTTCTTCAGATTATATAGAATTTGCAAATCATAACTCCACTAATTTTATAAGATATGGTGTTCTTAGCGTAACAGACATCCAAGAGGAATGGGGGCCTACAAATGTTAACTTTAATCCGCCTTTATCTAAGGATGTACCTTCCGGAACGGTTATTCGTATTTATGATGGTGAAAAGCCAACTGGTTGGTTTGAAGTAAATGTTCCTTTATTTGAAGGCGAAAATAGAGTTGAGATATATGCGAAAAACTTTGCTGGAGAACCAGGAGAGCATAAAATAACATACACATATTACGATTCACAACCACCAGTAATCTCTAACTTTAAACTTGATAATGAAGTTTCTGATATTGCAATCTTTAGTGATGGTGTTATATCTGCTGATTTATCGGATCACTCTATTATTAAGAATGTAAGCATGTATATCAATTCTACCGGGCAGATGGTATTGAAACATAATGAAACCTTTGATAAAACAAGTGGAACATTTTCATATACATATGGCCCTTTAAAAAACGGAACCTATATAGCCAATATAACTGCAGTTGATAAGTTTGGCCGTAAGAATCATTCTACTTTCTTATTCAGAGTAGATACTTCTTTGCCTGATGCTCCTACATTCAATCTAGATGGGGGAAAGACCAATAGTGATTCTCCAACATTAGAGTTTACTTATGAACAAGGAGTTAGTGTTGTTTGGTTACATGGCGTTCCCTATGTTTCTAATAGTACAACTGATAGCAAGACATATACTTTTGTAACATCTGGACTAACTGATGGGGTGTATGATATCTCAATTGGAGCTAAATCAATAGCAGAAGGAGGAGTTAGGGCAACTAACTTCAGTTTTATAGTTGATTTAACAGATCCAACTATTGATATTACCAGTTCTTTCCCTGCTGTTGTAGGCACGCAGTATATTGATATTGATGGAACTTGCGGGGATAATTATGGCGGGGAGCTTGACATCATAATAAGAAATGAAACTAGTACAATTTGGGATACAAATTGCTCTGATAGCGGCACATTTAGTTTTGCTGATATTCCTTTAGCAGATGGAATGAATACATTAACTGTTGAAATAACTGATGATGCAGGAAATGTTGCAGAGGATAGCCTAGTAATTGAGTTAGATAGGGGATTCCCGCTTGTTCAGATAACAAATATTCTAAATAATAACCATATTAGTTATACTAACAACAACGAGTTATATAGAACTAATGATTCTAGTTTAACTATTGTTGGTACTTATGAGGACAATAATTTTGACCATATAGAAGTTCAACGAAATGGTGTTACAATAACACCTTCAAGGCTTACAACGGGCAGCCCATTCCAAGCTGATATTACTTTAGTTGGGGTTAATGGGGTTGAAACTTTAAATAATATCAAGATTATAGGTATTGATCAGACTGGATTAACTGATAGTGATGAAGTTAATGTGACTTATGATTTAGGGGGACCACAGATTGTGCATATTGTACCTGAAACTTATACTACTGCAAATTTATGGCCTATGATTGAACTAACTTTAAATGAAAAAACAAACTTATGTTATATTAATTATACTTCTTCAGTTGGGCCAAAAAGTGAACAATTTATTAAAGATACAGATACTCACTTTACATTACAATTGGGTTTTGTTTTAGATAACACTCCAAATGCTGTTAAGACCCAATACATTAAGATTTATTGCGAGGATCAATTCCTTAATCCTATTGTTCATACAATACCTTTTACAGTAGATTTAAGCCCAGTTACAATAACTGACTTTTCACTAGGACATGGTTTAGGCTCAATAATGTTGTATAGCACTGCAGATGTGGAAACTTATGTTATCACCCAGTTTGCAGCTTTAGGCGGAACAGCAACAGACATACAATTAAATGCCATAACAAACAAAGATACTAGGTGCACTTATTCTGGCAGTTTGTCTGGGCAATTTGTTAATTATGGTTCTTATACCACAACCCATTCAGCTTACGGCATACCTATTTACAACAACAGCCAGTATGAATACCTTCTTGTATGCCAAGACAAGGCAGGAGCATTTACCCCAGTTAAAACAATAAGAGTAATAGCTAATACTTCATTCGAGGCAGGGTTGCCAAACATTAACATAAATGAGGTTCTTATTAATGGCAATTTATTAACAACAACGCCTTATAGAACAGACCAAAACAAAGTAACCATAAGGGGCGATTTTAGGGATGAGGCTGGGTTAGGCATTAATGTTCTGAGAAATAATGTTTTATTGACGAATATTGATAAAAGTATAATTACAACTGGCCCAGCTTCTGGCCAATTTGAAGTAAATATAACCTTATTAGGGAATTCTAACCAAGAGACTATCAATAATATAACTTTAAAAATAGGTGATGGCTCTTTTGCTAAGGCATGGGTTGTAGTAATTAAAGATCTTTTAGGGCCACAGATTGAGCATATTGTACCTGAGACAAACACTACTGCAGATAATACTCCTACGATAGAGATAACATTAAATGAACCTGCACAAGAGTGCAGGATTAATTATACTGCTTGGTTTACAGGAGAAAATACAGAGGAGAATTTTGTTGGTTTTGGTGACGCGCATTTTACAGTAACATTGAGCCAGCCAATGGATTATACTCCTAACGGCGTTAAGCTACAAAATATTAAGATCTATTGTAAAGATATGTTTTCTAATCCGGCTGTGCACACTGTATCGTTTACTATTGATGATACTATTGCAGCAGTAACTGACTTTTCTATTTACCATTCACCTGGTTTCTTATTGTTGTCTGATGGGGAAAGCACAAGAGAATATGCAATAACCAAATTTACAGGCCAAATCAATCCTTCAACATACATTAAGTTATTGGTGAATACAAACAAAGATACTAGGTGCACTTATTCTGGCAGTTCATCTGGCCAATTTAAGAATTATAACACTTATATTAAACAACACGAAACAAACCCTATCCAAATTTTTAACAATACAGATTATACTTATAATATTGTCTGTGAGGATAAATCAGGACTGCAAACAGGAATAAAGACTATAAAGATACAAGCAGATTCTACTTATGAGGCCGGGAAACCAACAATAACACCACTTAAACCTACTTATGTTGAGATTCCTGCAAATGCACCAACTATAAACTCATTAGATATATGGTTTAATGGTACTATAGAGGCCCCTTTAGGTTATTCTATACAATACGGCAGTTTATTGATAAATGGCGCAGTTTCACAAACACAGCCAATACCTCTTGCTAGTGGAGGTAATTATGGTGTGTTGGTGCATTTTAATTCAGATGGCATGTATGAATATTATCTCTTTGCAAATGCAAGTAATAACAAAAAAGAAAACAAAACTGGTTATTTAAAAATTGATACATCACAGTTAGATGTGGGCATTATAATAGAATGAAACTAAACAAAAATAATTTGAAAAGCTGGGTTGTTGTAGTGTTTATGTTATTTATTTTAGTACACTTTGTTGAGTCTATAGGCACTTATTACAATCCCACGCCTACTTTTAAATTGAATTTTTCAAAACCAGTTGTAGTAGAATCAATTGTTGTAACGCTTAAAAATTTATCTAATTCTGATTTTTCAAGTTATTTGAGCAGAAATTCTGTTTCTACTGACAGGAAGAATGTGACTTATATTACTACACAGGCTTTGCCAGAAGGAAATTCATATAATTTTACTATAAAAGCAACTGATGATAGTGGCGGGCAAGTGAATAAAACAATTTTGTTTAATATAGAGTACCCTCCTTTAGATATTCAAATTGTTGAGCCCAGGTTTAGCGTTACTGCTAATGATTCAGTTGATTTAGCGGTTAGTACAGCTAGATACGCGAAATGTAATCTTAGCCTTATAGGTTTTGATTATCTTGATTTATTTGAAACTACACAGGGTACGGAACATAGAGAAGATGATGTGCCCATATATACACAATCGCCATACGAAACAGATTTATATATTAGGTGTGTAGGTAACTTTGGTAAGGTTTATGATGCAGAGCCGAAAATAATTTATGACCATGTTGCTCCAACCATAAGTTTAACTGCAGATGATGTAACCGAAACACCATTTGAGACGACACTTTATGTTACTTCAACTGGGCTAGGGAATGAGCCAGTTATATGTAGATATAGCAATGATACTGTACATTTCCCTGATATGATAGAATTTGAAGATTATGATGAGGATAACATAACTTCATATAAACCAAGCCATGAGCAGGTTGTTGGTGCCCCGTACATTAAAGATAATTCAACAGTGAGTTTTTCTGTTGTTTGTGCCGACAAATCCGGAAGATTGTCTAATGCAGCAGATGTTGATGTTGATGTTGATACAACAAAACCAGCATCCTTAGAAATAAATTTCCCTACTGGACCCGTATCTTCTACAGGTATACATTTTGATATTAGTGCAAACAAAAGATTCCAACGATGTGATTATAAGGCTTCTGGAGGTAGTTATAGAAATTTTGTTGCTGGTTTAGATACAAATAATTATGTTAGTTCAACTTTAATTGTTCTTTCTCCAGGAAGTTATACTTATTATGTAAAATGTGGTTTTCGTAATGCAACTACCGGTTATCCTTATTATGTTGAAAAAAGTACAAGCTTTGTGATTGATAATACTGCTCCTAACATGACTCGTATTGAGATGATATCTCCTTTAGATAATAATACAGGTAAGACCTATAGGGATGATGAGTTGAATTTAGAATGGGAATCACAGGATAATGAAAGCTCTGTTGACTTGTATGCTTATTATGTCTATTGGGATAAAACAAGCGGTATTCACCCCCTTATAGAAACAGGAACGATTCCCCCTGCCAGCGATAATGAGTATGGGATAGATCATTTATCTTTGAATAATTCTCAAAAATATTATGTTCTAGTACAAGCTAGAAATGCAGTTGGTTTGTGGGGTGGCAATATCTCCAGTTCATCTATTCAAGTCGATACAAGCTTGGTTCCAGCTGGCTGCAACAACAATAAGAAAGAGGGCACGGAAACGGATATTGATTGCGGGGGCAGCTGCCCTGATTGCGGTTTGAGGAAGAACTGCACTGAGAATTCTGATTGCGCAAGTAATTATTGCAATTCATCTAATAAATGTGATTCTGCAGAATGCGATGATAATATACTAAATGGCGCAGAGTCTGATGTTGATTGCGGCGGAAATTGCAGAAAATGCGCAGTGGGTAAATATTGTGATAGAGACTCAGATTGCCTTACTGGAAATTGTGATTCGAGTACAGACAAATGCGCTGCTGTTTTAGACACATGCTATAACAGCAGGCTGGATCCTGCTGAAACTGATGTTGATTGCGGGGGCAGCTGTCCTGGTTGCGGCGTTGGAAAGAATTGCGATGCAGATGATGATTGCATGTCAACAGCAGAATGCGCTGCTGGCCTTTGTAAATTGAAGCCTGTAGACACTGATGGAGACGGGGTTAATGATGATGTGGATAATTGCCCAAGTGTTTCTAATACTAACCAGGCAGATGCTGACAATGATGATGTAGGAGATGCTTGCGATAATGATGCTGACAATGATGGCTTGCCAGATTCTTTTGAACAGCAATATTTCAATTGTATAAGCTGCGCAAATCCCAGTGATGATCCAGATAAGGACGGTTTAACAAATTTAGATGAGTATACTTATAATACAAACCCTACGAAAAAAGACACTGATGGGGATGGCGCAAGCGATAAGGAGGAAATTGATGCTGGCACGGATCCACTTGATAAAAGTTCAAAGCCAGGCGGAGGCGATTTCTGGAAATATTTATTCATTATATTTATATTGATTGCATTGGGAGTTGGCGGCTATTTTGGTTATGGGATGTTAAAGCAGAATAAAAAACCATTTGTGCCACCAAAAGCTCCTACAAAGGCCCCTATGAGGGGGCCAAGTATGCCTGTAAGAAGGCCAATGCCTATGATGAGAAGGCAGTTAAATTCTGCTAGGCCACAATATGCACCATTAAAAACACAGATTCAAAAATTTGTAAAACCTATATCTAATATTATAAAACCAGCACCTGCCCAGGTGAAGAAAGTTGAGCTTGAGGAACCCAAAGTAACGCCAAAAAATAAATTAGAAGAGAAAAAAGAAGATATATTCAAAAAACTGCATGAAATAGCAGCAGCAGAAAGGGAAGAGCAGGTGGAAAAGAACATGAAATCTTTAAAGATGACAGATAAGGAACTTAAGGACAGAATTCAAAAGTTAAGGAGTGAGCTAAAAATACCTGTGAAAAAATAAAATGACTTCTAAACAAAGCCAGATAACTGTACAGGTATTCGTTTATATCGTCGCTATTATTTTGTTTTCTTTTATTTTGATTTACGGGTATAATTCAATAAGGGGGTTTAAGGAAAGGTCAGAGCAGATATCATATATCAAGTTTAAGACAGATTTAATCTCTGCTGTTGATAGGATATCTCCTGATTATGGAACTTTGAAAAGAGAAGAGTTTTATATTGGCGGGGAATATAACAAGATTTGTTTTGTTCAGAGTTACAAAAAGGCAGTTAATTTTGTTGATGATGTTGATTGGAATGGCGACTTGATTGTTAAGGATAGTGTCGAAAGCGGGGTTGAGAAAAATACATTTTTGTTTACAAACACCCTACAAGAATCTTTTGATATTGGCCCAATAAATGTGAGTGATGGGTATAACTGCGCTCTTGTTAGGAACGGCAAAGTAAAAATACAGTTTAAAGGCGAAGGAGATCATGCATATATATCTAATTGGGGGTGATTACCATTAATTGCGATATGTGCGGCAAGGAATCGAGCTTATTTAAAACGGACTTAGAAGGATCAATACTTAGCTTGTGCAGTGATTGTTCTAAGTATGGGAGTGTTATTTCTGCTATTAGGGAAGAGAAAGAAGAGCCTAAAAAACATGTTCGAGAGATTAAGCAAGAGCAAGAAGAAATAGTATTGGCCATAGTCCAAGGTTATGGGGATATTATAAAAAAGAAAAGAGAGGATTTCGGTATAAAACAAGAAGACGTTGCTAAGAAAATTAATGAAAAAGTTTCTTTAATCCACAAGCTGGAAATAAACCAGTTTGAGCCTTCAATCGAACTTGCTAGGAAGATTGAGAAATTTTTACATGTTAAATTGGTAGAACAACAAAAACTTGGGTTAGAACCACTAAATACTCCAAAAGGGGAGCATTTCACTATTGGAGATTTTATTAAGATTAAAAAGAGATAGTCATCTGGCCAATATTATTTGTTCACAAACACCCCCCTTTCTATTGTACACAACATCAAAATCTGATTTTATAGAATTAAGAAAGTTTATTGCCTTTTCTTCGCATTCTTTGTCATTTTGGGGGCAGGGTAATATATCACAGGTATCTATTAGTATATGTTTTGCTTCTTTTAGATTTTTATTTAATTCACTTATTCTTTTTGAATCAAATAAGGGGTAATATATCAGCTCATCTGTTTTTTTGTTGGAACTAACCATAAACACAGGATTCGTTATCCAAATTCCACTATTAACTTCGTTTTTATTTAGGTAATCAGTGAATTGAGGGTATTCTTTGTAGTTTGGGGGGGTTATGCGGCCAAAGGTTTGTGTTAAAGGAATCAATATTATTAAAGCTATAAGGGAGTAAAATACCTTTTTTCTGTGTTTCTCTAAAATTAAGGACTGTGAAATCCCATAAGCAGTTATTAAGTGCATGTAAGGAAGAAAGACAATAACAAACCTCATTTCTTTATGCGCAATTAAATTGAAAAAAAGGAAAAATAATAAGAAGATGCCCAATATTGTTATATTTTTTTCTTTTGGTCTTTTTAAAATTAGGATAATGCCCGGGATAATAAAAAGAAGAAGAAAATTCTCTCTTAACAGATTTATGAAATAAAATTGCAGCGGTTGATGGAACACCCACCCAGTATTTTTTGTCATGAATGATTGCAGTATGAATGGGAATATTGGATTTTTGTAAAGAAAAAGATTAATTATCAGGTAAGGTATTGAGATTATTAATACCCCCATCGTTATTGTTAATAAATTTTTAAATTTCTTTTTTTCGAAGTACAACAATATTAACATAAGCGGTATTAAGACTAACAATTGCAGAAATCTTGCCATAGAACTAAAACCAATAAATATGCCTGTTGCTAAATACTTGTGTTGAATGAAAAAATAAACCCCTAATAACGAAAAGAATGTTGAGGGTATACCTGTAAGGATGGTTGAGCTATAAAACAAAAAGGTTAAACTAAATGCCAAGAAAAAAGAAGACAATAACCCCACATACTCATCAAAAACTTTTTTTCCAATAAGATATGTTAGGTGTATGCAACCTACGGCTAAAATCAATTCAATTATCCTACCACACATTATGGGGTTTAGATTAATTTTCCAAAAGAAACCTAATATAAATGGCCAAAATAATGGTCTTGAGGCCTCCCATAACCCAATATTGCCACCTGAGAATATATACTTCCCCATTTCTATATAAACTGCAGAATCCCAAGCCACCCCTTTTTGAGTAAATAGTTGGGTGATTTTTATCGATAAAAAAAAGAATATAATCAAAAAAAATATGATTCTTTTTGTTTTAGGTTTCCACTGAGGTTTCATTTTTATCATAATACGGCTCGCAATTATTATCTTGTTTGTAATATAAACAAATTTCTTTTAATACCCCGTCTTTGTCCATAAGACCATCAAATTTTTTACCTTCTATTATGAGGGAAGGAAATTTTGTAATGTTATATGTATTTTTCAATGTAGGGATCATTGGCTCATCTTGTTGTTGTGAGTCAAAAGAGAAAATTAGAAGCTTATCTTTGAATAGCTTTTTTAGATATGTTAGGACAAACGCTTGTTTGCTGCAATCTGGGCATTCTGCATCGTTGGAATAAAAATAAAGTATTGTTGATATTTCCTTTTTGCAAAGATCTTTTGTTCTTCTAGCCAGCAGCCAGTATCTAACCTGAGCCAGGGCATACTCCCTTTTTAGTAAGTTGAAATCTTCCTTGCTTAATCTTGAATTTTGATCAAATTCCTCTAACCTTTTTCTTGTCGATTCTAAATTTTGGATGTTGTTCTCAAAAGTATTAGATATAGCTGCACAGTTTTCTTCCTTGCTTAATTGATCTACAAAAGAATATTGAAGCTGTAAGCTATTATATTCAAGATTTTGTTCTCTACTTACGGATTCTATATACATTGCTCTCTTACCCTCTATAACCAGGCCAAGCAATAATCCAAAAAGAAAAATGCCTATTGTAATAATCGCAGCTATTATGTATTTTTCAGTGCTTACGTTTCTTATTTTTACCACCTTTGTTTTTTCCCTATTATCATGTCTGTTATTATCCCAATCCACATAACACCCAAAAGCATGAAATACCCTAATAGGTATATACTAATTGAAAATATCCCGTATTTATTTACTTTTTCTTTTGTTTTGGCAGCAGACTTTACGAGTATGTAAATAGAAATCAATAACATAACAATTGCTACAAATATGCTTGTGAAATTTAAATCTAATATATTGAAGTCTATCACAAAATTTTTGATTAAAGTCATTATATCAAAATTAACGTACCTCAAATTATTGAGATGCTTTATAGGTATCCACATATTATAGTAAAATAAAGCTCCAATTATTATTACAGCCAACAAACCAGATACTATGATCAATGGCATCTGGATAATGCCAAAATCTCCATAGTTTTTGTTCAACATCATTCTCCTATATTTAAACGCATTATATATGGATCCCTTGTACCAGCGGTTTCTTTGCTTGTATAATTCCTTTATTGTTTTTGGCGCTATTGTACTTACCTCCCCCTCCAGGAGCTGGATTATCTTATAGTGCTTGCTTTGCAGCCTTAGGGCCATCTCTAAGTCTTCTGTTAAATTAAAATTTTCATCAAAATACCCTACTTTTTTGATTATATCTGCCCTATACACACTGAATGGGCCAGGAGCAACATGAATGCAATCTAATCTGCTCATAAGCTCTTTATAAAACATATTTATGATATATTCAAACCATTGCATTCTTTGTATAAGGTTTTTTGGTTTTTCTACTTTTAATACAGGAAGCACGCAAGCTATATCATTTGAATTAAAATAAGGAAGGATCTTTTTTAGGGCATTAGGGTTTACAAAAGAATCTGCGTCTAAGCATATGAAGAATCCCCCTTTAGCCTTTTTTAAAGCAGTGTTTAAAGCTACTCCTTTGCCCATATTTTTTTGATTTATTAACTGAATATTGAACTTTTTATTACTTCTGATTATCTTCTCTGTTTTTTCCTTTGTCTTGTCTTTGCTTCCATCATTAACAACAATAAATTCTATCTTATCTAATGGATAATCAATTTTTAAGGCCGATTTCAATGTTTTCTCGATCCTGTCTTCTTCATTGTAGGCTGGTATAGCAATAGTAACAAAAGGGAGTCTTTTTAGTTTTTTTGGAGTTTCTCTTGTTTTGCCTTCAAATAATACAATTAACCAGAATACTACAAAGTATAGGGCAACAAGATAAACGAACCACACCATTATCCTTACAAAAGTTTCCATATACTACCTAAAACAAGTTTTGATTATAAATTTTACCATTTTGCGACAAATTTATAATCTAATTTACATTCTCTTTTTTTATGGAGAATAAAATACCTACAGGGAGTAAAATTCTAGATAGGATGTTACAAGGCGGCTACGAAAAGGATATAATCACCACAATATATGGGCCTGCTGGCTCTGGTAAGACAGTTCTTTGCATACTTTGCGCTGTTAACATGGCAAGAAACAATAAAAAAGTTATATATATAGATACAGAGAATAATTTCTCG
>Ga0268276_1003264_pt1 | contig 12814 bp, 3 predicted proteins | sample saktaG_4_FD_190145 | JGI IMG/M metagenome (GOLD analysis project Ga0268276, IMG submission 190145) | Saline water microbial communities from Sakinaw Lake, British Columbia, Canada - sak_2010_1_5_45m | ecosystem: Environmental > Aquatic > Non-marine Saline and Alkaline > Saline ...
GCTGCCTTCAGCGGCCCATATGCGCCTGTGAACGGCTCATTCGACACGTTCACAAACAGCTCAGGCTCGTGGAGCTGCTCAGGCGGCTGCTCAATCGTGAACGGCAGCATGAGGCTGTACGGCACGAGCGTCACCACCACCTACACCGGCAGCCTGGCTCCTGACTTCATGTGGGAGGCAGACATGACGCCAATCGCGCTTGCCGGCGAGGTAAACAGCTTCATGTTCAGGCAGACAACCGGCTTGTTCTACAGGCTTTACATCACCGGCAGCAGCATTTACTTCCACAAATACAACGGAACCTACAACTCGCTTGCAGGCGCAGCCTATCCATGGGTTTCCGGCCAAACTTACCACATCATGATAATTGCGCGCGGACCCAACATGAAGGCATACGTGAACGACATCAAGATGCTCGATGCGACAGACCGCCAGTTCACGGGCGAAACCAATGCCAAGTACATGTACATCTGGAACACCTCAGGCATAATGGAGACGCGCTTTGACAACATCAGGATAATGCCGCTGTTCAGCTCGCCCGACTACTCGGACCCGCAGGCAACCGACACATCCGCGCCAGGGCAGCCGTCCGCTTCCGCAACCTCTGTGTCATCGGTGTCCATAAACATCTCCTGGTCGCCGGTTGCGGATGCAGGCAACACGTACTATTACATGCCAGCATCCTATGATTCTGACGGCAACTGGGCGAACCTGGCGCCGAACGGCAACTTTGACGGAAGCAACGTGAACGAGGGATTCACCGCATTCAGCCTCGGCACAGGCGGCAGGCTCAACAAGTATGGCTACATAACAAGCGCAGGCACCACTAGCGGTGCCGCTGACGACACCGGCTGGTTTGCGCCCGTGCCCGGGAAGATTTACAGGCTCGGCCTGTGGATAAAGACGACCGGCATGACGCAAGGGTACTATACGTTCGGCTATGCCAACCCGTCCTGGTCGTCGAGCTTCAACGTGGTCGCCAACCAGGACTGGGCATACCATGAGCTGGTGTTTGCAACAAGCGGCGCCCTGGCAGACCAGCACATCTACCTTGGCTGGAACCACGGGCCAGTGAACGCCGGCGCGCAGGTGCAGGTCACAGGTATCAGGCTCGAGGAGGTCAAGAACACCACTGTCACCTCGGGCGTGAAGGACTACTACGTGGCAGGCACTGGGGGCACGGGCGCGAACGCCTACTACAACGGCACGAACGTGGTCATAACTGGCTTGTCTGCCAACACAGAGTACTGCTTCAACGTGTCCGCGCGCGACAACGCGCTCAACACAGGCGTGGCCTCTGCCACGGTATGCACCACTGCCAAGTGCGGCTGCGGCACCCTCAACGTGCCCAACAGCGTGTGCACATTGGTGAACGACCAGTCCTCCTCAGGCACGTGCTTCAACGTGACCGCGCAGAACGTGACGATAAACTGCAACGGCTACAGCGTGACCGGCGCGAACGCCTCTGGCAGCTACGGCGTCTTCTCCAACCAGGTGTCCACAGCTGTAAGGAACTGCCAGATAAGCAACTTCGATTCCGCGATATACCTAACAGGTGCACACAACTCGTCAATATTCAACAACACGCTGGCATCCACAAAAGCGACCGGAAAGGCCCTATACAGCCAAAGTACCAACTATCTCACATTTGCAAACAACAACGGAACATCCAGCGGCGATGCCTGGAGCGGCTACGTTTTCGTCTTCAGCAACACAGCCTACAGCCTAATCGAGAACAACACGGCATATTCCATGAGCACGGTCGATTATTACAATCAGAACACACCATCAAACTACAACACATACAGAAACAACGCAGCCTCCGGCGGCTATTCAGGTTTCGTATCTGACACCAACACGGGTGGCTCGCTATACATAAACAATTCCGTGAACATGTCTGCCGGAACCGGGCTCTACTTCACAAACAGCAACAACAATGTTGTGATAAACGGCACATACATCAGCGGAACAACCTATGCCATACGGATACTGTCCGCTCACAACAATAGCTTCATGGGCATATCCACAAAATCATACGGCTCAGGCGTCTATAACGTCGGGGGCGCAAACACCTCGATAGACTGCCAGGGCAGGTCCATCGTGGGCACAAACACTTCCTCCACCTACGGCGTCTACTCCGACCAGTACAACACCACAATAAGGAACTGCAACATCAGCAACTTTGCAACAGGAATACGTTTCACTGGGTCGGGGGCGACAAACGGGACAATAGACAACACCACTGCGAGCACCACAAAGACATATTCTGGCTTTGACGGGCATGGGATATATATCTACAACTCCGCCAGCTGGAACACAATAATACGCTCAACGGGAACTTCTGCGGCAGGCTTCGGCATCTTCATATCTAGCGCCAACAACAACACAGTATCGGGCTCGACCGGAACCTCGTTCGGAAGTTATGGTGGCATCAGGCTGGACAACGGCGTCTCCAACACGATTGCAAACTCCACCGGGATATCCACTGCAGGAGGCTATGGCATCCAGCTCTCCGGCACAAGCATATCCAACAATATCATCAACACCAACGGAACCTCCAATTCAGGCTACGGCATCTATGTCTCAGAAAGCTCACACAACAGCAATCTCACAGGCACGATAGGCAATTCAACTTCGGGCTCCGCAATCTATGTTCAAGGCGGTTCCAACGTAACAATAGACTGCCAAGGCAAGTCAATAGTGGGCACGAACACCACCTCCACCTACGGCATCTACTCCAGCCAGTACAACACCACAATCAAGAACTGCAACATAGGCAACTTCGCAACAGGAATATACTTCAACGGGGCGACTTACGGCACAATAGACAACACGAACTCCTCAACAACATCTGCAGGCGGCTTTGGCATATATCTTTACAACGGAGCGAACTACAACACAATCACCAACATAGCAGGAACCTCCGCCTCGGACTATGGTATCAGGCTCGAAGCAAGCACCAACAACTTAATCGCCAACTCCACAGGAACCTCCGCCTCGGGCGGAGGCATGCTTATCTACGACGCTTCCAACAACCAATTCACCAACATCACCATAAACGCCCCCTTAAACGCTGGCATCTACCTTCGTGCCAACAACAACACCATCACCAACTCCCTCATCACAGGCAAACACAACGGCTACGGTGCAATCATGATTTACAAAGTCACACATGACAACACAATTGCCAACAGCACCATAAACGGGCTTGCGGGCACATATGCAGTAACCCTCCAAGAAGACACCCCTACCAACAACCGCCTCATCAACAACACCATCCTCAATGCCACCAACCTGCTTTATCTTGCGACAGGCGCATCCGGCAACACCTTCTGCTGGAACAACTTCACGAACACGAGCGGCTATTACATAAGCGACAGCGGCACGGGCAACATGTTCAACGCAAGCGCATGCAGCGGCGAAGGAAACATCTACGCCAACGTGATGGACGAAAGCCTCGAGGTCGCGGGATTGGACGCGTCAACGGGCTTCCCAAGCCTCTACGTGGGCATTGAGGGCGCAGGCTATCCGCTGAGCCCCGCAACCTCTGGCGGCAAGGTGCTTGGCAATGCAATCGACTATGCGCCGCTCACGCATCTCGCGGCCCTGCGCTGCAGCAACCTCGGCGTCGCAGGCACCACCTACAACATGACGCGCAACCTCAATGGCTCCAACGGCGGCTGCTTCAACATCACCGCAGATGACGTCACGCTCAACTGCCGCGGAAGGCTGATTGAGGGCAACAACTCCACAAACAGCATAGGCGTGCTGGCAAGCGGGGTGGCAAATGCCACCATAAGGGACTGCACCGTAAGGTACTTTGGCAAGGGCATCAGCCTTGCTGACGGCACCAGTGCATCGTCAGTGATAAACAACACGGTCACGCAGAACGTGGTGGCAGGCATCCAACTGTCGTCAAGCAGCGGCAACGCGGTTGCCAACAACACCGTTGGGCTGGAAGGCAGCACAGGCATCTACCTCACTGCCGCATCAGGCAGCAACGTAGTGGCGGACAACAGCGTGGCCTCCACAAGCGACGGCGCAGGCATACAGGTGGAAAGCTCAAACGCAAACTCGCTTCTGCGCAACAACGCGACTTCGGTTTCATGGATGGGCATCTGGCTGGCTTCGGCATCAGGCAACATCATTGAGAGCTGCTTTGCCTCGTCCTCGGTCAACGGCACGGGCATGCTCCTACAGAACAGCAACAGCAACAATGTCTCAGGATGCACCATTGGAAGGAATGACCATGACGGAGTGGGCCTGTCGCTTACCGGCTCGTCCAGCAACCTGGTAAACTGGACAAATGCAACGTCCAATGGCGGCAATGCCACCTTTGTCTATGGCGGCACCATCAACACGTTCACACAGTTCAAGGCAGCCTCCACGAGCGCGACCGCGATTTCGGTGGAGGCGTCATCGAACATAGCATTCATCAGCACCACGGCATCCACGACCTCCGGCGCGTACGGCATTGCGCTTTTGAATTCGCCAAACTCCCGCATCGTTGACTCGAACGGCACCGCATCATCAGGCTCAGGCATCTACCTTGCCTCTGACAGCTGCAACATCACAGGCTCGCGCGGGCAGGCAAGCACCGGCTATGGGCTGAGGATAAACGGCGGAACGTACGCACAGGTCACCACCTCCACGTTCACCACAACCAACCTCGCGGGCGAGTCAGTGTACCTTGACGGAACGGCAGCGCACAACACAATATTCGACAACACGCTCTCAACCACGGGCAACAGCAACCTGCTCCACCTAACCTCGCAGACAAGCGACAATCTGTTCTACTGGAACATCTTTGGCGACACGGCAGGCAAGTATGCCAAGGACGACACTGCCGGCGGACAGAATATCTTCAACACAAGCGTGAACGGCCGCCAAGAGGGCAATCGGTGGTATGCTGTGACGCAAGGCTCGCGGGAGATATCAGGCACTTATCTCTCATCCCGCTTCCCGTCATATTACCTTGGCCTGGGTGGCACTGATTACCCATACAAGGCATCGACCTCGGCAGGCAAGATAGATGGCAGCGCAATCGACTACGCGCCAATGACGTCAAAAATATATGCTGCAAACTTCACCATGCACACCACGGCCTATGAGCAAATCGGGTGCGAGGCGAAGGACTGCTATTCTGACAACGACTGCAGGAGCGGAGGCGAGCCCTTCTGCGACGCAGGCTGCAACCTGCTGGCGAACAAGTGCTACCCGTGCGTGGAGTGCGGCGCAGCCTACTGCCTTGCGGTTGGCAAGGCGTGCGGTAACGCGCCAGTCCTGGCAGGCTGCGGCGACATCAACTGCAACTCGGGCGTGTGCACATCAACTGCCGAGACCTGCCCCGGCGACCCGGTGTTTGAGTGCTGCCCGTCATCATACTGCAGCAACAACGTGTGCGTGGCAAAGTCAGACGCGAACGCCACCTGCGCAAGCTCATCAACCTGCCCGCCTGCCGCGCCATACTGCGCAACCCCGTCAGGAGGGGGCGCCAAGATTTGCAGCGCATGCATACCTTCTGGCAGCGAAGACCAGTGCAATTCCAACTTCCAGTGCTGCGGCTCAAGCGGCACTGCGCCTGGCATCTGCAACCTCCAGCCAGGCACTGCCAACTTCGGCCGGTGCATAGGCTGCCTGCCGCTGGATGGCAGGGCCTGCCAGTCCCAGTCTGACTGCTGCGCAGTTTCAGGGCTGAACGTCACATGCAAGCAGGGCACATGCGTTGCCAACAACCCGCCGGGGCAGCCTGCCGCGCCAGTGCTGAAGATAAGCGATGCCAATGCCACCCTCTCGGTCACCTGCATTGCAAACTGCCCGCCCTCAACCATACCCTCTGACCCTGACCGCTACGACGGGCCTGTCAAGATAGAGTACCAGTGGCAAGTGGACGGCTCGCCTGCCACCACCTACTGGCACGACTATGTCCCGTTCAACTGCGACATAACAGACGTGGATTGCACCACGGGCAGCTCAGTCGCCCTCAAGTCGCGCGCCTGCGACAAGTATGGCTCATGCTCTGGCATAAGCACATCAGGCGGAACCACAATGCCCGTTCTGGCAACAAGCTGCCACAAGACTGGCGGCACCTGCGATTCGAACACGCGGTGCTGCTCTGGCTGGTCATGCATGCAAACAACCAGCGGCTCATCAGGCACCTGCCTCATAAACCCCGGCACCACCATAACCTGCAATACAAGCGCAGACTGCTTCTCAGGCTACTGCGTGGCAAATGCCAACAACGTCAAAGTGTGCAAAGGCGCGCTGGGCTGCGGCCAGACCTGCACTTCCGGCTCAGTCTGCCCGTCGAGCTGCCCGATTTGCGCCGACGGGGTGTGCAGCTCATGCATATTGCCCAATGACACCACAACAACCTGCTATTCAAACTACCAGTGCTGCCCGATTTCCTATGTGCAGCCAGGGCTTTGCAGCCCGACAACCGGCAAGTGCGTCACCTGCCTGCCATCCCATGTAATATGCGACAGGGACTCTGACTGCTGCACAGGAAGGTGCACGAGCAGCACATGGAATCTGCCGACGACGAATTACACGCCCACATATTACCCGTCGACATACTACAACATAAAGACGTGCGCGCCTGAAGCCCCAGCATGCAAGCAGTATGGCGGCGCCTGCCGCACAGATGCCGAGTGCTGCTCCGGCCAGACGCCTGCGTTGTTCTGCGACAGGCTCAACTCGCAAAGCGGGGTTGCGACCGCCACAATCACCACCAACTATGTTGTGCTTTCAGACCATGGCCGCTGCATAAGCAAGTACGCACCATACAACTACTGCGAGCTGAGCCACCCGTGCATGGATGGCTACACATGCACAAGCGGCAAATGCGTTGTTGAAGGGGCCAGCACAGCATACGAGTTCAGCGGCTGGGTGAAAGTGGGCGCGGTTGTCGTCTATCCGGCAGGGTATTCCAATGCGCATTCCGGCACAAAGGCAATGATGATAAGCGGCCCGACAGATGGCTCGGCATACGTGTACAGCTCAGTGCTCACTGACGTGCTTGAGGGCGGCAAGAAGTACCTGATTGACTTTTGGGCAAAGTCCTCATCATCGCTGTTTGCTGCAAAATATGCGATATACGACTCCTACAACAACGCCTACCTCTCAAGCGCGGGCGGATGGGCGTATGCCGGGGATGACGGCCAGCCTCCGGCATCAGGCATATTGAACGTCTCCCAGTCCAGTTCCTATGTGCACGTGACACGCGCATTCAACACGCTTGAAAACTCCAGGGTATCGCTGCGCATCTATCCTGTGGACATGAATACAGCCAGCTACATAGACGACCTGGCAATCACAAGGGCTAATGACTTCTCCATAATGGCATGGGTGCGCGCGGATGCAAACCAGACCGGCGGCCCGCTCATACTGCAGGCCTCTGGAACTGGCGCGGACCTGCGCGGCATAAAATGGTCGGTTGACACCAACAACGTCCTGAACATGGGCATATACGGCACAACGGGCGTGATCGCGCCAGTCCTGTCGATTGGAGACGGCAAGTGGCACCAGGTCGCAATGTCAGTTGACCGCACTGGCAACTACTCTGTATATCTTGACGGGAAGCTGAAGCAGACCGCGCCGTTCAACATCGGCAGCGTCAATGCAACAGGAGGGCTTTACATCGGCGGCAACAACTCCACGGGCTTCAAGGGCGACATCGGCGAGGTGCGCTTCTACAAGCGCACGTTCACCGCCGCGGACGCGCGCGACCACTATGAGGGAATGTACCAGCAGCAGTGCAAGATAAGCCTTTCAGTCACCTACCCGTCAGCGCAGGCAGAGAACCTCTCAATGTACTACAACGCCGACCTGCGCGTGCGCAGGCTCCTGCCGGAGACAATACTCTCCATGCCCTTTGACCTGAACATCACCACGGACGGGCGCGGCATGATAACCGACTACTCGCGCTTCTTGGGCCACGGCACAAAGACGGGCGCAGCCTGGGTTGCAAGTGGCAAGGTGGGCGGCGCATACCAGTTCGACGGCTCTGGCAACAGGATAGAGCTTCTCTCGCCGCTCATAAAAGGCACTAACGACTTCACGCTCTCCGCATGGATAAACCCGTCCAGCCTTTCAGGCACGCACTGCGTAATTGGCACCTTGAACGCAATAAACAACTCGAACGGATTCATATTCGGCACATCCGGCACATCCCCCGTCTTCAAGATCGGGGATGCGGCGGTGTCTGCAAACAGCACAATCTCAGCCAACATCTGGACGCACATCGCGGTGGCAAGGAAGGACGGAGTGGTCAATATGTACATCAATGGGCGGCCTGCCGGCAGCGCAACGCTTGCCGACTCCATAGGCGCGCTGTCGCCGCTCACCATCGGCAGCACGCCAGGCGGCGCACTGTACAGCTACCAGGGCAAAATCGACGAGGTGCGCGCATACAGCAGGGGGCTGACTGACGCGGAGATAGCCTCGGTTTACAACGATGCCGCCTCTGTTCCCAGCGGCGCGCTGCCTGCTTCCAAATAAGCCACGCCTGCGCGAAAGCCTTAATAAAATTAGCCGGGGATGCATCATCATGATTGAAACCAAGGCCGACCAGATCGTATCCCTTCTGCAGAAAAACAAGACAATGGACATTGTGGTCCTGGCAAAGGAAATAGGCAGCACCCCGCAGAAGACAGAGGCAATCTGCGCAGTGCTTGAGAAAGGCGGGGTGGTGGACCTTGCCTATTCGCTCAACATCTCCGAAAAGCCAAAGGTCTCCTTCCGCCTCCTTCCTGCCGAGCCGCCCCAGCCCGAGGACATGGCTGCCAAGGGCAAGATAATCTCCAGCTACACTTTCGTAGCCGACGGCGTGCCTGCAAGCGTGGTCATCTCGGACACAGAAAAGGAAAAGTACTACACAATCACGCTTGTGGAATTCGGCACTGCCACCAAGATTTTCCTGGACCTGATACGCGACGAGATGCTGCGCCAGATGCCTGCAAACGCGCAGATGGACGTCTCCGACGTGGAAAAGGCTGCAAAGGTGCGCAAGGAATTCCAGGACCAGATAAGGGTCTACATCTCGCAATTTGAATTCGGCAAGGAGACGGAGGACCTGCTTGTGGGGGTTCTCCTGCACAAGCTCTTCGGGCTTGGCGAAATCGAGCTTCTTGACCAGGACGACTGGCTTGAGGAAATCATAATAAACAACAGCAAGTCGCCGGTGGGCGTGTACCACCGCCGCTTTGGCTGGCTGAAAAGCAACCTTTACATGCCCGACGAGGAGTCCATCTTCAACTTCGCAAGCCAGATTGGCAGGCGCGCAGGCAGGCAGATAGCCACGCTCACGCCAATACTGGACGCGCGCTATGAGAGCGGCGACCGTGTGTGCGCCACCCTTTCGCCAATCTCGTCTCACGGCAACACGATTACCATCCGCAGGTTTGCAAGAAACCCCTGGACAATAGGCAACCTTGTGGGCGACCCTGGCTACTCCATGACTCCTGAAATGGCAGGCATGCTCTGGCAGGCAATCCACTACGAGATGAACGTCATAATAGCAGGCGGCACGGCGTCCGGAAAGACCACTGCGCTAAACGCGCTTGCCGCCTTCATTCCCACAAACCAGAGGATTGTGACAATAGAGGACACGCGCGAAATCATGCTTCCTGTCTACCAGTGGAACTGGGTGCCGCTTCTCACAAGAAACGCTAACGCAGAGGGGCTTGGCGAAGTATCGATGCTGGATTTGATGGTGACCTCGCTGCGCATGAGGCCTGACAGGATTGTGCTTGGGGAAATGAGGCGCCAGACGGAGGCAGAGGTGCTTTTCGAGGCAATGCACACGGGCCACTCGGTCATTTCCACGCTGCACGCCGACACCGCGATGCAGGCGCTTCGCAGGCTGACATCGCCGCCCATAAACCTGCCCCCCTCGGACCTTGATGCAGTGCACCTGCTCGTGGTGCAGTACCGCGACCGCAGGCGCAACATCCGCAGAACGCTTGAAATTGCCGAGCTTGTGGGCGGGCAGTCCGAAACAGACCTTTCCACCAACACAGTGTACCGCTGGCGCCCGCGCACCGACACTTTTGACATGGTGGGCGAGCCGAACAAGTACCTGAAGGAAATCAACCTGCACACGGGAATGACAAAGGACGACATCTACCGCGACATTGCCAACCGCGCGACAATAATCAAGTGGCTGATAAAGAACAAGATGGTGGACATTGAGAGCGTGGGCAGGATAATGGCGCTTTACTACAGCAAGCCTTCCGAGATACTTGAAATCGCGAAAAACGACATGGGCAAGGGCAAGTAGCATGCGCGCAAGGCCTGCCCGGGGCATGGCAACGCATCGCCACAGGCGCCTGCCGCTTCGCAATATTACCTGAGGCAATCAAATGGCAATAACCCGCATACCCCTGATGTTCTTCTCCCTTGCCCAGGCGCCAGCGCTTGGCCAGCGCTTCAAGGGCATTGGAGTGCGCATAGTTCCCTTCTACCCGAATGTGCGCTATGACCTGAAGAACCTCGGGGTTGAGTTCCCTGCCGAGGACTACTGCACAATCGCATTCCTGTCCGCGCTTGCCTGGGCCGCAATGGTCTGGGTCCTGATAAGCACGCTCCTTTCCATAGTGACTTCCATGCCCCTGCCTGTCCAGATTGCCCTGCCAATCGTGTTCGGCTTTCTCACGCTGTTCATAGCGCTTGTCTTCTTCCTCGCCTACCCGCGCATGATGGGCAAGTCAATAGGCGCCACAATCGACAGGGAACTGATATTTGCAATGCGCGACGTGCTCATCCAGATTTCCTCAGGCATCCCACTGTTCTCAGTGATTGAGAACATCAGCAACTCCAACTACGGCTATGTGAGCATGGAATTCAAGCGCGTGGTGTCAAGCGTGAAGGGCGGAAACCCGCTCCTGCATGAAATCGAGCTCATGGCAATCCGCACACAGTCAGAATACCTAAAGAAAGTCTCATGGCAGCTCGTGACTGCCATCCGCTCCGGCGCCGACCTCACCGCCACGCTCAAAAGCATAGTGAAAATCCTGGTGGACTACCAGTTCTCAATAAGCAAGTCCTTCAATGCAGAGCTGAACTTCATCATCCTCATCTTCATGCTGGTCTCCGCAGTGCTGCCCACCATTGGCACCACGGTTCTTGTGATATTCTCGGTGTTCGGGATGTTCGGCATCAGCTCCGAGGTGCTCATGGGCGTGGTGGCGCTCAGCTTCCTGGTGCAGGCGGGCATTGTGGGCTACGTATACACAAAGAGGCCGAATTTCTTCAGTTGAGTGGTGGAAATGACTACCAAGTACACAATACAAAGCCGCTTTTCGCCCTTCTTCAAGGAGCGAAGCTCAGACCGGCTCACCAAGCTTCTGGGCTATGCGGGCATAGAGACAAACCCGAACATCTGGTTCGGCTCGCGATTGCTCACTGTCCTTCTTTTCGGCATAGTGGGGCTGCTCATCCCGTTTTCGCTTTTCCCCTACTTTGACCTGTCGGAGTTCGGGCTTCTCGCGGACAGCACGCTGTCCTCGCGCATTCTTGTGAGCTTTGCGTTCGGCCTGGCATTCTCCCTTGCCTCCGCGCTCCTCCTGTACATGCACCTTTATTACCTGATAAACGAGCGCTCGCAGCGCGTGGACGTCATACTGCCAGACTTCCTGCTCATTGTCGCGGCAAACCTGCGCTCAGGCATGACGCCCTACGCAGCATTCCAGTCATCCGCGCGGCCAGAATTCGGCCCGCTGCAATCAGAAATAATCTACGTCTCCTCGCTCTCCATGGGCAACGAGTCGTTTTCCGAGGCTCTGCGCGAGCTTACCACCACGATTGACAGCTCGATACTGCGCCGCGTGGTGCTGTTCTTCGAGAACGGCCTGAAGTCAGGCGGCAAGCTTGCCTACCTGCTTGAGACCTCTGCCGACGAAATCCGCGAAACCGAGGAGATGAAGCGCCAGATGATGGTGAACGCCAAAACGTACGCCGTCTTCGTCGCCTTCATATTGGTGCTCGGGCTGCCGCTGCTGCTTGCGATTTCCACGCAGTTCATGACCGTGTTCTCAAAAGTGCAAGGCAGCCTCGGGGCGGGCGCGGCCGTGACCTCCCAGGTTGGCGCGCTTCCCACGCCCAAGATGAATATCGACGTGAAATTCATAGACCAGCTAGCATTCGTCCTAATAATAGGCAATTCCATCTTCACAGCCATTCTTGTGGGCATCATCTCGCGCGGAAAGATACTATTCGGGCTGAAGTACTCGCCGCCCCTAGCGTTCGCCTCGCTCTTTTTCTTCTTCATCTTCAAGACGCTGATTGGAGGTTTCTTATCGGCGCTGGCATAAGAAACCTCCTTTTGGCGCTTCCGCGCCAAAAACGCGCCAAGTTGCTCCGGCAACTTGACGCTCGGAGGATTCCTCTCCGCGCTGACGTGAGTGGTGGATATGGTTTCGTTGAAAATGAAAGGGCAAGGGGCAACTGAATACCTCGTTCTCCTAGCTGTAGTTCTAATCGTCGCGCTCGTCTCGGTCGCGCTGCTCGGCTTTTTCCCGGGAATGGCGTCGGATGCGCAGCTCACGCAGAGCCAGATGTACTGGAAAAGCGCAAGCCCGATTGCGATTGTGGAGAGCGCGGCGAGGGGGCAGACAAGCAGCGACCTCACATACCCATACCTGCTGCTCAGGAATACAGGCATGTATCCGATAAGAATAACTGGCATAATCGGCGGGGATGGCGGCAAGGCAACGCAATTCAGAGCACTTAGTACGTGTGCGCTTGGAGTAGATGTGAGTTTCAGCGACTATTATTATCTTGCGCCGGGCGAAGAAAAATATGTGGCATCTGGAGG